>Ga0196971_1001053_pt1 | contig 14043 bp, 9 predicted proteins | sample S1v_1013CmetaG_FD_148660 | JGI IMG/M metagenome (GOLD analysis project Ga0196971, IMG submission 148660) | Soil microbial communities from Anza Borrego desert, Southern California, United States - S1+v_10-13C | ecosystem: Environmental > Terrestrial > Soil > Desert | place: USA: California... | reverse complement strand
GGCGAACGCTAATTCTGATCTGCCCTGATCTTTAGGCTCCGCTTTCCTCATCAGCTCAGGACAATAATCAATCTCCTCAGGACACCAGTCCGTATAGCTGCTTGTCCAGTCTGTAGCACCAATGGCACCTACATAAGCGAGAGACTGATCAAAAAACACATCATCCCAATCTGTGCCGGATGGGAACTGGGAAGATTGTAGATTATCTGTTGATAATACAAAGCTCGGACGGTTGCCACTACCACAATAGCTGCTGTTGCAGATAGTGCTGCTGTATCCCGGAGCGGAACCCATCAGGTCATTGGAAGGCTCCTCGCAGCCGATAAAGTTGTCGATCATCCAGTCATCTATGGTAGACACACAGAAGGTTCCGGATTGATCAAAATTGCTCGGATTGCTCGAAAAGTTGGTGGCGTTATTGTAAAACGAGTTATAGGCAACATGCAGGTCCTCATTATTGGCGTTGAGTACTGTACTTGCGCCTAGCACTCGCAGACCAGTAATTGCCCCTGAGATCATGCTGTTCACAATAGCTCCCTCTGAATTGTTCTGAACTGTTATTCCGGCGTAATTCGAGCTAAGGGTGTTGCCGTAACAATGCTTTGGACCGAGGATCGTCACATTGCTGAAGACAGGATGAGTTTTCGGGGTTTCTGAAAAATTCGGACTTGTAAAGCTGTTGGACAACAAGATCCCTCCTGATCCGCCTGCCAGGTAAGCATTTATGTCCTTACGTATAAATGTAAAGTACTGCCCTCTGCCTCTGTAGCCAAACTCCGCTCTTAGATCATAACCTTCATTGTCATAAGCAGTAAGATGCCCCACATCCACGGTTCCCCCCAAAAACTGAAAACCATCGTTGGCGCTGTTCGTTATCTGCACATGCTCTATTTCAGTCCCCCGTCCAACAGATGCTAAAGTCAATGCACCGTAATTGCTGTTGCTACCGGCGTAGTGTATTTGCAAATAATGTATCTCTCCTGAATTGTCATTGTCGTCCGTGCCGCCTGACGGAATCACGCAGCTCCAGTCGACATCAATATCGTTACTCTGGTTATTTGTAGCCTCCCCGGCGATTGCAAGTCCCTGCCAGTCACCTTTTGCTCTGTTACCTATCGTTTGGTCCGATGTCATGATCACAGGGTTGTTGGAGGTTCCGTTGATAAAGATCTGTGCGTCAGGTTCTACAATTAGTGCTCCGTTTGTTGATTTCATCCCAAACACCCTGACGCCTGGGTCCATTGTTATTGAATAACCGGCCTTTACGGTGACACACCCGTTAAGTACGTAACAGTTCTCTGCACTAAGGGTAGTATTAGCTGTAATGTCTCCCTGCAATTGTACACAATCGCAAGGTTCTGCCACCTGGGCCTGGCACACGGAAAAGCCTAGGGACAATACTAGTACTGGAATAATATGCTTCATAAAATTGATTTTTTTTGAGTTAAGAATACAAGATGGGATTATCGGCAGTATTCGTTAGGGTGGGTGTTGGGTGCAACAGGGAAGTAAATGACAATGTTCTCCTCTCTTCGAATATAGGTCCCTCATAATGTCGGGTTTCTAAGCAACTGTAAAATTGCCTCACCCAACGCGCAGCGGGTTGCCAGAATCGGCATTTATTATTTGTCAGAATAGACCAGGCATGCCACAGGCTTAAGCTGTTTAGATATACCGATCCGACAACATAAGTATCCCCCTTCGGAGGGGGCGAGCCTAGGTATGCGCGTGAGCGGGGGAGGTTCACTCGGATAGCGTATCATGAATTCGCCCCAACAACATGAGTATCTCCCTCGGAGGGCAGGGCTGTTGCATTCTCCTAGCGAAGTCTGTGAAGGGTGCTTTCCTCTGAGAACCAGTGTACCTTTCTTATGCGCTAGATTTTGTGAGCTCCAATTGCCAGGGTGGTTTAATCGCTGTGCAGAGTTAGCTCAACAGAGATTCTGCATCTGAGCCTATGGAGGGCCTTTATGGAGGGTTGTTGTCGCTGACAGAAGAAAGAAGCCTGTTACCTCCTTAAGCTGAACAATGCCCTCCAAGTGACCTCCATAACCAGCCCATGCAGCCAAATAGCCCCCTGCATCAACAGCGCATAGCTTCCTTGAGGCCGCGGAGCGATTGCCTCAAGGTGCCTTTTTTCTTTTGCTTACTTTTCTTGGAGCCTGTCCCGGTGAAAATCGGGAGAGCAAGCAAAAAGAAAAGTAAGAGGATGAGGGAAGTTCCACTGCCCAAGTCCACAGCAAAAGCCAAAAAGAAATCCCAAAGCCGACTTATCGGTAAACAGTAGCTCTCAAGAGAGGACGCGTATACCTCTGTTCGGGTGCAGGATTCAAGCTCTGGAAATTAAAAATGCAGAATGCAACAGCCCTGCCCTTCGGAGGGGGCGCGCATGGGTGTGTGCGTGAGCGGGGGAGGTCCGCTCGTGTAGGACAGATAATTCGATTGGGCAACACATGTGCAATAGAACTTGGAATTCCAGCAACGCCAAGGGAGACTCATCTCCATTTATATCATCATCATGGCATTCCTTTTTTGTTTTTGATACAGCCTCTTGAATTTCAATTTATATGAAACACATATTTTCGACCGTGATTCTCGCCTTTCTTGTTCTTAGTAGCTTTGGACAGGAGCAGTTGATGAGACAGTCAATTGGCTTACAGTTTAATGATGACCACATCGGTAGAAATCTAAATCTCACCTACCGAAAGGGAATTCAGAAATGGGCTGTCTATGGCGGAATCAAATATCACCTGAACAGCAACGTTCATGATAACGCCGGACACTCCTACATGAAAAGGTTCTATGCAGAAGAGTTCCATCAGCACTTTGGCTTAAAGCTAGGTATCGAAAGAACCTTCAGCTTAAAAACAAACTCTTCAGAGTTGTATGCCTTTTATGACTTTCAGTTTACCAGGGCGATAACGAAGGCAACTGACTACTACCCTGCCGCTTATGATACTGCTGGAAACCTTTTGTATAAAGAACATGTTTCGTTGTTCGGTCCTGTCAATGCATTTGAAAACACGCTTGGAATAGGTGGTCGTTTTAAAATTAAGGGACCGCTCTATTTTACCGCATTCATTGGTGGAAGTGTCATCTATATCACACACGGCTATTACGACCCCAAGCATAAAACCATCGTGATCGGAGGCAACCGGAATTGGGAATTTTCCCGGATGTTCGGCGTTGGGATCGAATATAAATTAAAGTAGAAGAATCGGCTAACCTTCTATCGACTTGTTGGCCACAAGCGAGAAATATATTTCAGCCTCCCCTATAATAACTACGGCAGTTACCATGATAGCTATTGTATCCCAAACCGAACTCCGAACAGTGATAACGCTTGCCCACCACCCCCTTTTTAGCAGGCACATATAGGTAACACCATGTGCGACACTCACTGATGTTTGCTGTCTGGGAAACAATTACTATATTGGTCTTTGATAGGGTTTATAGGGGCTGGTCTGTTCTCGGACCGGCTTTTTTCAAATATTACCGACTACAGGAAGTCCTGGGTTTTCATGAACGATACTTCCACCGCCTTACTACCTGGCCTGTCAATCTTTTAAGAATGTTCCATAGCCTATGATAAAATTTGGCTTCTTTACTCTTCTATGCTGACTGACCATCTCAAATACCAATGCAAATCACATTGACTACCATCTTCAAGTCCTGATCGCGAAAAGCCTGCTTTCTGCTGGAAAGATTAAAGAAGTATGGAAAAGTACAGGGAAGTCTTTTCACTTACAAACCATTGGAAAGCCTGGCTGGTGTGCCACCGTAGATAATGGAAGATTTGGTAAAACAACCAATACGTGAAAACCCACAGTCACATTTGCACTTTTTCATACTAACACATAAACTCATTGTTGCTATCTTGTGTTTATAACCACCAGGAATTCGCAACCGGTTTCGGAAAAATCAATTTCTAATTCCTAAACAATTAATTGTCAAACTATCGGGACAGACCGTACTGTGATGAATGTTATAGATAGACATTTGGCTCTATTCCTCAGATTCACCATGATCGATTTACAGGCTAAAGAATAAAACGCGAATATCTCGGCTAAGGGTAATACGAAAATATCAGGAATAAAAAAACCGTTTTTTAACTGTACATATCCACCGAATGGACTTCTATCTTTAAATCTATTTCAAGCACCCTTGCTCGTTCCGCAAGTATTTGCAACAAATCGGAAATAGGGTCTATTACCAAGTAGTGTCCTTCTTTTTCACTGGAACACAAGGTGCTATTAACCTCCTTTAGACGCTATTATGAATCCAAACAATTCTCTTAGTCGTTACCATCGGCTGCATTTTCTGATTAAGACTAGCTCAACAGGTTCTCCAACTGAACTCGCAAGACGATTCAACATATCAGAACGTCAGATTTATAGAATTATAGCGGAATTAAAAGATTTAGGTCTACCAGTAATTTTTGATAGGACGAAGCAATGCTATAGGTATTCGGAAGAAGTGCATCTGACAGTAAAAATTACAGTGGGTGAGAAAAACATAAAACTTCTATAAGCTTTTTTACTTACTGACATGAAATGGCAGTAAGACTTTAGAGATTCGTAAATCAAAATGGTAGGCTTCCAATACAAGCCAGGTTATTATGAAATTTGAATCATTGAAATCCTCAAAATTTGAGGCATTTAAAGGAGACGAAATTGCTAACCCCTTGAAGGTGACAGGCGGTCATGTCCAAACAGACGGTACCAGTTGGAGTTCATTAGATGGCGAGACTGGTGGTAGAGACAGCTTCACATGGGGGACAGACGCCCCAACCCAAGACCATTTAGTTGGAGGAAATCGTGGTGATGTTTCATTCATCAATGGTGGGCCAAAAGGCGATGAGTACGAAGTATGGATAGACGGTTAACTTTTTAACGAAACTGATCAGCTTTACTGTCTAGTTTATTTGATCAGTTTCTTAAATTAGGATATGATAAAAATCGGTTTAATCATATTAATGATGCTGGCTGTGGCGGAAAGCACCACGGCAAACTATATAAATTACCATCGGCAAGTCCTGGTCGCAGAAAGTCTACTTTTTATTGGAAAATTCGAAGAAGGTATTGCCAAGTATCGGGAAATTTTTTCCGCTTACAAACCGTTTGCCAAAGATTGTTTTATTGCCTTACAAATTTCCGCAATGCGTGAGGATACATCTTCTTTTAGATATTTTTTGGTAAAAGGGATTGCATGTGGGATCAATTGGAGTACGCTAAATAAGTCTGAGCATATACGAAACTTTCTGCGGGAAAGGAAAGCTGAAAGGCTGCTACTGGAACAGATCTATTCAGATAAAAGACCAAAGTACATTCAAAGTATCAATAGAACCTTGAGAGATTCAATCTACCTACTCAGAAGACGTGACGACTCGGGACGTATGATTAGCAGAAACAACATGACCTATTCTAACCACATCTACTATACAAAAGATCCAGTTCTTGACGAAAATATTAATATACTCGCCGGCATCGCAAAAAGGCATGGCTATCCTGGTCAACGTATGATTGGGATAAAAGATCCGGAAATAGATAGCGTCGAGGAATCTCCAATCCTTTTGGAGTCTTTAGCATCCGTAATACTGTACCACCACTATTGTGGATTCTTTCTGATGAAGAATGAGTTGTACAACGGCTTGCTGAATGGTGAGATACTGCCAGCGGAATATGCATTAATTTATGAATGGGCTTATGAGGGTTATTATCAATCTAAAGGCCAATATAGAGGAAGTAACAATCGTTTTATTTTTACTACAAAATGTGACTATCCAGAAAAGGATAAATTTTATAACCATTATCTGAATCCTTTCTTTTACTGCAAAGACACGCTTCTTGTGAATAGTTGTCGAAAAGAGATCGGCATGCAGAGCATTCAACATCAGTTTGTTAAGCAGAAGTTCGCAGAGAGGAATGACCTAATATTATCAACAGGTTTTTTAAACCTTTATTAATCAACTCATGGCTTATATCTTAGTCCTCGCAGAGAATGGAGATGTTACTGTGGATGCAGTTATGCTGTGGATGAAATATTTGGATTCTTGTGAAATTATCCGAATCAATGAGGATGATCGCATCGATTTTGTGAATATAGAAGCCCATAATAACACCATAGCAAATTTTTCATTAGAGATCAATAACACGCTTAAAGTTGAATCGCGAGAGATAGTTGCATACTGGTATAGAAGAGGTGGGTTAGCCATCTCGAATGTTTTACAACGCGATAACTTAAATCACAATGCTACTGGCAGGTCTTTCATTCGTAGCATTAGAGGGTATTGTAACGCTGAATGGGAACACATAGCCGAGTATATACATTTCTTGCTGAAGAATACTGGAGTGCCATATTTAAATAGCTTTTTTGACATTAATGTCAACAAACTCATTAACCTTGAGATAGCAAAAAAATGCGGACTTCAAGTTCCAGGTTCAATTATATCAAATAACATACTAGCTATCGAGGCCTTTCTAACTCAACATAAGAAAGTTATTGTTAAGCCTGTACGCAGCCCGGAAGGTATGTTTCACATAAATCTGGACCGATGGTACTATAGTCAACCTACCAACTTGTTTACACTTAGGGATTTAAGAGAGGTTGTAAAGAACCATAAGACATTTCAACCAACTTTATTTCAGGAGTATATAGAAAAAGATTTTGAAATCAGAAGCTATTGGATGAAATCACGGGTGTACTCAATGGCTATATTTAGCCAAAACAACCAAAAGACAAAGGTAGACTTCCGTAACTACGACCATTCTATGCCCAACAGAATCGTCCCCTATTTACTTCCATCTAAAGTTGAGGAAGGTTTATCTAAAATAATGACTGAGCTAGATTACAATAGTGGTTCTGTGGATATCATTTATAGTCAGGGTGTTTATACCTTTCTTGAGGTCAATACTGTTGGACAGTTACAGTGGCTATCGAGGAACTGCAACTATTACATTGAAAAGGATATTGCTGAACTTATAATATCTAGTAGATATGAATATAGATGACCTTAAGAACTCCGTAACTAATCTTCCAATGACATATGGCTATTTCTCTTTCAACGTTGGAAGTCAAGATTCAGTAACTCCGCAGTTTCCATTACCATCGATCCGCTCGTATAACAAGACAAAAGGACTGCCCTTCTATAAACACATTTCGAGGATAATAGCCCCAAGCATTCTGTGTCAATACCTTCAGTCATCTCCCAAAACCAACAACGTTGATGAAACATTTGAAACTCTTTGAAAGCTGCCATATAACAAAAGGATATAGCAGAAGCATCATCGTTGATACGCAACGCCATAAGCTGCACCTTATACCAAATTCTCTCGCCGCTCTTTTTAATTCCGACCATGTTTTCACGGTACCTGAAATGGAAACCATGTCTGAGGAATTTAAGGTCATAGAAGAGTACATCGCCATGCTACTCGAAAACGAACTTTGCTTTTACTGCGACGAAGAAATGATTAATAATTTCCCTGTATTAGACATCAAAGCTTGGGACTATCCATCGAGGATATCCAACGTTATTATAGAAACAGGAAGGACGGAATTTGCTAACAGCTACCGGATATTAAAGAGGTTAACTAACCATTCTTGCAGGAGCATTGAAATTTTCTTTTATGAAAGTCTAACCTGTGAGGAGATGGAATCAGTTCTTACCCAGGTGGATGAACTTGAGGTGTATAACTACAACTTCATATGCAGATTGCAAGCTGCAGAGAGTTTAGAGCGTGCAGTGGCAATTATGAAGGGACACTTTAAGATGTTTCGAGGTTTTCTTTATAATGCACCTGAGAACGGACTTGTTGAGGGTGGCAAAGGGGGGTGGGGGAACATATTTCTTTTGCAAGGGGAATTTAACTATAGCTCATGTGGCATTGTAGACCATAGCTATTTTTGCACAAACCTAGAACACCTAAGCGAAGCTCAATCGTATAATACATGTTTAAATAGAAAGCTTTTCATCGATAAATCTGGGAAGATCAAGAATTGTCCCCAAATGCCAAAGAGTTTTGGAGATTTTCACACGACAGATCTTAATGTGTTACTAAACAATGAAGAGTTCACAAAGGTCTGGTCGATCAAAAAGGAAGACGTATTAGTTTGTAAAGATTGCGAGTTTAGGGACGTTTGTACCGATTGCCGTGCATTTATAGAGGATCCGGAAAACATCTATAGTAAACCGTTGAAATGCGGGTATAATCCTTACGATAACACCTGGACTAATTGGTGGACCGACCCTTCTAAAAGGTCTTCATTAAAGCATTATGAACTAACCGACCACTAAATATTCTCTGTGAGGAAATTCAAATTCTATAACCAGTACGATGCGATGGATTGTGGTCCAGCCACTCTAAAAATGGTTGCCAAACATCATGGCAAGGAATACAGCTTGGAATATTTAAGAGACCAATGCTATTTGACTAAGGAAGGGGTCAATTTGCTGGGAATAAGTGAAGCAGCTGAAAAGATCGGATTTCGGACCTTGGCGGTCAAAATCGACATCAATAAGCTTGTTGACCATGCGCCGCTACCATGTATCCTTCACTGGAACCAAAACCACTTCGTCCTACTTCATAAAGTATCAATGGGTGGGTGGTTTCAAGGTCGCAGGAAATTTCATATTGCGGACCCCGGACACGGTTTATTATCGCTATCTGAGGAAGACTTTTCAAAATCCTGGCTCACTGCCAATACCAAAGGCGTTGGCCTGCTGCTTGAGCCCACGGAACAATTCTATGCTCACAAGGAGGAAAAACGAGAAACGACAAACAGTACCGGATTTTATTTTCTGTTAGGTTACCTCCGCCCATATAAAAGGTTTATTATTCAGCTACTCCTCAGTCTTTTACTTGTAAGTGGTACTTCCTTGTTGTTCCCCTTTCTTACCCAAAGCATGGTGGATAATGGAATTAACAAGAGCAATTTAGGTTTTATCCATCTGATCCTTATCTCACAATTGCTTTTGTTCGTTGGTAATCTTGTGGTAGAGATGGTTCGTGGATGGTTAATGCTCCACATAAATAGTCGAATCAACTTAGCTATCATTAGTGATTTTTTGATGAAGCTTATGCGTCTTCCAATCAGCTTCTTTGATACCAAACTGATCGGAGATCTAAAGCAGAGAATTGGAGACCATTATCGAATTCAATCGTTTCTAACTGGTCCTGGTTTATCAACAATATTCTCCCTTTTGAACCTGTTTTTTTTTACAATCATCTTAGCTGTCTATAGCCGCTCAATTCTTGCGATCTTTTTGGTTTTTACTGCTTTAGGTGTTGGCTGGATCTTTATCTTTCTGAAGAAAAGAAAGAAACTTGACTATGTCAGGTTTCAAAGAATGAGCGAGAATGAAAATCTGCTATTCGAGATGATCTCAGGTATGCAGGAGATAAAACTGAATAACTGCGAACGCAACAAAAGATGGGACTGGGAAAGAGTTCAGGCAAAGGTGTATAGTTTAAATATCAAAAGTCTGGCGCTGGGTCAATGGCAACAGGTTGGGTCTTCATTTTTCAACCAGTTAAAAAACATCCTAATTTCCTACGTGGTCGCAAAGGAGGTCGTAAATGGGAACATGACTTTAGGAATGATGATGAGTGTCAGCTATATAATCGGCCACCTAAATGCACCAGTACAAATGCTTCTCGGGTTTATCCAATCGGCCCAAGACGCCAATATAAGCTTAGATAGACTTAGCGAAATTCATTGTAAAGAAGAAGAAGAAAAGCCCCATCACAAGCAGAATCTTTCTCTATTGGGAGTTCAAAACAAGGGGAATATAGAATATGAAACCTTTTTAGATGGCAGTGTCGATCTAGGTGAATCACGCACCGGCGAAGTTGACAGATCACCGACGGGAATTTCGCTGTCCGGTGTGTCATTTCAGTATACAGGCTCCAGGTCTCCTTTCGTATTACACGATGTTAATATTTCCATTCCTAAAGGAAAGGTTACTGCAATCGTAGGAGAAAGTGGCAGTGGAAAAACAACCCTGATGAAGCTTTTGCTGGGCTTCTATCGACCACTGGGATTAATCACTATTGACGGTATCGATATAAATGAAGTTTCACCATCATTATGGCGAAAGAGGTGCGGTATTGTTTTGCAAGATGGTTGGATATTCAGTGACACCATTGCAAAGAATATTAGCATGTATGATGAAAAGCCCGATCATCAAAAGCTGAAGACAGCGGTTAAGGCTGCCAATATTGAAGAATTTATTGAGTCGCTTCCCCTCACCTACAACACCATTATCGGAAATTCAGGTAATGGAATCAGCGGCGGTCAAAAACAAAGGATACTTATATCAAGAGCTATATACAAAGATCCGGAATACTTGTTTTTTGATGAGGCGACCAGTTCCTTAGACTCAAAAAATGAAAAGTTGATAATGGAGAATCTTGGTAGGATATTCAAAAACAGAACAGTAGTGGTTATAGCCCATCGCATGAGTACAGTAAAGCATGCGGACCAAATCATTGTGCTGGATCGGGGGCAAGTGGTAGAAATTGGCAATCATATGAAGCTAGTTGATCAAAAAGGAAAATACTACGAACTAGTAAAGAATCAGTTAGAACTAACTCCATAGTAAAATGTCGAATCAAAATGGCTTTAATAGTCCTCAAAGAAGCACCCAAAGAAGGGCAGATGAAGAACCAATATTGTTTGACACAAGAAGTGAGGAAGCGCAGGAGATAATTGGCAGGATGCCGTCCTGGATTGTAAAGTGGGGAATCGTAGTTTTTTCTATGATACTTGGAGTCATTCTGCTTATAGCAGGCATTGTTAGATATCCTGAAGTCATCTCTGCAAGTGTCGTGCTGACCCCCAACAATCCTCCAGTTCTGGTTCTGCCACAAAACGAAGGCAGTATCCAACAGATTAATGTAACCAACTCTGAACGCGTTAAAAACGGCCAGCTGCTAGCTGTTTTGAAGAATAGCGCCAGGTATGAAGATGTAGTCATATTTAAGGATCTACTTACACAAGTGGACACAACACTCTACTTGAAAAATTTCATCTTAAGCTTAAACTTTCCGGGTGAGCTTCAGCTAGGCCCCTTGAAAGCTTCCTATAGCAGATTTATCAGATCCATCAAACGGTTAAGGGAGTTGAATAACAACCTAAGTTTAGAAAACGAAAATGAATTTCGTACTAAGATTACCTACTTCCTTGAAGAAGTAAATACTTGGGAAGCATCCTGTCTTGTGAGAAGCCCAGCTAGCGGACGGGTAATGTTTTTGGATTCACTTCAATTAGGCATTTCAGTAAACGCTGAAAGGCCCCTTATGGTCATCGTTCAGGATCAGCAGTTAGCTCCTTCGATTATTGGAAATGTGCCGGTAAAAGAGAGGCATAAGCTGCAGACAGGACAAAAGATTGACCTGGAAATTGCGTCCTACCCTTCCGGCACCTTTGGAAAACTAAAAGGAGAAGTTGGCAAAATCTGGCCACCAGTTTTGTCAGATAAGTGTTTTTTTGAAATTAAGTTATCAGACGGTTTGAGAACGAATAGGAAAGTCAATATCACAATAGAATCGGAGAGCGTAGCAATGGGAGAGATAACGATAGAAGATGAAACAATTCTACGCAAACTACTTACAGGGATACTAAACATATAAGATCATTAACAGTAAAAATGGGTCTCACGGACTTGAAAAACAACTACTCTTTTCCAAAAAACGTTTCCTGACAGCCCCAGAATATTTAACGGTTATCGGATTATCGATGAAGGAGGTACATCAATTGGGTATTTTTTATCAGGGGGAAATAACGAAACTGCAGTTTTAGATCGTCCATCCCCTGGTCAACCTAAGTCTTCACAAGCGGGGCACTTGAACAATATTCAAAATAGATTGGATCCTGGCCATACCATAGTTGGTAACAACTACAAAATAGACCAACGGCAACCACCGGAACAACTCTTTATTGTAGATTCCGGTCCATGTTTACCCACCATTCTGTTTTATGTTGACCCACCGTTCCGGGATGTTGACCCACTTGGTTTTTATATCGGTTTTCTGAACCAGTGGTTGATATTCCGGGATGTTGACCCAGGGACTGCAGGCTTTGCAACTTTGTCATTCTGGCATGTTGACCCACCTGTTGGTAATAGTTGATAGAAGCTTTTTGTTGTCTTTGCTCTCAAAAAATCGTGGAGCATGGCACAAAAGCCTATAGCAATGGAACACATAAAACAGCTTCTTCAGCTTCAAAAGGATGGGGTTGGGATAAGAGAGATGGCCCGCCGGGTAGGCATCAGCCGCAATAGTGTACGTAAGTACCTGTCATTGTTGAGCTCGGATCTGCCTTCTGATGGTGAGGAGACGGACAATAGAATGCTGGCTGAGAAAGCCTACAATAATGATAGTATCGCTCATGATGCACAGCGACTGCAAGAGGTGGTCAGCCATTTTCAATATGCTCAAGGTGAGATGGGCAGAACCGGAGTGACGCGGCAGCTGCTCTGGAAGGAGTATATCTGCAAACATCCCGATGGTTATGGCTATAGCCAATACTGCTATCATTTTAGTCAGTTTCTAAAGAACCGTGATCTGTCGATGCATCTGGAGTACCAGGCAGCGGATATGATCATGATTGACTTTGCGGGCAAGAAACAATATTACGTTGATGCCGATACTGGTGAACAGGTAGCCTGTGAGGTATTTGTAGCTATTCTTCCTTTCAGCGGCCTCATTTTCTGTCATGCTGTACCTACGCAGCAGACAGCCGACTTTACCCAATGTATTAACGCAATGCTCAGGTATTATGGCGGCGCTCCATCTACCATTCTGTGCGATAACCTCAAAACAGCTGTAACACGCCCCAGTCGGTATGAGCCGGTTTTCACTGATGTTTGCCATCAGCTCAGTGAGCACTATAGCACCACCTTTAGTGCTACCCGTCCCTATAGCCCCAGGGATAAGGCCATGGTAGAGCGGGCTGTTAGCATTGTTTATTCCCATGTGTATGCGCCATTGAGAAACCAGGTGTTTACCAGTCTGCAGGCCCTTAATGCTGCTATACAGGAACAGCTACTTATACTGAACAACAAGCCCTATAAAAATACTCCCTACAGTCGCTGGTACTATTTTGAACAACAGGAGCACTCCTTGCTTAAAGCACTCCCTCCAGAACCTTTTACAGCTAAAAAAGTGGTAAACCTTACTGTTCAGCGTAACTACCATGTACAGTTAACGGAGGACCATCATTATTATAGTGTCCCGTATCAGTATGCAGGTAAAAAGGTGAAGGTGCTCTACGATCACCGGGTCATCGAAGTATACCTGGATCATCAGCGCATAGCGCTACATGCGCGAAGAACCCATCAGAAAGCCTACACTACACAAACAGATCACATGCCTCCGCACCACCAGCATATGCACCAGGTCAGGGGTTGGACCAAAGATGATTTACTATCACAAGCTACACGCATAGGACCGTCGGTACAAAGGGCGGCTGCACTCATGCTGCAAAACAGCATTTGTATAGAACAGAACTATAAAGCCTGCTTCGGCATGCTGATGCTTCATAAAAAATACGGAGCTGAAAGGTTGGAGGGGGCATGTGCCCGTGCCCTGACGGGCTCCCGCGTTAACTACACCATGATCAAAACCATCCTGGAACGGGGACTGGATAAACTGCAGCTTTCTGCTGAGACATCACCTATACCGGAGCACGATAACATCAGGGGAAGGGATCATTATCAATAAGCATTAATCAAGAAAAGAATGAACACAACACACACTTTACAACAGATGCAGCAACTTCGTCTGCAGGGCATGTATCAGGCTTACCGCTCCCAACTGGAGCTACCTATGAACCAGCAACTGGAAGGGCACGACCTTGTAGCTCACCTGCTGCAATCTGAGGAACTCAACCGCAGCAACGAAAAGACAGCCTACTATCTGAAGCTTGCTAAGCTCAGGCTACCGGCCACTATTGAACAGATCGAATGCAGTGCTGGTCGCAATATCACCAGACAACAACTGGCCGTACTAGCCGAGGGCAGGTACCTGCAGCAGGGTGAAAATA
>Ga0196971_1001052_pt1 | contig 14047 bp, 12 predicted proteins | sample S1v_1013CmetaG_FD_148660 | JGI IMG/M metagenome (GOLD analysis project Ga0196971, IMG submission 148660) | Soil microbial communities from Anza Borrego desert, Southern California, United States - S1+v_10-13C | ecosystem: Environmental > Terrestrial > Soil > Desert | place: USA: California... | reverse complement strand
GCATCTCCTCCACCACAGAAGACGTCCAGGTACGCGCCATGAGTTCGCGCTTGGCTTCTGGCGGTGTAGGCGCAGCCTTGATCAGGGCAATCATCTCATCCACGTTGGCCAGCGCTACGGCCAAGCCCTCCAGCACGTGCCCGCGCTCGCGTGCCTTGCGAAGCTCATAGACCGTCCTGCGCGTGATGACTTCACGGCGGTGACGCAGGAAAGCTTCCAGCATCTGCTTGAGATTCAGCAGGCGCGGCTGGCCGTCGAGCAGCGCCACCATGTTCATGCCGAAGGTTTCCTGCAGCTGGGTCTGCTTGTACAGGTTGTTGAGGATGACCTCCGGCACTTCGCCGCGCTTGAGTTCGATGACAACGCGCATACCGGATTTATCCGACTCATCGCGCAGATCGGAGATGCCCTCGATTTTCTTGTCGTTGACCAGTTCGGCGATTTTCTCGACGAATGTTTTCTTGTTCACCTGGTACGGCAGTTCGTCAACGATCAGCGCCTGCCTGTTGCCGCCCTTGTCCAGGTCTTCTACATGTGTGCGTCCGCGCATGACCACACGTCCGCGGCCTGTTCGATAGCCTTCCTTGACGCCAACCGTGCCGTAAATGATGCCGGCCGTTGGAAAGTCTGGCGCCGGGATGATGTCTATCAGTTCATCCACACTGATCTCGGCGTTTTCCAGCACAGCGAGACAGGCATCGATGACTTCATTGAGATTGTGCGGCGGGATGTTGGTCGCCATGCCAACTGCAATGCCGGAAGAACCGTTGATCAGCAGATTGGGGATACGCGCTGGCAGAATCAGCGGCTCATGTTCGGAGCCATCGTAGTTAGGCCCGAAATCCACTGTTTCCTTGTCGATATCTGCCAGCAGTTCGTGTGCGATGCGCGCCATGCGGATTTCGGTGTATCGCATGGCTGCTGCGTTGTCGCCGTCCACCGAACCGAAGTTGCCCTGCCCGTCTACCAGCATGTAGCGCAGCGAGAAATCCTGTGCCATGCGGACGATGGTGTCGTAAACAGCCGTATCGCCGTGCGGGTGGTATTTACCGATAACGTCACCCACGATACGTGCGGATTTCTTGTAAGCCCGGTTCCAGTCATTATTCAGCTCATGCATCGCAAACAGAACGCGCCGGTGAACCGGTTTCAGGCCATCCCTTACGTCTGGTAGCGCACGGCCAACGATTACGCTCATCGCATAATCGAGGTATGAACGGCGCATTTCGTCTTCCAGGCTGATGGGTAGTGTTTCTTTTGCGAACTGATCCATTGCGATTGGCTTTAAATGGGCTTAAGAAGACTGCAATTCTAACATGACCATGCACAATTCATTGCGGCTTTAGCATGGCCAACCCACAAGCAGTAGGATGTCAAACCTATCCATCATGGATTCGCTTTTCAAAAATCCGTTAGAATTCGGCTTTGACTGATTTCGCTATTGTTTTTACCGCTAACGTTGATATAAGGAGATTCAAATGGCTGTTCTTGTCGGCAAACCTGCCCCCGATTTCACTGCTGCTGCAGTCCTGGGCGACAACACCATCAAGGAAGACTTTAATTTTGCCCAATACACCAAAGGCAAGGCCGCGGTCATTTTCTTCTATCCGCTGGATTTCACCTTTGTATGCCCCTCGGAGCTGATCGCGTTCGATCACCGCCTGGAAGAATTCCGCAAACGCGGCGTTGAGGTTATCGGTATTTCCATCGATTCACACTTTACCCATCTTGCCTGGAAGAATACCCCGGTCGACAAGGGTGGCATCGGCAAGGTTGGCTACCCGCTGGTAGCAGACATCAAGCACGACATTTGCAAGGCCTATGATGTCGAAGCCGAAGGCGGTGTCGCGTACCGCGGTTCCTTCCTGATCGACAAGGCGGGTGTGGTCCGCCACCAGGTGGTCAATGATCTACCGCTGGGTCGTGATATTGATGAAATGCTGCGTATGGTCGACGCATTGCAATTCTTCGAAGAGCATGGCGAAGTCTGCCCCGCCGGCTGGAAGAAGGGCAAGGCCGGCATGGATGCTTCACCGGAAGGCGTCGCCAGGTATCTGGCTGAAAACGCAGAACAGCTGTAATCGCTGCACTAATAAAAAACGGGGCATTTCGCCCCGTTTTTTTATGGCTTCTGACGACAGTTACTTGCGGCTGCCGACTGCGATAACCAATACACCGGCAATAATTGCCACAATGCCCAATACCGCCGGGATAGGCACGTTCTTCTCCGTTTCAGCAGTAGCCTTCAAATCGCCGATCTGCGCGATGGTTTCCTCGGATTCATAGCTGAAGTTCTTGTACACCAGGCCAGCCGCGCCCAGCACGATCAGCAAGGCACCGACAATGACAGATGTTTTCATGGGATTACTCCTCTCAATGACTCTGTCCCAGCATACTTCTCTAGCTCATCCTTTATCTATGGTTTGGCTAACATAGCGAGATCTCGCTTCAGGTCTTCGATATGCTCAAGCCCAACGGCGATACGGATCAGGCCATCGCCTATCCCGGCCGCCGCACGTGCTTCGGGGCTGACACGGCTGTGCGTGGTAGTGGCCGGATGAGTGATCGTGCTCTTGGCATCGCCCAGGTTGGCCGTGATGGAGATCATGCGTGTCGCGTCGATGAGCCTCCATGCAGCATCTTGCCCGCCTTTCACGTCAAACGAGACGATTGCCCCGCCATTTTTCTGTTGCTTCATGGCAAGCGCATGCTGAGGATGGGAGGCCAGACCCGGGTAGTAGACCCTATCCACGCCTGCCTGATTTTCAAGCCATTGCGCCAGCTCGAGTGCGTTCCTGGCGTGGGCCTCCATGCGCACGAACAGGGTTTCCAGCCCCTTGAGGAACACCCAGGCGTTGAATGCACTCAGCGTGGGGCCGGCGGTACGCAGAAAACCGTAAACCGGCTCCAGCAGTGCCTTGCTGCCCAGCACGGCGCCGCCTAGACAACGACCCTGGCCATCGATGTACTTGGTCGCGGAGTGGATGATGATATCCGCGCCCAGGGTCAGCGGCTTTTGCAATGCCGGCGTACAAAAACAATTATCCACTGCCAGCAGCACCCCATGCTGGTGCGCAATTTCCGCCAGCAGCTGGATATCGCAGACTTCGGTCAGCGGATTGGATGGCGTTTCCACAAAGAATAATTTGGTATTGGGCTGTACCGCCGCCTTCCATGCCTCAGGCTCTGTCAGCGAGACAAATGTTGTCTGCAAGCCCCATCGCGCGAGGATGTTGCTGAACAGTTGTACGGAAGTGCCGAAGATGCTGCGTGAGGCCACGATATGATCGCCTGCCGAGCACAAGCCCATGACGGTGGCTAGAATAGCAGCCATGCCGCTGGATGTGGCCACGCAGAATTCTGCTCCTTCAAGCGCAGCCAGCTTCTCCTGAAATGCAGTAACGGTAGGATTGGTAAACCTTGAATAGATATTACCCGGCTCCTTGCCGCTGAAACGTCCGGCAGCCTGTGCCGCGTTCTCGAATACAAAGCTTGAGGTTAGGAATATCGCTTCGGAATTTTCGCCGAATTCGGTATGAGCGCTGCCGGCACGAATGCTAGCCGTCTCCGGATGCCATTGGTCTGTCATGTTCTCTATCACCTTTTCTGCCCTTGCAGGCCTAAACTCCGGGCGTAAAAAAACCCGTTTCGCCAAAGCCAAAACGGGTTTTTACTCGCTTTAGCTGGATTTGTAATGCGCCCGCAAGCTGAGTGTCAACTCAAATCGGCGCAACCTGAATAGTAGGCCTCTGCTTCAGGCCAGTCAAGCGCGGCTAGGCGGCTTCCTCTTCATCCTCATCCGCTGCCACGAGGTTGAGATCCATCTGCGTGCTTGAGTTGGCCGGACGCCTGATGGCGTAACTGTCGCCGCGCGCAGTTTCGATGGAAGCCAGATAGGCTTCATCAATATCACCTGTGACATAACAGCCGTCGAAGCATGAGCAATCAAACTTGTCCAGGCTGGGATTGCTCATTTGTACGGCATCGATCAGCGCATCAATATCCTGATAGATTAAGGCATCCGCGCCAATCTCCTTGCAGATTTCCTCGTCGGAACGGCCCGTCGCCAGCAATTCATCGCGAGTCGGCATATCAATGCCATAGACATTTGGGTAGCGGACAGGAGGTGCGGCAGACGCAAAATAAACCTTGGTGGCGCCGGCGTCGCGAGCCATCTGCACGATCTGCTTTGATGTCGTGCCGCGCACGATGGAATCATCTACCAGCAAGACATTCTTGCCCTTGAATTCCATGCCGATAGGATTGAGCTTCTGGTGCACCGAGCGTTTTCTCAGTGCCTGGCCAGGCATGATGAAGGTACGACCAATATAGCGATTCTTGATGAAGCCTTCGCGATACGTCAGGTTCAGTTCATTCGCCAGCTGCAGTGCGCTGGGGCGGCTGGTGTCGGGTATGGGAATGACGACATCGATATCGAGATGCTGCCATTCACGCCTGATCTTTTCGGCGAGGCTCACACCCATGTGAAGCCGCGTCTGATAAACGGACACGCCATCAATCACCGAGTCCGGACGAGCCAGATAAACGTATTCAAAGATACAAGGGGTTAAAGTGGCATTCTGAGCGCATTGGCGGGAATAAAAATTGCCATCCATATCAATGAAAATGGCTTCACCGGGGGCAACATCGCGCAGCAAGGTAAACCCGAGCACATCCAAGGCCACGCTTTCGGAAGCAACAATGTATTCAGGACCGTTCTCTGTCTCCGCCTTGCCAATGACAAGCGGCCGGATACCATGCGGATCGCGGAACGCCAGCAAGCCGAAATTGGCTACCATGGCCACCACTGCATAGGCACCGCGGCAACGCTTGTGCACGCCGCTAACGGCCTCGAAAATCATGTCGGTATCAAGTACTGCGTTGTGGGCAGTGTGCTCGATCTCGTGAGCCAGCACATTGAGCAAAACTTCGGAATCGGAGCTGGTGTTGATATGGCGCAGATCCTGGCGGAACATCTCCTGCTTGAGCTGGGCGGAATTGGTCAGGTTGCCGTTATGTCCGAGCACAATGCCAAACGGGGAATTGACGTAGAAAGGCTGGGCCTCGGCAGCAGATGAAGTCCCGGCAGTCGGGTAGCGCACGTGCGCAATGCCAGCCGTTCCCTTCAGGTTGCGCATGTGACGGGTACGGAAGACATCCTGCACCATGCCATTGCTTTTATGCATGTAGAAGGTGTTGCTGTCGCAGGTGACGATCCCTGCAGCATCCTGCCCTCTATGCTGCAGCACCAGCAATCCATCGTAAAGCAGCTGGTTGACCGGCTGTTTACCCACTATTCCGATAATTCCACACATAAGTGAGCGCCTTAAAACAAGTCAGATAAACGGGATGGCATTGAATTCAATTCTCGCCTTAATTTAGTCATATTTCACATGCTTAGCAATGTCGGCAGGAAACCACATCAGCACACTCATCACAATGGCCTCAAGCGGCGCACTGAACATGGCATTGCGCCAGCGCGCGTCCTGCGGCAGGCTGGTCAGCCCGCCGACCAGCACCATCATCAGAGCGATGATGCCGCCGCGCGCCAATCCGAAAAAAGCACCCAGCAAACGATCTATCCAGCTCAAGCCGACCTGCCTAAACAGCAGGGAGATGGCTATTGCCAGCAGGCTCGTAATCAGCAGCACTGCCAGGAAAAGTATCAGGAACGCTGCCAGTATGCGCAGCGGTTCTCCGGGAATGGCTGAAGGCAGCAATGCTGCAAGCTCCAGGCAATACGTCCTTGCGATAAAAAACGCAATAATCCAGCCCGCCAGCGACAGCACTTCACGAACAAATCCGCGCATGATGCTGATGAGCACCGACAGGCCAATGATGGCCAGGAAAACATAGTCAAATACCGTCATCAAGCGCCCCGGCGCCGAATCAATTCATCAGCTGTTTTTTACAACCATGCCAGACAGGCCAGCACTCTTGATCTTTGCCAGTGCAGTCTCAGCTTCCAGCCTGGAATTGAAAGGGCCGGCGCGCAGACGAATCTTCTCACCCTTGGCAGTCGCTATCTTTTCCGTAAAGCTCTTGTATCCCTGCTGCTGCAATTGATCCTGTAATTTCTTGACGTTGCCCGCATCCGAGAATACGCCTATCTGTACAACGAAGCCGTCCTTTACTGCTGCCTCTACCGGCACATCGGCAGGCTTCGCGATTTCCACCTGGGGCGCAGCATCTGAGCTGTTGGATACGTTGTCCGTTGATTTCGTTGCAGGCACCGCCACTTGTTCGCCTGATGCCTGATCGGGCGTCGGCTGCAAAGGTACCAGCGGCACTTCGGCGACTTGGGTATCCGTTGAACCGGGGTCAACCGGGATAATCTTGGAAGCGAAGTCCGAGCCTTCCTGGCTTGGGATCGTGATTTCGATATCCTGCTGTGGAGCCTGGTCAGCACGGTCGTCCAATATCATGGGCAACACGGTGATCATGAGCAGCACCAGCGCAATAGCCCCAACAAGGCGCCGACGGGCGCGTTTCTTGAATTGCAGTTCCTGGTCGCTTATCTGATTTGGCGGCATTAAAAATCCTGTGGCTTTTTATGAATATCCGGGAGATCTTTCATTACGTCCGCGACGGTATAGAAAGAGCCAAACACGATAATTCTATCATCCCGGCCTGCATCGAGACAGGCTTGACGATATGCCGCTGTCACGTCCGAAAACTTCCGGACATCGCATTGACTATCGTGCTGGTGGATGATCCGTGCAAGTTGCTGTGCCGTGGCGCCGCGGGGACCCGGAATATCTGCCAGATACCAGGCATCCATCTGCTTATAGACTTCCTGCACCACACCTGCAATATCCTTATCCGCTAACATGCCGAAAACCGCCAGAGTGCGATTGGACTGGGGTAGCTCCTGAAGGTTCTGCGCCAATGCGTGTGCAGCATGCGGATTATGAGCCACGTCCAGTATCACCAGTGGCTCAGCCGCCCAACGCTGAAAACGTCCTGGCAGCCGTACAGCCTGCAAACCGGCTGCAATGCGCTCATGCGAAACCGGCAAACGCTCCTGCATTATGTGGATAGCATCGACGACACATGCCGCATTTTCAAGCTGGAAACCGCCCGTTAGTGCAGGTATGGGTAAATTCGCCAATTCAGAAGTTTCAGATTTACAGGTCCAGCCCTGTTGTTCGCGCGATAGATGGAAATCTTTGCCTATGCGTCTAAGCCGAGCACCGATTGTTTCGGCATGATGTATCAGGGATTGCGGGGGTTCAGCATCACCGCAGATTGCTGGTACATCCTTGCGAAAAATGCCTGCCTTTTCAAAGCCGATGCTTTCGCGACTTTTGCCTAGAAAATCCATGTGATCGAAATCAACAGCGGTCACAACCGTGCAAGCAGGATCAAAGATATTCACGGCATCCAGCCGACCGCCCAGTCCGACTTCCAGAATGGCCACGTCCACCTTGTTACGCATGAAATGCCACACGGCCGCTAGCGTACCGAACTCAAAGTAAGTCAGCGGAACATCGCCCCTCGCCTCTTCCACCGCGGCAAAGGACTGCAACAAGGCATCATCACTGATTTCGGCGCAATCAATACGGATGCGCTCGTTATAACGCAGGAAATGCGGGGATGTATAGCAGGCCACCCGATAGCCCGCCTGCTGGTAGATGCGTTCCAGCATGGCGCAGGTGGAGCCTTTGCCGTTGGTGCCGCCGACGATGATTACCGGAAATCCGGGAGTCAGCTGAAGTTGTTGCTTGACTGTGTTGATACGGTCCAGGCCCATGGCAATGGACTTGGGATGCAAGGCCTCAATGTATTGAAGCCAATCCTCGAGACTGGCAGGCGGAGGTTTGTGCCCTGACAAGATCAGGCGGGCTGGACAGCAGGCAAACGCATCATGCTGGCGAGCATGACGCTCATGCGATCACGCATCTGTCGGCGGTCGACGATGACGTCTATTGCGCCATGCTGCAGCAGGAATTCTGCTCGCTGGAAGCCATCCGGCAAGGTTTCCCGTACAGTCTGCTCGATCACCCGAGGCCCGGCAAAACCGATGAGCGCCTGCGGTTCGGCAATAATCACGTCGCCCAGCATGGCGAAACTTGCAGATACACCGCCCATGGTAGGGTCGGTCAATACGGATATGTACGGCAGTCCGGCTTTGCCGAGCCGGTTCAAGGCGGCGCTGGTCTTGGCCATCTGCATCAGGGAAAACAGCCCTTCCTGCATGCGAGCGCCGCCGCTGGCTGAAATGCAGATGAAAGGCATTTTCTGCTCCAGACATGCCTCCACGCCACGCACGAATCGCTCGCCGACAACTGAACCCATGGAACCACCCATGAACTTGAATTCGAATGCGGCGGCCACGACTGGAATGTTTTTGATACTGCCCTGCATGACAATCAGTGCATCGGTTTCGCCGACTTCCGACTGGCTGGCCTTGAGGCGATCGGCATAACGCTTGCTATCCTTGAACTTGAGCGGATCAATCGGAAGCACCTCGGTACCAATCTCGAAGCGGCCCTCGTCGTCGAGCAGCAAATTCAGACGCTGTCGCGCCGAAATGCGGTTGTGATGGCTGCACTTGGGACAAACTTCCGCGTTGTTCTCCAGATCCGAGCGATACAGGACCGACTCACAAGCGGGACATTTACTCCACAGCCCTTCGGGCACATTCTTCTTGCTCAAGCCTGCGCGGTTGATTTTGGGAGGTAAAAGTTTTTGCAGCCAACTCATGAATTATTCCTTCGCGATATCTAGACGGAATCAATGGCGCCGCGTAATTCGCGCATCAAATGACTCACATTGTCGATCAGATTGGTTTCGTTGGATTGCTCGATTGCCTGCACCATGCGGCTGCCCACGACCACTGCGTCAGCAACTTTGGCTACTGCCTTCGCAGTCTCGGCATCCCGCACACCGAAACCCACGCCCACCGGCAGACCGGTTTTTGCATGGATGGCAGCTACCTTGTCCGCGACTTCGGCAATATCCAGATTCTGTGCGCCAGTGACGCCCTTGAGCGAAACATAGTAAACAAATCCGCTCGCCTGTTGAACGATCATGTCGACACGCGATGATTCGGTGGTAGGCGACAATAGGAAGATGGGATCGATACCGGCATCATGCAGGCTTTGGACGAAATCCCCGCACTCCTCGGGCGGATAATCCACCGTCAGCACGCCGTCAACGCCTGCATCCCTGGCGGCAGCAACAAACTTTGTGCACCCCATTGCTTCTATCGGATTGGCATACCCCATCAGCACGACAGGCGTTTTGCCATCCTGCTGCCGGAATTCCTTGACCATCTGCAACACAGTGCCCAGACCGACGCGATGCACCAATGCCCGCTCACTCGCTCGCTGGATGACCGGCCCATCCGCCATGGGATCGGAAAACGGTACACCAAGTTCGATCACATCAGCGCCTGAACTCACCATTGCATGCATCAGTTCAACCGTCCGCGCCGGATGTGGGTCACCTGCGGTGATATAAGGGATCAGGGCCTTTCTACCTTGCTGTTTTAACGCAGTAAAAGTGGTATGAATGCGTGACATGTAAGTTTAGTGGCAGCAGTTAAAGGGTAATGCCGGAGAGCCGGGCAATGGTGTTGATGTCCTTGTCGCCCCGTCCCGAGAGATTGACCAGCAGAACCTCCTTGGGCGACATGGTCGCAGCGAGCTTTTCCGCGTAAGCCAAGGCATGGCTGGATTCGAGGGCAGGAATGATACCTTCGGTACGACACAGATTATGGAATGCCTGCATGGCTTCGTCGTCCGTGATTGCAACATATTCAGCCCGTTTGCAATCCTTGAGCCAGGCATGCTCCGGACCTACACCGGGGTAATCGAGACCGGCAGAGATGGAGTGCGTCTCTATGATCTGGCCATCACTGTCCTGCATGAGATAGGTCCGGTTGCCGTGCAGAACGCCGGCAGGCGCATTAGCTGTCAAAGGCGCTGCGTGTTTGCCTGTGTCTAGGCCATGGCCTGCAGCCTCGACGCCGATCAGGCGTACGTTTTCATGATTGATATAAGGATAAAAAATACCCATGGCATTTGAGCCGCCGCCCACACAGGCGATGACCGCATCCGGCTGGCGGCCTTCTATGTCCTGCATCTGTTCAATGCATTCGGTACCAATCACAGCCTGGAAATCGCGAACCATCATTGGATAAGGATGCGGGCCGGCAACAGTGCCGATGATGTAGAACGTGTTATTGACATTGGTAACCCAGTCGCGCATGGCTTCATTGAGTGCATCCTTGAGCGTCTTGGAACCGCTTTCAACAGGCACTACGGTCGCACCCAACAGCTTCATGCGGTAGACATTGGGCGCCTGCCGCTTTACGTCTTCGGAGCCCATGTAGACCACACATTCCAGGCCCATACGCGCTGCAACGGTCGCTGTTGCCACGCCGTGCTGCCCGGCGCCGGTCTCGGCGATCACACGCGGTTTGCCCATGCGTTTGGCCAGCAATGCCTGTCCAATGGTGTTGTTTACTTTATGCGCACCGGTGTGATTGAGGTCTTCGCGCTTGAGATAAATACGCGCACCGCCGATTCTCTCTGACCAGCGCTGTGCATAATAAATAGGACTTGGGCGTCCGACGAAATGCTTGAGGTCATGAGCGAATTCGGCAAGGAACTGAGGATCGTGCCGGTAGCGTTCATACATCACCCGCAGTTCATCAAGGGCCTCAATCAGCGTTTCAGCGACGAATGTGCCGCCAAACGGCCCGAAATGACCACGCGCATCCGGCATGTCATAAAGCTGCATCTTGAACTCCTCGCATGAATGCGGCGATTTGGGCCGCATCCTTGATTCCTTTTGATTTTTCCACCCCGCCGCTGACGTCCACGGCATAAGGTCGGACTTGATTTATGGCCTGGGCGACATTTGCCGAGTTCAGGCCACCGGCCAGTATGACCGGCTTCGGCAGGTCTTGAGGAATCATCCCCCAGTCGAAAACCTCGCCTGTTCCTCCTGCCGTGCCTTCTTTGTAGGTGTCGAGCAGCAGCGCGCGCGCATCTGCATAATCGGCCGCGTATTGTAGCAAATTTGTGCTCTCCCGGACGCGGACGGCCTTGATAAAGGGCACACCATACTTGTTGCAGTTTTCAGCCGTTTCCTCGCCATGAAATTGGAGAATATCCAGGTGAACCCGGGATATTACCGACCTTATTTCATGCTCGTCTGCATCGACAAAAAGACCAACAGCCGCCACGAAAGGAGGCAGGCAAGCCACAATTCTTGCTGCTTGCTCAACATCTACAAAGCGAGGGCTAGGCTCATAGAAAACTAGCCCGATGGCATCACAGCCCGCACGTACGGCTGCCATGGCATCGGCTTCAGATGTGATGCCGCAAATTTTGACGCGTGTTCTCAAAGGAAATGTCTATCGCTTAAAGGCTGGTAGCGTAACGTAAAGCCTGTCGGCTGTCATGCAGCAACTCAAGTGCAGAAAACGGGCTGTCGGCGCGTATCAGGCAAACCCCACCTCTCTTCATAGCCGATTCCGGTCAGATACAGGCCCGCGGCAGAGAATGTAGGAGGCGCCGTTGTGCGGTCCCGGCTCTCAAGCAGCCCGGCCAAGTATTCGGGTGCATGCCTGCCTTTGCCTATGTAGACCAGAGCGCCAACCATATTGCGCACCTGGTGATGCAAAAAGGCACTGGCGCGGAACCCGAATACGATGGTTTCACCCTTGGCACTTACCTCGACCTCGTGCATCACCCTGACAGGAGATTTCGCCTGACACTCGGCAGCACGGAAAGCGCTGAAATCATGTTCACCAATCAGGTATTGGCAGGCTTGCTGCATCAAATCAAGGTCGAGTGGGGCATGGAACCAGCCAGCCTTACCGTTCAAGATGGCAGGCGCCACCTGAGCATTGACAAGCACATAGTGATAACTGCGTTCGAAGGCACTGAATCTCGCATGGAAGTCTGATTCCACCTGCACCGCCCACAGTACACGGATAGCTGTCGGCAACATGCTGTTGATACCGCGCACCCACGCACCCAGAGGACGTTCAGTCTCGGTATCAAAATGGATGACCTGGATCATGGCATGCACACCGGTATCCGTCCTGCCTGCAGCTACCACTCTGAGCGGATGACCTGCCATGGTCTGCAGCGCTTTTTCAAGATGATCCTGCACGCCGCAACCGCTGGGCTGGCTTTGCCATCCGCAAAAAGGTGCACCATCGTACTCTATGCCAAGCGCCAGTCTCATGGGACACGTATTCCTGCAATCAAAGTCGAGCACATCCCCAGCAGCACCTGCGCAACGTCATTGCTTCTATGATAATTGTGGAGTTGCATATGACTTGTGAGGTACAGCTACCTAATAAAAAAGCCGGGCTGAAGCCCGGCTTTGGATAGCTTGGCCAAACTCAGCCAATACTACCCAGCATTTCCTGGGCACGGGCTTTCTGCTGGGGCCCGCCTTCTTTCATAACCTCATCCAGCAATTCACGAGCGCCTTCCTTGTCGCCCATCTCCATATAAGCCGTCACCAGATCCAGCTTGGTTTCAACTTCTGGAGATTCGTTACCTGCATCGATATCCGAAAAGCCATTTGACGGAATGTTCTCGTTTCCAACGTCAGGATTGTCAATGGTAGGTCCGAAATCGAGCGTTATACCTGACAGATCGATCTCAGGCGGATTGGGAACTTCTTCTTCCAGCGAATCAAATGTGGTAGAGACAGCAGCATTGCTCAGGCCATCTTCACCCGATACGGTTTCGAAATTGAAATCCAGATCCGGTCCCTGGCTGTCAGTTGAACTTGCTTCTTGGGAGGACGCCACATTCAGTTCAGGCACCTCAAAAGACAGCGAGTTGTCAGCAACGGGCTCAAACCTGATTTCCTCTTCTGCTTCTGCTGCAGGTGCCTGCATAAGAATCGATTCATCAAGATTGGGCAGCTCTTCTGCAGGGCTTGATGCATTTTCCGGAATGCTATTGGAAATTCCGAGCTCAGGCAGTTCGAAACTCAGCCCCATATCATTCGATGCAGCTTCATCGGCTACGGTTGCGAATACAGCACCGGTGTCCGCTGCAGGCTCAGCCACACTATTAGCTGCATCCAAATCAGGCATGTCGATGCCGGGCACCGTGCTGCCGAAGTCATCTGCTGACTGCATGGCTGAAGATTCAGCCGGCTTGCCGAGATCAAAATCAAGCTCATTGGATGTCGATATTTCAGCCTGTGGCTCTTCGGTAGTACCGAATATGCTGTTCGACATCGTGGTCATCGTTGAAAGGGAATTGTCCGAAGGTGTCCCCAGCTCAAAATCCAGATCTCCACCTGCAGCAGCGGTATTCACTTCTGCAGCTTTAGGGGTCGCCTCCTCATTCCCCAGGGAAAAGTCGAGGCTGGATTCGTTCATTTCCTCTACATTATCGAAGTCGCTGGCATCCAGCCTGGACTTCTCATCTGTCGCAGCTGATGCGGCAGCTTCGGCAACCACAGCCGCGGCGGCGATATTTCCCGCGCCCTGGGTGTCGTAAAGCGGATTGCCAGGCTCCAGCTGTTGGCCCATCTGTGCCACTTTCAGCCAGGTAGGATCATTGGAGCCGAGTGTCGAATACAACTCGCCAGCGATGGTCTCGAACGCGGCGGTATCCTTGCGGTTGGCAATGATTTCCAGCAACTTGAGGTGCAGTTCGTATCGCTGCGGCTCCTTGGCGATTGCATCCTTGAGGATCTCTTCCGCCTGAGCATCGCGGCCATAAGCCATGTAAACCTCGGCCTCGGCGATAGGATCGACGTCATGTGTGTCTATCATGCCGCCGCTGCTTTGCGAAAAGTCCGTCAGGAATGAGGTATCACCGGTATCCACCGTACCGCCTGCAGTATTACCGAACACGGTATTTGCTTTGAGACCGCCCGCGGTCAGGATACCCTGCTCGAAACTGTCCAGGTTGCGTCTGCGGCGATTCCGCAGAAACAGCCATCCGCCGCCCAGTAAAACCAGGCCGCCGCCAGCAGCGGCCAGTAGCATGGGATCTTCAGTCAAGCCATCCAGAATACCGGGTTCTTCAACCGGCGGGGACGGTGGAGGAGCAAT
>Ga0196971_1001051_pt1 | contig 14054 bp, 15 predicted proteins | sample S1v_1013CmetaG_FD_148660 | JGI IMG/M metagenome (GOLD analysis project Ga0196971, IMG submission 148660) | Soil microbial communities from Anza Borrego desert, Southern California, United States - S1+v_10-13C | ecosystem: Environmental > Terrestrial > Soil > Desert | place: USA: California... | reverse complement strand
GTTGCCCGGCGGCTCGTTCATCTGGCCGTAGACCATCGACACCTTCGAGTTGGCCAGGTTGTCCAGGTCAACGACCTTGGAGTCAGCCATTTCGTGGTAGAAGTCGTTACCTTCACGGGTACGCTCACCCACGCCGGCGAACACGGACAGACCCGAGTGTGCCTTCGCGATGTTGTTGATGAGTTCCATCATGTTCACGGTCTTGCCCACGCCTGCACCGCCGAACAGACCGACCTTACCGCCCTTGGCGAACGGGCACACCAGGTCAATCACCTTGATGCCGGTTTCCAGCAGTTCCTGCGACGGGGACAGCTCGTCGTAGGCCGGAGCCTTGCGGTGGATCGATGCGGTTTGTGCCGCGTTGACCGGACCGCGCTCGTCGATCGGGTTGCCCAGCACGTCCATGATGCGGCCCAGGGTTGCCGGACCGACCGGCACCGAGATCGGTGCGCCGGTGTTCTTGATGAGCATGCCGCGACGCAGACCGTCGGAAGAGCCCAGCGCAATGGTACGGACGACGCCGTCGCCAAGCTGCTGCTGCACTTCGAGGGTCAGCGCGGAGCCTTCCATCTTCAGCGCATCGTAAACCTTGGGCATCGCGTTGCGCGGGAATTCCACGTCAACCACTGCGCCGATACACTGAACGATTTTGCCTTCAGCCATTTTCGTTCCTTCAATATAAGTAGATTCTTTTAGTTAAACCGCAGCCGCACCGGCGACGATCTCGGACAGTTCCTTGGTAATCGCAGCCTGGCGAGTCTTGTTGTACACAAGCTTCAACTCGCTGATCACGTTACCTGCGTTATCGGAAGCAGCCTTCATCGCCACCATCCGCGCCGACTGTTCAGACGCCATGTTTTCTGCAACGGCCTGATAAATCAGCGCTTCGACATATCGCACCAGCAGTTCGTCGATCACGGACTGGGCATCCGGCTCGTAGAGGTAATCCCACGAGTGCGAATTCTTGTCCGCTTCCATACGCTCTGCCGACAGCGGCAGCAACTGGTCCATCATCGGTTCCTGCTTCATCGTGTTGATGAACTTGGTGTAGAACAGGTAGACCGCATCCAGCTTGCCTTCCTGGTACGCATCGAGCAGCACCTTGACGGGGCCGATCAGCTTGTCCAGGTGCGGCGTGTCGCCGAGGCCGACGGCCTGCGACACCACCTTGCCACCGATACGGTTCAGGAAACCGAGACCCTTGTTGCCGATTGCGACTGCTTCAACCTTCTTGCCCTGACCTTCGAGCTCGCGCACCTTGTTGGTCACCTGACGCAGCACGTTGGTGTTCATGCCGCCGCACAGACCCTTGTCGGTCGTGACGACGATGATGCCCACCGTCTTTGCCGTGTCCTGCTTGACCAGGAAGGGATGCGTGTACTCCGGGTTGGCCTGCGCCAAGTGAGCGGCGATATTACGAATCTTGTCACTGTAGGGGCGGGCCGAACGCATCCGGTCCTGCGCCTTGCGCATCTTGGATGCGGCGACCATTTCCATCGCCTTGGTGATCTTCTTCGTGTTCTCTACGCTCTTGATCTTGCCGCGTATCTCTTTGCCTGCAGCCATGAGTATTTACTCCTTCAGCCCCAGTGATCAGAAAGTTTTCTTGAAGGCGGCAATCGCGGCGGCAAGTTCGGCTTCGCCGTCCTTGTCGAGTTGCTTGGTGTCTTCAATCTTCTGCAGCAGGGCGCCGTGGCTCGTCTTCATGAAGTTGTGCAGTCCGGATTCGAACGCCAGCACCTTCTTGACGTCGATGTCGTCGAAGTAGCCCTTGTTCACTGCGAACAGCGACACGGCCATCAGCGAGATCGGCAGCGGCGAGTACTGCGGCTGCTTCAGCAGTTCGGTCACGCGTGCGCCGCGGTCGAGCTGCTTGCGGGTGGCTTCGTCGAGGTCAGAAGCGAACTGCGCGAACGCGGCCAGTTCACGGTACTGCGCCAGGTCGGTACGAATACCGCCGGACAGGCCCTTGATGACCTTGGTCTGAGCAGCACCACCGACGCGGGACACCGAGATACCTGCGTTGATCGCGGGACGGATACCGGCGTTGAACAGCGAGGTCTCCAGGAAGATCTGGCCGTCGGTAATGGAAATCACGTTGGTCGGAACGAACGCGGAAACGTCGCCTGCCTGGGTTTCGATGATCGGCAGTGCGGTCAGCGAACCGGTCTGGCCCTTCACTTCACCCTTGGTGAACGCTTCGACGTAGTCGGGGTTCACGCGCGCTGCACGCTCGAGCAGACGGGAGTGGAGATAGAACACGTCGCCCGGATAGGCTTCGCGGCCCGGCGGACGGCGCAGCAGCAGGGAAACCTGACGGTAGGCGACTGCCTGCTTGGACAGGTCGTCATAAATAATCAGTGCATCCTGGCCGCGGTCGCGGAAGTATTCGCCCATGGAGCAGCCGGAGTAGGCGGCGATGTACTGCATCGCGGCGGATTCGGAAGCGTTGGCGGCAACAACGATGGTGTAGTCCATCGCGCCGTGCTGCTCGAGAGCGCGCACGATGTTCTTGACCGTCGATGCCTTCTGGCCGATCGCGACGTAGATACACGTCATGTTCTGGCCCTTCTGGTTGATGATGGCATCAACCGCGACGGCCGACTTGCCGGTCTGACGGTCGCCGATGATCAGCTCGCGCTGGCCACGGCCGATCGGCACCATGGAGTCGATTGCCTTGAGGCCGGTCTGCATCGGCTGGGACACGGACTGGCGTGCAATAACGCCCGGCGCAACCTTTTCGATCACGTCGGTCAGCTTGGCATTGATCGGGCCCTTGCCGTCGATCGGCTGGCCCAGTGCGTTGACCACGCGGCCAACCAGTTCCGGACCAACCGGCACTTCCAGCACGCGGCCGGTGCACTTGACGGTGTCGCCTTCGGAAATGTGTTCGTACTCGCCCAGGATAACGGCGCCGACGGAGTCGCGCTCGAGGTTCAGCGCCAGACCGAAGGTGTTGCCCGGGAATTCCAGCATCTCGCCCTGCATCGCGTCGGAAAGACCGTGGATGCGGCAGATACCGTCGGTCACGGAAATCACCGTGCCCTGATTGCGAATCTCAGCGGTGTCGCCAAGGCCTTGAATCCGGCTCTTGATCAGTTCGCTGATTTCAGACGGGTTGAGTTGCATGTTAACTCCTAAATTTTTTAATCTCTGCTTACGCCAGCGTGAGCATGGCCGCGATCACGACGCGAGGGCTACGTACATCTTCTGCAGCTTGGCGCGGACGGAAGTGTCGAGCACTTCGTCGCCAACGGTGACGCGCACGCCACCGATCAGCGCGCTGTCCACCGTCACGGTCGGGTTCAGCTTGCGGCCGAATTTCTTTTCCAGCGTCGCCACCAGGTCTTTCACCTGAGCGTCAGTCAGCGCAAACGCGCTCGTGATTTCCGCATCTGCGGCGCCTTCGGATGCATTCTTCAATGCAAAGAATTGCGCGGCGATTTCGGGCAGCAGTGCGAGTCGACCGTTTTCGACCAGCATCCCGACGAAGTTTTTCGCTTCGGGGGAGACATTGGACTTCAACAGCGACAAGAACGTTTCCGATACCTGCCGATCCGAGATCTTCGGATTGCTGGCGAAAGACTTGACGTCGGGGAGAGCGGCAACGGCCGCCATTTCCGACACGAGGTCGGACCAGGCGGCCAGGTTGCCGGACTTGGCTACACGGAACAGTGCTTCGGCGTAAGGACGAGCAATCGTTGCGAGTTCGGCCATGATTACAGCTCGGTCTTCAGTTGGTTCAGCAGGTCGGCGTGGGCCGCTGCGTTCACCTCACGCTTGAGGATCTGCTCGGCGCCCTTGACCGCGAGAGTCGCGACCTGGGCACGCAGTTCGTCGCGTGCACGAGTAACTTGCTGTTCTGCATCGGCTTTGGCAGCGGCGACAATGCGTGCTGCTTCTTCGGATGCGGCTTTCTTGGCGTCGTCGATGATCGATTGGGCGCGCTTTTCGGCGTCGATGATGCGCTTCTGGCCTTCGTCGCGGGCGGAAGAGAGTTCAGCCTGCGCGCGCTTGGCGGCTTCGGCCATTTCTGCTTTGCCCCGGTCGGCGGCTGCCAGGCCGCTCGCGATCTTCTCGGCGCGCTCGTCGAGCGCCTTCATCAGCGGCGGCCACACGAACTTCATCGTGAACCACGCGAGGACGAAGAAGACCACGAACTGCGCAAACAAGGTTGCATTTAAGTTCACGGTGTTTTCCTTCTCAGAATAACGAGAGCCGAACCTGGGATCGGTCCGGCTGCGGGAAATTCAGCGATAGGCTGATTACTTCGCGATGAACGGGTTTGCGAAAGCAAACAGCATGGCGATACCAACACCGATCAGGAACGCTGCGTCGATCAGACCAGCCAGCAGGAACATCTTGGTCTGCAGGGTGTTCATCAGTTCAGGCTGACGTGCGGATGCTTCGAGGTACTTGCCGCCCATGATGGCGATACCGATACATGCGCCGATAGCGCCCAGGCCGATGATGAGACCGCAAGCCAAAGCAACAAAAGAAATGTCAGTCATGAGAGTTCCTTCAAAAGGTTAAGGTTAAAAACAAAAACTAAAAAACAAACTTCTTTACTTACTACTATCCTGAGGATTCTTTAGTGGGCTTCGTGGGCCTGGCCGATGTACACGAGCGTCAGCATCATGAAGATGAACGCCTGCAGCAGCACGATCAGGATGTGGAAGATTGCCCACATCGAGCCGGCGATCACGTGGCCGATGAAACCGAATGCGGTTGCCATCGAGCCGAGCAGTGCGATCAGCAGGAACAGCAGTTCGCCTGCGTACATGTTGCCGAAGAGTCGCATGCCCAGCGAAACGGTACGGGCCACATATTCGATCGCGTTCAGCAGGACGTTGAACGGCGCCATCCAAATGCCGAACGGTGCTGCCAGCCACTCGTGCAACCAGCCGCCCATGCCCTTGATCTTGATGTTGTAGTAGATCACGACGGCCAGCACGCCGAGGGCCATGCCCAGGGTGCCGTTGAGGTCGGCGGTCGGCACCACGCGGTGGTACGGGAACACGTTTTCAAGGCCGAACAGCGAGAACAGTGCGGCGAACATATCCACCGGCAGGAAGTCCAGCGAGTTCATCAGCGCGACCCAGACGAAGACCGTCAGCGCCAGCGGGGCGATGAAGCGGCGGTCGCCGTGGACGATGGCCTTGGACTGGTCTTCGACCATCTCGACAACCATTTCAACGAAAGCCTGGAAACGGCCCGGCACGCCGGAGGTCGCCTTGCGTGCAGCCAGCCACATCAGGAAGCAGCCGACCACGCCCATCGCGATGGACCAGAACATCGTGTCCATGTTGATGATCGAGAAATCGACGATCTTGTCCTGGTGCTTGGTGGAGAGGTGTCCGAGGTGGTGGACTATGTATTCTGATGGAGTAGGAGCGTGTCCGGTGGATGCCATGTCAGTGCCTAAATATTAAGATGATGTAACTCTTCAGCGCCACGATGAAGGCAGCGAGTAGCGCCAGCCAGTTCAAATCGCGGTACAGCCATACCACCGCGCCAAGCAGCGCGACAGTCAATGCAATCTTGATAAATTCGCCGATGAAAAAAGTCATCGGGTTGACAGCCCCCGGCTTGCGCGCGTTGATAAACAAACGCAAGGCAAACAAGCCGTTTGGCACAACACAGCACAAGCCGCCAAGAAGCGCTGACAACAGCGCGTGCCATCCTCCGATCAGGCCGGCAATCAGTCCGGTGATGACCGTGGTCAAAAACTGCAGGAGGACGACGCGTAGCATAGTGGTCCGCTTTGGTGCAATCCGTGGGCTTTCTACTTTTGAAAGCACTCGAGACGGGCCGCGGTATTTCTTGGTGGTGCGTCTTGTGAAACCACGGGATTATAAGTGTTTTCCACAAGGACCGTCAAACCTTTGACGGGCGGAAATCCGACAAGGAGCTACCGTAAAACTACGGTATCGCGCCCCTGCATGCACCGCCGGGGTGCATCCCTTTGCCCTCAGCTTGCAAGGCTGTACAGCCAGTTGCGTCCTTGCCCCCAGTCGCCCAGTCCGCTCTCGGCATTGATGTGCCCGCGCGGTCCGAGGTCATGGAAGTGCGCGCCCCATGCTTCGGCCCAGGCCTTTGCCTTCGGCTGCTCGCACCAAGGGTCGTTGCTGGAGGCGACGACCACCGCCTTGAACGGCAGGCGGATCTGCGGCATCGGCGTGAAGCCGGTGACGAAGGCGGGGAAATCGGAGCGTTCCACATCGGGCGGCGCGACGAGTAGTGCGCCCTTCAGCTTCGCGGCGTGTGGTGCGGCGCCATGGGTGACGGCCCACCAGGCGGCGGTCGCGCACCCAAGGCTGTGCGCGGCGAGGACGACGGGGCCGGGGGCGTTTCGGATCGCCGCATCCAGCGTGTCCACCCATTCGCTGCGGACCGGCTGTTCCCAGTCGCGCTGCTGCACACGGTGCGCGCCGGGCAGGTCGGCTTCCCAGAGGGTCTGCCAGTGTCCCTCGCCAGAATTGAACAGGCCGGGGTGAATGAGGATGGTGGTCGTCATTGGCCGGCGCGCAGTTTCGCGATCAGTTCATCGAGCGCGTCGAGGTTGGCAAAGTCGACGATGAGCTGACCCTTGTTCTTGGCCCCGACCTTGATCACAACCTGCGTCGCGAGCATGTCGGACAGCTCTTCTTCGAGGCGGGCGAGGTCGCGCGACTTTTCCTTCGCTGCGCGCGACTTCGCACCGGATTGTTCGGTGGTGGCCTTCACCACGAGTTTCTCGGCCTCGCGCACCGACATGCGCTTGGCGACGATCTGGTTGGCGAGGGTGATCTGCGTGGCGGAGTCTACCGCCAGCAATGCACGCGCATGGCCCATGTCGATGTCGCCGGCCATGAGCATAGTCTGCACCGGCTTGGCAAGGTTCAGCAGGCGCAGCAGGTTGGACACCGCGCTGCGCGAACGGCCGACGGCGCCGGCCGCTTGTTCGTGCGTGAAGTCGAAATCGGTGATCAGGCGGTGGATGCCTTGCGCTTCTTCCAGCGGGTTGAGGTCTTCGCGCTGGATGTTTTCGATCAGCGCCATGGCCGCGGCGGCCTGGTCGTCGACATCCTTCACCAGCACCGGCACTTCACTTAGGCCGGCGATCTGCGCGGCGCGGAAGCGGCGCTCGCCGGCAATGATTTCATAGCGGCCGTCGCCATTGACCGGGCGAACCAGGATCGGCTGCATCAGGCCCTGGGCCTTGATCGATGCGGCCAGCTCCTGCAAGGCGCCTTCATCCATGCGGGTGCGCGGCTGGTATTTGCCCGCCTGCATCTGTGCGACCTTGAGCGTCGACGGCGAGCCTGCCACCGTCGGTACCGCTTCCTCGATGTCGGATGAGCCGCCGAGCAGTGCGTCGAGGCCGCGGCCGAGTCCCTTGGTTTTCTTCAGTGCCATAGTGCTGCCTTACATGGATTTGATGCGCTCGACCATCTCGGCGCCGAACGCGATATAGGCTTGCGCGCCCTTCGATGCGGGATCGAAGGTGACGCCGGGCATGCCGTAGGAAGGCGCCTCGGCGAGGCGCACGTTGCGCGGGATGATGGTCTTGAAGACCTTGTCGCCGAAGTGTTGCTCGAGTTGCGCGGAGACCTGCTGCGAGAGCGTCATGCGCGGATCGAACATCACGCGCAAGAGGCCGATGATCTTGAGGTCGGTATTGAGCTTGCCGTGCACTTTCTTGATCGTGTTGACCAGGTCCGACAAACCTTCGAGCGCATAGTACTCGCACTGCATCGGGATGATCACGCCGTGCGCCGCGCAGAGGCCGTTGAGCGTGAGCATCGAGAGCGCGGGCGGGCAGTCGATCAGCACGAAATCGTATTCGTGCGCGACGGCATTGATGGCATCCTTCAGGCGCTTCTCGCGGTTCTCGAGTTCGACCATTTCTACTTCGGCGCCGGCCAATTCACGGTTCGCGGGCAGCACATCGAAGCCGCCGGTTTCGGATGCCTTGCGCGCAGTTGGGACGTCGGCCAGGCCGAGCAGCACTTCATAAACGGAGCTCTGCAGCTCGGCCTTGTTGATGCCGGCACCCATCGTGGCATTGCCTTGCGGGTCGAGGTCGACCAGCAGCACGCGCTGATTGATTTTCGAGAGACCGGCTGCGAGGTTGACTGCCGTTGTCGTCTTGCCGACGCCGCCCTTCTGGTTGGCGACGCAGAATATCTTGGCCATGTTGTTTTAGTTTGTCGTGAGTTTGATGCCGAAGCCGATCAGGAACATCCCCGCCATTTTCGATGCGAATGCCGCGACGCGACGATTGCGCGCGAGGCGCTTTGCCGCAGCATTGCCGGCGATGACAAGCAGGCTGCCGTAGAACAGGGTGCAACAGGAAATCACCACGCCCATTGCGGCGAAAGTCAACGCGCCCTGGTGCGTCGCCGGGTCGATGAAGAGCGGGAAGAAGGCCATGTAGAACACGATGGCTTTCGGATTGATGAGGGTGACGAGGAAGCCGCGCCGGAAGTCGGCGGCATTCGAGAAAGGCACGACGGCCCCGCCCTCTTCACTCTTCGCAAACAAGAGGCGCAGGCCGAGGTAGGCAAGGTAGGCGGCGCCGAGGTATTGCAGGCCCTGGAACAGCAGCGGGTTCGCTTGCAGCAGCGCTGCGACGCCGAGTGCGGCGAGGAGCATCAGCACCACGTCGCCGAGCATCAGTCCGGCCAGCGATGCGAAGCCGCCGCGCAGACCGCGCTGGCCGGTGCAGGTGAGGACACAGAAGGTGCCGGGGCCGGGCAGCATGAGGAAGACCATCGTCGCCGCGATCAGCTGCCACACGTCGGTGATGCCAATGGAATGGAACAGCGCGTTCATGCCTGGTCTCCTGCTGCGATGAATACGAGATGGCGCTCGGCGTCGAGGCCGGGTACGGTCAGGGATTCTACCCTGTCGACTTTCCATCCGGCAGGAAGGCGCGCAATTTCTTCGCCCGGCATCACGCCCTTGAGCGCGATGAAATGCCCGCCCTCTTCCAGCAGGTGTCCGGACCAGGTGACGAAATCGTTGAGCTCGGCGAAGGCGCGCGAGGTAATGACGTCGAATTGCTGCGGCACCTTCAGCTGTTCCACGCGACTGGTGTAGACAGTGACATTGGCGAGGCCGAGTTCGGCTTTCACTTGCGTCAGGAAGGCTGTCTTCTTGTGCACGGTGTCGACCAGCGACACGCGCATGTCGGGACGGGCGATCGCGAGCACGATGCCGGGCAGTCCGCCGCCCGCGCCGACATCAAGGATATTTTTCGCGCCGGCGAACGCGGGAACGACCGCCAGCGAATCGAGCAGGTGGTGCGTGACCATCTGCCGCGGATCGCGCAGGGCGGTCAGGTTGTAGACCGCGTTCCACTTCGACAGCAGCGCGAGGTAATCCATCAGCTGTTCGAGCTGCCGGTCGTTCAGGTCGAGCTGTAGTGTGCGGACGCCTTGGGCCAGGGTGGTTAGTAACTGGTCGCGCGCAAATGCAGTCATCGTCCGGCAATCCTCACGCGGTAGCGTTCACGTTGGCGAAATCCTTGAAGCCGCCCTTCTTCAGGTGCACGAGCAGCAGCGAGATCGCGGCCGGCGTGACGCCGGAAATGCGGGACGCCTGTCCCAAGGTTTCTGGCCGGTGCTTGTTCAGCTTTTGCCGCACTTCGACCGACAGGCCGCGGACATCCATGTAATCGATGTCCGGAGGCAGCTTGAGGTTTTCGTAGTGGTCGTGGCGCTCCACTTCGCGTGCCTGGCGGTCGATGTAACCGGCGTACTTCACGGTGATTTCGACCTGCTCGGCCACGGTGCCGTCCGCCACGCCCGGGCCGGCGAGATCCTGTCCTTCATTGCCCTTGAGCGTCATCAGGCTTTCGTAGGTGACGTTCGGGCGGCGCAGCAAATCAGTGAGCGCATACTCTCGTTCAATCCCTTTACCGAGCACGCGTTCTGCTTCTGGCTGGGAAACGATACGGGGATTGACCCAGGTCGATTTCAGGCGCTCCAGTTCGCGTGCGACGGCTTCGCGCTTGCGCTCGAAGACTTCCCACTGTTCGTCGCCGACGCAACCGAGCTTGCGGCCGATGTCGGTCAGGCGCATGTCCGCATTGTCTTCGCGCAGGCTGAGACGGTATTCGGCACGGCTGGTGAACATGCGGTAAGGCTCTTGTACACCCTTGGTGATCAAGTCGTCCACGAGCACGCCGAGATACGCTTCGTCGCGGCGCGGTGTCCAGGTTTCCCGGCCCTGGGTCAGCAGTGCGGCATTGATGCCGGCAAGCATGCCCTGTGCGGCCGCTTCTTCGTAGCCCGTCGTGCCGTTGATCTGGCCTGCAAAGAACAAGCCCTGGATCGCCTTGGTCTCCAGCGAAGACTTCAATCCGCGCGGGTCGAAGTAATCGTATTCGATGGCGTAGCCGGGTCGCAGGATGTGCGCGTTCTCCAGGCCGCGCATCGAATGCACGAGCTCGAGCTGTACGTCGAAAGGAAGGCTGGTGGAGATGCCGTTTGGATAGAACTCGTTGGTGGTGAGACCTTCTGGCTCCAGGAAAATCTGGTGCGAATTCTTGTCGGCAAAACGATGGATCTTGTCTTCGATTGACGGGCAATAGCGCGGCCCGACACCTTCGATGACACCGGTGTACATCGGGCTGCGGTCGAGGCCGCCGCGGATGATGTCGTGGGTGCGCTCGTTGGTGTGGGTGATCCAGCACGGCAGCTGCTTCGGATGCATGGCGGCCGAGCCCATCACCGAGAAAACCGGGATCGGATCGAGGTCGCCGGGCTGTTCTTCCATGACCGAGAAATCGATGGAGCGGCCATCGATGCGCGGCGGTGTGCCGGTCTTCAGGCGGCCTTGCGGCAGCTTCAATTCCTTGAGGCGCGACGACAGCGATACTGCCGGGGGATCACCTGCCCTGCCGGCCGCGTAATTGTTGAGGCCGACGTGAATCTTGCCGTCGAGGAAGGTGCCGGCGGTGAGCACGACTGCGCGGCTGCGGAAGCGGATGCCGACCTGGGTTACCGCACCGACCACGCGGTCGCCTTCCACCATCAGGTCATCCACGGCCTGCTGGAAGAGCCACAGGTTGGGCTGGTTTTCCAGACGGTGGCGGATGGCGGCCTTGTACAGGATGCGATCGGCTTGGGCGCGTGTAGCGCGCACCGCCGGGCCTTTCGAGGAATTCAGGATGCGGAACTGGATGCCGCCTTCGTCAGTGGCAATGGCCATGGCGCCGCCCATGGCATCCACTTCCTTGACCAAATGCCCCTTGCCGATGCCGCCGATTGACGGATTGCAAGACATCTGGCCGAGGGTCTCGATGTTATGGGTCAGCAGCAGGGTCTTCTGCCCCATGCGGGCGGAAGCTAGTGCAGCTTCGGTGCCGGCATGGCCGCCGCCGACAACGATGACGTCGAATTCAGTAGGAAAAAGCATAGTTCGCCTCGGGGAGACGGGTAAGGAAGTGGGCGGCGGACAAGGTGCCGGAGGCGAGATTATAAAGTGTTTTCCCTCCGCCCCGCTTCCGTTAGTTGCCCAAACGGGGCCTTTGTTTCACGTGAAACAAAATCAGGAGGTAATGCGCGCGAGGACGAAGCCGAGAATGAAGGAGAGTCCGGAGACAATCAGCCAGTATCCCCAGTGGACGGCGAGGAACGGGGACAGCTCTGCGGTCACCGGATCGGGGATCAGGACGGGCTCCGGCCGCTGAACTGGCGGCCTGCGGGCCCGCTTCGCTCGCAGCTCAGCGGCAAGCGAATCGGCAAGCTCTGCGTGCAGGGCGTCGATGGCCGGCTCGGCGTTCGGAACACCGCCCGGTGCAGGCGCGGGCACAACAAGGGTTGGAAAGTCTTCGGCCTTCATCTCGGGTGCGGGCATAGGTGCCGGGGCCGAGACTGACTTTGACTGCGCGAGCAGCTCCAACTCCTCCTCTGGATCGCGCAGGATGATGGTCACCGGGTCCATCGGGTCTTGCTGGAGGAAGCGGTCGATGACTGTCCGCTCCAACTCGTCCGGCGCCTGCCCTTCGACCGGCATGAATATTTCCAGAACAAGCTCCTTCAACTGCAGCTTCTGGAGGGCTCGCCCGAAGCGTTCATCTGTCAAAACCGGAAGCTTGGCGCGAATTTGTTGATAGGACGAAACGCCGTCCACCATAATCAGTACCAGCCGCTCACTTTGCGTGAGGCCATGGCTCTTCTTGTGAATCTCTTCACGCCCTGTGTGCGTGCGCTGGAAAATGGTACCGGGATCAGTCATAGGGAGAGATGGATCGAATGTTTCACGTGAAACAGTTGGACGCCGAATGCGCGAAAATGTTTCCGCATATCACAAGTCATCCTAGTCCCGGCCCGATCAGCTCGCTATACCAGACGCACAACACCAAGGCGGGAAATTGTAAGCAAGCATTTCGGCCGTGCTCCTGTCCACCTGCCTGTTCGTTCCCTGTTCGTCCCCTGTCGCTCCCACCGCCCCTTGCTACAATAGAAGTTCAATCTAGGAGAAGAGATGAGCACAACAACAGCCCTCGGCGCATTCACCTTCAGCACCGTCCCGCACATCGTTTCAGAAATCGGTGCCGTGAAAAAAATCGGCGCACTTGTCCAACAGCACTTCCCGAATAGCCGCCGCGCCTTGGTCGTGACCGACGGCGGCTTCCTGAAGACCGGTCTCGTCGACGCCCCGATTGCCAACCTGCGGGCAGCCGGCCTGACGGTCAGTATCTTTTCCGACGTCGTCGCCGACCCGCCCGAGCCCATCGTGCTTCAGGCAGTTGCCGATGCGCGCAAGAATGAAATCGATCTTGTCATCGGCCTCGGGGGGGGTAGCTCGATGGATGTGGCCAAGCTGATCGCCGTGCTCGTCGACAGCGAGCAAGACCTCAAGTCGATGTACGGTATTGGAAATGTGAAAGGCGGCCGTGTGCCGCTGGTGCAAGTGCCGACTACCGCAGGCACCGGATCCGAAGTCACTCCCATCTCTATCGTCACCACCGGCGCCACAACCAAAATGGGCGTCGTGTCTCCACAGCTCTATGCAGACCTTGCCATCCTTGACGCCGAACTGACCCTTGGCCTCCCGCCCAAGGTAACCGCGGCCACCGGCATCGATGCCATGGTGCATGCGATAGAGGCCTATACGACAAAGCTGAAAAAGAACCCGCTTTCCGACATGCTCGCCCGCCAGGCGCTGTTATTGCTTTCAAGCAATATCATTACTGCCTGCGAAGACGGCAAGAACCTCGGCGCGCGGCAAGCGATGTTGCTCGGTGCGATGCTGGCCGGCCAATCGTTCGCCAACGCGCCGTGTGCCGCGGTCCATGCCCTCGCCTATCCGATCGGCGGCATTTTCCACGTGCCGCACGGACTCTCCAATTCGTTGGTCTTGCCGCATGTGCTGCGTTTCAATGCGCCGTATGCCGCTGGCATGTATGCCGAGCTGGCGGAGATCCTCGCGCCAGGTATCGCCGGCAGTGCCGAAGCGCGTACCCAAGCATTGATCGACAAGATGGACGAGATCGCGCGCCGTACCGGCATCGAAACCCAGTTGCGCCAGGTCGGCATCAGCGAGGCCGACCTCGACCGCCTCGCCGACGACGCCATGCTGCAGACACGGCTGCTGACCAACAACCCGCGCGAAATCACGCGTGCCGACGCCCGGGCCATCTACGCGGCGGCCCTGTAAGCGACCCGCGTCGCCAAACAAAAACGGCAGCCTCGGCTGCCGTTTTTTTTCCTGCAGAGCCTGCCGCTAGTGGGCCGCCCCCGAACCCGCCGGCGTCCGCTTAAACAGCGCCCCCAACTCGCCCACGATGCCGCGGCGGAAGGCCAGCACGCAGACGATGAAGATGAAGCCGGTGACGATCGTGACCGATTCGCCGATGGTACGGAACCACTCGATGCCGGTCACCGCGGCGATCCCGTTGCCGAGTTCGCCCAGCTTGTTTTCAAGCGCAATGATCAGCACCGCGCCGACGATCGGGCCGGTGAGCGTGCCAAGGCCGCCGACCAGCGTCATCAGCACTACCAGGCCGGACATGCTCCAGTGCACATCAGTCAGCGTTTCGAAGCCAAGCACTACGGTTT
>Ga0196971_1001050_pt1 | contig 14073 bp, 18 predicted proteins | sample S1v_1013CmetaG_FD_148660 | JGI IMG/M metagenome (GOLD analysis project Ga0196971, IMG submission 148660) | Soil microbial communities from Anza Borrego desert, Southern California, United States - S1+v_10-13C | ecosystem: Environmental > Terrestrial > Soil > Desert | place: USA: California... | reverse complement strand
TCTCTTGATCTTCGCAGGTGTGGTTCTGGCGGCCGTACAGGCCAATGCAGCTCGTTTGATCGCACCAGGCCTGGCGTATACGTCTGCAGTAATCACGGTGGCCAGTTGCGTGGTGTCCGGGGTTGTGATGATCGCCCTGGGCCAGATCTACGACCGGGTAACGGAGATCTGGCGGCGGTTACCGCCTCGGGGTGACGATGCCTTCGGACCGGTACCGGATGTTCAGCCGCCACAGCCGCCCCAACCGCCCCGGCCCCCAGAGGAAGGACACGCCCTTTCCGGAGACCTGGCGGGCCGCAGCGAGCTCTGGAAACGGTACGGGCCAGCTATCGACGAGGCCGCGAAGAGAGACTAACCCCGCTCCTGCGAGCGGGGTTACTTCATGCCTGTAACAGTCCTGTTAACGGGCGACCGCCCCACTTACGCAGGGCGGACGTTTCGTCCCACAACCGCATGCTCGGCACCAACATGCCGTCTTGCGGGCCAGTGCGCCCACGGCCGGCATGTTTGCATCCCGGTCCGGGACCTTAAGGCGCCCAGGGCAGCGTCATCAGTTCTTGGACTGCTCCTTCTGGATACGCTCCATGGTCACCTTTGCGGCGCCTAGTGCAGCGCCCTTGAACCCCTGGAATCGCCTCTGCAGGGTGAGGAACCTGGCACGGGCTTCGTCACCCTCGATGCTGTGCCCGACGGCCCGCAAGATACTTCCCATGGCATCCATTCGGAGGGCGAGCATGGCAAGGTTCGTCGCCACTTCCGGGTCACCTGAGCCTTCAGCTCCTGGCATGTCCTGCATAATGGCTTCGTAGAGGCCTGCGAGTTCCTTCTCTAGCTCAATGATGTTCAACGTCGCTTTCACGATGCCCCTCCGTCCCATATTACGGCGCCAAGGCGCCTATTCGACCTCGCCGTCCGCCGGCAGAATGATACTACCGCCGCGGACCACGAACTCCTTGAGCCAGTCGGCGGTCAGCATGGCGGCCCGAACCGGCTGCGTTCCAGAAGTACGCCCAGGCGGAGTGGGCTTCACCGGAGCGGATCACCTTATCGACCACTACCATCCGCCCGATTCGGGGCGCTCTGTTCGTGCAGCCATTTCTCGACCGCCACGGGATCGAACCTCACAGACCGCCCTATCTTGATTTCTGGCAGCCCGGTCTTGCGCCAACGGTACAGCGTTACCCGCGAGATCTTGAGTCGCTCCATTAGCTCGTCTTGGGTGAGCATCTGTCGAAGCTCGTCAGCCATTGCCCATCACCACCCTGCCTCTATCTTACGTGATGTTTCGTAATGTTTCAAGTTGTATCTTGACGTTTCATACGCCTGGACGTAGGATGGGATTGCAGGGTTCCGATAATCACACCGTATCGGAAGTCAGACCCGAGGGAGGCAGCGCACCATAGGTGAGCATGATCTGGTTCCCATTCAGATAGAACTCGGCGTTCTGGTCGAGCAGGCCCGCGACTACGTCGCCCAGGCGAAGGCGCCGAACACGCTCAAGGCGTATCAGGCCGACTGGGCGGACTTTACCACCTGGTGTGCGGGGCGAGCCCTCCCCTCCTTCCCCGCTGCGCCAGCCACGGTGGCGCTCTACCTGACCGCGCTGATCGGCGCCAGCCGAAAGACCAGCACCCTGCAGCGGCGGATCTCCGCCATCAGCCAGGCCCACCAGGCCGCCGGCGCGGAGAACCCCACCCGGGCCGCCGAGGTGAAGACGGTCATGGCCGGCATCCGGCGCACGCACGGCACCGCACAGGAAGGGAAGGCACCGGCTGTCATCGACGACATCCGCCTGATGGTGCACCAGCTCCCCTCCTCCCTCCTCGGTGACCGGGACCGGGCCCTGCTGCTCGTCGGGTTCGCCGGTGCCTTCCGGCGCAGCGAGTTGGTCAGCCTGGACGTGTCCGAAGTAGACCTCACCCGTGACGGTGCGATCATCACCCTACGACGCTCCAAGACCGATCAGGAGGGCCAGGGGCGCAAGGTGGGCATTCCCTATGGGTCCCGGCCGGAAACGTGCCCTGTGCGGGCCCTTGAGCGTTGGCTGGAGGTCTCTGGCATCACGCATGGCGCCCTGTATCGGCCCATCAACCGGCACGGCCATCTGCAGCCCGGGCGTCTGAGCGACAAGGCCGTCGCCCTCGTGGTGAAGCGATACGCCGAGGCGGCAGGGCTGGACCCCGCCCGTTATGCCGGGCATTCGCTCCGGGCCGGCCTGGCGACGTCGGCAGCTGCGGCTGGGGCGTCGGAGCGGGCGATCATGGCGCAGACTGGCCACCGCTCGGTCAACATGGTGCGCCGCTACATCCGTGACGGCAGCCTGTTCCGGGAGAACGCCGCAGCTGCTGTCGGCTTGTAGGATGGCCATGGTAGACGGTGCCCGGGTCGAGCAGGCTCAGGCCATGGCCGGCCACTCAGACCTGCGCGCCACCACCAGGTACGCCCACACTGCCCAGCAGCTGCAGGCGACGGCTAGCGGCTCCATAGGCTGGAGCTGTGAATGCCCCACACCACGATTTACCCCGGCCACGCTGGCCGGGGTACCTGTTTTCTCGGGCTACGGGAGGGATTGTTCAGACTTTAACGAATAGTTCCTGATGAAATTGCCGCAGGGGGGTATTGCTTGTGGTTGATCGGCCGGATCGCCCGGAACGTTTGGAGCCTCGTGTCTCGCTAAACAGCCTGGCCGAATACATGGTGGCCACGCCGGCACGGCGGGCGGCCATCATTCGCGACCAGAAGCGCCCTCCTGAGTTCAAGACCACCGTGTACACCGATGCTGAGAATGCGATCGTGGACTACCTTTCCGCTGGCGACGGTGACCTGGACCGCATTTACGCGGCGCAGGAAACCCTCTTGGCCAAGCTCAATGCACCCAAGACTGACTGGGATGAGCAGCGCCTCCGCCTCTGCATGGACGCGCTGGAGAGTTTCTCCCTGAACGTTTTTGCGTTTGACCTTGAGGATGCCACGGTTTTTGCCCTGCCGGCCACCTATGTCTCCAAGCTGCTCATCGGAAAGGTCGCGGTCAGCATCCGCCCCGAGGTCGGCTACAAGGTGGAGACCAAGAACGGTGCCCAGTCCGGCCTGATCAAGCTCTACTTCCGCAAGAATGACCCCCTGACCGAAGCACAGGCCCAGTATATCGGCGCCGCCCTGTACTTGTGGGGTACTGACGTGGAGCGCCAGGACCCTCCCCTCGCGCCTACCCGTTGCCTCGTGTACGACGTATTCGCCGGCGCCTCATATGAAGGCCCCAAGGCTTATGTGCGTCGCCTGAACGACCTGCAGGCCGCTTGCGACGAGATTGCTCTGCGCTGGCCGCACGCTTAGGACAGGAGGCGTTGAAAGGTGATCAACATCGACCTTCGGGCCACGTGGGATGAGTTCGTACTGACAATCGGAATGCTGTGCACATCCGTGACTGGAAGGCCGGCGCCTTGCGACCCGGCCGCTCTGCTGGAGCATGCCCGCGAGGTTGGCGTTCTCCCGACAGACAGTCTGCCGAAGCTGCGCCGCGCCAGCAGTGACTTCAAAAACCTGGCATGGCTGTGTCGGCCAGATCTCGCAACCGAGCAGGCGCGTGACGTGCTGCGCGAGATGTACCAGACTTCTGGGTGGGCGACTGGACCGATAGTCCGCAGGGTGTTTGATGGCGTCGGGTTCACCACGTGGGATGCCGAAGACGTTCCCTTGGAGTGGTCTGAGCGCCCTTCGGGGTTCTTTGCACAGCGGGGCGAGTTGCGGCTCTACGTATCCATGGTCCTAAGCCGCATTCACCCGCCCACCCCCACTGACGACATCGTTGCATGGCGCCTGGTTGGTCACGCCTACAAGACCATGATGCAGTCTCCTGGGTATGCCAATGCCCTACCCGACTTGGTTATCGTCCACACGGCCACCAACGCCAGCGAACCCCGGATGGTATTCGTAGAGAGCAGCCGTCCGGATGTGCCCTCTCGCCACGAGTTCTTCGTCCGGATGGATCAGATCCCACACCTTCGAGGCCTGCTCACTGAGACCTTCAGATAAGGCTTGAGGCGGCGCCCCTGTAGAAGGGGCGCCTTTTCGTTCCTGACTGCCGTTTCGGCTTGACTTCCGGGCGGCCGGCGTCGATCCGGCAGGTGGTACCGGAGGAGGTTTTCACGATAGCGGTTCACGACGGCGGCATGTCAGGCGATCAACCTCGGGCGCTCGGCGCCATCCTGTTCATTAGTCTCGGCGCCGGTGACGGGGGATCGGCCAGCTCCAAGGACAGGCTAGAAGCAGCCGCCCGAAGCGAGCTGCAGCACGGCTGGTCATCAGTCCCCGAAAGGGTGCGCGTTGCCATCCGCCGGATTTCGGAGATCCGGACCACGGCCTGTCGTGCGACTGCGCATCCATTCGTCAAATGCCGCCCTCGGGATCCGGTAGGCAGTCGTGCTGTCGCCCAACGACACGGCCGGAAGATCTTCACGCTTGATCAGCTCAATGATCTTCACCGACGTCGTGCGGAGCATTCTCGCCACCTCGGCCACCTTCAGGAACGGCCCATCAGACCCCACGAGAGGCCCAGCAGAGCCGGGGCGGCCCGTTGCCGCTTCGCCTCCGCTCGCTACGCCCACCTCGGCCTTTCTCCCTCCGAATCTAAGGGCCTCGTCGAAAAGCCTTTCGATTCGCTCGTAGAACGGTACGCTCAGTACCGCTATGGTTAGGCAATGGATCGTGGTCTTTCCGTGCTTGGACACGCTGTACCACCTCAGGCCGACACGCTTCTGCCCGCGTTCCCAGAGCCTCTGCACGTCCCTGTTATAGGGGAGTCGGCTCCACAGCTTATGGATGCGCAACTGGTACACAATACGGCGCAAAGCCTTGTGGCCAATGAACTTCTTTTCGCTTCGCCCAGGCAAGCGGACCGCCCTACACCGCAGCGACGTGACCCGCGGCCCCCGCAGTTCCCTCCGGCTCACCCCAAGCGGTTCCGACTGGGGTTCAGCCGTCATTTCGCCGGGGCGTACATCAGCGTCGCCAGCGCGATCCCCGGTTCCGCAGTCTCCGCCTACCATGTTCACCATCTTTTCCGTCACTCCAGACCGGCCTCAGCCGAAGCAGGCACGGGCGGCATCCTCGCGATCTGGGTCCGCCCCGTTCTATCCGCCACCGTCCCCTAGTCTGCCTCCGCGACCAGATCGGTACGCACAGGACGGCCTAGCTGCTGCACAGACTGCCTGATGATACCCGCCTCCCCTAGAACCAGGACGCGCCGGTCAGCGGCGACCCGGTGGCCGTTCCCCGCGTGGGCGACGATCCGAGGTGGGGCCACCCTAACGGGGAACATCGGCTCAGCTTCTGCCCGGCGACGAGGTGCCCATCTGCATCGCCGACAGCCATGATGGCTCAGGAAGGCGTTCTCCACGGAGCGCCGTTAGGCCACGGCCACAGTTCCAGGGTTCGAAGCGAAGCGGATCCGTCTCGAATGAACCCTACCCCGCACCGCCGATTCGCCCCGGGCCGCTACTTCACTGGCCTGAAGGATGGCTATCGGCTCCTACGCCAACGTAACGGTGACCTTCTGCTTGACGGCTCGGCGGAGGGCGTGTGAGATACCCAGCATGTTCAGCAGGATCTTCTTCCGGGTATCGGTGTCAGCGGGGGCCAGGATACGGTAGGCGCTCTCGCCGACCTTCTCAAGGGTGCACTCTCTCAGTGCGTTCTCCGCCGGCTTGCTCAGGTATGGTCCAACCTCGGCGATTACGCACTGCCAAAGGGCAGATGGATCGGACGCGCCTTCTTCCTGATGGGAAGTGGATTTCTTAGCTGGGTTACTTCCATGGGTTCCTTCGGGCGCCATTCGGGCATCCCCAGGGCGGCGGTGTGACGCACCCGGGGCGACAGTGTGACGCCCCCGGGGTGACGCTGTGGCGTCCCCAGGCTGACGGTGCGGCACCCCTGTGCCGTCAGTCAGCACGCCCCCCGTAGAGGTCGGCTCACCCTCTTCCGGGGGCATCAGGACGGCCCAGGGCGGTCGCACGAGCGTGATGAGATTCGAAGTCTGTTCGCCTTTCTTCTTGTAGCGTGCCTCGCGCTTAATCAGGCGGAGCTTTTGCAGGGCAAGAAGAGAGCGTTGCACAGTCCGTTCTGATAGCCCACGGACCGCAATCGTGGCCACGCTTGGGTAACACGTGTAGTTCTCGTCCATGCGAGAGATGAGATGGATGTACACGTACCGATCAAGGGCGGTGAGGTTGGGGTCGGGAGACCGAACGACGTAATCCACAACGGAAATGCTGCCTTCTTTCCATGTGAGCTCCCTCATGCGCCCTTCTCCCCCCTCGTGTGACGGGGCTTGGCGCTGTGAGGGTCCGTGTCGAACGGGCTGGGCGGGTGCGAGACCGCTGGGGCCGAAGTCTCCGAGTCAAGGCGCCGCTGTGCGGCGGTAAGCAACAGGCCAAACACGGTCTTGGCGGATGGGGGCCATTGGTCGGGACTCTGGGTGAGCCAGTTAGGTTTGCTGTGCATGGTGCTGCCTCCGGTAGATTGTGGATGGAGTCAGACCTCGGCCAGCTGCCCCAGAAAAACAGAAAGGGCCGGGAAAGCGCACGCCTATCGCGTGCATCCTTCCCGGCCCGATTAGGGGCAGGCGTTTAACCACAGCCTTCTCCTTCCAGGCGACTACCCGGAGGAGCATGTTCCCAGTGGGAACGAAGATCCCTCGCAGCGATCGTTGTAAGGCCAACAATCAGCATCGCTGGAACCTCTTTGATATTACCACACTGGCGAAATGACGGCAAGCAAATGATCGAACGTAAGTACGGTTTGCTCAGCGGTTTACCCGATCGGTACCAGCTCGACTTGTGCTCCCGTATGAACCAGAACTCTGACCTCGTAGGCCTGGGAGAGGCTCAGAGCGAACGACTTTCGCTCCTCAGGGGTGAGGTACTCCCAGTTCGCCCGGATCTCTCGGGCAGCCACAGCCAGGGCCTCGAAATCGCGGCTCGGCGCCACCGGCGTTGGTTCGTGCAGTTGGGCGGTGAGTGTTCGTTGTTCCGCCTGGTATTCTCGCTTCTTTGCGACGTATTCCTCGTCCGAGATGGTGCCCTTCTCCAGGTACGCACGATCCAGACGCCCCAAAGCGCCCTCGATCTCACCAAGGCGCTCGCCAATCTGGCGCCTTACGGCGAGCTGGTCGTGCACGGTCTTCTGGTGTTCGGCAGCCTGCAACTCCAGCAGCTCACGGAGCCCGCCCGGCAGCGCCAGCGCTTCTACGGCCGCCAGGAACGAAGCCTCCACCTCAGAAGCTATGTAGCTGGTGACCAAGCAGCTCTTCGATGCCTTGTGGTTGATGCACAGGTAGACAGGGTACGAAACTGCCTCCCCGGACACGCGTCGGAATCGCCTTGTGCACCCTCCCATCGGGCCGCCGCAGGCCCCGCAGCGGAGAACACCGACGAGGGTGTAATCTGCACTGCGCTGCCTCAAGGGTACGGAAGCCCGTGCCTGGCGCAGCTGCTGGGCCTGCTCCCACAGCTCAGGATGTACCAGTGGTTCGTGTTCACCCTTCACCAGGAGTGGCTCCCCGGCAGATCTCCGTCGCTTGGTCCCCGGGATCGCCTCCGTCCGCCCGTACATGATCAGGCCGGCATACAGCGGGTTAGTGATGATATCCTGCACGGTCTGGATCGTCCAAAGAGCGCCGGTGTAGGTCTGAACCCTGGTGGTATTCAGCCACTCGGCCAGCTTCAGGTACCCATCGCCAGCTGCATAGCGCCGGTACGCCTCACGCACGACCGGGGCGTTCGTTGGATGGGGTACCAGGTCCCTGACCGGGCGCCCGCCGCGCAGCAGCGGCTCACCTACGCCGTCCTTGCGAGCTACTAGGGTATACCCGAACGGTACTTTGGACCCTGTCCACCGGCCTTGTTGCGCCAGCTGCCGCATGCGGGAGCTGACCCGAATGGAGGTGTTGACACTCTCGGACTCGCCAAGCCAGCCCTCAATCAGCCGAAGAAGCTTGTCCGATTGCGTGTCCATGCTGAGCGGCCGGCTGTCCACGACCGACCAGATCTCCACGCCGCAGCGGTGTAAGGCAGCCAGAATGGCCGGGTACTCTTCAGACTTACGGCTAAGCCGATCGCTTTTCCAAACGAGGAGCACATCAAACCCGCCGGCCTTGGCTTCTCTGATCGCGTCCTGCAGGATGTCGCGGTCGTCTGCGGAGGTGCGGAAGGCGGAGACACCCGCTTCCACGTACTCCTTCACGAGGGTCCACCCAGCTCGCCCGGCCAGGAACTCGGGGATCGCCTGGCGCTGCGCCGGTATGTCGGGCTCGGTTTCCCCCTGTCGCTTAGCCTGCTTCTTCGTGGACAATCTCAGGAGCGAAGCTACCCTCACAGTCACGCCCATCCCTCCCGGCCTCAGTGTACAGGAAGGATTTGTCGTGTGGCAAGATTGACCTACGCATGACTGTTGGTAATGCTATGGCCGGTGTTAAGACGGTCAGATATGTGACCGGGCAGTTGCCAACTCTTTATTCGCAGGCTTAGTTGAGAGATTTGATTGACGTGAATGCGTTCGCACCGAATAGTACGCCCATCTGATTAGCATGCAGGAAAAACCCACCTTTACGGTTAAACCTTACGTGACGTTTCCTATACCCGAGAGCGGTGGGATCAACTCATGCCAGGCCTACTGTTTGTAGACGACGCTGGGGGCCAGTATCCCGATCGTAACCAGCCAGTCGTCACTTTCTGTGGCCCCTATGTCCCTAGCACCAAACTGCACGCAGTCGAAACAGATTTGTGCAGTCTGAGGGAAGCGACGGAACAGAGCCTTTTCATGGAGATTTCTGGCCGGCTGAGCAAAGGGACCCTCACCAAGGCCATGACCGACGACTTCAAGGCTGCCGTGAAGTTCTTGAACAAGGTCGAAAAGGGTCAGTTCGAGTTACACGGGAAGCAGCTAATTAAGGGTTTGGACGAGTATATGTTCCTTGACCTGGCTAACAGAGAAAAGATCGTCGCTAGCGTTTTGACACTCATCGCCACTCATGGGCTTAGTGTTATGGCCGGGGTCGTTGAAAAGGCGGTAATTCGTTCGGATGCGACTATCCTGGAGGTGGACAAAGATCCAAGCCTTCAAAAGCGGACGATTACCAACCTGCTTACCACCGCCGAAACATACCTCGAAGACCAGAAGGATACGGCGTTCATTGTCGTAGACGAAGGCAATTCTGGCATTCGCCAACACCTCGTGCCTACACTCCGGACATCAGCACCGAAGAATCTGGCCCACGAGGCCCTTGAGTATGCAAGCTACCGGCGTCCACTCATACAGCTGGCGGATCATTGTGCCTATGTGATCTACCAACACTACAAAAATGTGGTTGAAGGCACCTCGGACCCTCGAACGGATAAGCTCTTTGCTATCGTTAAGAACCAGCTCCAGGTTAAGGCGGACCTGTTGGCTGTGGTAACGTCAGCCGGGGCAAAGAAGTAGTGTCGATGTTGACAAGACACCCGGCTTAATGTACGATGACATCGGGTACTAATGGAGCGAGGGGTGGATGCCAGCTAGGCATTCACCCGGTGCTCTAGATACACCTTTGTCAGGCCCCCGAGTTGCTCGGGGGCCTGACGGCTTTTTTGTTGGGAAATCCATCGCACGCAGCCGTGATTGGTCCCCCTCTCTGTGGAGCTAGCCCCACTGTACGGGGATTGCCAGACGATGTGTCATTACAAACAAACGGCTCGCCGTTTGAGATGATGAAGAAGTTCGGCATCAGCTACAACACGGCAGGTGAGAACATCGCGGGCAACGGCTCTGTCACGGGCGCCCATACGAGCCTCATGAACTCTCCCGGCCACCGGGCCAACATTCTGAAGACCAGCTTCAACACTGTGGGTATTGGCGTCGTCAAGGGCGGCCAGTACGGCATGATGTTCACGCAGCTCTTCGTTGGCCGGTAATGCTCGAGACCCTGTCGCAGCAATGCGACAGGGTCTCTTGTCGTAATCTCTGTTGAAACCACAGCAGTGTTGAGTGCGCTTAACGTTAAAGAGGGGCGGTCGAGCCGGCGATTTGACCGGCTGGACCATTCCTTTTCCCTTGGTGCGCTCAGCCACGGTAGTTGCCAACGGTATCGGGCGGGAGATAATCGGCATACTCATCTTCCTGGATGGTTCTGTCCCAGGAGAACCTGAACAGAATGGGACACAACGTCCGGAAAAGAGGCGTGTGATGACAGACGCGGACCTCCCAGCGTTCCCCCGCCTGCTGCACGGGCTGGACGTTGTGTACGGCCCTGACGACTGCGTACAGCTCAGGGGAGCCACTCCCCCTATCCGCCTGGCCGGAAAGCTGGCCCGAACGCTGTTGCCCCTGCTTGACGGGAACTGTCCACTCCCCGATATCCTGGCGAAGCTGAACGATTGGCCGGCGTCAGAGATCTTCAGGGCGCTGGAGTTGCTGTCCGTACGGGGGCTCATCGACAGTGGCCCACCGCCCGGTCCCGATCCAGTCAGGGACCAAGCCGTCTTTTACTGGTCTGCCACTACCGGCCCCGCCCATAGAGGTGAGGGGGTGCTTCAGGATCTGGCCAAGGCGAGAATCCATCTCTTTGGATGGGGCGCTCTGGCGGAGGCAGTTGCGGACACACTGCGAACCTGCGGCAGCAAAGGGTTGGCGGCGGAGTTCTGGGCACCTCCGCCCGGAGTCTTCGCTGTGACACCTGTGGCCTCTACCTTTCCTTTCCCGGAGCCCTCGGAACTGGAGCAACGGATCCCGGGGTGCAGCGGAGCAGAGCTGGCGCTCCTGGTCCTACCCCGTCCGGCGCCCACCCTGACCTCTGCCGTAAACGCAGCGTGCGTGAGACTAGGTATCCCCTTTCTCCCGGTCGTGATTAACGGGGTAGAGGCTACCGTGGGGCCTACAGTCACTGGACGTCGGTCTGCCTGCTACGAATGTTTCAGGCTTCGCCTGCTATCCAATTCGCCCTTCCCCGCCGATGACATCGCCTATGCGTCTGCCCTTGACCTCCCCCCGGCCAGGGTTACCCTCGCAGAATGGCATCCCTTCACGACCACCGTCGGTTCCTGGGCTGCCATGGAGGCGATCAGGCTGGTTACCCGATTTGCGTCGCCCGTTACCCTTGGCCGGGTCTGGTATCTCCATGCGCTTACTGGCCAATGCGAGGCCGCCCGTATCTGGAAGATTCCCCGCTGCCCTGCCTGCAGTGGGGCGCTCGGGGCGACTGAAGGAGGTAACAGGCGTGTGGAGCACAGCCAGCCTGACCAGGATCGCTGAGCATTACCGAAGCCTGGTGCATCCGCGAGTGGGAATCATCACAGGCGTAAAGGAGGAACCACCCCTGCCGGGGGAGCCGGGTTTTCCGATGATGACAGCTCGACTTTCGGCCATCGACCGGCTCTTTCCCATTGCGGGGTTCAGCCCGATCGGGGGCGGGACCGCCCTTGACCCCCTGGAGGCATTCGTTCGGGCCTGCGGCGAAGCCACCGAACGGTACTGCGGCTTCCTTGCGGCCCCGGGTCCATATACAACCTACGCCGAACTCCCGGCTCGGGGGATATCCCCGGCTGACTGGCCCCGCTGTGCACCGGAAGCGTACGGGCAGTCAGGCAATCCCCTCTCTCCGCCCGATTCCCGGCGCCTATACCACTGGAGCGAAGGGTGGTCGCTCCTGACCCGCGAACCGGTCTTTGTGCCGACCTTACAGGTCTCTCTCGGTTACCGGCCGGATGATCCGAGTCAGTTGGTTAGTCTCCCCCACTCCACCGGACTGGCGGCCGGTGACACCTTCGAAGCGGCCACCCTGTCGGGGCTCTGCGAGGTTCTCGAGCGTGACGCATTCATGGTGACGTGGTGCAGGCGGCTTCCAGCTGCGGTGCTCTCCTTCCCGCCAAATGGATGGCCCGAGGTGGCCGAACGGCAGCGCCGCCTTGCCCAGTGCGAACTGGACTTGCGCCTTCACGCCCTCATGCCCGAAGTCCCACCGGCAAAGGTGATGGCCCTCCTCTTCGACCGGCCGGGGGGATCGGTTCCCGTCGCCTGTGGCCTCGGCGCATCCGTTGAGCCCGGACGGGCGGCTGCGAAGGCGATCGATGAGGCAGTGCAGAGCCGGCGGAGTTTGCTGTTGACCGTGACGCAGGCATCTCCGTGCATCCCGGAGCGGCCTGAAGATGTCCGCTCGTTGCCTGATCATCTCACTTACTACCTCCAACCAGAGCGCCTGCAGGCATTTGAGTTCTTGTTCAGCGCACCGACCTGCCCTCCGACTGCCCTGAACCCGATTGGGGGCGGCACCCCCGGCGAGACGCTGAACCGCCTGGTGAACACGCTCGGGAACCGGGGCTATGAGGTGATCTGCGTCGACCTCACCACCCCGGACGTTGCCGAGGCCGGGTTCCGGGTTGTGCGGGTGATCGTTCCGGGGCTGATTCCCCTCACCCACGGACATGCCATGCGCCCCCTGGGCTGCCCACGCTGGCAGCAGTTTCCCGGCGAGTTGACACCCTTTCCCCATCCTTTTGGCTAAGCGGGTGAGTTCACATGAATGAAATCGACCTGGCCGAACTCCTGCATGAGAATTCAAAGACCCGGCCGGAGCTGGGCCCACCTCAGGGTGCCGCATCAGGCGGTCCTGAGCTTCCTCTCGTGCTGATGGATGGCAGTATCAAGCGTTACCACAGCACCTCCTGGATACCGCTGCCGCCACCATCGCCAGCCGCGCTCATGGATGTGTCTGAGGCCATCTGCCAGCGGCGTTCGGCGCGGGAATTCTCCTCCGAACCGATCCCCTTGGAAGTCCTTTCCCGAGTTCTCTTCAACGGCAACGGCGTCAGAGAGGTACATATCGAGGACGGGTACCGCCACTACCGGCGCAACACGCCTTCTGCCGGGAACCTCGGGTCGGTCGATCTCTACCCCCTGATCCTGCGGGTCTCGGGTGTCCATCCGGGTGTTTACCATTATCAGCCCTGTGAGCACCAACTGAACCGCATCGCGCCGGGAACTGCGCTTGGGCACCTGGAATCAGTCTTGCTGCAGCCGGGATTCACACGGGCCGGAGCGATCATCGTCCTGGGCTCTTCGCTGGCCCGGGTTCGGGCTAAATACGGCATCCGCGGCTACCGTTATGCTTGTATGGATGCCGGGCATGTGGCGCAGAACCTCTGTCTGGTCGCGGCGGCTGCAGGTCTGGGGGCCTGCACCCTCGGTAGCTTTGATGACGACCGCCTGAATGGCCTGCTTGGCCTCGACGGCCTTCACGAGGCCGGTCTGTACATTGTGGCAATCGGAGCCGTGTCAAGGAACCCGCCAACGTAGCAATAGCTTTCGAGTTTGCATAATCTGGCCATGTCATCCCCACCGTAGCGAAAAGGAGAATGGTAATGCCCCACCGTTTGAACCAGAATGGCAATCCAGCCGAACGTGGGTTCGAGCTCATAGAATTGGTCCCTGTACAGTGGCCAGCCATCGGGATAACAAACGCGCATTGCCATCACTGCCATCAAGCCGCCCATTGCCACCACTGTCACCATTGTCATCAGGCTTCCCACTGCCACCATTGCCACCAGGCATCCCACTGCCACCATTGCCATGAGGCAGCCCACTGCCACCATTGTCACCACTGCCATACAGGTCAAGCACCAGGCATGTGGACTGCGTGGAACGGCTTGACCAAATAGCATTACGGCGCAAGACCAAAGCGGCTGGGAGGCTTCTCAGTCGCTTCTTGGTCGGTGAAAGTAGGTGCTATGCATTGTATCTGCTCTACTTCCAGGCCACAGCCCTGATCCTCGGCATGCGCCATGCCCTGGACCCCGACCATGTGGTCGCTGTATCGACGCTGGTGGCTGAAGAGCGCCGGCTCTGGCCCGCTGCCCGACTAGGGCTGATTTGGGGACTGGGACACCTTATGCCCCTCACCCTACTGGGGTTCCCCGTCCTGTTATTGAACTCTGAACTCCCCGAGTCGATGGGACTTCTGGTCGACCTTGCTGTGGGTCTGCTATTGATCATCCTGGCGGTTCGCACATTCTGGCGTCTGCATCAGGAGCGCCTGCACTCCCATATCGG
>Ga0196971_1001049_pt1 | contig 14086 bp, 8 predicted proteins | sample S1v_1013CmetaG_FD_148660 | JGI IMG/M metagenome (GOLD analysis project Ga0196971, IMG submission 148660) | Soil microbial communities from Anza Borrego desert, Southern California, United States - S1+v_10-13C | ecosystem: Environmental > Terrestrial > Soil > Desert | place: USA: California... | reverse complement strand
GGGATGGCCGGGACTTTTCGCAACAGAGATCACACCACATATCTTGCTTTGTTCTCGGCGAAAGTTGTCCCTATAGTGCAACGCCCACGCCTTACCGCTTACATTCTCTTTACCCGCAATGGCGCGGAAAAATGATCGTATCCTGACAGCGTTCTGTGGTACGCAAAAACAAGGAAAGCGCATGAGAGTCCGCCCCGAACTTTCGCAAGCAACATCTGAAGTGATGCAGCTTGTTACAGCAATCGTCGGTTATTCACGTGGACCGGAAGAGGTCCTGGAAATTGCAGGCCTACTCTGGCCACGCCTCTGCGTCCATCACGGACACACACACATCCGTCTCATGCTGCTAGGAAAGCATGGATACAATTCAATCTATGTAGAACTTGGGTAAAGCACCCCACAAGTGAGATCGATAAGCGATACCAACTCTTGAGGGAGTCTTCTGCCCCGATGAAAGCATTGTTTAACTTCCTCGCGAAAAGTTGAGGGAAGCCAATTCAACAATTCAGTATCAAATAAGAATGAATCACCCTGCGGTCCCCTGTAAGTGCTATTTTTCAGGAGTAAAAGATTGTAGAGAGTTTCGTCAGGTTGCACTTCAATGCCGGAATCTTTAGATGCGCGTGCTGGAATCCAAAGCCCCTTCGGGTCAAGGTCGCCAAAGTATAACAATTTGCCCGAGCAACCCGGCGCAATGAGATGCGGTCGCAGGGATTCGCAGGCGGCGATGAAGGCGGCACCCGCACCGAAAGCTATCGCTGAATAAAGCCGCTGCTTCTCGTTCCACCGGCACAGCGTGTCAAATGTGGTGTGGTTTTCGACCACAAGCAGTGGACGAGATGCTCCATCATCCGGCACGGACACAACATAAATCGGCACGGACGGAAGATAGCAGCGCAGCAGTTCGAGGGTGAGGCGACCTGGAGCGAACAATTGGCTTCCCAAAAGCGAATCAAGCCGCTTTTCGTCGCCGAAGATTTCAACCGACCGTTCGCGCAGCGCGACAAACACTGCGGTAGTTCCTCCATTGCGAAACCATTCCTGAATCGCAAACAGTTCTGTTTGCAAAGAGGAACCAACTTCTGGGGCGAATGCGAGTTCGGGTCGCCAAACCAAGCTCGATTGTTTTACCCGTATTGGACGGTCACAGCGAACAACGTGCTTTGGCAGCGAAGTTCGTTCGGAATGGTCATAAGCACGACGGTTAGTCTTGTTCGGCAAACGGATACTCCCGGACTGTTCCAATTCGCCAAGCAAAGTTGCCAAGACAAAGCGTGCATCCGTATCACCGCGACGATGCGGGAACGTTTGTCTAAAATTCTCCAGCAAATGTTCAAGCGAAAACCGCGTGCGGTGTGGATGTGCCAGTCGCAGCACGTCCCAGAATTGTTGCGCATCATTGCTACGGTTCATGATCCATTGAAAGAAAAACGGCGGAGATTTTCGACCGCAGTAATGTTGCCATCGCCATCCCCGTCGACGCGCACATGTTTCGCGCCCGTGACCCGATTCACCGTGTCATTCACGAGGCGAACACGGCGCGGATAACTCATCATGATTACAGGTTCGCGCAGGCCGGTGAGAACGATGAGTTGCACGCGAAGTTGATCGGCGAGTTGAACTTGCATCCGCACGAGGTCTTCGCGGTTGCATTTGCCAAACGGATTGTCGAGCAATAGAAAACCGGCGTCCTGCAAGCGGTGCGTGCTTTGTGTTCTTTGCGCGCGAAGTTGAACGATGGTGAGATACATTAGAAGTGCCACCGTCACACCTTCACCGCCGCTGTAATGACGCAACATTTCCACGTCCTCGTAAGTGTCCGTGCGGACAGGCGTCGGCTTGAGAATCTGGACACGAACTCTCTTGTCGCACACAAGGCGGTCGGCAATCAGCCGCATCAGGCCGCTGGCATCAGTATCGGGTGTGTCACTGTTGCGCGAACGACGCAACTCAATCAATTCTTCCAGCAGACCCCGCAACGCAACCTGCCGTTCCGCATCGTCCGGCTGGTAAAAGGACATTTTGATAAATGGCTTTCCGCTCCAAATGCCCATGCCTTCCTCGGGCAAACGACTGACCTTCTCAATGCTTTTTAACAGCGCAAGAATTTCGTCGGCCAGGCCGTTCATCATGTGAACCAGTTGCTCACGAGTCTGCTTGAGTCCGGCTAGGCGGTCGCGATTGCTGGTGATGCGCTGGTCAAGGTCATGGCGGATTTGCGTGAGTTCACCCAATAGACTGTCATCTGTGTATGCCTCGAATCGTTTCGCTAGGGAGACTTTGCCTCCGAAACGCTCGTTGGTCGTAACCTCACGCGCAGTCTTCAATTTGCCACCACGCTCATTCCTGATCCGCTGTTCGTCTGCGGCGGAGGCTTTTTCATCCCCGCACAAGGTTGTGACCGCCGTGCGAATGTCAGCGGTGTCTTTAGGAAGCTCGACCGCTGTGGCTTCGCCCTCTTTGAAGCGGTCAAGTAGGTTGCGCTGGCTTTCGTATTCCGCCGCCTGCTTTTCAAGATCATTGCCGTGCTCAATCAAGGAAGTGACATTCGCATCCGCCTCTTGCTTGCGGGTTTGGCGTTGCTGGTGCAATGCGCGGCCTTGCTCTAATAACGCCGCAGCGTCGGTGCTTGTTTGCGGACGTCTCTCGCCATCGGGAAAGCGTCGCTTTCCTTCCTCTGGCGCATTCCGTTCCTTGTCAGTCCAATCCTTTTTAGCAGCGTCTCTGGCCGCTTCTCTGCGGGCGCGGTCGTTGATTGAAAGCCCCAATGTCGTCGCGGCTGAATCGGCACATTCGCGCAACCTACCTTCGGCGTAATCGTTCTCTCTTGCCAGCGCGCTTACCTCCGCTTGGGGGATGTCTTTGAGTTGGCTGGTGAAGTCGGCTTGTTTCGAGGAGATAACTTGTTCAGCCGTTCTGATTTCAATTTGGGCTTCCACGTCCTGCTTGCCCTCGTAAAATTTACGCTGTTCGTCATAACTTGCTCGTAGTGTTTCCAACGATTGCAGCACGAGTTCGGCGTCCACTGCCGCATCGCAGTGGTGAATGGCACTCAACTCGTTTCGGGCCTCATTGAACTGATGCTGAAGTGCAAACGACTTTTGTTGAAATGCTGTTATGGATTGCTTGCAGGTTTCGCGCTGCCCCTTGAGCGATTCGCGTTCGCCTTCAATCGCGGCCAGGCGATCTCGCGCGGTAGTTTCGCGTGACCGCATTTCGTCAATCTGGCTTTCCACGTCCATGATGAACCGCTCAATAACGGTCAACACGGGGCGAATTTGATTTTCCAATCCATTCAGCGAGGTCAGTTCGGATTGCCGCGCCGTGTCGCGCGCAGTGGTTGTGTCTTCGATTTGGTTTTTGAGTTCCGTGATGCTCGTTTCCAAAGCTTGGGCGTGACGTTCCTTCGCCTGAACATCGCGTTCGAGCGCGGCCAATTTGCCTTCACCATAGTTGCCGACAAACGCCCGCAACCGGGTCAACACATCCGCCAGTCCATCATACTCCGATTTGCGCTCGTTGAGTTGTCGCTGCGTGGCAGCCGATTCCTCCTCCAACCGCAACGACCGTCGCCCGGCCTCGGCCTTGTCAAACGCGGCGCGCGTCGGAATGATGATGCGCCGGTCAGGTTGAGCAGCGTCTGAAAATTTGTCGGGATTCGCCGATACGACGACAGGTTGCGAAACTTCCGGCCAAGCGAGAGTTGCCAGCTTTTCCCAATGCTTGGGAGACACGAACACGCCCCCATAACGCGCGGGGTCGGCACGGATGACACGCTCGGCCTCCTCACAACCGCAGGTGTCCGCCAGGTAGCGCAGGCCTGGCAGCGCCTCGACTCCGGCTTCGCGTAAACGCTCCAGCACGGACTCGACGTCGCGTGGAGGCGGAAGCACCTGATGCTGGGCGATGCCTTCGCGATTGCGGGACAACGCGGCCGCATCAAGTTGCAAATTCAGCAGCGAGTGGAATGCGTCGGCTTGCTTCCGTGTAACTTCTTCCTCCACGCCGTGCCGCAATGGATCAAACTGGTCGCCGAAGTGCGCCAGAATCAAATCATGGTGGATGATGTCGCTTCGTTCGCGTTGCGCCGCTGTCAGTTTGTTTTTCGACTGCCGGGCTTCACTTTGGGCCTTCGCCGCCTCGCCTTGAATCCGCGCATGTTCGACGTTCAACTCCGAGAGGCGCTGGGTGAATTGTCGCTGGCGCTCACGCTGTTCGCCGACATTTGCTTCTTCCGCTTGCCGCCGAACATCCCAACGGATTCGCCCATCTTCAGCTCGTTCGTTTGCTTCAAGTAGTCCTCGCTCACCGAGTTTGTCGCGTTGATTTCTGCGACGATCAAAAAAGCCCTTCACTGTGGTCAATGTCTGCTCATGCCGACTCGATTCCACGGCCAAGTCTTGTTGCGCTTTTTCGAGATCGCTGTCGCGATTTTGTTCATCTGTCAATAAGCTGGCGGTTTCATTGGAATCAGACTCAATTCGGTTTGCCTCATCGTTCAAACGCGCAGCGAACGCCGAGCCGAGCAAGTTTAATTTGGAAAGCAATGGCGCTAATTCAGCCTGCTTGTCTGCAAGAATTCGGCGCTTGGCTTCCAAATCACGGCGGCGGCGTTCAATGTCGCCAATTGACACAGCAAGTTTTGCAAGGCGGTCTGCTCGCTCTGCCTCCTTGTATTTGTTTTCTGCATCGGCGGCATCACGCGCCGCCTCTTTGGCCCGAAGTTCCAGCCATTCCAGTTCGTAGCTGATAGTGTGATGATACGAATTGTCCACATCTTGCTTGGCCTTGAGCGCCTTCGCCTTCGCCTCCCGCAAGTTTTGTGTTGTCTCCCCCTGTTGCTGTTTCAGTTCGTCCACGCGCCGATTCAGACTTTGCCAAAGTCCAGCAGCACGTTGCTGGCAATCACGCAACTTTCTGTGCGACTGCGACCAACGGTCTTGCGCATCCGCGAGCGATGCCAATGCGGCAACAAATTCGTCACAGAAGGCTGTTTCTTCCTCCAAGTGGCCGATATTCTGCCACTCCGCCAAAAACTTTCCCAGCACGCCAACGGTTTCATCGCCTTTGGCACTTTGCAACGCGAGGTCGAGAAACGTGTGAACGAATTTCCGTGAATCAGCGCAATGTTCCTTAAAGTGGTCGTCAATGCCGCCTTCGCGCTTGTTCAGATCAACTTGAACACGGACAAGTTCGGGTTCGGCGTGGATTTCCCGAAGCTTCTTGATGTATTCCTCGACTGAACTGCCTTCCCATAATTCTGCGCCCGCGAACTGACCTTGGCGTTCCCGAAGCCATGCACGGAAATCATCGTAGCTCAACGAGGCTGCCTGTCCGTTGATGCCATGAATCGGCAAATCATCGAACGCCATTCCCGGACGCGGCAGGAAAGTGAAAAAGTGCCGGTCCACTGGCGATTGTTCTGTCGTGTCGCGTCGTTTCAAGACTTGTCCGATGACGCGCACAACCGGTTCGTCCACGAGACCGGCGACGCGCGTTTCACATTCCAAAACGATGTAGGCCGCCTGTCCCGCCGAGAGATAGTTTGCAACGCGGGCTTTGGGATTCTTGGCAGCTTTGAGCAAAAAGTGATTTTGCTCCGGCCACAGGGTCAGATAAAGAAACGCCGCCAGCGTGGTTTTTCCGCCGCCATTCTCAAGGAACACGACGCTGTTTTCCGCGCTCTCTCCCTTCGAAAAATCCAACGACACAGGACTGAACCGGGCGCTACGATTCCCGATACACGAGAGGTGACAACGACGAAGTTTAAGCATTGGCCACCTCGCCTTTCAGTTTTGCCACGAAGTCATACAACCGCCGGTGATCCGCCAAGTGACGCACATGGACGCGATATTGGGGGAGCGGAATATACTTTTCCGGGTTACCGGGCCGCGCCTCCTGTTTGCGGAAGAAGCCTTCCCGCTCAAGCACTGCGCACGCGGTCTGAACCTGCCGCGTCAGAGTGTGCCGCGCCTGTCTGCCAGTATCGGTAGGCATCTCGCGAACGAGCACACGGAGTTGTTGCCAGATCGGATCGTCATCAGGATTTTCCGAGGGCATTCGCTGGCAAGCTTGCCGGAATTGTTCCAATAAGCCGTCCAGATGGGCAACAAGTTGCCCCACCTGCACGGCTGGCCCAAGGCTGTCAATCGGGTCTTCCAGCCGTTCGGGCGATGGGAATACGAAGCTGGCGATGACAAGTTGAATGACTCCATGCAACACGCGCTCGCGTGCATCATCGAACGTTTTGTAATCGGTGAGCCGATAACTGAACGCACTGCCTTGTCGCCGTCCACCAGTCTTGGAGGCAAGGAATACACCCACTTCCGAAACTTCGAGAACTTCCAGCAGACAAGCGTCAGCGTAGGAATCGAAAATGCAGCGCATGTCGGGAAGGCTGTGGTAGTCGTTGATGAGTTGGGCGTATTCCGGGTTTTGGACGCCGGGACGCTCGCGGATATTGCAGGCGTAATGAAACAACCGGCCAGCTTTGAAAGCATTGTCAGCTAGATTACTCATGCGTGGAGTTGTTTGGGTTGCAGAGATCGCGATACTGAGATGTCCGATAATTCAATCGCCAGTTCATCTCCCGTGTAGCTATCGAAAGCCAATTTTCTTCCCGTGCCCAATACTCGCAGGCGAGATTCAGGTGTGCCGGAGATTTTCAGCAGTTCGGTCACAACCAAGTCGCGCACTTTTGGTTTCAATCCCTGCGTGGACATTTCCTTCAATACGTCGGTAAGGAGGCAAGGTTCGTTGATGGAGGTGAGCATTGCTGCCGCTTGAGCGAAATCGTCAGCGTTAAGGAATGGCGGCTCTGGTTCAACTCCCTCAAGGTCACTGTCTGTGTCACCGGTGGGTGTGTGATGTTCTTTTTCAGGCTGGAGCAAACGGTCAATCATTTCGACCAGACTTGGCAGTGGACGAGGCTCTGGCCGGAAAATAAATTCGGCGAATTCCTCGGCTGCTGCCGCAAGCCGTCCTGTCGGCATCAACAACAACGGACGAAACAAATCGTTTTCCAAATCGGCATAGCTGCTCAAACGACGCGGACGATAGCACTGCGCGTCTTGCGCTTCGGCAAACCGCTGATTGGCGTCCAGCAGCGTTTGCGCGAGCCGCGTGTGGCGGCAGATGACCGTGTTGAGCGTTTCTTCGACCCTGACGAGCTTGCCCCGATCATCGTCGGACAAAGCTTCGCCTTGTGCGAGTTTCTCCCGAAGCGACGCAAGAACACTATTCTCTGCTTTCACCCGCTCGCCCACATGCGACCGGGCACGCTGAAGAACGCGCACTGTGTCTTTCCAATTTAGAGCACGCACATTTACTTCGGTTTGTTCAATCGCTTTGCGGATTGTCTGTTCGTATTCGAGGCTCAACAACTCCATACGCGCCGACTCTTCAGCCGCCTTTTGCCATTCTCCGCGTTCGACCAAAAATCGGAACAGATATTCGTTGGCGACCTGCTCGTCAGTCACATCGCGCGCGAGCAAATCCGTGTAGAGACGAATGGCTTGAGGGCTCGCAACTAAGTAGAAATCGTCATCGCCGATGTCCTTGGCTTCAAGCAGAGTGAAAGGATAACGCTCGCGGTGTGCTGTGCCGGATTCGTCAAAGACGGTGAGCGTTTCAGAAAACGGTTCACCGCGCCCTCGTGCATTGAGCAACCCGTCAATCACGTAAGTAATGATGCGCCCTTTGAATTCCTCGCTCACCTGTGGATCGCATCGGGCGATCAACTCACCCAAAGCTTTCTGAACGACATCCATGCGCTCACCGCGATGCGCGCGCATTCCCAACACGACCTGGTCAATCACATACAAGCAATACATGCGAATGTCGTGCTTTTGTGCTCCGATGTGGCTTTTGAAGGCATCTAACGACTGAAGCGGCGCCGTGGTCGCCAGCGATCGCTGCCTGTCAATGGCCGCGCTCCACCAAGTCTGTGAATTGGGGATCACCTTCATCGTGATGTGGATTTAACCAAGTCAAGTAGGACAAATACAGTCCAATTCAGTGTCTTCGTAATTTCCAATCGCTGATTAAATATTCTGTTTTGAAAAGCGTCAAAATGGAAAAGCAAAGGGCGTGTACATATATTCGTTAGTGCGCGGAGAGCCCAATTTCGGGCGCATTGGCGTTGCGCGGAAGTCTGAGCTTCAACGGGGCCGCGCTCAGATGAGCGCGGAAAGCACTGCGTCGCCGCCAACTCCGCTTGGGGTTGGCGGTGCTTCAACGGGGCCGCGCTCAGATGAGCGCGGAAAGTACTCAAACGGCCACGGACATGAGTCTCCCGTTTATGCTTCAACGGGGCCGCGCTCAGATGAGCGCGGAAAGTTGCTTTGGCGCACCCATCACAGGGCAAAGTCTGAGTGGCTTCAACGGGGCCGCGCTCAGATGAGCGCGGAAAGTTCCTAATTTTGATACTATAGAAACAGATGGTCTTTCGCTTCAACGGGGCCGCGCTCAGATGAGCGCGGAAAGCCCAGCAATTCAGCGGCAGATTTCAAATCGTCGGCTTCGCTTCAACGGGGCCGCGCTCAGATGAGCGCGGAAAGGACGGATTCAATAACCTTTTGAACCTCTTCTAATGTGCTTCAACGGGGCCGCGCTCAGATGAGCGCGGAAAGGTTGCAATACAAGATCAAGTCCGACGAATGGAACTTGGCGCTTCAACGGGGCCGCGCTCAGATGAGCGCGGAAAGGCCATCCTCCCAGTCGCCCGCCGATTCGTCATCGTGGCTTCAACGGGGCCGCGCTCAGATGAGCGCGGAAAGATCCAGAGCTGCTTCGAGCTGATGTCTTCCCTCGCGCTTCAACGGGGCCGCGCTCAGATGAGCGCGGAAAGACCCAGCCTTGCGCCCCGACCAAGCGGGTTCTGACGGCTTCAACGGGGCCGCGCTCAGATGAGCGCGGAAAGAACCCGCGAAATGATTTGATTTTCCTCGCCAGTCCTGCTTCAACGGGGCCGCGCTCAGATGAGCGCGGAAAGACCGCCAAAGCGTAGGGATACCACTTCAGCAGCTTTTGGCTTCAACGGGGCCGCGCTCAGATGAGCGCGGAAAGGAAGGTCCAATGATGAGCTACTACTACCCGCTGCCGGCTTCAACGGGGCCGCGCTCAGATGAGCGCGGAAAGAGCCCTTCTCTTACTTCTTCTAGCGCAATGGTGCAATCTTTCGATTGCGACCGGCGGCACTTTTTCAAGGGCGTTCGCATTCATGGCGCTTGGTTGTTGTTGCTATTCTTTTGAGTGTGAAGCGTTTACGTCATGCGAGCGACGACGGGGTTTCCGGCATCACGCCGCCACTCGCGTGTGAGTTGTCAAAGATCAACGACTTCTCACACCACGTAGCATGGCGCATCCAGCTTCACGTAGGGCAATCCCAAAGCAGTGATCACCCGATCACCTCGACCTTCTGCAGGCCCTAATCCGACAAAGATCACCTGATCCTCATCGTGGTTGATTATGTCGCTCAAAGCAGTTTCCAATTCAATCTTTTCTGATGGATTCAAATCGCACTCGAACACCGAGAACTGGAGATGATCGCCAAAATTACTACACGTCTTGAAAACTTTCCGCAGCCGCTTGTCATTGGCTACGTCGTAGCAAACCAGATAGGTCGTGCGCATAAATTACCTCGTCATCAAAGGAATGTATTCTGTGATTTCACCGGTCAATGTTTTTGCCAGCAACCGGGCTTGTAATTCCAGAGCCCGACGATAGCTAACCTTGTAATCGAAGAGCGGATGTGTGATCAGCGAACTCATTCGCTGTTCGTAGGTTTGAAAGAACCGCTTTCGCCCCGGAGCGGAAAGATTCACAGCTTGGCCGGCTTTGACAAAATCCTTATCCGTAACCACGCGGTTATTGATACAACTCAACACCGTGGATTCCGCAATGAGCGGACGGAATTCCTCCATCAAATCCAATCCCAACGCAGGACGTCCAAAACGTGGTTGATGGTAGAACCCCAGGTAAGGATCGAATCCCACAGCCAGCGCTGCTAGTGTGCAGTCTTTCGCTAACATGCTGTAAGCGAGCGACAGCATTGCGTTGACGGGATCGGTAGGAGGGCGACGATTGCGATGATTAAAGTTGAAGTTGAACGTGCGTTGTTTGGTGTTCTCAACCTGTATGCCCAATCCCGGAAGATCGTCTTCTACTTTCACCATACCTCCGAACTGTTGGAAGTACTGGCTGGCCGCAGATCCTTCGATACCAAGCAGTTCTTCGATGGAGTTCGCCGTCAACGCGTCTTCCGATGCACGTTTGAGCTTTGTGATCGTTGCTTCTGGCGGTTCAAGATGATTGCGCATCAGCAGCGTGCGATGATTCCGAATTTTCCCATGGACAAACTGCCGCGCGAGCGACAAAGAGGTTTTTTCATCTCTTGCGAGGCGAAATTGTTCCATGCGGAGAAATACATTCTTCAGGGCATGGCCGCGTGTGATGCCATAAAACCAACCACCCATCGAGAAATACGTCACCGGCACTTCCTGTTCGCATAGCGACTGAATAGCCTGCGTCGAAATCTGCACATTGCCGAATAGTGCCACGTGCGACACGTCTCGCATCCGCACTTCGTCAATCAACTTGTCCTTGTCCTTGATCGTCAGAACCTCGTCTTTGCACCCGACGCGATAACCCGGCGTGTTGAGATACAACGGCCGTGTATCATCCCGTGCAGCTATCAACCGACGCGGCGCTTCAGCGGAAACATCGGCTTCAGTTTTAACCGAGCTTTGTGTCAGCATCCGCGTTTCGTCTGGCAGACAAACCGGCGCGAGGGAGCAGCGCACGCATTTAGACGAATGAACCAATGGCGCTGGAATTGATCCGGCAATGACATGCTTTGCATTGGTGATTTGGTGAAGAATCCAGTTCTCCAGTTCGGGGGTGATTGGTAAACGAACCCGCTGTTTGGTGGCGCGATAGTAAATAACACCTTCGTTACAGGTGTAACCGTTGTCGCGGAGAATCAATGCCTGCAATCCAAGCTGCATTTTGTCCGTATCCCAGAGTTCGTTCGTTTCCTCGCCTTCTTTCGGCGCACCCGCTTTGTAATCCACCGGGCAGACTTCCAATGCAGACAGCAGATCGTCTTTTTCCGTCTTGGATTCCACTAAATCCATCTTTGCCACAATGCCCAAACGTTCCGACCCCATCTGCACTGAACGCGAATGAATCGTTTCCGGCTCCTCATTACTCTCACTCGAAGATGCGGCATCGCCGGATTTGTCGTCAGGTTCTTTGTTTTCGGCTTTTGCTTTCTTTTTAGCGGCTGGCAGAGCGCCATTTCCTGAATCCACCCGCTGATGAATCGCGTTGCCTCGCAACGTATCTGCGTTTTCGACAAATACGCCTTCCACAAACTCGTAATAAAACAGCCGCTGGCAATAAACGAACTCGTTCATCATGCGAGCGGGAATCTGCTGTGGTTCGCCTTCCACGCGAACTTTGCGTTCCAGGGTTTCCCGAGGCACGGTTATCCGCAAATCTGAGTTCTGAGACGGCGAAGGACTTGTGACGTGCAGAGCCGAGATTTCATCAAGAGGCTCTGACGGTTCGCTCGGTGGCGTTTCGGCTGGTGCGACGCGCAGCACAATCTTCAACTGATTTGGTTCAGTTGTGGATTCGCGCGGCTGCGGATTGTCGTGTGGTTTTGCTCTCGATGTGCCTGGAGAAAGACCCCTTGGCTTCGGTGACGATTCCGGTTCACTCAAACAATTTTCGGATGGAGCCGATGGGTCTTTGTCGTTCATAATTGTGATTGGTTATGGGTGAGTTGAATCATCAAAGGCGGCAAACAATCCCAACCCGGAATGCTTGCCCCCACCAATGCAAATTGGCCCGCGGACTTTGAGCCTCTGACCATCGGAAGAGCGCCAAGTAATACGCACATGCAGTCGGCGAAAACGACGGTGCTGTTCGGGCACGGCATATTGCGATGCCAATGGCACGCCAGGCCAAAAGCCGGAACTGCGCCAGTCGAGTTCGGCTTGTTGCGCCATCGCCTCCGAGAATCCCGCTTGGCGGATTGCTTTTCGCAGAAGCAATTCGATTCGCTGATCCAGTTTGCAGAGGAGTTCCGCTTTTCCCTCGGCGGTGAGCGGCGGAGAATCATTGGCGTTGAGTCGTTGCCGTAATTTTCGCGGGTCGTCGTAGCCGGGAAGGATGACGGGCGTGACGGTGGCCCAAGTCGCAGACTGCTCGAAGTAGGGGCGAATCGCTCCGTCGTTTTCGTTATGGCGGAAAATGAGCGCGGCGGTTTCCTGCGATTTCTCGTCGGTGAGTTCCTGTCCATCGAGACGTGTGGTGAAACGGCGAAACTCTTCCGGTGTGAGATTGCCGCGCGCAGTCACGAGGACGCGGCGGACGCTGCCGACGACACGTTCGCCGCCCTCGCGCACTTCAATGCTTGGCAGGGGCACGAAGACGACACGTCCTCCCTCGACGGGCTTGTGTTCGCCACCAGGGGTTTCGCCATGCCCGAGAATGATGCGGCGAGCGTCGTCATTGCTCCAACCAACGCTGCGCACGACCTCCTGCTTGCACGCGGTGTGGCGGAACATTCCTCCGACATGCAAGCCGCGCCGCGCCGAGTCGTAAGCGCGGAAGCCGCTGTCGTCCGGCTTTCGCAACACAAACACGGCTTGTGGTGCCTTCGGTGCTTGCAAGTCGGAGCAGTAGTCCGTGATGCCGAAAACGGTGAGCGGCGGGACGGGAACGAGCCCACCGTTCGCGGTGATACGATTTAGAAACGCATGGTGACGACGATTGAGGTCGTCCAGCGTGCCGGTAGCGGGAGTGCGGAGCGGCGTGCCTGCGCCATCTGTGCCAGGTTGCCAGCGTTCTCCTTTCAAACTCCGCACCGCGCTTTCATCAAGCATCGAAACATCCGCGACCACCAAATCCACACCCCAGCCGACATGAGTGATGGAGCGGACGGCGGTGGTGAGAGTTTCGCGATGCTCGTCGAAGCCGGCGGGCGCAGCGGCCAGCGGCCAAACGTAATGCACTGCCGCTTCGTCGGGAACCGCGAGCGGGCGGACGGATTTTTCGGTGCGATAGCCGGAGATGTCTATCGGGTGGTTTTTGCCGTCGAAATACTTACCCGCCGACCACTGCTTTGCCACTAGGTCGGCGACATTGTCAGGAACGTAGAGTTGGTAGCCTTGCCTCTCCTGTTTTGGCGGTGCGACGATGACGGGCGGCGGCAGTTGTTCTAGCCAGCGGAGTGCTGCGTCGGCGTGTTGCAACCGCCCGCGCTCGTTCCAACGCGCGGCGGACGCGGCGACGATGGCCTGGTAAAGCCGCAACGGCGAAGGTGGCCACTCGGTTTCGCCGTGGTCGGCGCGCCCGTGGAACGCCCCGCCGAGAAAGCGGATGCTGATGCAAAGAAAATCCGGCATAAAGTTGTCCGGTTACTCGGATTTCGCGTCAGCGTTCTGTTCAGCTTCCGTGCCGGAGTCGGTTGCATCAGCTTTCTTTCCCTTCCCTTTCTTCCCGCCTTTGCCAGCCTTGTCGGCTTCTTTGAGGTCGAGCGCGGCAAGTTTTGGTTCAAAGACGACGTTGCGATTCTCACCAACTCCAAAAGCCCCCGCTGCATCCTTGGCGAAAGCCAATGCTTGTTCGTGAGTCACTGTGAACGTCACACGCTTGCCGTCAGGATAGACCTCACTTGATTCCCGTCCCATTCCTTCGCGGGTATCGGACACAAGCAGGGTCCCCTGCCGGACGTAACCACCAGGCAGCCGCGTGAACGCGACGAGCGCCAGTCCAAGGATGTATCGCTGGAGCCGCAGCGTAGCTTCTTTGTCGGAGCCAGCTTTGATGAGGTTCAGCGCCGCGAGTGCGAGTGTTGCATCCCGCCGGATTCCTCCGTCGGCGATGACGCCGCCGTGAGTATTTTCCTTTTTGCCGACCGGCACATGAGTGAAGCCGCGCTGGGCGAACGGATGTTTGCCGATGACTTTGCCTTCCGAATCCCGAAGATCCTCCGGTTCGGCCAAGACTCCTTCCGCAACGTAGTCCATTGTGGGATTGAACTGAGCATGGCGGGTGAGTCGGCGGACGTCGTAGG
>Ga0196971_1001047_pt1 | contig 14099 bp, 17 predicted proteins | sample S1v_1013CmetaG_FD_148660 | JGI IMG/M metagenome (GOLD analysis project Ga0196971, IMG submission 148660) | Soil microbial communities from Anza Borrego desert, Southern California, United States - S1+v_10-13C | ecosystem: Environmental > Terrestrial > Soil > Desert | place: USA: California... | reverse complement strand
GACTTGCGTCAGCGCGCGATCGAACGGCTTGGCCGCTAACAGATAGGATCGTCCCACCATGCGCGCACTCTCGATCGCCGCCAGCGGCATGCAGGCACAACAGCTCAACGTCGATGTCATTTCGCACAACATCGCGAACATGAACACGACGAGCTACAAGCGCCAACGCGCTGAATTTCAGGACATGCTCTACCAGAACATCGAGCGTCCCGGCTCCACCTCGTCCGCGTCCGGTTCGATTTTGCCGCTGGGCATTCAGCTGGGCGTCGGCGTGCGGGCGGATGCGGTGGGGCGCATCACCGAGCAAGGCGGCATCGGCGCGACGCAAAATCCGTACGATCTCGCCATTAACGGCCGCGGCTTTTTTCAGGTGACGCTGCCCTCGGGACAGACGGGCTACACCCGCGCCGGCAATCTAGCGGTCAATGCCGATGGCGAGCTGGTCACCGCCGACGGCTATCCGATCGAGCCATCGATCTCGGTGCCGCAAGAAGCGACGGCGGTCCAAATCACCCGCGACGGCATCGTCGAAGTCACGCTGGCTGGCCAGACCGACCCGCAGCAAATCGGCCAGATCGAGATTGCGAGCTTCATCAACGCCGCCGGCTTAGAGGCGATCGGCGATAATCTCTATCTGGAGACGCCGGCCTCCGGCACAGCCAACACGGCGACCCCCGGTTCGCCCGGCCTCGGCACCATCATGCAGGGCTATCTCGAGCTTTCGAACGTCAATGCGGTGGAGGAAATCTCGGCGCTGATCGTGGCGCAGCGCGCCTACGAGATGAACGCGCGCGTGATCACCGCGGCCGACGAGATGCTCCAATCCACCACGCAGCTGCGCTGAGGGAGGACTGACTTATGCTTCGTTGGCTCTGCCTCGCGGCTTGCACCTATCTCCTTTTCGCCGCCTCCACCGCGCATGCCGACACGGTCACGCTGCGCGCGCGCGTGGAAGCGAATGGCCCGGCGATCACGATGGGCGACGTCTTCGACGGCGCGCCTGCTGAGATCGCCCGCCGTGCGATCGCCCCTTCCCCGCCTGCCGGGCAGGCTACGAGCATTTCCATGCCCGTGCTCGTAGCCTCTGCCTCGGCGGCGGGGTTAGATTTTACGCCGCCGCCTGGCGTGAACAGCGTTCAGGTGGTGCGCCCCGGCGGCGCGCGGGCGACAGTGCCGGCTTCGGGCGGCGGACGCAGCATCGCCGACGCCGCCGTGCGCCGCGGTGAAAGCGTGACGCTGATCTACGAAGCGCCCGGCATGTCGCTGACAATGCGCGCACGAGCGCTGGAAGACGGCGCCGTCGGCCAGAGCGTGCGTCTCGTCAACACATCTTCCAATCGCACGATCGATGCCGTCGTCACCGGTCCGGGCGCAGCGCGGGCAAACCCATGAACCAGGATCATCTCATGCGCACACTCGCCCTTCTTGCGCTCGCCGCCGGCGTCACCGGCTGCGCCAGCGCTGGCCCCGGCGACTTCGCGCAAGACGCCATCGCCGCGCCTGGCGTCGCTTACGACGCTGCGCGGCGTTCATTGGCGCCGCCGCAACTGTACCCTGTCGGCACGCCGGCTGCGCTGACCGGCGGCCAACAGCACACCATGCCTTATCCGGAGCCGACGGCGTACGAGCCAGCGGCGCCCAATTCATTGTGGCGCGCCGGCTCGCGCAGCTTCTTCAACGACCAGCGCGCCTCGCGCATCGGCGACATTCTGACCGTCGAGATCGAGATCGACGACAGCGCCGAGCTCTCCAACTCCACCGACCGCCAGCGCGAAGCGTCAACCAGCGCCGGCGTCAGCAATTTCTTCGGCCTCGAGCAGGTCGCCGGGCAAATCTTCAACAGCGCCTTCGATCCTTCCAATCTGATCAGCGCCGACGCCGAATCCGAGCATCGCGGCGAAGGCGCGATCAATCGCGAAGAGAAGATCGAACTCACCGTCGCGGCCGTCATCGTCGATCGCTTGCCTAACGGCAATCTCGTCATCGCCGGACGCCAGGAAGTGCGCATCAATGGCGAACTGCGCCAGCTCACCGTGAGCGGCGTCATCCGCCCCGAAGACGTCACCAGCGACAACAAGATCAACCACACGCAAATCGCCGAAGCGCGTATCTCTTATGGCGGCCGCGGCTCGATCAGCGCCGTGCAGCGTCCGAACTGGGGGCAACGCGCGGCGGATGCGATTTCTCCTTGGTGAATGGGGGAGTTGGGAGTTGGGAATAGGGTATTGGACGCGCGTGATCATCGCGCGTTGAGAGCGACCCCAATTCCCTATTCCCAATTCCCTACTCCCACATGGGAGACGGGGCGCGCGATCCGCGCTCGGTAGTTCGTAAGGTGCGCGAAACATCTCTGCATCGCGCCGCGCGCTTCGCGCGCCCCGTTGTCGGCCGTTATTCCCGGACTGGGATAGGGCTTGCTCTGCTCACCTCGAGGGAAACCGCCGAGGGGCCTTAGGCCCGACTTCACCAGATTTCACCGGTGCAGCGCGTCAGGATTCTCCGATGAATCCTGGACCTCACGGTTTCATGCCCCGTGAGCAATGCAGGCGTCGTTCGCTTCGCCGCCAGGGCCGGACCTCTGCCGAGCATCCCCTCCCCGCGTACTTCCTCAACGATGAATCCGTCTTCGTGGTTGTCGTGACTTGCTTTCGTGTCGTTCGTGTTTTTCAACACGAAGACGCGAAGATCAGCCCAAAGGTCACGAAGCGTCTCCATCGAAGCGACGCCTGCCGCGCCGGCCGCCGCCGCACATTCCAAAGTTTCGGACGTCTTCGAAATCTCCCGTGTGCGACAAGAGGGATTGTACGACGGTTTTCGCGGGGTCGGATTGATTTGATTCTATCCCCGTAGTTTGGGGCGCGCGCGGCGGCGCAGGGGCGGCGCATGTGCTTGAAAGCGCGGCGCTAAGCGCGCTGAAGGCCGGGCGCAGGAAATTCGGTGGGCGTGCGCTTATCCTCGGGGATTGCGCCCGTTCTTTCCCCGGTTCGGAAGTTCGCACATCGGACAAGCGGTTTCCGACTCTGCACGCCAAGAGACGCCGCTTCGGCTTTGGGGCATTTTGCGGAAGTAAGTCGCGGACGCTCTTGCCACGATAGCGGACGTCCGTTGAGCACGCCCGCGGAGCGCAGCGAAAGGTTCATCGTCCACTGACGGGCACAAGTGGCGTGACACGAGGGGTGACATCCGCCGTGTCGATGCCATGTCCTTGCGGAACGGATAACCGCTTCCCAGCTAGGGGAAAACGACAAAGTGCGAAGAAAAATTCCGAATGCGAAACGTGCTGCCGCCGCAGACCAAGAACGTCATCGAGGCGTTCTATGTGATCGACGCCGAAGACAAGTGCCATCTCTACGTCATCACCGACATTCCGCGACCCTCAAGTGACGACCCGCGCTTCGGCGCGCTGAAGGGCGCTTGCGATGAATTTCTGAAAGCGCGCCACGACCAGTTGGTCGCGACGGCGCGCGGCCGAAGTATCGACGGCGCTATGATCCATGCAGTGACATACGAGTCTGCGCGATGATGTTCGCGCGGTCATTCCTGTTGGTGGTCGAGCTGGTCGCTGACGTGAGCGCGTCCGCGCTGTGCGTCCAGTTCGATGAACCACGAACCAGGGCGTCGCGCATGCGCCCGTAACCAACAGGATGACGCCAATGGCGAAGCAGGTTCACAACATTGATTTTGGAAAGCTGAAAGAGTTCGGGAACGTCGGCATCCGTAGAGCGGCGATCTTCCTCGGTCTCGGGATGAATGCCGTTCATCGCGACGATTTCCTCGACTATCAGCTTAACAAGATTCCGTCCGCGATAGGCAGACCACGTTTTCCGATGGAGTTCTTTCCAGATAACCTCCCGCCTGAGCGCGTTCGCGAGTTCAAGCGGGAGTTCGGTCGATGGATTCAGGACTGCTGCCTATGCGACTTGCTCGAACATCACGCGCTCTTGCTGGACCGAATGCACCTAGACGCCCTTGTCCTGTTTCAGTCGTTGTCGAAGCTCGCGGAAATAGAAGATCCCGAAAAGCTCCACAATTCGTTTCGGCAGATTGGCATTCCCGGCAAGCACAAAGAACTGCGCGACAGACTCGGTTTGGTGCTTCCCCATTCTGACGCCATCGATCAACTGTATGAGGCGCGTAACGCTCTCACACATGACTTCGGCGTTGTGCTGCCGAAACGCAAAGCGCCTGATCGTGAGATTGTTCTCACGTGGCCGACTTTTCAGATTTACGGCGTCGGCAGAGAGACCGGTACTGAGACGCCCATTGCCGACATGATCGGCGTTCCGACCAAGGAAGAAACAGACATCAACCTTCGCATCGGAAGCGAGCAACGAACCTTCAAGGTCGGTGAGCGCATTCAAATTGGCTTGGACGAATTAGAGGGCATCCTGTTTTTCTTCGCGCAACGCGCGGTGCCCGGCGCTCTCAACGCCTTCCATGATTTCCTGAAGAATCATGGCGCAAAGTCTGCGGACGAGAGGGCCGAGTGATGCTAGAGGCATTCATCGCATTCGGCGGCGTCTTGGTCGGTGGCTTAATCACGTATCTCATCACGTGGGTTTTCGCGAAGCGTCAGGAAAAGCGCCAGGAGGCGCAAGAGGCGAAACGGGAGAGGGATGACCGCCTCGGCTTGGCCTTTTCCGCAGTGTTCAAGGTACAGCAGGCCACTGATACTATTTACAAGGTCTGCGCTCACATCCAGGGGGCCGCGCAGAACACCATGGGCGATAGGCTATGGCGTTCGTTGACGCCGATGCTTGGCGCTGCTGACTAACGTGTTTCGTTTTCCGCATCCGAACTCGCTTTGTTTGCCACGGCTGGTGAAGCGAAGTTCGTCAATGACCTTCTTGAAGTGGCGTCGTGCAGCAATCTGCTGTTGGATTTGGTCCGCGAATACAATTCAAGGCGAGAGACCCTGAGTGATGTGCTTATTGAAAAGGGCTTGGTGGAACTAAGCGGCGAAGTAGGAACACACCAACTCACGTCAGCTGTGGCTTTGTCCGTCGCGCCGAAGGAGGTCGAACTGGAAATGCTCGCAAAATCGCTGAGCGACGTCTCTGCCGGCGGCCTTCAGCACGCGGTGGAAGTCTCAAACAACATTTGCTCAAAGCTCATTTCGATTCTGCAAGATCCTCGGTTCACGCTTCGGATTGGGTATGCGGTTGCGGCCGTCGGTAACGGGGACACGATTTCTCCCGCTTGAGATAGGTGCGATTAAGGAGTGATGCGGCCCGACAGTCTGAAGTTGGGATGGACCCGCCCCGGGGATCAAAAGCCCAGCGGGGGAAGTATCGCGTTGCTCAAGTAGAAAACGGCCACAGCAATTGCAGTCGCGACTGCTGTCCTCATCACATCCAAGATGCCAGCGCCGAAGCTCGCTACGGTCGCCCATTCTTCCTTCATTCGCTTCTTGAATCGATGTCGGACGTGCGGCCAATTGGACTCGCGGCGTGTATCCGAATTCATATTCAAAAATGTGACGACCAGCACCAGAAGGAACGCGCCCACGGGCACGAGTATCCAAGCGATCAGGCCCAAGCCTGTAAGGCCAAGTAGCAAGGCCAGTCCCGTCATCTTGAAGCTATGAACAAGCAGTCCATTGAACCGCCGCCATCGCATCTTTTCGGCAAGCGCGCCTCCCTCAAGATACGAGAATTCGCGCTCAGATTCCCGCCTCAAACGCATTTCGAGACGGCGTCGGCCGATCTTACTCGCCCACCCCCGGACAAATATGCCCGCAAGCACAAAGCTGATTGCGTGGACGTCTTTGATCCACTGCGGGATGACGATGTCCACTCCGACGTACTTCAAGCCATTGCGAATTGGCCACTGCATCGCGTCGATGATTGGTGTGAATAGCGCTTGGTAGTAATGAACGAAGTTCGACAGGGCCCAGTGAAGCTCGATGTGGAAGCCCTTTTGTATGAAAGCAATCACGGGAGGCGTTGATACGATCGCTCCTAGGATCGCAATGGCCCAGTCGTAATCCTTCTTGGCTGACGTGAATCGACCGGATTGTACCGTTTGTTCGGTCATTTTCTTTCCCGCGCGTATCCTACAGTCGCCCGCGGTTTTTAGTTCATAGGTGCGCCCGGTTGAGGAAGCTCTGAGATTGGAAGTGATGGTGTAGTGGATAGCATTCCCTTTGACTCACGATGCGTAATCGCGTTGAGAATTCCACGTCTCACTTTTACGCATGCCGCATAAAAATCATCGGCAACAAGTTGGGTGAGACCTAAGCGCTCAAGACGTCGCGAGCCGGCGTGCTTGGCCCGATTGCGAAAATCCCACATCTCGCGAATGTTGGTCTCTAGCCTGCTTCCAATGAGCTGCTGGCGGCGAAGGCGCGTGACAGTGTCCATAGGGCTACGCCGGTCGACCGGTGGCAGACCGGCGCGTCGGACGGCTTCTTCCAAGCCTTCGACAACTTTGCCCCATGCGTTGAGCACCGTGGTGTAGGGATCTGCGGCTCCCTGGAGCGGATTGCTAACTGCAGGAGCTTCGGGTGCGACCGGTTGGGTCGGCTCGTCTTCCTCAACCGAAGCTGCGATCTCGTCTACGCGCTTCGCAAAGCGCATAGTCGCTGGTCCAAGGCCTAGTTCGCCGCCATTCTCAAGGAGGGCGCTCACGATGCGGCCCGGGCGGATCATTATGAGGCCGACCAGCGTGATCATCGGCCAAATCAGAACTTCGATGAACCGAAGGACCAACGGCCAATCTACGTACTGCGCGATCAACCAGCTCCACGCATTCTCCAGCCACTGCATGCCTCGCCCCCGAGCCGACATCGCACTGAACGCCTTTCTTGAAATTCTTGCAATATCCGGAGGCATGAGGCGGAAGATTTTACGCGCGAGGCCCCGACTTCACACATAAGTGCAGCCAAGCGCAGAGCAGAAGGAGACGGTCGGCTTACAGGCGGCGAAAGACGTTGCGACCGTTTTTTGGGATGATCCGGCCGCTCCTCCCCTCCCCCTAATTCACTCTCCGCTCCCTCCCCGCCCAATACGGCTCTCGCAACTCGCGCCGCAAAATCTTCCCTGACGCATTGCGCGGCAGTGGGCGGTCCAGAAACTCTACGCTCTTCGGCGCTTTATAATGCGCGATGCGGGAGCGGGCGAAGGCGATGATGTCGGCGGCGTCGGGCGTCACGTCGGGGCGCGGCACGACGATCGCTTTCACCGCTTCGCCCCATTTGTCGTCCGGCACGCCGATGACGGCGACTTCGGCGACGTGCGGATGGCCGTGGATCGCGTTCTCGACTTCGGCCGGATAGATGTTCTCGGCGCCGGAGATGATCATGTCCTTGATGCGGTCCTGGATGTAGAGATAGCCGTCTTCGTCGAGATAGCCGGCATCGCCGGTGCGGAGCCAGCCTTCGGCGTCGACGGCGGCGCTGGTTGCGTCGGGCTTCTTCCAATAGCCTTTCATGTTGGCTTGGCTGCGCGTCGCCACTTCGCCGATCTCGTTGGCGCCGAGTTGTTTTCCGTTCGCGTCGAGGATCACGATTTCGACGCCGGGCAGCGGCACGCCAGCCGAACGCATGCGCTTGGCGCCTTTGGGGTCATGATCCTGCGGCGGCAGATAGACGATGGTGCCGGTGGTTTCGGTCATGCCGTATTGCTGCACGAAGTCGCAGCCGAACACCTCCATGCACTCGCGCAAGAGATCGACCGGCATCGGCGAGGCGCCATAGAGGATGTGGCTGAGGCTGGAATAATCAATCTCGCGCGCGCGCGGCGTGCGGATGACGAATTGCAGCGCCGCCGGCACCATGAACATCTTGGCGATGCGTTCGCGCGGAATGTATTCGAGGATGTCGAACGGATTGAACTCGCGGGCGATGACGTTCTTGACGCCGTTGATGAGGCCGACGAGGCCCCAGCCGGTGCCGCCAATGTGCGCCGCCGGCATGGCGACGAGATTGACTTCGCCCTCTTTCCACTCGTTCCAGCCCATCGCCGCTTCGGAGAGCTTGCGGCGCGAGCGCATTAGATTGGCGCTCGTCAGCATCACGCCCTTGGGGCGGCCGGTGGTGCCGGAGGTGTAGAGGAGGAGCGCGGTGTCGTCCGGGGCGACGGGAATGTTGGGATCGCTTGGCGCTTGCGCGTTGCGCCACGCTTCGTAGGTTTGCGCGCCGCCGGCGCCCTGCTCCATCGCGATCAGCTGCGGCTTCGCTTGCGTTTCGGCGAGCGCGGCGCGCGCGCACTCCATGCATTCGGGGCCGACGAAGAAGAGCTTCGCTTGCGCATCGTCGAGGATGTAGGCGGCTTCCGCCGGCGAGAGGCGCCAGCCGATCGGCGCCATGATCGCGCCGGCTTTCGCTGCGCCCAGCACCAGTTCGAAATAATGATCGCTGTTCTTGCCGAGATAAGCGATCGCCTCGCCGGGCTTGACGCCGGCGGCCATGAGCGCGTTGGCGACCTGGTTGGTGTGGCGGTCGAGTTCGGCGTACGAGCTGAGCCGCCCTTCGAAGCTTTGCGCCGTCTTGTCGCCGCGCGTGCGGCCGTGATGGCGCGCGACATCGCCGAGCGTCGGCATCAGATCGAATTCTTCAGGGCTCAGCGACGCGGCCATACTCAATCCTCCCGGCTTATTTTCCAGGAGCTTAGCCTAGGCTGCGCGATTGTGGAGCTAGCGCTTTGCGCTAGCTGGCGATGGCGCGCGCCATCAAAGCGGCGAACAGCGGGACGAGCGCCAGCAGGTGCAGCTCGATCATCACCAATCTGCGCACCTTCTTGGCCTCGGCTTCCGCCACCAGAGCTTCGCCGCTTCGCACCCAGCGCATGAACGCCCGCGTCGGCGCGATCGAGATGAGGCCGATGACCAGGAACGTCGCCATCTTCGCCCAGAAGAAAGGTTGGCCCATATAATAGGCCGCGCCCTTCGCGCCCCACAGCACGCGGGCGATCCCGGCGAGGATCACGCCGACGGCGGAAATCCCGTAAAACAGATCGATCCGCAGCAGGAGCCGGGCGACGCGGCCATCGACGGGCAGGCGCAGCACGAACGCTTCCGCCGCCAGCGCGCCAACCAGGATCAGCGCAAAGACAAAATGCAGATACGAAAAAGCTGCGTCGAGCAGGAGCATCGACGCAGCCTAAACGTCAGCGCTTGATCAGCAAGCTGGACTTAGCCGCCGCCCGGACGGCTGTTGACGCCGGTGCCGCGCGCGACTTCCTGTGCGTCACGCTCAACTTGCTCCCACTGCGCGCGCGTCATGCACATGCGCTCACGGCGCGAGCGCAAGCGGCTCTCGGTGCGCTGGACGACGCGGCAGATTTCCTCGCCGCCGTCATTGCTCGGCTCAGACGTCGGCGCCGGCTCATCGCTCGGCGGCTCGGACGTGGTTTCCGTCGCGCTCGGCGTCGGTGTCAGCGGCGGCGCGGTCTGCGCAAGCGCCGGGACGGCCGCCATCAAGGCCGCCGCAAAAACCAAAGCCGCAACACGCATTCTGAACTCCCGTGAAAGACGAAGACCTGTGATCTTAACCACCGCCGCCGAACGGTAAAGTCCGTTACGCTGCGGCTCGTCGCATTTGCTGTTTTAGTCGTCCCGGTGAACACGCTCGCGGCGCTCGTGGCGCTCTTGCGCTTCCAGCGACAGCGTCGCGATCGGGCGTGCTTCGAGACGCGACAGCGAAATCGGCTCGCCGGTCTCTTCGCAATAGCCGTACGAGCCGTCCTCGATCCGGCGGATCGCCGCCTCGATTTTGGCGATCAGCTTGCGCTGGCGATCCCGGGTGCGGAGTTCGAGTGCGCGATCGGTTTCGCTGGTGGCGCGGTCGGCGAGGTCGGGCTCAGCCACCGTCTCCTGTTGCAGCGAAACGATCGTCGAGCGCGATTCTTCCAGGATTTCGTCCTTCCAGGCCAACAGCTTAGCCCGGAAGTATTCCTGCTGCCGCGGATTCATGAACGGCTCATCGTCGCTCGGGCGATATTCCTTGGTCACCGTCGAGGCCATGGTCCTACTCCCTGCGCCCAGCGAGGCGCCGCCTTATAGCGTTGCTCCCATGGGCCGTCCATTGAGCAAGGACGGCGCCAATCTTCTTCTGTTTTCCGGAGGTTGCGTGACAGCATCAGGCCCGCCCAAGCAGCCGATCGAGCTTAGCGGCCTCAACCGCCACGCGGATATCGATCTCCCGCAGGACCTCATCCAGACCCGCCTCCCCGGTCGTCTCGGCGCCGCGCTGGACGTGCTCCAGTTCGGCCCGCAACGCGCTTGGCCCGTGCCCTAGAACGAGAGCGCGTTCAAGCTTGTCCAGCACGTCCAACGCAGCCTGACCGCGGCGCGCCTGCCGGCGGCGGCGCTGGCCAGGGGCGTCTTCGGTCTGCAGCGCCAGGATGGCGTCGAGCGGGGTGATGCCCGAGACGCCCGTCGCAGCGGTGGTTTTGGCCGGCCCTTCAACGGCTGGCGCGAATCCGGGCGCGGCGGCCGCGGCCCCCTTTTTCGGCCCGTTGGCGGCCCCGACTCCCCGGCTGTTCTCGATCTTCATGGCGCGGACGATGTGCTGCTGCTGTTTCCGACCTGTTAACGCATCGGCCATTTGAACGCCTCGTTAACCGAACTGGCGGCGTATCGCTCAGATGGGATTTGCCACTCGCGCTGCGCGTTCGGCGCTGTTTGCCGTCACGGCGGCGGCCGCCATGACCGCCCCCTTCGCCGCGCCCGACGCCTGGGCCGGACCGCGCATCAAGGATGTGGCGGACTTCGAAGGGGTGCGGGAGAACCAATTGGTGGGCTACGGCCTGGTCGTCGGCCTCGCCGGCACCGGGGACTCGCTGCGCAATTCGCCATTCACGCGCCAGAGCTTGGCCTCGATGCTGGAGCGGCTGGGCGTCAACGCCTCGAACGGCAATCTCAACACCCGCAACGTCGCCGCCGTCATGGTGACGGCCAATCTGCCGCCCTTCGCCAGCCAGGGCTCGCGCATCGATGTCACCGTCTCGGCGCTGGGCGACGCCCGCTCGCTGGCCGGCGGACAATTGCTGGTGACGCCGCTGATGGGCGCGGACCAACAAGTTTACGCTGTCGCCCAGGGTCCGCTGGCGATCGGCGGCTTCCAGGCGTCCGGCCAATCCGGTTCGTCGGTGACGCGCGGCGTGCCGACGGCCGGCCGCATCGCCTCGGGCGCGCTCGTAGAGCGCGAGATTAATTTCGACATTGCGAGCCAAGAGGAAATTCGCCTCGCGCTGCGCAATCCGGACTTCACCACCGCCCACCGCATCGCCGCCGCCATCAACGGCGCGGTCGGCGTCGAAGCCGCGCGCGCGTCGAACCCCGGCACCGTCGTGCTGCGCCGCCCGGCGGAATACGCCGGCGATATGGTCGCGCTGGTGGGCCGGATCGAGAACCTCGAAGTGGAAGTCGATACTCCTGCGCGGATCGTCATCGACGAAAGCTCGGGCATCGTCGTCATGGGCGAGAACGTGAAGGTCTCCACCGTCGCGATCGCCCAAGGCAACCTCACCATCTCGATCCAAGAAGACCCGTTCGTCAGCCAGCCCGCGCCCTTTTCGCGCAATGGCGAGACCGTGGTCGTGCCCTCCACTGGCGTAGAGGTCGAGGAAGAAGAAGGCGGCCTGGTCGTCGTGCCGGGCGGCGTGCCGCTCCGGCAATTGGTGAACGGCTTGAACGCGCTCGGCGTCACGCCGCGCGACATGATCTCGATCCTGCAGGCGCTGAAGGCCGCCGGCGCGATCCAGGCCGAAATCGAAGTGATGTAAATGACGGGACCGATCGCCCTCCCCGGCGCGCCGCTGCCGCTTTCAACGACACAGCGCCCGCCCGCCGAAGCCCCCGTGCCGGACGAAATCCGCCGCGCGGCGGAAGAGTTCGAGGCCGTGTTCCTGTCGGAAATGCTGGCGCCAATGTTCGAAAGCCTCAGCACCGACGGCCTCGGCGGCGGCGGCATGGGCGAACAGATGTTTCGCCCGATGCTGGTAGAGCGTTATGCCGAAGCCATTTCGCAAGCAGGCGGCATCGGCATCGCCGACGCCGTGATGCGCGAAATGCTGCGCATGCAGGGCGAGACGGTGTCGCCGGAGGCCGCCGATGGCGCTGGTCGCTGACGATTGCCGCGATCGCGCCGAACAGCTCTTGGTGCTGACGGATCGGCTGGCCGCGCTTATCGCTGAAGAGACCAAGCGCATCGAAGCGCGCTTGCCGCCGCTCGACGGCGCGGAGGCTGACGAAAAGAACCGGCTCGCGAATGCATACCGCTTGGAACTCGCGCGCATTAAGCAAGACCCGGCGCTCATCAGCGCGGCGCCGCCCGAGATGCTGAACACGCTGCGCCAGCGCACGACCAAGCTGCACGAGACGCTCGCCGGTCACGAAACCGCGCTCGGCGCCATCAAGCTGATCACCGAAGGCCTCGTGCATGCGATGGCCGACGAAGTGGCGCGCCAGCGCGGCGCCGGCGGTGCTTACAGCGCTCGCGGCGCAATCGAGGCGCCGTCAGGACCAATCCCGACAGTTCTCGACCGCAACGCTTAACCTTCGCCGCGAAAAAACCCTGTTGCGGGGACGACTTCGCCTTTCCTGTAATTCATCTTGCCCCTGCGGCTCTGGCGCCGTTCTTGTAGCGCGCGGTCGTTGGGCGAGGCATGAAGCACACGCGAGTTTCGAGCGCTTGGCGCCCCGTTCGGGCCCAAGGAAAATTAAAGCGTGGCCTGTTTGGCGCGCTGACGGCGCTTGCCTTCAACGTCTGTCTGGTGCTGCTGCCGCTCGCCGGCGCCGCCGCCCTGCTAGTGATCGGGCGCGACCAGCTTTACGCCTATGAATATTCCCAAGACGGCGCGCGCGGTGTCGCCCTCCGGGTCGCGCGCCTGAACGGCGAACTGATCCAAGTCGATTTCGACCGGCAGAACCAATGGGAGGGTCTGGTCGATATGGAGCTGCGCGCGAATGACATTCACGCCGCGCGCGGGTTTTTGCTCTCCGGCGCCGGCATTCTGCCCAAACGCACCGCCAGCGTGCTGACCCAGGAAGATGCAACCGACGCCGAACTTGAAGTGGCGGCGCTCGAACTGCTGACGCCCGGCACCCGCGAGCGCTACATCGCCGCCGGCCCGCTGCTCTCTCAGCAGGAGACCCACACCGTCACGCAAGCGCCGCCTGTGGGCTCGGAACAGGATTTCGAACTGATGGCCCGCGCGGTGCTGGCCGAGCCGGAATCCGACGCTTTCCAATTCGTGCTGACTGGGTTTGGCCTGGGGCTTGCCGGCGATCTGTCGCCCAACATGGCCGAAGGCGCATTGGTTCTGCTCGAGGCCAGCCGCCGCGACGACTATCCGCTCACGCTCGCGGCGGAAGTCAGAGCGCTTTTCGGGGCCGCCATGCCGGTTGCGGAATTCAGACGGCTAGCGCGCGAACGGGCCGAGGGCGCAGCCGCCGGCGGCTTCGCCAACGCCTCCTCCGCGTTCCGCGACGCCGTCTCGCGTGAACGCGTCGCTGAAGCGCGCGCGCTGCTCGATCAGCTCGGCGTCATCAGCGGCGCAACCTCACGCGCGGGCGCCGCCGCGCTGGTGACGCATGCCGCTTCGCTGCGCGACATGCCGCGCTTGGCGTTGTTGGGTCAGGCGGCCGGAGACCGCGCCGTCGCCGCCGCGAAGCGCTTGCCGCGCGATGGCCGGCTCGTTGAAGCCGCGCGCGGTGAACTGACGATCACGCAGGACCTGATCGCCATCTTCGTCGTTGCCGCGCTCGCCCTCTTCGGCCTGATCGCGCTCGTCGTGATGAAGGGCGCACAAGCCGCGCTGGGCGCTTGGCGCCGCTTCCGCGACGACCGCGACGATCATTACGATTATCCGGGCGGTGAACTGGTCGAGATCAGCACCAGCAACTGGCGGCCGCTGTGAGGGAATAGGGAGTTGGGAATGGGGAATGGGGACGGGTGCGTCCGCGCCTCTGCCACTACCCTATTCCCAACTCCCAATTCCCTATTCGCTCATCTAAACAGCGACAGCACTGCTTGCGGCTCAGCGTTGGCGATCGCGGCGCCACCCGCAGCTTCGAGACCCTGGCGGACTTGCAGCGCGACCAGACGCGCGCCGTCGGCGTCGAGATCGTGACGGATCTGGCCGGCGCCCTGAGCT
>Ga0196971_1001046_pt1 | contig 14116 bp, 12 predicted proteins | sample S1v_1013CmetaG_FD_148660 | JGI IMG/M metagenome (GOLD analysis project Ga0196971, IMG submission 148660) | Soil microbial communities from Anza Borrego desert, Southern California, United States - S1+v_10-13C | ecosystem: Environmental > Terrestrial > Soil > Desert | place: USA: California... | reverse complement strand
TAAAAAGCGCCGTGCGCGCGCCCCCAATATGGAGGTAGCCTGTGGGGGAGGGGGCGAACCGAGTGACGACGCTCATTGCGGGCGGGAATACCTTTCAAAAGCGCGCGGGTGGTAGCACGCCCGGCGCGTTTTCTCCTAGCCGCGCGCCAATCGGCTTCCTAGCTGACATGATCGCGCTGCAGCGCGACCGCTGGATCCTCTGGCTGCCGGTCGGGATGATTGCCGGCGCGGCGCTCTGGATGCTCGCACCGCGTGATCCGCCGGTCTGGTTGGGCGGCGCATTGCTGGTGTTGGGCTGCGCTGGCGCGCTCGGTTTCAATGCGTGGCCAAGCGCGCGAATGGACGGCTGGGCCGTCGCCCTCCGGCGGATTCTGGCCGGTCTCTGCGCGCTGTTCGCCGCGGCCGGGCTCGGCGCAGTAGCGGCGCAACTACGCACCGCCAGCGTCATCGAGCCGCCATACGCCGCCAACGAAGAACCCGTGCGTGTCGAAGGCTGGGTCGTCGCCAACGACGCCAGCGACAACGGTCCGCGCCTGCGCCTGCTGGTCCGCAGCATCGAGGGCGTCGTGGCGGCGCCGCGCTACGTGCGCATGTCGGTCAGTGACGCAGGGTTGCTGACGCCAGGCCGTGCGGCGCGCTGCCGCGGCGTGCTGGGGCCTCCGTCAGGCCCGATGTCGCCCGGCGGCTACGACTTCGCCCGCCGCGCCTTCTTCGAACGGCTTGGCGCCACCGGCTTCGCTTTCGGCCGTTGCCGCCCCGCCGACTTCGAGCCGCCGTCAGGCTGGCTCGATCGTCAGCGCCTCCAACTCGCCGCCATGCGCGCTGATCTCGCCGCCGCGATCTACGAAGCCGCCCCCGGCCGCGGCGGCGCCATCTCGGCCGCGCTCGTCACCGGCGATCGCAGCTCGATCGACGCCGACACCAACGCCGCGCTGCGCGATTCCGGGCTCGGCCATCTGCTCTCGGTTTCCGGCATTCACATGGGCGTCGTCGGCGGCCTCGTGTTCGCGATGCTGGTGTGGACGCTCTCGCTGGTGAACCCGATCGCATTGCGTTTCCCGGTCAAAAAGATCGCCGCGGTCGGTGCGCTGCTGGTGCTTGCGGTGTACCTGATCATGTCCGGCTCAAGCGTCCCTGCGTTGCGTTCATTCGTGATGGCGTGCGTCGCCTTCGGCGCGATTCTGCTCGACCGGCCCGCCATCTCCATGCGCGGCCTCGCGCTAGCGGCCTTCATCGTCGTGCTGATCTTCCCTGAATCGGTGCTCGAACCCGGCTTCCAGATGTCGTTCGCGGCGACGATGGCGCTGGTGGCGCTGTTCGAGATGATGAAGCGCGCACCGCACGAACCGGCGCTGCCGACGCCGGGCCCGATCATCGGCATGCTGCAAGCTACCACGCGCGGTATCGGCGGGGTGTTGCTCATCTCGTTCGTCGCCGGCCTCGCCACCGATCCGTTCGCGATCTACCATTTCCAGCGTTTCGCGCTCTATGCGCTGCCCGCAAACCTCATCGCCGCGCCGATCATGTCATTCCTGGTGGCGCCGATGGCTGCGGCCGCGGCTATTCTCGCACCGTTCGGGCTTGCTGATCCCGCGCTCGAACTGATGGCCAGCGCGCTCGATCTCATCGCCGCTGTCGGCCAGACATTCGGCGAGCGGCCCGAAGCCGTTCGCGCCGTCCCGCAGCCGCCGCACGGCGCGTTTATGTTGTGCGTGTTCGCTTTGCTGTGGGCTTCGCTCTGGCGCGGCGCCTTGCGCTGGCTCGCAGCGCCCATGCTCGCCGCGAGCATCGCGCTCTATATCACCGCACCGCGCCCGGCGCTTGCCTTCGACGCCGATCTCCGCGCCGTCTATGCCCGCGACGGCGATGGCTGGGCGTTGCTCGCCGCACGTGGGCGCTCCACCTTTGCGCGCGATCGGTTGGGCTCGATGCTTGGCCTTTCACCGGCAGAGATCGAGCGACTCGCCCCGCCCGAGGCGTGCGGCGATGCATTATGCCATTGGCGCAGCCCGATCGGCGACATTTTCGTCGTGCGTGATGCACTCAGTCTGGAAACGGCGTGCACCGCGAACGCGGTCGTTATCGCCAGGTTGTCGGCGCCATCCGATTTCGCCTCGCGCTGTGAACTCGCCGTCTTGGTCGACGGGCCAAACCTCGCCGCCCTCGGCGGCGCGACGATCACGCCGACGCCGTTTGGCTTACGCGTCGAACGCGCGCGGCCCTCGAACATTCAACGACCTTGGACGGTCGCTGCGTCCACCGATCAGGAATAGCGGCGGATCATCGCCACCAGCTTGCCCTGGAGACGCACGCGGTCTGGGCCGAAGATGCGGGTTTCATAGGCCGGGTTGGCGGCTTCGAGCGCTATTGAGTTGCCGCGTTTGCGCAGGCGCTTCAGCGTCGCTTCCTCATTGTCGATCAGCGCCACGACGATATCGCCGCTTTCAGCAATTTCGGTGCGCTTGATGATGACAACGTCGCCATCCAGGATGCCGGCCTGGATCATCGAATCGCCTTTGACTTCGAGCGCGAAGTGATCTCCCGTGCCGAGCAAATCTTCTGGCGCGGAGATGCGGCCGACTTCGTGCTGTAGCGCCTCGATCGGCACGCCGGCGGCGATCTGGCCGAGGATCGGCACGCCGTAGCCGCCGCCATTACTGCCGTTCGAGCGGCCCTCGGAGACGACGCTCGGCCGAAATGCGCCGCGCCCCTTCGGCGGCGCTGCCGGGGCGGCGCTATCGGGCATTTTCAGCACCTCCAGCGCCCGGGCCCGGTGGGGCAGGCGGCGCAGGAAGCCGCGCTCTTCGAGCGCCGTAATCAGCCGGTGGATGCCGGATTTGGAGGCGAGATCGAGCGCCTCCTTCATCTCGTCGAAAGAGGGCGAAACGCCCGTCTCTTTGATCCGCTCGTGAATGTAGAGCAGCAATTCTTTTTGTTTCGCTGTCAGCATGACCTGGGACCAAATAGTGAACGACAAGGCGTTCTATATCCGTTCCGAGCGCCGGGTCAAGTCTAGTTGGGTTAATCGCCCAGTAATGCCTTGGTCGCCGCCGCCACATCATCTTGCCGCATCAAACTCTCACCCACGAGAAAGGCGCGCGCGCCGGCGCGTTGCAGACGGACGACATCGGTATGGGTGAAGATGCCGGACTCGGCGACGAGCAGCCGGTCCGGGGGCGTCAGCTCCGCCAGCCGCTCGGTCGTAGCGAGATCCGTCTCGAAGGAGATCAACGAGCGATTGTTCACGCCGATTAGCTTGGCGCTCAGTTTCAACGCACGTTCCAGTTCGCGCTCGTCATGCACCTCCACGAGCGCATCCATCGCGAACGCCTTGGCGACATCCATGAGGTCGCTCGCAAGTTCGTCATCGACGGCGGCCATGATGATCAGGATCGCGTCGGCGCCGATCGCGCGGCTTTCGGCGATCTGCCATTCGTCGATCATGAAATCTTTGCGCAGCACTGGCAGCGCGCACGCCGCGCGCGCGGCGACGAGATAATCCTCATGCCCCTGAAAGCTCGGGAAATCCGTCAGCACCGATAGACACGCGGCCCCGCTATCCGCGTAGGCGCGTGCTAGGGCCGGCGGATCGAAGTCCGCACGGATCAAGCCTTTGGACGGCGAGGCCTTCTTGATCTCGGCGATCAGAGCAGGACGGTCACGCTCCTTCACCAATGCCCGCTCAAAGCCGCGCGTCGGCGCCTGCGCACGCGCGTCGCTCTCGATCGCACGCCAAGGCATCGCCACCTTCCGCGCAGCCACTTCCTCGCGCTTATAGTCCATGATCTTGTCGAGGACGTTCACGTCGCGCTCCGTGTCACGGCGATCAGCCGCGCCAGCGCTCCCCGCGCCGCCCCGCTATCGATGCTCTCAACCGCCATCGGCCAAGCCTCCGGCACATCTTTGGCGCGCCCGGCCACGACCAGCGCGCCTGCCGCATTCAAAATCACCGCGTTGCGATGCCCTGGCCGGCCGGCGCCGTTAAGCAGCGCCATCATCTCTTCGGCATTCTCCGCCGCCGTGCCGCCGCGCAAATCCGGATCCATCGCCGCAGCCATCGTCGCATTCACGCGCGTCACGACGCCAGCGTCCAGGATCGCGACATTGTTCGCGTCCGCATGCACCGCGGAGAGTTCATCGAGCCCGCCGGCGCCATGCACAGCCCAGGCCTTCTCGCAGCCCAGTTCCTGCAGCGCGTGCGCCACGGGCTCCAGAAAGTCTGCACTGAACACACCGACGAGCTGACGTTTTACGCTAGCCGGGTTCGAGAGCGGGCCTAGCAGATTGAAGATCGTGCGCTTGCCAAGCTCGCGCCGCGCCAGCGCGACGTGGCGCATTGCCGGGTGATGGTTCTGCGCGAACAGAAACGCGACGCCGGCTTCGCTAAGCGCGCGCTCGATCGTGGAGACATGGCCGGTGAGCCTCACGCCGAGAGCTTCCAGCACATCCGCCGCGCCCGACTTCGAACTCATCGCCCGGTTGCCGTGCTTGGCGACCGGCACGCCGCAGCCTGCGACGACGAACGCCACCGCCGTCGATATATTCAAGGAGTGCGCGCCGTCGCCGCCCGTGCCGCATACATCGATAGCGTCGGCCGGCGCATTCACGCGCACCATGCGCGACCGCAACGCGCGTGCGCCCGCGGCGATCAGCGGCGCATGACTCATTAGCGGGATCGTCAGGGTGAGAAAGCGCTTGATGTCGTCGTGCGCCGCCTGACCGTCCATGATCTCGGCAAAGGCGCCATCGATGTCCGACGCTTGCACCGCCGCGCCGTCTTTCAGGTCCGCCAGGATCGACGCGAGGCTCATCGCAAGCCCGCCGCGCTCAAGAAATTGCCGACGATGGCGTGGCCGTATTCAGACGCGATCGACTCTGGATGAAACTGCACACCGAACACGGGTCGGTTCTTGTGCGACAGCCCCATCACCTCGCCGTCCGCCGTCTCTGCGTCGATCGTCAGCGCCGCAGGAAACGTTGCGCGCTTGACTGCCAGCGAATGATAACGCGTCGCGTGGAACGGCGAGGGCAACCCGCGAAACAGACCGCCGCCGCGATGGGTCACGTCGGAAACCTTGCCGTGCATAATTTCCTGCGCACTGACGACATCGCCGCCGAACGCCTGGCCTATCGCCTGATGCCCCAGACAGACACCAAACATTGGCAGGTCGTCTGGCGCGTTCGCCAACAATTCGAGGCAGATGCCGGCCTCGTCCGGCGTGCAAGGGCCGGGTGACAGGATCACCGCCTTTGGCTTCATCGCCAGCACATCGGCGACGCTTCGCGCGTCATTGCGAACCACCTCAGCCGGCACGCCAAAATCTTCGACGTAATGGACGAGGTTGTAGACGAAACTGTCGTAATTATCGATGACGAGGATCATGGTCCCGGACCTGGCGCAGGAAAATAACGAAGGCTGTTAGTGGCGTTCGTTCGCGCGCCATCGGGCGGGGGCAGGCCAGAGCATCATCGCCGCACCTTAGCGCAAAACCGGCGGCTGCACACTGGTTCGACGCGCGCGCTGCATTGTCGGCCCGCGCCGCCTCCGTTATTGAAGGTCGCGGGGAGGGTGCGATGCGAATATTTAAGGCGATCCTTGGCGGGGTCTGTGCAGCCGTTTCATTGGCCCTGGCGGCATGCGCCACGCCTCCCTCGGTAGATCCGCTCCAGCTTGCGATGATCCGAGATGGTGAGCAGTCCGCCATCATCATGTCGTACCGCGAGTACAGCGGGATGTACGGCGCGAATGTCCGGTTCGTGAACATGGAGACCCGGCGCACCTACGCCGTTTCGATGCACGGGGGCGACAATTGGGTGAACGCGGGCCCCGATATGGTGGCCGTGCCGCCAGGGCGCTATCGCGTCCTCTCCGGCAGCCTCTACGGCTATGAGGTGTCCGGGACAATGCCGTTGCTGGCTTATTGGTTCGAAGAATTCGAAGTCCGTCCTGGCGAAGTCGTAGATGTCGGCACGCTGACGATCGACGACATCAACGTGCGATCTTTGCCCGGCATGTCAGAACGCGTTTTCAACGCGCTTTTCACGCTCGACCCGCGCCAGCGCTCGACCTACTTCGCCTATAACATCGACTACTCCGATGAGGCGCGCGTTCAACACATGCTCGAGAGCAAGTATCCCGAATTCGGCGTCGCGCCGGTCCGCAGGCCGCTTGAGATCGTACTGGACCGCGCCGAGTTTGAACGGCTCATCGTCGAAGCCTACGCGCCGTCTGCTGAAGGAGCGCTGCCGTCCACACAGGAAGCGCAAACCCGACTCGGGGACTCGCTGGACAATTTTGTACGCGACAGCCTCGTGCGAGCGCGCGCTGAGCGGGACGCGTTACAGGCCGCCCAGGCCGCCGCTCAGCAATAGCGCCAAGCCTCGGCCGCCGCCCGGAATAGCGCCCGCGACTTGTGCAGTGTCTCTTGCAATTCAAGCTCTGCATCACTGTCCAGCACGACGCCGCCGCCGGCCTGGACGTGGAGCATGCCGTCCTTCACCACAGCGGTGCGGAGGGCAATGCAGGTGTCCATGTCGCCGCCGGCGCCGAAATAGCCGACGCCGCCGGCATAGATGCCGCGCTTGTGCGGCTCCACCTCGTTGATGATCTCCATCGCCCGCACCTTCGGCGCGCCGGTCACGGTGCCGTGCGGGAAGCCCGCGAGCAGAGCGTCGAGTGCGGAGAGGCCCGGTTTCAGTTCGCCTTCGACGTTCGAGACGATGTGCATCACGTGGCTGTAGCGCTCGATCGTGAAGGCCTCCGTGACACGCACGTGCGCGGAGCCCGCCGCCGCTGTTGCGGCGTTGCTTCCGGGCGGCGCGCCGCGAATGGCGATGCGGCCGAGATCGTTGCGCGCGAGATCGACCAGCATCAGATGCTCGGCGCGTTCCTTCGGATCGGCCAGCAGCTCTTGTTCGAGCGCGTGATCTTCCGCTGGCGTTGCGCCGCGGGGCCGCGTGCCGGCGATCGGACGTATCGTGATGGTGTCGCCGCGCTTGCGGACGAGAATTTCGGGGCTCGAGCCAACAACCGCGAATTCGCCGAAGTTCAGATAATAGAGAAACGGCGAAGGGTTCAGCCGCCGCAGCGCGCGATACAGCGCAAATGGCGGTGCTTCGAGCGGCGCCGAGAAACGCTGGCTCGGCACCACTTGAAACACATCGCCTGCGCGCGCGTATGCTTTGCACTTCTCCACCAGAGCCCGGTACTCGTCCGGCGTGGTGTTGCTGATGGGCTGCGGCGATTGTGTCTCTTGCGGCGCGGAGCGACGGGGCAGGGCGGCGTCGAGCGCTGCTTCCACCTGAGCAAGGCGCTGCAAGGCCGCATCATACGCTTGCGGCGCACGTTCGCCATCACGCTTGCGCGCCGGCGTCACCAGCGTGATCTCGCTGGTTACATTGTCGAACACCGCGACAATCGTCGGCCGCACCAAGAGCGCTTCTGGCACGCCGGTCGGATCGGCGTCCTTCTCAAGCAGCCGCTCGATAAAGCGGACCATGTCGTAGCCGAGATAGCCGAACAGCCCCGCCGCCATTGGCGGCAGCTGCGCCGGCAATTCAAGCTTCGACGCGTCAAGCAAAGACCGCAACGATTCAATGGGCGCTTGTTCGTCGGCGCGGAACGCTTCATCCTCGAAACCGCCATCGCTCAGCTCGGCGCGGCCGCCCTTGACGCGCCATACCAGGTCAGGCGCCGCCCCAAGGATCGAAAACCGGCCGCGGAAATCGCCGCCTTGCACGCTCTCGAGTAGGAAAACGCCGGCCTTCTCCGCGCCAAGCTGCAGAAGCGCGCCGACGGGCGTCTCCAGGTCGCTGATGCGCTTGGTCCAGACGACGGCGCCGCCTTGCTCATAGGCTGCGGCGAACGCTTCGCGCGAAGGGGAAGCGTCGCCTGCGCCGCTCATTGCGCCTGATCGTCGGCCGTCGGCGCGAACGTGCGCTCGAGCAGGCGCTCGTTACGCTGCACGTCCGACCGCGCCAAAACCTCGCTCTGCAACGCTTCCGCGAACGACGATTCTAGCCCGTCGCCCTCGGCCTGCGTGTACGGGTTATCAACCTGCAGCCGCGCCCGCGCCATTTCGACGAATTGCGGCTGCGTGGCCGGGTCCACGCGATTAATGGTTTCGACTTGCGCGACGAACATGCCCGGCTGGTCGGCGCGGATATCGCTGACGACATCGCCCGCGGCGGCGGCGAAGATTTGCGTGCCGAGCGTACGCGCCGGAAGTTGAGCCGTTTCTTGGCGCGTCACCGTCTGCGACGCCACACGCACGGAGAAGCCGTTGGCGCGGGCGGCGGCGGCGAAGGTCTGGCCGCCGCGCACGGCCGTCGCAACTTGCGCCATCCGCTCGCGCATGCGGCGGCCGAGTTCTTGCGCAGTGTAGAATTGCACCAGCTGGTCGCGCACCTCGGTGAGCGGGCGGATGCTCGCTGGGATGACGCGGTCGACTGCGACCAAAACGTCGGCGCCTTCCAAGGGGATGAAGTCGCTGGCTTCGCTTTCCGGCGTTTGGAACGCGGTCTCGATCACGTCTTCATGGCCGACAAGCGATTCGATGAACTGGCCGTCCTGCCCGCGGCCGGTTTCATCGACGGCCGGGATGGTGATGATCGGCATGTTGGCGCGCCGGGCGGCGTCAGTGACGCTGGCGCCAGCGGCGCGGGCGTCTTCGAACGCGCCGATCGCGGCATTGAGCAAATCCGCCGCCTCGTCGGCGGCGATCGCGTCGTGAATTTCTGCGCGCTGAGATTCAAACGTCGGCGTCACCGCCGCCGTGATCGCCTCGACGCGCACAACTGCCCAAGGCGTCAGCTGCCCCTGGACCGCCTGAGCTTGGCCGCGCTGTTGCGAGAATACGGCCGCCGCGACACGGGCGTCTGGCACTTCGTTGCGCGCCTGATTTGCGCCGCGCGTGAGTTGCAGCTGCAGCGCGCTGGCGACGGCTTCCGGGCTCTCGCCGCGGTTTAGCCGAGCCGCGGCGTCAGTGGCCTGTTGCTGGTTTTGTGCGGCCAGACGCACATAGGTGCGCCGCTCCGGTTCGGTCAGCGCGGCTTGGCGCGCCGCGAACTCTTCGCGCAGGCGCGTTTCCGGCACGTTCACGCGCGCAATAAAATCATCCGGGCGTGCGTAGACGAGCGTGAGCGCGCGGAATTCCGGCACCCGCAGCCGTTCTTCGTTTTCCTCATAGATGGTCTGGATTTGTGCATTGGTCGGCGGGGGGATAGCGCCGACCGCCGAAGCCGGTGCGTCAGCCATGCTGATGACTCGCGTTTCGGTCTCGTACACGAAAGCCAATTCGCCAAAGCTCGATGGCGCACGGACGCCGCTGACAAGCGAGCCCATCAGCAATTGCATCGTGAGTTCGCCGCGGACATCCTCCTCGAAGTCCGGAGCCGAGTAGCGCATCTGCTGAAGGAATTGCGCGTAAGCTGCTTGATCGAAACTGCCGGTCACCGGGTTCAGAACGCCAGGAATGCCGCGAATGTATTCGGCCACCTGAGTGTCGCTGGCGCTCACACCGACCTTATCGGCAAACGCAAACAGGGCGTTGCGGCCGATCATGGAGTCGAGCAAGCGCTCGTGCAGGCCTTGCTCCACGGCCTCCTGCTGCGAAATGTTTTCGCCGTTATTGCGCCGTGCGCGGAGCGTCAGCTCCAGTTCACGCGTGAGTTCCAAGGTAGTGATTTCGCGGCCCTCGACCGTGGCCACGCTATTGGAGGGGGAAAAGTCGAGGCCGCCGCTTGGGATCAGGAACAACACCATCGCGCCGCCGACGAGCGTGAGGATGATCGCGGCGATTGCGCCCCGCGTCAGTTTTCTAAATTGCAGCAGCATGGAGCGGTCCGTTATGCGTGAAGGCGGCGGACAATAGGGGCGCCCCCCAGCCGGGGCAATCGCTACCGCACGCTTGAAAAGCAGCTTCGGGGAGGACGTATGGCCGCGCGTAAACCGCTGATCGCCGGGAATTGGAAGATGTTCGGCCGGCAGGCGAGCCTCAGCGAAATCAAGACGCTGTGGGAGGCGGTCGCACCCGTGGCGGGGGCGGTGGACGCACTGATCTGCCCGCCTGCGGTCTATCTCGGACAAGCTGTATGGCATGCGCGGGATACCGGCGTTCTGATCGGCGGCCAGGATTGCAGCGCGGTTTTGGACGACGCCGCCCGCACTGGCGAAATCAGCGCGGCGATGCTCGCGGACACGGGGGCCAAATACGCAATTGTCGGCCACTCCGAGCGCCGGACCTTGCACGGTGAGCCCGATGCGCTGGTGCGCCGCAAGGCGGAGGCGGCGCTCGCGGCCGGGCTGACCCCCATCATTTGCGTCGGTGAAACCCAGGCGGAGCGCGCTTCGGGGCAGGTCGCGGACGTGGTTGGCCGGCAGGTCCGCGACAGCGTTCCGGGCGCCGATGCGGCGATCGTAGTCGCGTACGAGCCAGTTTGGGCGATCGGCGGCGCCAGCACGCCGACAATTCCAGAGATTGCCGAGGTGCACACGCTCATCCGGCGAACCTTGGCGGAGCGGTTCGGCGAGGCGGCGAACGGTATCCGTATCCTCTATGGCGGCTCGGTCGGACCGAAAAATGCAGAAGAGATATTCTCCGCCGAGGGGGTGGACGGGGCGCTTGTCGGCCGCGCCAGCCTCAAAGCGGCGGATTTTGCGGCCATTATTTTAGGCCATCCGGCTGCGAAGTGAGGATGTGCGGCGGCCGCTATGGTGTTTAGAATGAGCCTCGGCTATTGAGGGCCCTTTCGCGCGCGCCCATCTTGAGGCGCGGCGCGGGATCGCGTGGGAGACGGGCAGAGACATGGAAGTCATCGTACTCAGCATTCACCTGCTCGTTTGCGTCTGCCTGATCGGGCTCGTGCTGCTGCAGCGTTCTGAAGGCGGCGCACTTGGTATGGGCGGCGGTGGCGGCGGGGCGCTGATGAGCGGCCGCGGCGCGGCCGATGCGCTCGCCAAGATGACGCAAGTGGCAGGCGGCTTCTTCCTGGTCACCTCGCTCGGCCTCACAGTGCTCGCTGGCGGCGGCTCGTCCGACGCCGGCTCGATCCTCGACAATTTGACGCCGCCCGCGCGCACGGCGCCGTCGACCATCACGACGCCGGCTGCCCCTGATGCGGGCACGATCGCTCCCGCGGCGCCGGCCGAACAGCCCGCCGAGACGCGCCCTGACCCGACCGAAAGCAGCGCCCCGGCCACGACCCAGCTTGCCTCGGCCCCGGCGCCCAGCCCGGCTTCGACCCGCGCCGCGCCGCTGAACGGCGCCGCCGCAACGCCAGCGGGCGCCAACCGGGCGGTGCAAACCGCCGCGACGCAGCCGCGCCAACCGGTCCAACCACGTTCCACACCGGCAACGACCCGTGCCAACACACCGCCGCCCTTGGTGCTGCCGAATAGCTCGGGCGGCGTAACTGGCATTGCGCTCGACGATGACGGAGCCAACGAGGTCGAATCGATTGAAGTTGGCAACGGAGTGGAAGCCGTCCGGCGCGACCAGCGCGCCGGTCCCGATCAATAAGCACGCCTAGAGGCGGGCAGGGGCGACAAGGCGGCTGATCGGAAAGGTCAATGGCGCGGTACGTGTTCATTACCGGTGGGGTGGTTTCTTCCTTAGGGAAGGGCATCGCCTCCGCCGCCCTCGGCGCGTTGCTGCAAGCGCGCGGGTACCGGGTCCGACTCCGCAAACTCGATCCCTATCTCAACGTCGATCCGGGCACGATGAGCCCGTATCAGCACGGCGAAGTCTTCGTCACCGACGATGGCGCCGAGACCGACCTCGATCTCGGTCACTATGAGCGTTTCACCGGCGTCAGTGCGCGCCAGGCCGACAACATCACCACCGGCCGCATCTATCAGGAGATCATCGCCAAGGAGCGCCGCGGCGATTATCTGGGCGCCACGGTGCAGGTGATCCCGCACGTCACCAACGCGATCAAAGACTTCATTCTATCCGATCACGGCGACGCGGATTTCGTGCTGTGCGAAATCGGCGGCACGGTCGGCGACATCGAAGGCTTGCCGTTCTTCGAAGCGATCCGTCAGCTCGGCCAAGAACTGGATCCTGGCCAGGCGGCCTTCGTGCACCTGACGCTGTTGCCCTACATCCCGTCCGCCGGCGAGATGAAGACGAAGCCGACGCAGCACTCCGTGAAAGAGCTGCGCTCGATCGGCATCCAGCCGAACATTCTACTGTGCCGCTGCGACCGGCCGATCCCGGAAGACGAAAAACGCAAGATCGCGCTCTTCTGCAACGTGCGTGAAAGCGCCGTGATCGAAGCGCGCGATCTGCCGACGATCTATGAAGCGCCGCTCGCCTATCACTTGGCCGGCTTCGACACCGAATTGCTGAAGCATTTCGGCGTCACCGTCGCGCCGCAACCCGATCTCGGCCGCTGGGAGACCATCGTAAAGCGTTTGAAGTCGCCAGATGGCGCGGTGACGATCGGCGTCGTCGGCAAATATACCGAACTGAAGGACGCCTATAAGTCGCTGATCGAAGCGCTGCACCACGGCGGCGTCGCCAACAATGTGAAGGTCGACCTCCGCTGGATTGAAAGCGAGAAGTTCGAAGAGCGCGGCGAAGCTTGGCACGCCGATCTGCAAGGCGTTCACGGCGTCCTGGTGCCGGGCGGTTTCGGCGAGCGCGGCAGCGAGGGCAAGATCGCCGCCGTGACTTTCGCGCGCGAGCACCAGATCCCGTTCTTCGGCATCTGCTTCGGCATGCAGATGGCGTGCATCGAAGCCGCGCGCAATCAGGCTGGTCTCAAGGGCGCCAGCTCGACCGAGTTTGGCGAAGCCAAGCACCCGATCGTCGGCCTGATGACGGAATGGCTGAAAGGCAATGAGCTAGAAAAGCGCGCCGCCAACGGCGAACTGGGCGGCACCATGCGTCTCGGCGCTTACGTCGCCGCGCTCGATCCCGAAAGCCGTGTCGCCGAGATCTACGGCACAAGCGAGATCAGCGAACGCCATCGGCACCGCTACGAAGTGAACACCAAATATCGCGACAAACTCGAAGCCAGCGGGCTCATCTTCTCCGGCATGAGCCCCGACGGCGTGTTGCCTGAGATAGTCGAACGGCGCGACCACCCCTGGTTCATCGGCGTGCAATATCACCCCGAGCTGAAGAGCCGTCCGTTCGAACCGCATCCGCTCTTCGCCAGCTTCATCGGCGCAGCGCTGGAGCAGTCGCGTCTCGTCTGAGGCGCGTAGCGTCGACTTGGCCGATGGCGCATGGCACGCTCGAGCCCGGAGGGAGTCGAATGGCGAGCGGGATCGTTCTTCTGAGTTCGGCTGCGCCAGTGGCGCCGGCGACGGCGCCGAAGCCTGAGATGGATGACGCCGGCGGCGCCGCGGTCGCGTTGTTTGTTCTGGTTCTGCTGCTCGGCGGCTGGTTTGCGCTGCGGACGTTCGTGCGGACGCTGCGCGCGCGTAAAACGCAGGCCGCCGTTGGCGAGAGCTTTACCGATTTTGCGCTCGAAGCGTTGGTGAACGCCGCCAAACTGGACGGCCGGGTCAATGACAAGGAGCGCGCCGCGGTGGCGCGCGCCTTAGCCGAGCTGGCGCCTGGGCTCGAAGCCGCGCGCGTCGAGACGTGCTTCGCGCGCGCCAGTCTCAGCAAGGATGAGTTAGTTGCTTATCTCGCCTCGAACGCGCGCGCATTCCCACATCAGCAAAAAGTCGCGCTGCTGAAGGCGTTGATGGCGGTGTTCGTCGCCGACGGAAACTTCGACGAGAGCGAACACCATGCGTTGGTGGATTACACGTCGGCCGTCGGCTTCGACCGCCAGACCGCGCCGCAAATGCTGAAGCGGATTGCCGCTGATTTCAAACGCGGCAGCATCACCTAGCCGTCACGCGCCGCGCAAACGCCGTGACATCGAGCAAGGTCGGCGCGCGCCCCCGCAATGGCCGCGACAAGGCGAGCATGATATCGATGTGATCGACGCCAGGATAAGTTTTGCTCTCTACCGATCCGCCCGCGGCGCTGACCGCAGCGTCCAGCGCCTGCAAATTACGCGGCCCCACCGTCGTATCGTCCTCACCCCACAGCAGCAACAAAGGCGGCGCATCGGCGCGCGCGAAGCGCACAGGTTGGGTTAGGAGCGGATCCGG
>Ga0196971_1001045_pt1 | contig 14122 bp, 10 predicted proteins | sample S1v_1013CmetaG_FD_148660 | JGI IMG/M metagenome (GOLD analysis project Ga0196971, IMG submission 148660) | Soil microbial communities from Anza Borrego desert, Southern California, United States - S1+v_10-13C | ecosystem: Environmental > Terrestrial > Soil > Desert | place: USA: California... | reverse complement strand
GCGGAGATATCCTACACCAGGGAGAATATGAATTCCTGACGAAAAGGAAGTTTCTTATCGAAGGGGGAATCAGTATGTTTGATAATGCTGTCGACTCCTCCTGATAATACAGGAGGTTTACTATTTTTTGATATTATTTCAATATTGGAGGCTTTGCCATGACTAATAATTCCAGGAAAATTCAATTTATGACGAGGACCGCCCTTCTGCTTGCTCTGGTGGTAACTGTCCAGCTGGCGGGAAGGCTTATACCCAACAGCAATTTTGTAGTAGGCCCCCTTGTTAATGCGTGCCTGCTGGTTTCCACTGCAGTCGCAGGAGTGTGGAGCGGTATAATAATCTCAGTTGTCTCCCCCTTCGCATCACTGATAAACAATCATGCACCCGTGGCGGCCGCACTTCTGCCCTTTGCACCCTTTGTGGCTGCCGGCAATGCAATATACGTTTTATGCTTCTACCTGCTAAAAAAGAAAAATATAGTCGCAGGCATAGGTATCGGAGCAGTTTTGAAATTTGCTTTTCTGTACTCCGCTATCAACATATTCCTGCAGATATTCCAATTCCCCAAATTTGCCAAGGTATTGACGGCGCTCTTCGGATGGCCCCAGTTCATCACAGCCCTGCTTGGCGGCCTGGTTGCCCTGGCGGTGATGAAGGCGCTTAAAGGCAGTATTGTAGAGTAGTGTGTCTTGGTTATTCTCCTAACTAGGATTAATGTCAAACCACCATGGTATGAATATAGATAAATAACTGCATACAGGCATTAGATTTTTATATCGACTCACACAATATAAGCCTTTGGACAGAATTAGAACTCGACGCACCGTGAATTCCTAACGCGCATAAACCCTGCATCCGTGCAGGTATGCGCTGGATTTACATCACGTAAATCCTACGGAATTAACTATGCATCGAGTTCTATTCTGTTACCCAAAGGCTTATAAGTGTTCGCTGATATAAAAATCTAATGCTTGGTTACTATTTGCATATACTATTCTGATTATAGGGTGATTTGTCATTAATCCAGGAGTAGCATATACTTCTATAAGTTTTAAGACATGCTAAGGAGCAGGTGTGTAATAGCCTAAATATGCTTATACAGAAATTGTCAATGGCACTTAGCAATGAAGCCTTGGAAAAACCGTATGCGAGGCATTGATGCCGAGCAAGCTTTCACAGGCTAAGGATGGCCGTTGAAAGCGTTAGGTTTTTCTTAGGCTGAGTTGCTTAGTGCCATCAATTTCTGTATACGGATATGTGGCTATTACGTGCCTGCTCCAGTTTTCTGCTCCTTAAACAATCGCCTTTTAATCCTTCATATGTTTCAGCTGACCGCCGTTTTTCACCAGCAGTATCTCTGACATGATACTGAAGGCTATCTCTGCAGCGGAGTCTCCTCCCAGGCTCAGGCCTATGGGAGCATATACCGCTTTAAGGTCTGTCCTGTCACAGCCTTCGTCCAATAACCGGTCAAATACGAATTTCGTTTTCTTCCTGCTGCCAATCATTCCTATATAGCGGGCACCCCGGCCTAACGCAGCCCTAAGAGCGTCGGCATCGCATTCATGGCCTCTTGTAACTATGACTACATAACAATTCCTGTCCAGCGGATAGTTTCTCATACTTTCTCCGATATTCCCGATATGTATGTCACAGCCCGGGAAACGTTCTGCATTTGCATATTCCCCCCGGTCTTCAATTATAACTGTATGAAAGCCCAATAATTCTCCGGCCTTATACAATTCAAGGGCAATATGTCCCCCGCCGGCTATTACCAGTCTATCCTTCTGCCCGAATACCTTTATAAAAATGCTGGCTCTTCCTCCGCACTGCATATGAAGCTCACCGGAGTCATTAAACTCCAGCTCGAGAAACCTGTTCCTTCCCTCATTCATACATTCAAGGGCACATTCCCTGGCTTTGTTTTCAAAGCCGCCTCCCCCCACCGTACCGGCTGTGCTTCCGTCTTCAAAAACAACCATCATGAAGCCCTGTTTGCCCGGTGATGAACCCTTTTCATCCACGAGTGTCACAAGGGCGGCTCTTCTGTTTTCTTTTACTGACCTTGCAAGCTTTTCCAACAACTCAAATTCCATTTATTTCACCTTCCGAATTTCACTTTTCTGAGGTATAGTACTGCCTCAAGCACCCCTCCTGCTACCGACCTGGATTTGTCCGATATTGTAAAGCAATACTCCCTTATACCTCTTGGATCCACATCTCCGATTTTCAAGCCCTTCCTCACCTCTGTACCATCTGCTATGAGACCTCTCACAACTCCGTCTATAAGGGACTTTACCGGTTCACCTGCTACTTGTGCGATCATATCCCCCTGCTTCACTCTGTCTCCAATTTCAAGAGTGTTTCTGATCACTCCATTGACTGGTGCCCGAAGCAGTCTTTCCTGTGAGTACCCCATAATATTACCGGGTATTCCCGTATCTGCTTCCGCTTGGCCTTCAAAAATTACTTTCCCCAGATTATGTCCTCTTTTGGTCTCAATTACAGCGTTCACATCCACTCCCGCTTCAAATCCGGGCCCGACGCCTATTGTAACCGGAGCCATATCCACAGAAGTCCCCAAATTTCTTTTTGCGAGTATGGCATCGACGATTGCTAAAGGCTCTAAATCTTCAAGCACTCTGCATTCACTGTCACAAAGCACAGGTATATTATTGTCATTCCATATCTCATATATGTTCTCAATACCGTCTGCCTTTACTGCACATACTCCTTCAACCTCCGCTTTCCCAATAAGCACCGCATTGGCAAAGGACGCAAAGCGTCTGACGACCAGGGGTCTCCCGATCTCCGTCATAAGCACCCGGAAGCCGCATCTCCATAGTCTGTGCGCTATTCCTGTCGCAATATCCCCTGCACCTCTTACAACAACAATATCATACATTTTTATCCTCCTGCAAAAGCACTGCTTCATATTCTTCCCGGGTATCAAAATCATAACCCGGCTTTTCATCAGTGAAATTGACAGTAACAGTGCTTTCTTCCAATCCGCTGAGCAGTACCCGCCCTCCTGTATCTCCCGTAAGGCTCATGAGCTTTTCCCTGAGGGAGGCTGTAAATATCACCGGATTTCCTCTATTTCCATTATACAATGGAATCACCGCACTGCAATCCTCCGTTATATAGCTTTGCAGCAGACTGTTAATTATGTTCTCTGTAATAAAAGGCTGATCCCCAACCAAAAACATGAATCCGTCTGCCTCAGGGCTGGAGTTTTCTACTCCAAGCGCTACAGAACGGCTCTGTCCCAACTCAGGAACAATATTGTCCACAATTTTTTTTCCGTATTTATTACCTATTGAAGCTATTTCAGCGTTGCTGCATACCAGGATGACCTCAAAAAGAGCCGATTTTGAAGCCGCGGCTATTACCCTCTCTATTGCCGGAATTCCGCCTACCGGAAGCAAAAGCTTATTGGTCCCCATCCTCCTGGATAGTCCTGAAGCGAGTATAATACCGCTTACTCTTTTTAGTGCATTTACAAAACTCCGGTTCTTCATTGAGGAAATGACAATGCCATTAAGCTTGTAATTACTGTCCAGCAGTTTTTTCACAATATTGTAGGCTTCTCTTTTCTCCCTTTCTCCTTCAGCCTTATTCAATAAAAGATATCTTTCAGATAGGTCAGGAGCGGCCTTGAAAAGGCCTTCCTCATGAATTATCAGCCTGCTGATCATTTCGGTGTTAATAATATCTCCCATGACACAGCCTGAAATTCTGCAGAAAAGCTCCGGTCGATGGACAAATTCCATACCGACTTCTTTTCCGATGCTGTCCAGGCCTATTAATCCCAAAAGTCTGGTGGTTTGTGAAGGTATGACCGGCTCGTGCCCCGCCGGAGCTTTTACCGGTCTGCTCTTTGAACCATCACCTTCGACAATAATATAGTCAAAGGTACCCTTTAAGAATATGGAATCCAAAACTTCCGGACTTACTCCCAGAAGCTTCCCTTCAGACGAAACAGACCTGCCTAAAACAGTAATGCTTCCGCTTCTGTTATCAAACAAGTCCATAGTTTCCCCTTCAGAAATCAGTATATCATCATACTGTTCCTTTTCAGGATGATATATCGCTGTAGTGGTAGTGACAAGTACCTTCTTCCCTTTATCCGACAGTTCACGGGCAAGCAGGAACATTGCAGAAGTTTTTCCTCCTGCCCCTACCATACAGATCATTTCACTTTTATCCGGCTTAATGTTTATCAGTCTACATAAGCTATCCATATCTTACCTTCCGAAAGTGCAATTGGGATACCTGCAGCTTTCACAGTTCTGACACAGTCCACCATGACCCATTCCGGCAATATCCTTCCTCGTCAGGACCTCTCCTGCAAGGATCCTTGGAAATACAAGATCGAACACGGTGATTTTGTGATACATCCCGCAGGCAGGTATGCCCAGTATGGGGACATCCTTCTTATATCCAAGCATGAACATCGCTCCGGGAAGTACCGGAGAGCCGTAAGTTACTATATGATCAGCAACCTCTCTTATCGCTGAAGGTGTAACATCGTCCGCATCTACAGACATCCCTCCCGAGACGAGCACAATCTGAGCCCCGCCTTTTATCTCAGTATCAATGGCGGCTTTTATTCTATCCTTGTTGTCTGGTGTATAGACGGGCTCATCAAGTGTACAGCCGTAATCCGCAAGCTTTCCGGCAAGCACGGGACCAAATTTATCCTTTATCCTTCCTTCATACACTTCAGTCCCCGTAACTATCACACCAGCCTTAAGGCTGGCCAGCTCCTTGATCCAGACCACCTTACCCGATCTTCTGCAGATTTCTTCAACCGCTTCTATATTCCTTTTATCTGTACATAAAGGGATGATCCTTGTACCCGCTATATTCTTGCCTGGATTTACCACAGTGTTGTTATGGAGAGTGGAAATTATCACCATGTCAATATCATTAATAGCTTCAAGAGCTTCAAGGTTTATTTTCAGCAATCCCCTGACTGCGGCCTTAAAGCTGATTTTACCCTCAGAGGGGCCTTCAAGCCTGACTCCATCCCCGGCAGTTGCTTCAGCTATTCTCACAGCTGCTTCATCTTCATGGATTTCCTCCGGCTTCATTTCAAGCACATATATATTGTTCTTTCCCATTTTCTTCAGCTCATCAATATCTTCCGGCCTGATCACATGGCCTTTTTTAAAAGCCGCGCCCTTGAATTCGCCGGGCACAATCTTTGTAAGGTCATGGGCAAGTATTGTTCCGACTGCATCTTCCACTCTTAGACTTTTCAAGGCTTGACCCCCTTATTGAAATAGTTTCTTTTATCTGCTATTCCTCCATTGCTGCTTTTACCTTGCTCAGAAGCTTTCCTGACCTCAGGATCTCATAAGCATTTCTGATATCAATAGACAGGTTCCTGTCCTTATCATAGAAAGGTACTGTCTCCCTTATGGAATTATAAGCTGCTTTAGTACCTTTTCCTATTTTTATATCGCTTCTCAGATCAACTGCCTGGGCGGCGTGCATCGCCTCGATCCCCAGTATATAGAACAGGTCGTCAACTATTTTGCGGGTCTTCTGTACAATATAGGGAGCATTATTGGCATGATCCTCCATATCCCCCGCCAATGCGAAGAAGTCTGAAACAGCAGGATTGGACAGATGCCTTATTTCCGTGTCCAGGGCTGTAAAAGTTTTCTGGATTGTAGCGAATGCAAGCACATTATCAGCAGGTGAAAGGAACCTGGACAGCTTTGTAAATGCAGGATTACCCAACTTTATTATCCTATGGCATGCAACCTTTGAAAGCTGGCTTAACGCCATTCCCAGCATTTCAAAGCCCAGAGACCAGTTTGTCACTTCAAAGTTGGAGCAGGATATTATCTTTTTATCCTCCATTATAATACATGGATTATCATCTGAAGAATTAAGCTGTATTGTAAGCAAATTTTGAACATAAGCAAGTGAATCTCTGACTGCGCCATGAACATGGGCTGAGCCTCTGAAGCTTAACGGATCCTGCACCGGCTTTTTCCAGTCCGGTTCCCAGATGTAGCTTCCTTCCAGGTATTCGGTAATCCTCTCTGCACTATATGCCTGTCCAGTATATGGTCTCATACGGTGGGTCCTCATGTCAAGAGGGGATACATTACCATTTAGTCCCTCAAGAGACAGTGCATATATAACATCGGAAATATCAAGAAGATCTTTAATATCATTTAATACAAGCGCTCCTTCTCCAGCTGCCAATGCATTGGAGCTTACTATAGCAAGTCCATCCTTGGGACCCAGGGTGACCGGCATCAAATTCGCCTTTTTCAGTGCTTCAGCTGCTGAAACCTTCTTCCCTTTATAAAAGACTTCCCCTTCTCCCAGCATCGCAAGTCCTATATGAGACAGACATGCTATGTCAGCCTCACCTACAGAACCTCTCTCAGGAATCACCGGGTGTACACCTGCATTCAGCATATCACTGTACATTACCGCTATCTCCGGCTGAATCCCTGTAGCACCTACCAGAAGTGTGTTGAGTCTTGCCAGCATTATTGCCCTGACTTCCTCTTCCGAGGCATAGGGTTCAACCCCAAGACAGTGTGAATAAATCAGATTTCTATTATACTCCTGGAAAAACTCCTTGAATACCCTTTTGTCCTTATTCCAGCCAACACCGGTATTAAAGCCGTAAACCGGCACATTACAGTCAACCAGGTCAAATACCAGCTGTCTTGAGGCTTTGAGAGTATTCATTGCTTCCGGAGTTATTTCCACTCTAGCCCCCCTCCTGGCGACCTTTGCAACCTGCTCAATGGTCAGTTCTTTTCCATTCAAATAAACAGTTTCCATACTTTATCCCCTTCCAATGCTTATATGCAATCGTTATATCTAATTTCCCTTCTCCTTTAGCTTTTCCATTATTCTTTCAGGAGTCGCAGGCAGCACATCTATATTTATATCCAGTGCATTATTAATGGCATTGATTATTGCGGGAGCCGCAGCAACCGTTGCAACTTCCCCCAGGCTTTTCGCACCATAAGGGCCGGATTCCTCACCTTCCTCAATAAGAAGCACCCTGACATCGGGCATATCCGGGGCATTTACAACGAGATATCTGCCGAACCTGTCATTCTGGACCTTTCCCTTATTGTCAAAAGTAATATCCTCCGACAAAGCCATACCAATTCCCATCTGTACAGCTCCCTGTATCTGTCCTGTTACAAATCCCGGATTTATTGCTTTCCCTATATCGTGAACCGCCAGAAAATCAAGTACCTTCACCATACCTGTTACTGTATCCACTTCGACCTCAACAAAATTGGCAGCATAGCTTGCCGGATTCCCTGGTGCTTGATACGTCACGGTTTCTCCTGCCTCATCGCTGTATTTTGCCTGAATAATTGCTGCAATATCTCCATAGGACAGCTTTACTGACTCCTTCCGTTTATTCCATATGAAGCCTTTTTCCATAACCACATCTTCTATATTACATTCAAAATAGTCTGCACTGTATCTTGTAATCTTCTCTTTCACCAGCTGAGCAACCTTCATAGCTGCTCCACCGCACACATACGTCACTCTGCTGGCCTGGGTGCCCGCTGAGTCAAAAGGACTCACCAGAGTATCAGCTTCAGGTATGTATACCTTCTCAATATCCATATTCAGAGTATCTGCAACAATCTGCCTTGTTGCCGTGTTTGTACCGCAGCCCAGATCATGCAGTGCTCCTTTGAGTACCGCAATTCCATCTCCGGAAATTCTGAGTGCCATAGTAATAAAATCGGGATAAGCGCCATAATATCCGTTTCCATGGGCACAGCAGGCCATTCCCACACCACGTACGAACCTGCCTTCACCTTTTTTTCTTGTGAACCTTTCTTTCCATTCAAAGGCTTCAGCACCTTTTTCAACACAATCGATAACTCTTGCATTTCCGAGGTCAGGTCCTCCGATCAGATCCTTATCATAAGGCTTGACCAGATTCTTGAGCCGCAGCTCAACCGGATCCATTCCAAGCTTTCTGGCAGCATTATCTATATTGATCTCAGTTACGGCATGGATCTGAGGCGAGCCATAACCTCTGCAGGCTCCCCCTACAGGTGTATTTGTATAAACGCTTACCGCACTATATTTTTGATTCTTTATACTGTACAGCTTGAAGGCTTTTTTACCCATTGCCATGGCTACTGCGCTTCCGTTCGTAAAATATGCTCCTCCATCAACAAGTACATGAATATCTCTGGCAAGAATGTATCCTTCCTTATCCACAGCAGTTTTCACCGTACCGATGATTTTATTCCTTGTTCTCGTTCCTATTATTGTCTCCGCCCTGTCCATGATGAGCTTGACCGGTTTCTTCAACTGATAGGAAAGAAAAGCGCAAACCGGCTCAACAGTAGGCAAGCTCTTTCCTCCGAAAGAGCCGCCCAAGGTCGTTTTTATTACACGTACCTGACTTTCCGGTATACCCAATGCTTCAGCCACAATAAGCTGCACCTGGAAAATAACCTGACAGGGTGACCATACCGTAATATTCCCGCAAGGGTCTGTATCCGCAATACAGGCATGTGTTTCCATAGCCCCATGATGCACCTTGGGTGTCTCGATTCTGTCTCTCACAACAAGATATGCATTTTCCATGCCCTTTTCGGTATCTCCACAGCCAAATTCTTTTCTGAATATGACATTTTCACACTCATGTATCCTTACAGCATCATCCTTTAATGCTTCCTCCGGATCAATTATGACCGGAAGCTCCTCATATTCCACCTCAATAAGCCTTACTGCCTTTTCTGCTGTATGCCTGTCGGCCGCAACCACTGCAGCGACCCTGTCACCATAATAGCGGACCTTGTCGGTAAACAGCCGCTCGTCTTTTACGACCTCCAGTCCGCTTATCCATTTATGTGAATTGTAAAGGTTGTCAGATGAATTCTTATAAGTATATACGGCCTTCACTCCCAGTAGGGCTTCAGCTTTTGATGTATCTATGCTCTTTATCCTTCCATGGGCAATATTGCTTAACAAAAGCCTGGCATGAAGCATCTCCGGAAGTACCATATCCCCTACATATTTAACCTTTCCTGTAAGCTTCTCCCTTACATCATGGATCGGCACATAAGTACCGACATACCTTGTACTCTCTCCCATCAGCAGTCACCTCCGGTAATAAGCTCCCCAAACATTTGATCAAAAATATTCATACCGATACCTGTTACTTCATCTATTTTATTCTCATATCTCCTAACTCCGTTTATGGATTCTCTGACATGCTCCCGGAGCGCTGCTACAAACCTTTCTTTCAGTTCATCAGCCGGTCTTTTTCCTCTTAAAACATCCTCCGCCTTTAATGCATGATATGGAACAGGAGCAGCAGAGCCTATAACGATGCTTGCGTCGGTTATTTCACCGGTACTGCCGTCATACTTCACTACAGCAGCTACATTAAGGTTTGCAATGATAACAGTAGTTCTGCTGCTTTCCCTGCCGTACTTGCCGAAAGCACTCCTGGAGCAGCCTTCGATGCAAGGTATTAATACCTCAATGATCGCTTCATCCTTCTTAAGGCTGTTTTTACCAATCCCTACCACAGTCTGGTCTATGGTCCTTAATGTTATCTCACCATTCCCATTAATTATTCTGAGCATGGCATTCATGGCAAGAAGCGCAGGGATGGAATCGCCCCTGGGGGAGCTGTTTGCAATATTGCCTGCCATCCTTGCCGTATTACGTATCTGCTGTGAGCCAACCTGCCTTGCAGCCTGCCCTACACATGCAGCCTGCTTTTCAATTATTTCACTTTCTCCAATTTCAGCAAAAGTAACATTGGCGCCTACCTTAATGTAGCCGTCCTCCCGCCTGATATAATTAAGTTCCTTAATTCCAGACATATCAATTATCCTTCCGGAATATATCCCACGGTTTCTGAGTTTGATTGTCAGGTCGGTTCCACCGCTTAAAAGGTACGTATTGGAATCAGCACCCTTAAGGCAGTCAGTCAGTTCCTTTACGCTTTCAGGAGTTTCAAACAGAAACTGCTCCATTATATCCCCTCCCATTAATGTATACATTTCTATGTTTTCTCTTTATATTATACTTCCTGTGATACCTCTTTAACTGCTGCTACTATTTTTGTATACCCTGTACATCTGCACAGGTTGCCGGATATTGCGATCCGTATTTCTTTTTCTGTAGGATGCGGATTCCGCATTAAAAGCGCCTTACATGACATGAGCATACCCGGGGTACAGTATCCGCATTGAACAGCACCGTTATTTATAAAAGCCTTTTGAAGCCTATCCAGTTCCCCATCCGTTTCCAGACCTTCCACTGTGATGATTTCCTTTCCTCTCACCTGTCCGGCCATTACCAGGCAGGAGTTGACCGCCAGGCCGTCCAGAATAACCGTACATGCCCCGCATTCACCTTCACCACAGCCTTCCTTTGTTCCTGTGAGCCCCAGGTCCTCCCTTAAAACGTCAAGCAACCTTTTTCCGGGATCTGTATCAATGCCGTATTCCATTCCGTTTACCTTAAACTCTATATACATACTGACTCCCCCCTGCTTCTTTACCAGAGCAATTATTATAGTAAATATTCATTAATTTAATTTTACATTTATAACGTCAATAAAAAGTCTACACAGTAAATTCTATTGATTATTCTCCATGGAGTCCAGAAGCTCCATTGCTGCGTTTTCGTGGGACATTCCGTTCCGTACTTTGCTGACAGCGGTATTCAGTGCAGCCACGTCCAGCCTGAATTCCATAATTAAGGAATACAGCTCCGGATTTTCAACTTTTAGCCCTTTCCTTATCAGGGTACCGGTATATTCCTCCTTACCCAGCACTTCCAACGGGTCCTTCAAAAACTTTAGTTCATACGCGCCGAACTTCCAGTGAGGCTGCCATCCCGTTATTGCTATCCACTGTTTGTTTTTATAACATTTATCCAAAGCCGATAGCATTGTATCTTCATTACCAAAGTCAATGCTGAAGCCGTCAAGACCATATTTTTTTAATGTATCTACAGCCATTGCACCTATGAAAGTCTTCCTTTCAATGGAATATATTCTGCCTTCAAACTCTTTAAAATGCCTTGTCATGTCTTTTATTTCATCAATAGTCACGTACTTGGGTACAACCAGACCATAACGGCAGCCATACATATTGGGTCCCATATTCTCCAGATCATTTCCATATTTTTTAAGGAAAGCTTCTCCTGATATTGGCAGCCACGGAGCAAACGTACCGTCGACATTTCCATCGGCAACCGATTTGAAAAGCTCAGAGGCAGGTACCTGTATACCCTCAGCAGAGTACCCAAGTCTCCTTCTGACCAGTTCTTTGAATACCTCGAACTGAATTATGGAATCATCATATTCCCTGTGGGCTATCTTGACATATTTGAATTTGTGCATCTCCTCGGTAATACTGGAAATCTTCGTACTGAATTCCAATACCCGCTCATTTATAAGCCCAAGGGAAAAAGCCTGTCCGGAAACACTTGCATTTGCCTCCTGTGCTTCCGCGGAGGTTTGTTCGGTAACAGCCGAGATGTTTTCAATTGCATCATTCAGATTCTTACTGAAATTGTTTAGATTTCCAGTCTTTCCGGAGATATTGTTGATGTCCTTCAAAATCGCCTCTACCATTGCGCTGATGTTTCCAAAAGCTTTTTCTGTCTGCTCTATGGATATATTCTGTGCAGAAATGGAGCTGCTCCCATTTTTGACAACTCCTACTATTGAACTGACCTCGCCGGTTATTTTATCAATAAGCTCTCTTATTTCCACCGTGGATTGCTTGGTATTATCAGACAGCTTTCTTATTTCATCTGCAACCACCGCAAAGCCCTTACCTGCCTCCCCAGCTCTCGCAGCCTCGATTGCCGCATTCAGAGATAAAAGATTTGTCTGTTCAGAAATGCCGGATATAGCGTTTATGATCTCCCGTATTTCTGTGGATACATTGTTTAGATTCAGAACTGCATTCTGTATTTCGCCGAACTTTTGAACAGTGTCCGATATTGTCTGCTTTTGTCCTTGTACAGCCCTGTTTCCTTCACCTACAGTCTGTATTGCGCTTTCCATCTTATTCTTTATTTCTGTTACATCCTCATCAATCGCTCTTATGAATTCATTTGTTCTGCCAATATCACCGGCAGCCTGCTGAACCATCTCGGCTATATGGGTATTTCCTTCAGCCAGCTCACTGACAGCAGCAGTAACTTGCTTTGATGACTCTTCTATTGTTTTTGTATCCTCGTAGAGTAGATCTCCCGAGCATCTTACAGTCAGAGTTGTGGATAGTATATCTGCAGACAGCTTTCTAAGCATACTGATAACACTAAGGAATTTAGTGTCTGCTTCCCCTGTGCTTCCGGCAAGATTGCCAGCCGACATAAAATCAAACTGTTTAAGCTTGTCAATATATGAGCTGTGACTTTCAGAAGCCGGATTCCTTACTGCAAAGATTATGCATAAGCAGCACAAGCCCTGTATCACAATAAATGAAGCAGTACTGCCGATACCAGTTATCTCCGGCACTCCAAAAAAGAGCAGTGCATTTAAAACCACGCAAACGGCAGATACATAAAATGCATTAATTTTATATCTGTTATTTTTTTTCACTTAAGTTACCTCCAACATATAACACACAAGATATTTTGTGTGATTATATTACCTATCTATATGAAAGGAAAGCCTATCTTTCGATAGGCTTTCGTACTTTATCTACATTGACTGGGTCTCAGCACCTGTTGTGCCTGTACCATCCCCTGCAACCAAAACCTCAGGGTCTATATATGCAGTATCGGGATAATATGCCAGATCGTATTTTTCCTGCTGTACTATCATCTTCACTGTGCCGTAAGTCAACAGGATCATGAAGAATAGTATCGGGAATCCGGCCAATGTGGCCAATTGCTTGGTCGCATCTATACCACTGACCTTATCTCCTGCACAAAGAAGATTTATTATAGCCATAGATGCCATTGCCACGCCCCAGAACATTTTAATTCTGCCGGGAGCTTCCTGGGTCGGGTCATCATAGGCTGTCGTTGATAACGAGGATATAGTTGAAGTCATCGAGTCGCAAAGTGTGACGATTGACAGTATTACTGTGACAATAATCACCCAGCTGATTGCGCCGCCAAGCGGATAAGCTTCAAAGAACTTGAATATGGAGATTTCGAAGCCATTTGCCTGAATAGCCTCCATAAGTCCCTGCCCCTGGAGCTGTCCGTGTATTGCCGCTCCTCCGAATACTGAGAACCACAGAACTCCAAACAGGGATGGAGCTACAAGATTAACCATAAGGAACTGCTTGATAGTTCTTCCCTTGCAGAGAAGAGCAAAGAACATTCCCTCAAGGGGTGCATAAGCAAGCCAGAATGCCCAGTATACTATCGGCCACCATTGAGGCCACAGTCCCCCGTCCACAGGACTCAGATACTGAGTCCGCATGAAGAAGTTATCCAGGAAATGTCCGAAACCCTGAGTACCTACTGAGAGTATGAAGGTTGTCGGTCCGAATATGAATACGAAGGCCATTATGCCGAGGAAAATCTTTGAGTTCTTGTCCGACAGCCATCTTATGCCTTTGTTCAGGCCTGAATAACTGGATATAAGGAATATAACAACCATTATAGTAACAATTGCGATCCAGGTTACCTTTCCTTTAGGTACGCCGGCCAGCAAATTCAGTCCCATGGTGATCTGCAGTGTACCTACTCCAAGTACTGCCGCAACCCCACCGAACATTGCGAATAAACAGAGGTTATCAACAATGGCCCCTACACTGCCCTTAATTTTCTTGCCGAATATAGGATAGAGCGTTGAGCTTACCTGGAACGGGAGCTTCATATTATAGATTGCATATGCTATGCCAAGACCTGCAATGGCATACATTGCATATGGAATGAAAGTCCAATGGATAAATACCGTTTCCAATGCAAACATTGCTGCTGCTTCTGAATTTGGCGCAATACCAAGCTCCGGTGGTGGTGCTGTGAAGTGCATAAGCGGTTCTGCTGTTCCCCAGAAAAGTATCCCTGTTGCAATACCTGCACAAAGAGTTATTGCAAACCAGTTCCAGTAACTGAGGGTAGGCTGTGCATCTTTTCCTCCGAACTTTATATCACCATACTTTGA
>Ga0196971_1001044_pt1 | contig 14166 bp, 14 predicted proteins | sample S1v_1013CmetaG_FD_148660 | JGI IMG/M metagenome (GOLD analysis project Ga0196971, IMG submission 148660) | Soil microbial communities from Anza Borrego desert, Southern California, United States - S1+v_10-13C | ecosystem: Environmental > Terrestrial > Soil > Desert | place: USA: California... | reverse complement strand
CATCGTCATGATCCCGTCGGTGGTGGATGTGGCGGGCATCAACCGCATCAGCCGCCAAATCTTCACCCGGGCCGCGGGCGCCATCTGCGGGATGGTGGAGGTCTCGGTGAGGCCGGGCCAGGACAAGCCCCTGATCGCCGCCTCCATGTTCGGCAACACCACGAAGGCGGTGGACCGCGGTCGGGCAGTGCTGGAGGAGCACGGCTATGAGGTGCTGGTCTTCCACTGCACGGGCACCGGGGGCCAGACCATGGAGAGCCTGGTGGAGGCGGGCTTCGTGGACGGCATCTTCGACATTACCACCACCGAGTGGGCGGATGAGGTGGCGGGCGGCGTCATGACGGCCGGGCCTGAGCGGGGCGACGCTGCGGCACGCCGGGGCATTCCGCAGGTGATCGCACCGGGGTGCGTCGACATGGTCAACTTCTGGGCCCGCGCCACGGTCCCCGCCCGCTTCCACGACCGGCAGCTCTACGAGTGGAACCCCAACGTGACGCTGATGCGGACGACGCCGGAAGAGAACGCTGAGATTGGGCGCCGCCTGGCGGAAAAGGCCAACGCCAGCACCGGGCCGGTGGCCTTCCTGTTCCCGCTGAAGGGCGTCTCCATTCTGGACAGCCCCGGCAACCCCTTCTGGAGCCCCGATGCTGACCGGGCCTGCTTTGAAGCCATCAGGGCGAACGTGAAGCCCGGCATCCCTGTCATCGAAATGGACTGCAACATTAACGACCAGGAGTTCGCCGACAAGGCGGCGGAACTGCTGCTCCAGATGCTGACGAAGTAGGGAGGGTGGAGCATGTCGGTACGGACTGAGGTTCTGACCAGACTGCGCAAGCAGATCGCCGAGGGCCGGCCCATTGTGGGCGGCGGCGCCGGTACGGGCATTTCGGCCAAGTGCGAGGAAGCCGGCGGCATTGACCTGATTGTGATCTACAACTCCGGGCGGTACCGTATGGCCGGACGGGGCTCCCTGGCAGGGCTGATGCCCTACGGTGATGCCAACGCCATCGTCATGGAGATGGCCAACGAGGTTCTGCCCGTGGTCAAGCACACGCCAGTGCTGGCGGGCGTCTGCGGTACCGATCCCTTCCGGCGGATGGAGCACTTCCTGCGCCAGGTCAAGGAGATCGGCTTCGCCGGGGTGCAGAACTTCCCCACCGTGGGCTTGATCGACGGCATGTTCCGGCAGAACCTCGAGGAGACGGGCATGGGCTACGACCTGGAAGTGGAGATGATCCGTCTGGCCCATGAGATGGACCTGCTGACCACGCCGTACGTGTTCAACATAGCGGAAGCATTGATGATGGCGAAGGCGGGCGCGGACATCATCGTTGCGCACATGGGGCTGACGAGCAAGGGTTCCATCGGCGCCTCCACCACGCTGACCCTGGAGCAGTCGGCCAAGCTGATTCAGGAGATCCACGATGCAGCAAAGGCCATCAACCCCGACGTGCTGGTGATCTGCCACGGCGGCCCCATTGCAGAGCCGGAGGATGCCGACTGGATCCTCAAACATACGAAGGGCGTGGTGGGCTTCTACGGGGCTTCCAGCATGGAACGGCTGCCAACCGAGAAGGCCATCGCGGGCGAGGTGCGGCGGTTCAAGCAGATCACGCTCTAGCTGGCAGTCCGCAGAGGAGGGCTCCCATGTCGCAGCAAATGTCCCCGCCGAAGCCAGGTGGGCGAGCGGTCTGGTGGGTAGCGCTCGTGGCGGTGGTGGCGGCCGGGCTTGTCATCGCCATCAGCCTGATCGGATCACAAAAGGAGACGACTACTCGGGCCACGACCTCAGACGCAAAGGTGCATGCGAACCGCTCCCTCATGGGTGATCCCGCGGCCAGGGTGAAGCTCGTCGAGTACAGCGACTTCCTCTGACACTACTGCGCCACGGCCGCTGAAACCGTGGAACCGCAGTTGGCGGAACTGATTGCGAAGGGCATCGTCAGCGTCGAATTTCGACACTATGCGTTCCTCAGCGGCCGCTCCCAGTGGGCCGCGGAGGCCTCGGAGTGCGCGGCTGACCAGGGCAGCTTCTGGGCCTACCACGATCTTCTGCTTAAGAACCAGAAGGTCACCTTCACCATGGACCAGCTAAAGGCCTGGGGCAATACCCTCAACCTGGACTCCCAGGCCTTTGGCCAGTGCCTCGATTCCCACAAGTACGAGGAGAAGGTCAAGCAGCAGGCTGCGGACGCCAAGAAGCTTGGCGTCACCGGAACGCCAACCTTCGTCCTGAACGGCAAGCGGCTGCAGCTGAAGCAGGATCCTAAGAACCCCGACAACCCGTTCGTGCAGGTTGTGGAGATGGTGAAGCAGGCCGCAGACCAATAGCGACAGACGCGGGGTGTACTGAGTGGACTGGGAGCACCATGGCCATCCTCCGGGCGCTGGGCATCCCCTGCCGGATTCATGGCTTCACCATCGGCAAGCGTTGGGCCGTGGAGAATGAGGGCATCCGGGAGTTACCTCAGCGGTGCCGGGTACGGGTGCCGATCGGTCGGTCACAGTCGGCCATCTACGCACAGTTGCTGATGCTGGCGATGTGCTACAACGCCATGAAAGACTACGCCATGAAGAAGCCGAAGGATGCCGAGGCGCTACAGGAAGAATGCCGCCGGCGGGCTCGACGAAGCTGTCTGGCGGGAAAGACCGTCCTGGTCTTCATCCCCAGACGGCGAATCTACATGGTGACAAACGGTCGGACCCTGACGGAGTTAAGCGAGGAACGAACAATTCGCCGCCTTGAAGCTCTGTTGGCGGCTGGAGTACCCCCAAAAGAAGCGGTAGCCCAGGTGCGGCGGGCAGGACTCTAGCTAGAAAGATGCAAGACGGAGGGACGGCGCACCCGTCCCGGGCATTGTGCACACATCTGGAGGCGACCGCGAGCTCTGACGGGCGATGTGAAGCAACCACCTCGTTCGGACGGGCTCGTTCTTCCATTTCCTTGGGATTACTTTCAAGATCTCAGTCAGACGCCTTCCCTTGACTTCGCCCAGCGCGTGAATCATAATAATAACCACTGTTGCATAACGAAAAATGCAGTGATGGGGATCAGTAGGCTGCCAGACCTTCTTTCAGAGAGCCGCCGTACGGTGCAAGGCGGCAGAAGGCAGAGCCGAACCTCGCCCCTGAGCAGCGTGGAGGAAGAGCAGTACCCCACGCCGGTCGCCGGACCGTTACCGCCGGCTTCGAGTGGGTCCGCGCCACAGCGCGGCCAAAGAGGGTGGTACCGCGGGAGCTAAGGGCTCTCGTCCCTATCAGGGGACGGGAGTCTTTTCTATTTGCGCAAGGGGGTTGTCTACGCACATGGCGGAGGAACGCTTTGAGTTCCGCGAAGTTGAGCCCAAGTGGCAGAAGGCTTGGGCCGAGCAGGGCATCTACAAGGTAGACCGCACGGAATCGAAGCCCAAGTATTACGCGCTGGCGATGTTCCCCTATCCGTCCGGCAAGCTGCACATGGGCCATGTCCGCAATTATTCCATCGTCGACATTATCGCCCGCTACCGGCGCATGAAGGGCTACAACGTCCTCCATCCCATGGGCTTTGACTCCTTCGGCATGCCCGCCGAGAACGCCGCCATTCAGAACGGCATCAGTCCCGCCATCTGGACCCGCAAGAACATCGAAGAGATGATCTCGCAGCTCAAGCAGATGGGCTACAGCTACGACTGGGACCGGTCCGTCTTCACCTACCGTGAGGACTACTACAAGTGGACCCAGTGGATCTTCCTTCAGTTCTTCAAGAACGGGCTGGCCTACAAGAAGGCCGCTCCGGTCAACTGGTGCCCCACCTGCGCCACCGTTCTGGCCAACGAGCAGGTGGTCGACGGCAAGTGCTGGCGCTGCGACAGCGCCGTTACCAAGAACAACCTCTCCCAGTGGTTCTTCAAGATCACCCAGTACGCCGATGAGCTGCTGGCTGACCTGAAGCTCCTGGAGAAGGGCTGGCCAGAGCGGGTCCGCACCATGCAGGAGAACTGGATCAACCGCTCCGAAGGCGCGCTGGTCGACTTCACCATCGAGGAGACGGGCGATAAGCTGACCGTCTTCACCACGCGGCCTGACACCATCTACGGTGTGACCTTCATGGTGGTGGCGCCCGAGCATCCCATCGTGGAGAAGCTCTGCAGCGAAGGCTACATCTCCGCCGACAAGGTGGTGCAGGTGCGGGCCTTCCAGGAGAAGCTCAAGTCCATGAACGAGATCGCCCGTACTTCGACGGAGACGGAGAAGGAAGGCATCGATCTCGGCATTACCATCATCAACCCGTTCAATGGCGAGAAGGCCAAGCTGTTTATCGCCAACTACGTGCTGATGGAGTACGGCACGGGGGCCGTCATGGGCGTTCCGGCCCACGACCAGCGCGACTTTGAGTTCGCCAAGAAGTACGGGTGCGACATTCGCGTCGTCATTCAGAACCACGACAGCAGCCTGAAGGCCGAAGAGATGCTTCAGGCCTTTGTGGAGCCCGGCACCATGGTTAACTCCGGCCCGTTCACCGGCGTTCCCAACGAAGAGGGGATCGTCAAGGTGGCGGCTTACGCGGAGGAGAAGGGCTTCGGCAAGAAGACCGTGACCTATCGCTTGCGCGACTGGCTGATCTCTCGCCAGCGGGCCTGGGGCGCTCCCATTCCCGTGGTGCACTGCGAGCAGTGCGGCACCGTGCCCGTGCCCGACGACCAGCTGCCCGTGCGTCTTCCCGATGACCTGGACTTCACCGGCCACGGCATCAGCCCGCTGGCCCGGCACGAGGGGTTCGTCCACACCACCTGCCCTTCCTGCGGCGGCCCTGCCCGGCGCGAGACCGACACCATGGACACCTTCGTCTGCTCCTCCTGGTACTTCCTGCGCTACTGCGACGCCCGCAATGCGGACGCTCCCTGGAGCCAGGAGGACATCAACTACTGGATGCCCGTCGACCAGTACGTAGGCGGCATCGAGCATGCCGTTCTGCATCTGCTTTACTCCCGCTTCTTCACCAAGGCCTTGCGGGACATGGGCCATCTGTCGATTGCTGAGCCCTTCGGCGCCCTGTTGACCCAGGGCATGGTGATCAAGGACGGCTCCAAGATGTCCAAGTCCAAGGGCAACGTGGTCTCGCCGGAAGAGATGATCGCCCGGTACGGCGCCGATTCCTGCCGCCTGTTCATTCTCTTCGCCTCCCCTGCCGAGCGGGACCTCGACTGGTCCGATACGGGCATCGAGGGTTCCTACCGGTTCGTCAACCGCTTCTACCGGATGGTGTCGGCGCTGGTGCCCACGTGGCAGCACGCCCGGTCGCTGCTGCCGGTCAAGCCCGGCAACATCGTCGGGATGATGGGCGGTCTGACTGAGGCTGAGCTGACCGACGGCATCGCCCGCTTCGGCGAGAACATGTCGGTCGATGACAAGGACCTGCGGCGCATTCTGCACAGCACGGTCAAGAAGATCACCCAGGACCTGCACGAGCGGTTTGCCTTCAACACGGCCATCTCCAGCCTCATGGAGTTGACCAACGCCGTGTACGCCTACCGCGACCGGGTGCCCGACGAGAAGGAGTACGAGAGCGCCCTGGTGCTGGCCGAGGTCCTGCAGAAGTCGGTGCTCATGATCGCCCCGTTCTGCCCGCACCTGGCCGAAGAGCTGTGGTCCCGTATGGGCTACCCGACCTCCGTCCACCTGGAACAGTGGCCGTCCTACGACGAGTCCGCCGCCCAGGCCGACACCGTGGAGATCGTGGTGCAGATCAACGGGAAGATCCGCGATCGCCTCGACCTCCCCGTCGGCATCACCGCTGCGGAGATGGAGAGGATCGCCATGGCGACCGACAAGGTCCAGGCGCTGGTGGCCGGCAAGCCGGTGGTCAAGGTGATCGCCGTGCCGGGCAAGCTGGTCAACATCGTGGTCAAGGGCTAACCCCCTTCAAAAAGCGAGACACCCCGGGGCCTTGGAAGGGCTTCGGGGTGTCTTTGTTATCGCTTCGCCGCAAACGCCCCATCATCCAAGGTGGATGTGGTCAGGCGGGCGGTCCCCTGGATCAGTTCGTCGAAGCTCTCGTGCTGGAGGCTGTAGAGCACCGCCGGCATGGACTCGAGGCCCTCGGGGATCTCGTCGGCCGACTGGGCCGCCAGGAGCACCCTCCTGCCCATGCCCAGCGCCTCGTAGACGAGCGTGATCACGTTCTCGTCGCGCCCGGTCAGATCCGCCAGCAGGAGAAAGGTGCGCTCGAGGCAGGCCCGGGGCAGGTTATGCAGATCGGACCCAATCAGGCGGACGTATTTGAGCCCGGCAGCATCGGCAATGTCCGGGATGTACGCGTCCATCAGATCGATGACCGCCCCGTTGTCGGGAACCAACGTCAGCAAGACGGGTTCCTTCCGCTGCCGTTGCACTTGCCGGAAGGCCTGTCTGTCACTTCGGAGGATCGCCTCCGTGCGGTCTGCCAAGTGCAGCTTCTCCAGGTCTTCACCCATGTGCGCCGCCCCTCCCCTTCCGAATCCAACCGCCCAATGGACGGGAACATTTCCAGTATAAGGTTGGAACGGGAGGAATGGCAAGACGTTCCAAGCCAAAAATTTCACTCGTGTCTAGAAATTCCGGGCAGGTCGGATTTGCCTGCACACGTGGGATTCGCCTCTGGCAAAAATGGGAAAAATATCCTATACTGGCTGGAGAGTACTAACCTCGAGGAGGATGCCCATGGAGAAAGCCATTGGCGTGGTGAGATTCCGACCCGCACCGGACTATGACCGGTTGCGGGCGGTCATGCAGGAGGACCCCCGGGAGGTGGTTCCCCAGGGCAAGCACTTCCTGAGCCACGCGCCGGTCGACCCCATGACGCAGGCCCTGACCTACAACCTCATGTGCTACACGGCTGCCTGTGTGCTGAGACGATCGGAAGTTGAGGCTGTCTTCCATGGCCACGAAGCCGTCCGGCTTTGCCGGGAGGTTCCGGGAGCCGACGGCAAGCGCCTGTTGTTCGACAGCCTGGTCAATCTGGGAACAGCGGCGGAACGCATTGGTGAATACAGGCGGGCCATTGAGGCGTACCGGGAGGCTGTGGCGCTTCCGCTGGCCTGGCTGGGGCGGGCTCCGCAAGAGGAAGCCGTGCTGACCTATCTCGCCAGAGCTTCCTACTTCAAAGGGGACTACGACGAGGCGCTCACCTTTCTGGACCAGGCCGAGGTGCTGGCGGTACAGCGGCAGGACCCGTTCTCAGGCGAGACCCTGCACAGCTTGCGGGGAAGGTGCCACCTTCGCATTGGCGACTATGAGACGGCGGAAGCCTATCTCTCGCGTGCGGCAGCCATTACCAACGACGAGAGCCGCTATGAACTTCGCCCCAAGGGACGGATTTTGTCCAGCCTGGGAATCCTGAAAGCATGCCGGCATGAATTCGACACAGCGGAGGAGTATGCACAGGCTGCCCTTGAGATCGGCCGGGACGTGGAGGACCCACACGCCCGGGCCGAAGGACAGATGGTCCTGGCCCTGGTGGCCCGGAACCGCAGGCGGGTGCAGGAGGCTGTGGGCCTGTCGGCGAACGCGAGCCGAATAGCCTTTGACTACGGCTACGTGCCCCTCATTCAGGAGGTGGTGTGGCTCATGGGCCATCTCTTCCCGGAAGCGAGGGGCTAGTGTTGCGAGGTGGTTGCCGTGCGCATCGGTGTCATTTCCGACACGCACATTCCAGGCCGCGCCCGGGCCATACCCGAAACGGTCCTCCAGGCGTTTGCCGGCGTTGATCTCATTTTCCATGCCGGGGATCTGGTGGTGCCAGAAGTGCTTGCCGTTCTTGAGACCGTCGCCCCGGTCGAAGCCGTGCTCGGCAACAACGACCGCGGGCTGGAACTGCCCGTGTCGCGCATCGTTACGGCGGGGCGGTTTCGCATCGGGCTTACCCATGGGCATCTGGGGATTGGCAGGACCACGGTGGCGCGTGCCCTGAGCCATTTTGACGATGTGGACTGCGTGGTCTTCGGACACAGCCACATACCGCACTGCGAGCGCCACGGCACCGTTCTGGCCTTTAATCCGGGCTCCGCCACCGACCGGCGGCGCATGCCGCGCTGCTCGTTCGGCATGCTGTTCATAGAACCCGATGAGCTGCGGGCCGAAGTCAGGTTTGTTGAGTAAAGCATGAGGCTGCTTCCCCTGGGCAAAATACGTTGCGTGACTGCCCAGTAAAGGGAGGCAGGCCGATGGCGGAGCATCAGAGCAAGAATCAGGACCATCAGAAGGCGTTCAACCCACCCGGGGTGCAGGAGCCGTACAATCACGATGCGCATATGCAGAAGGAGATCAAAGACGCTCTCCTGAAGGGGACGGAGTCAGCAGGCATCGACATCAAGGTGATGGCGGAGGACGGTGTGGTGCGCCTGTACGGCGTGGTGGACGTGCTGAGCCACCGGACCGTGGCGGAAGAGATCGTCCGCAAGATTCCCGGCGTGCGCCACATCGACAACGACATTACCGTGGCCAACGAAGAGACCTTCTCGGACAAGCAGGTATATGAGGCCGCCGTCCATGCCCTCTCCACGCGGGAGGAGTTTCGGGACATGGGCTGCCGGGTCCACAAGGGCGTCGTCACCCTGATCGGTCACGCTGGGAGCAAGGACGACGTCAAGAATGCTGTTCGCATGGTGGAAGGCATGGCCGGCGTCCGTGAAGTCATGGTTGAGAAGATCAAGATCGGCGAAGGCCAGAAGGAAGACGAGGCCGACATCTCCCGTACCGCTGTGCGCATGCTGACCGAGATGGGGTATGACAGCGCCCAGTTCCAGGTGTACTGCGACGCGGGCACCCTCTTCGTGAAGGGGTTTGTGCCCAACCGAGCTGACCGCACCCGCATCAAGACGGCCATGCACCGCGTTCCCGGCGTGGCGCGGCTGGAGACGCTGCTGATCACCGACGATCAAGTTGGCGGCGAGATCCACTAACGCTGGCAGGAAAAAGCTGGGAGAGCAACGAATACCCTCTACCCCGTCAAGGGGGTGGAGGGTATGCACGTAAGTAGCCCTGTTCGCTTTGGGGTGCTGGCGTTGGTGGGCCTTTTCGTGACTGGACTCGCCTGGCTAGGTTTCAACCGGTATTCGGCCGAGCAGCGAGCCATGGCGGCTGCAACGGCCGTGCGTGACGGGGTGGTCGACTCGCTGGCCACGGTTTCCAACCCTGCGGTCCCTTCCCCGGCGCCCGCCGCTGCTGCGCCTGCACCCGCGGTGGCGTCACCAGAGCCGGAACCAGTGGTGGTCCACGTGGCGGGTGCAGTGGTCAAGCCCAATCTCTACAAGCTGCCTGCGGGCGCCCGGGTCTTCGACGCCATCGAGGCGGCCGGCGGAGCCTTGCCTGACGCCCAGGTAGACTCGCTGAATCTGGCGGAGCCCCTGCAAGATGGCAGCAAGGTCTGCGTGGCCAGTAAGGCGGCTACCGTCTGCGACTCCACGGTGCAGGTCACCACCAGCGTCGCCAGGGCGTCAGCCACAACGGCGCAGCCCGCAAAGGCATCGGGTGCCAAGATCAATGTGAACACGGCCACCGAGGCGCAGTTGCGGACGGTTTCCGGCATCGGCCCCACTACGGCGAAAGCCATCGTGGACTACCGCAAGACCAATGGTCTCTTCAAACGACTGGAAGACCTTGACAAGGTAAAGGGAATCGGGTCCGCCACGCTGTCGAAGATCCGGGAGTCCCTGACCCTCTAGATGACCAGCCTTATCAGGGCCATGGCGGCCATGCCTGCCACCACGGTGCCCATGAGGCTGCGGGTCTTTGCTGCCACAACGAAAGCCGGAATCGCTGCGAGCAGCTGCGGGTGGGCCGGGGGCAGGGCCAACTGCCCGCCGCTCACCAGGAGTTCTTTGGCCAGCAGTGCCGCCAGGACGGAGATGGGCACAAAGCTGAGCCAGCGAAGCAGGGCAGGCGGGAACTGGAACCGGCTGAGCACCACCAGGGGCATCATCCGCGGCAGATAGGTCACCAGGGCCATGCCGAAAAAGAGGGCCAGAATGGCCGGCCGAATGGTCATCACTTCAGCATCACCCCCAGGGTGGCAGCAATCAGGGTAGCGGCAATTACGCTCCAACTGGAGGCCGGGAAGAGGAGGGCCACGGTGACGCACACGGCGGCAGCCGTCACGGCGGCGATGGCCCGGGTCCGGCGCTCGCCGCCCTGCAGGTGGGGCATGAGCAGCCCCACGAACATGGCCGGCAGGGCGAAGTCCAGCCCCAGGGCCTCCGTGTTGCCTGCCAGTTGGCCGGTCAGGGCGCCGGCCACCGAAGCCACCACCCAAAACGACTGGGCCGTAATGTGCAGGCCGGCCACAAAGCCAGGCGATGCGGGTCGCCCTTGCAGCATGGCGCTGCTGACGGCAAACGTCTCGTCGGTAATGCCATAGGCCAGCAAGCTGTTCTCCCAGGGCCGGTTGCCCCGCATGGACGGCACCAGGGCCGTGCTCATAAGCAGGTGGCGCAGGTTTACCAGAAACGTGGTGGAGATAATGGCGGACGCCGCCATTCCCGCCGCAATCATGCCGGCACCAATAAACTGGGAAGAGCCGGCGTAGACCAGCAGCGACATGAGGCCGATTTCGGCCACGGTGAGGCCGGACGTGCGAGCCAACACGCCGAAGGCGAACCCGATGGGAAGGTAGCCCAGAACCACGGGTCCCGCGGCCCGGACCCCTTCCCGGAATGAGGACGGCACGTACGAAGATAGCGTGTTGCCTACAGCCACATCTCTCCACTCCCTGCTTGCTCCAGCATGAACCCTCGGCACGGGGGTGGACATAACCTGATGAGGGGGGTGTCCACCGTGTGTGAGTCTTTCTCTACCCGTGACGCCGTTCTTCTGCCCTGCGTGAACCCAGTACTGACCGTCAGCTTCCCCAGGGCCGCTGCTGCCGGCAATACCGTCGTCCTGGCAAACGGTGCAGTCGTCGACCTGAACGAGTTGGGTCGCATCATCGGACGGTTCTGCTTTGGATTCGACGATACTGCAAAGTGCGGCTGAATGTAAAGTAGAAGGAGGGGGCGATTTTTCGCCCCCTCCAGTTATTTCTCAACCGCAGTAAGCAGCGATCGAGCGTAGACCATCTCGGGACCGTACTCGGACTCATCATCCACCGGCGTTTCCAGAATCACCGGCAGGCCATCAAAGGCGCCCGAGCGGAGAATGGCAGTCATGCCCGCCTCCCCGATGAACCCCTTGCCCAGCCGCTCGTGCCGGTCTTTCTTGCTGCCATTCTCATGCTTGGTATCGTTCAAGTGAATGGCCTTCAGCAAGTCCCAGTATCCGATGCGCTTGCCGGTGGCCACGAAATCGGCCCAGTTCTCCACCGTGTAAGCCCCGGCGGCGAAGGCGTGGCACGTGTCGAAACAGAAGCCGATGCGATGGGGCTGAGCCACCCGGCTGCGGGTCTCCAGGCACTGCTCCATGGTCATGCCCAACTCGGAGCCCTGCCCCGCCGTGTTCTCCAGAAGGAGGAGGCAGGGACCCTGGTGGGCCTCCAGCAGCAAGTCCAGCGTCTCCACCATGAGGCGGACGCCGGCCTCTTCACCCCCGCCCACATGCTTGCCCATGTGGCAGACACAGCCCACCGCGCCATAAGCCTCGGCGTTCTCAAGGTCCTGCCTCAGGGAGGCGATGGAGATCTCCCGCAACTCCGGGTCCGGAGTGGACAGGTTCGTTATGTAAGGCGCGTGAGCCACGGCCACCAGGCCGTACTTCTCCAAAAGGAGACGCCCTTTTGCCGCTTCTGTGGGATCTGCGGCTTTGCCCTTGAACGCCCGGGGGTTCTTGGTGAAGAACTGGAGCGACTCGGCGCCCAGCCCGTGGGCGGTTTCCACGGCGGATGCGAACCCCTTGGAGATGCTGATATGGCAGCCCAGTCTCAAGCGACCTCACCTCTCGTCCCAGTATAGCCGAAAACCGGCAGCATCAGGCAGGGGACATCTCCGCGAGACAGGCGGCGACTCTCGCTTCGGGCACGCCCAGGCCGCGCAGGAGGAACTCCCAGAAGGTCAGGTACGCCTCAGGGGAGGGAGTGCTCCGCCCAGCGGATCTGGTCAACGCGTCAAATCGAGCTTCGGCCAACTGGAGCACAAGGAACGCGGCGGTCTCCGGGCTGCGCACCTGGAACAGGCCTTCCGACCGCCCCTGCTCAACAATGGCCACCAAAGGGGGAAGCATCGCGGGCACCATCTCTTCCGCCAACCGGGCATGTACGGGCATGTTGGCCCGCAGGTGAATGGTCTGAATCAGCTGTGGGGAGGCCATAATGCCCGCCACCACCTGCTGCTCCATCGCCTTCAGCTTCTGCACGGCGTTCAGGTCCGCCAGCTGGGCCACCTCGGTCAGCATTCTGACCCAGAAGGTGCCCACTTCTCGCATGATGGCCAACAGGACCTCCTCTTTGGACTGGAAGTACCAGTAGAAGGTCCCCTGTGCCACCCCAACTTTCGCCACAACATCGCTGACCGACGTCTGCTCGTAGCCCTTCTCCACGAACAGATCCCGGGCGGCATCCAGCAACTCCTGGCGCCGCTCGTCCGGCGCCTTGCTGATCCGTCGCTTCGCCACTCTCTGCACCACCTGGCACGGCTTCTCTCGGAGGGATTCTCCAACACCGGCGGTAAAGTCCTCTTATCAGTGACGGAGATCAAACCGGGGCAGCAGCTTCAGGAGCCAGGCCGGCGCCCACCAGTTCCAATCGCCCATCAGCCGCATGAACGCCGGCGCCAGCAAAATGCGAATGAGGCTGGCGTCCAGGAAGACAGCCACGGCGAGGCCGAAGCCGAACTCCTTGATGAAGATCATACCGGTGGCGACGAAGGCGCTGAACACCACCACCATAATGGTGGCAGCACCGGTGATAATGCCAGCCGTCTGCTCCAGGCCGGCTGCCACAGCCTCTTCGTTGTGGCCCGTGCGGTCGTACTCCTCTTTCACGCGGCTCAGCAGGAAGACCTCGTAGTCCATACTCAGACCGAACAGAACCGCGAAGAGCAGCACGACCACGGGCGTCTCTACGAAACCCAGTGGCGTGAAGCCCAGCAGTCCGGCGCCGTGCCCCCGCTCAAAGACCAGAGCCAGCGTCCCGTAAGCAGCAGTGACCGACAGGCCGTTCATGAGGATCGCCTTCAGCGGCAGCAGCACTGACCGGAGAAGCACCAGCAGCACTACGAAGGTGATCAGCAGCACCACGCCGATGACGACGGGCATGGATTCCCGCATCTGGTCGCTGTAGTCCACCAGCTGGGCCGGGCCTCCGCCCAGCAGCATTCGGTCAAACTCGCCGGCATACTGCGGCAACGTCTCGGCCCGCAGGCGCCGCACCAGGTCCCGGGTCGAAGGCGCATCGGAGCCTTCGTTCGGTACCACCGTCAGGCGAGCGACGTTGGCGCCGCGGCCCATATTGACCATGGCAGTGATGGCCTCTTCCGCTTCCTTCCCTCCGGCCGCCATCAGGAGACGGAGACCAAAGTCCCCGCGGGTGAGGGCGGGCTTCAGGTCGAATCCGGCCCCCTGCTCGCCGACCGCCTTCAACTGGGAGGCCATGCCTTCCAGGCCGGGAATCACCTGGCCTAGCCTGCCGGACAGCGCAGCCATGCCAGCCGGTGCATCAATGTAGATACCTCGGTAGCGGGCCAAATCCCAGCCCTCCTGCAGGCTGACGTGGCTGTACACCGCCGCTACGGCAGGATCCAGGCGAAGGGCTTCAACCAGAGCATAGAACCGGGGCAGGTTGGACTGATCGGCCACCGTGCCCGACTTGACCTGTACCACCAGGTCCAACGGCGCCGTTAGCCCGCCGTCGAACTGCTGCTGCACCACCTCGGAGCCCTGGCGAGATTCGGAGTGGGGCGGCAGCATGCTCAGGTTGGGCATGCCCGTCTTCATGATGAAGCCGGGGTATGAAAGGGCTGCCAGCGGCAGTACCGTTAGCGCCACGAACAGCCAAGGGCGCCGCATGATGCCGTGGGCCCATCGGTGCCAGAAGCCGGCGCTCTTCCCACGGCCGAAGAAAGGGATTCGGAGAGCCGAGACCCTATGGCCCAAGGCATACAGACCGATGGGCAGCAGGGAGACGGCGGCCAGAACGGCTACCAGCACCACCAGCACCATCGACAGCGCTATGGCCCGAATCATTGGGTTGTCGATGACGTAGAGGCCGGCGACGCTGGCGACCAC
>Ga0196971_1001043_pt1 | contig 14169 bp, 16 predicted proteins | sample S1v_1013CmetaG_FD_148660 | JGI IMG/M metagenome (GOLD analysis project Ga0196971, IMG submission 148660) | Soil microbial communities from Anza Borrego desert, Southern California, United States - S1+v_10-13C | ecosystem: Environmental > Terrestrial > Soil > Desert | place: USA: California... | reverse complement strand
GCCATTGCCCCCGTACGCCCCCGAACTGAATCCGGTCGAGCATCTCTGGGACGAATTGCGGGAGAAGTCTTTTCACAACCGGGTCTTTGACAGCCTTGATGCTTTGGAAGACCACTTGGAGCACGCCGTGCGGGATCTCGAAAACGATCCCGCACGCGTCTATTCCATCACCGCCTGGTCTTGGATTATTAATGCACTATAGATTGAAAAATGGAATAACACCGGTTCAAAAGGGAGCGTTATCACACGCGTATACTTATTGGCTGGATCGGCCGGTATCGGACTAAAAATGAAAAAAAGCATCTTGCTCGCTCTATTGTTGATCGCGACGGCAGGCGCGCATGCGCAGGATCTTCTGCAAACCCTCGAACTAGCGCTGCAGCGCGATCCCCGGCTGCGCGAGGCGGAAGCCACGCGCAACGCCGTTCTGGAAGCCAAGCCGCAAAGCGTCGCCCGCCTCTTGCCCACCCTGTCGATCACCGGCGAACTCAACCGCAATTCCGTGCTCTCGAAATTCCAGCAGGCGCAGCTGGTCTTTATCGCCGGGGCCCGGAACGTCGGCTTCTGGGACAGCGCCGCCAGCATCAACCTGACCCAGCCGATCTATCGTCACGAATACTGGGTGCAGCTCAGCCAGGCGGACAATCACGTCGCCGAGGCCGAAGCCAATTACGCCGCGGAACAGCAAAACCTGATGCTGCGCACCGCACGCGCCTATTTCGACGTCCTGTTCGCCCAGGACAGCCGCGAGTTCGCGCTGGCCGAGCAGCGCGCCATCGAGCGCCAGCTCGAACAAGCCAAGGCACGGTTCGAGGTGGGACTGACCGCCATTACCGACGTGCACGAGGCCCAGGCCGGCTACGATCAGGCCCGGGCCAATGTCATCCAGGCCGAAAACCAGGTGGACAACGCGAGGGAAGCGCTCCAGGAAATCATCGGCGACTTCGACGCAGCGTTGGCCACACTGATCGAAGATATCCCGTTAAAAGGCCCCGAACCCGAGAGCATCGAGGACTGGAGCAATCTGGCCCAGCAAGGCAATTTCGGCATCATCGCCGCCGAGAACCGGAGTCTCGTGGCGAAAAAGGACATCGACCTCCAGTTTTCCGGCCATCTCCCTTCCATGGATCTTGTCGGCTCCGCGGGATTCACCGACACCAATCGGCCGCAGGGCATATCCACCGAATATCAGGTGATCGGGATGCAAGTCAATGTGCCCATGTTCGCGGGCGGCGGCGTCAATTCGCGGGTGCGCCAGGCCCGGCACGAATACGAGGCGGCCCAGGAAAATCTGGACGGCGTACGCCGCTCCATCAAGCGCCAAGTGAAGGACGCTTACCGGGGCATCCTGTCCTCCATCAGTCAGGTGGAAGCGCTTCAAGCGGCCGTGGTGTCTTCGCAAAGCGCCGTGGAAGCGAGCGAGGCCGGCCTGGAAGTCGGCACCCGAACGATGGTCGACGTTCTGACCGAACAGCGCAACCTGTTTCGGGCGAAACGCGATTATGCCCGAGCGCGCTATGACTACATCGTCAACAGCCTAGCGCTCAAACAGGCGGCCAGCACCTTAAGCCCTGAGGATCTCGCTCTGGTCAATCACTGGCTGCGTCCGAACGCCGGAACCGATTCCGCAGCCAACGAACCGGAACGCTGATCGTGACGTAACCACGGATGGCGAGCACGCTCCCTGCACCGTGCCTACTCCTCCGAATCTAATGCGTTTACGACAGCCCGCGGAACCAATAGACTCCCCTTGAGTTCGAAATGGATATTCGCGGCTATTGCCATTCCCTAGAAGCCGTCGAGTACCTTCTGTCAAAACATTGTCTTGGCCAACCGTGATCCCTTCCGGAGAACGATATGAACAAAGGCTCGCAAAATTCCTTGCTCGATTCCCTCGGTAAAGGTGTTCAGGGGCTTTGGAAAAGACTCACGGAAAATTTGCGAAACGCAGGTGTCATCGAAAAACCCGATGTCGAAATCAATCCGCGCGGCGCCGATCAGGACGTGCGGCGGCGGCGCACCAACTTGTGGCTCTACCTCCTGCTGATCATCGCTACTTTGTATTTTTGGCAGGGTTATCAGGAAGTACGCCAGGATGAAATTCCCTACAGCGAATTTCTGAACTACGTGCAGGAACAGCAAGTCGAGGATGTCGTGGTGATGGATCAGGTGATCACCGGATACGTGAAACCTCAGGCTCCCGGGGAAGAACGACGGCGTTTCATCACCGTGCCGTTGTGGAATCAGGATCTGGCCAAAACCCTGGAAGAGAAAGGCGTCAAATACACCGTTCGCTACACCAATAACTGGTTGGGCAACTTCATCTTCAATTGGCTGCTGCCCATCGGCATTCTGTTCGCGCTCTGGACCTGGATGGCGCGCCGCGTGACCGGCGGACGCGGTTTTTTGAGCATCGGCCGCAACCGGGTCCGCATCAACGCCGACTCGTCGGTCAAGGTCACGTTCCAGGACGTGGCGGGCGCCGAGGAAGCCAAGCAGGAACTCAAGGAAACCATTGAATTCCTCCGTAATCCAGCCCGTATCCAGCGGCTGGGCGGCCGCATGCCGAAAGGCGTTCTTCTGGTCGGCGCGCCCGGCACGGGCAAGACCTTGTTGGCCCGGGCGGTGGCCGGCGAAGCGGGCGTGCCGTTCTTCAATATCAGCGGCTCCGAATTCATCGAGATGTTCGTCGGCGTGGGTGCGGCGCGGGTGCGAGACATGTTCGAACAGGCCCGGCAGAAAGCGCCGTGCATGATCTTCATCGACGAGCTCGACGCCATCGGGCGGTCCCGCGGCGGGCCGGTCGTGATGGGCGGTCATGACGAGCGGGAACAGACATTGAATCAATTGCTTACGGAAATGGACGGCTTCGATCCCTCCGTCGGGGTGGTGGTCATGGCGGCCACGAATCGCCCGGAAATCCTGGATAGGGCACTCCTACGCGCAGGACGTTTCGACCGGCAAATCGTGGTCGACAAACCGGGTCTCGACGACCGCGTGGCCATTCTCCAACTGCATGCCCGTAACGTCAAACTGGGTCCGGACGTGAATCTTCGCGTCGTCGCCCAGCGTACGCCTGGGCTGGTGGGCGCCGACCTCGCCAACATCTGCAACGAAGCCGCCATCATCGCCGTGCGCGAGAACCGGAACGCGGTCGGCATGCAGGATTTCGAAGCAGCGATTGACCGCATCATCGCGGGTCCCGAGAAAAAGAGCCGTACGCTTAACGAGCAAGAGAAACGCAGGGTGGCTTATCACGAGTCCGGCCATGCCCTGGTGGCCGAGATCATTCCGACCGGAGAACCCGTACACAAGGTCTCCATCATTCCCCGCGGTGCTGCCGCTTTGGGCTTCACCCTGCAATTGCCCATCGAGGAGAAATTCCTCTCCACCGAAGACGAACTCCGCGATCAGATCGCCATTCTGCTCGGGGGACGCATGGCCGAAGAATTGGTGTTCGGCAATATGTCCAGCGGCACTCACAACGACCTGGAGAAAGCCAGCGAAATCGCAAGGGTCATGGTTTGCCAATTGGGCATGAGCGAGAAACTCGGCCCCCTCACCTACGGAAAGAGGCAGCAACTCGCGTATCTCAATATCGAAGGAACCGAGGAGCGGAACTTCAGCGAAGAGACCGCGCAACTGATCGACTCGGAAGTCAGGGAACTGGTCGAGGAAGGACAACGCCGGGCGCGGGAAATTCTCATGGAGCGGCGCACGACCCTGGATGAAATCGCCAAGATATTGCAGGAACGGGAAGTGGTCTCCGGCGAGGAGATCAAAGAGATAATCCGCAGGATGGAACCGCGCGCTGCCTGACGACCTTTCAAGTCAAACAAAAAGCGGGCTTCATCGCCCGCTTTTTTCGTCTCCCGCAAGACTCCGTCAGAAATCGCTATTCACGATCTCCACCGTCCGCCGGCAAATCTCTCTGCCGTAATCCGTCCACAGCCCTTGCCCCCAGTACCGGTAGCAACTGGTTTGGGCCGTCATCAAATGGAACAGCGCGTTCCGATACCGCGGATCGTCGGTCGGTGCGCCTTTTTTGAGGACTTTCTCGTAAAACAGCGCGCTGGCTTCTTCCATGGGGCCCAATACGTTCTCATAGCCTTTCACCCAGGAGATATCGCTGGTCCAGCTCCCGCCGTCCATGTGGAACCGGTGATCCTCTTTCTTGATCTCCTCGATGGCCTTTTCCAGCTTCTCGGCGCCGTCGCCGGGTTTGAAACGATCCCAGATCAGCTTTTGGAACAACGGCTGGACCACCGGGTAATCGCTTTCTCGGATACCCATTTCAGCCAAGAATTCGAGATATTCAGTCACATTCATGAGCGGCGTCTCCGACCCGCTAGCCTCGCGGACGACTTCCATGAATTTCGGCGGAAATTCGTTCATCATCACGCCGCCGTTCTCGCCGTCGGCAATCTGGGTAACCAGAGGCGGAACCGATTTCCCGGCCAACTCCCAGCGGGATAGGCTCTTGGCCTCGTAGTACGGCTGCATCTGCGCCACCAGCTTGGTGTCGCTGCCCTGGGTCTTGATGATCGCGATGATGCTGACGCTTTCGCCCTCCGAATTGGTGCAGACCAGCCGATGCGGCAAATGTTTGTGCTCCGGTCCCCAGCCGTTCTCGGGGCGCTCGACGGTATGCTCCTGGACCAGAACCCAGGTGTAACCGCAATCCCTGAGCGTCTTCACGAATTCGTAGGCGACATCCGGATGATTCGGCAGCGCCATTTCCGAAGGCGAGAAGCCCCGCACCCGACCCAAGGCTTCGGTACCGAAAATGGCGGCAAAATGGTGTTGCCAGGCTCTGACGTGCAGGCGGTAATCCTGGGCCGGCGTCGACGGCGCGACCGCATGGCCCCACGGCGCGCCCAGCCATTCGACGGCACGGCGGTAATCCGGATTGCAGGTGATGGTTTTGAGGTTGTCGAGTACGTCGTGCAGCCCCATCTCGCGGAGGCCGTAGAACAACGTGCCCGAGTATTCGAGCATCACCCGCGGTTCCTTGCCCTCCTGAATCAGTTGCGGCACGAACTCGCCCAGGCGCTTGTAGCACCAGTGGAAAGCCGGGGCGTTATGGTTATCGCCGATATGCTGGTTCTCCATCATGTGCTTGAGATTGCTGACGATCTTGGCGGTGTGCAGATCGCCGCCACCAGCCGGAATCAACGGCTGATGCATGTGCAGCGCAATCGCGGCGGCACTCCTGATCCGGCCGAAGCCGATCGGACTCGTATCCTTGAATACCGTGTTCGGCCGGTCTCGAATCGCCTGCGCGATCAAAGATTCCGACCCGCAGATATTGGGAAGACCATCGATAGTCTCAGAGAGTGTTTCCATAGGTGACGCTCCGGTAAACTGAAGAACGATAAGCGAGGTTCGCATTTGCAGCGCTTTAGCTGCGGCCTAGACGTATCTCCGGCCAGTTTACACCAATCAAATTCGCCGGACCGGAGAACGCCGCAGATGCTTTTGCCCTTTCAAGGAAACAACTTGTGTTCCAAAAACGCCTTTGTAAACAAATTTTGGTAATCTCGATTTTGGCCTGTCTTACGGGTGGTGAGACGCTGGCGACGGATGTGCATCGAGAGCGCCAAATCGCCGAGGAGATCAGGATTCGCACGAACCCGGACGAGGTGATCTGGCTGGAAGCGTCCGGTCTCAAATTTCAGGGACTCTATCGAGAGGCGGTATCGAAAGACATACGCGGCGGCGTAATACTGCTGCACGGGAGACATTCGAACCAGGATGCGGCCGATGTTGTTCGTCCGCTCCGACAGAGTCTGCCGGAGCATGGTTGGAACAGTCTGTCTTTGGCCATGCCGGTTTCCGAACCCGACGATCTGCAGGGTCATGCCGCCCTTCTCTCAGAAGCGATCGCGAGGCTGCAATCCGGCGTGGCGTTTCTCAAGCAGAAAAACATCGGGAACATCGCCTTGCTTGCCCACGATACCGGCGCATGGGCGGCATTGAGCTATTTCGCCCAGCCGCCCGATCAAGCCGTAAAGTCCGTCGTGCTGATCGACCCGGCATCCACCCGGGATCTCGATCCACCGCCGGTCTCCCCCGGTAGCCTGAACACGATCCGGTTGCCGATACTTGAAATTCTGAGCAACCGAATAACGGCCCCGATTGGCGAAGAAGCTTCACGGAAGCGAGCCGCCATGAAAGGCAATTCGTCTTACCGGCAACTGGTTCTTAATGAGCCTGACAACGGATGGCAAGACGTCGGAGGCTTTCTCGTCAACCACATTCATGGCTGGCTGACACGTCCGCCGATGAGCGCAGGTTCGGAAGCGGAAACGCCCTCACAGATCGAAAAACAAGGCGGCGCGAATCAAAAATAGCTGCCGTTGCGCCGTCCCTGACGTTCGCTTATCGAATAGTCCTGTTTCCCACAGGTAAACCCCGTGCTTACTTAGGAGCCGCTAATTCGACGATGATGACCTCGGCCTCGCCTTCCCCGACATTTTCTGCCGTCATCCATTGTCCGGACTCCCAAAATACCTCGCCGGGCCCGTATTCGTGCACCTGGCCGCCTTCCTCGATTTTTACCTTGCCCTTCACGACATAACGCGGTCCGGGACCTTCGTGGGTATGCAGGGGAGTCTTGTAGCCCTGGGGGAAGATTATCCGAATGACCCGCGAGTTCACCTTGTTGGATGCTAGCTCAACGGATTTCTCCAAAAGCACCTGGCGGGGCGGCATCTTCGGTTCGTCGGCATGGATCGCGCCGGCCCAAGCGGCGGCGGAAAGAACGGCGGTTGCAAGCAAGACGGGATTCAATCGCATATTGTTTTTCCTTTGTTTTTGTATGAGTTAAACCTAAAAACTTACGCCATCTGGTGCGGGAGATAAAGACGCTAACCGCCCGCGACTTCCTCCACTTCCGGAAGGTGCGCACGCTGTTGCAGCCACATTACCCCGAAAAGGTCTACGATGCCTACCCATAACCGGTGCCATGTCCCATATTTGGACACGCCCCGCAACCGGGCCCGGTGATCGACTTCAACCGACGCGATTTTTCCGCCGGCCCGCTGAACGAGCGCGGGCAAAAAACGATGCATATGGTCGAAGTACGGCAGGGAAAGAAACAGCTCCCGCGAGAAGACCTTCAGCCCACACCCGGTATCCGGCGTGTTATCCCCGAGCAGTGAACCGCGCACGGCATTGGCAATTTTGGAGGAAAACCGCCGCCAGCCGGTATCCTTGCGGCGCTTGCGAAATCCCGCCACCATGGCGTTCGCCCTATCCTGGTCCAACTCCTTCAAGGCGGAGATCAACTTGGGAATATCGGCGGGATTATTTTGTCCGTCGCCATCCAAGGTTGCGATGATTCGCCCTCTGGCCGCGCGAATCCCGGTCAATAAGGCTGTGCTTTGGCCGCAGCAGCGCCGATGATACAGAACGCGGAGCCGCGGGTACTGCGCTCGCAAACCGCTAAGGCTAGCTTGGGTACCATCGGTGCTGCCGTCGTCCACAAAAATCATTTCGTAATGTCCCGCATTGATCAAGGCTTGATCGATTTCGGCGATCAGCGGTTGAACGTTGTCCTCCTCGTTATGAACCGGCACGACGACACTGAGTTCCATAAACCTTCTCGAACGATAGAATTAAGGCGTATTACGGCTGAAAGTACCTGACCCAGGGGCCGCCATCAGCAGATGCGATCTCGCCGATGGTAAACACGGTTTCGCCGGCAGCTGTCAGCAATTCTCGGGCTTTCTCCTCGTCTTCCGCTCCAACGCATACGACCATACCGATGCCGCAGTTGAACGTGCGCAGCATCTCGCTGTCCTCTACCCCGCCTTTCTCCTGTAACCAGCGGAAGATGGCCGGTCTTTGCCAAGCGTTCAGGTTGATCACCGCCTCCGAACCTTGCGGCAGAACCCGCGGCAGGTTTTCCGTGATTCCGCCGCCGGTGATGTGGGCCAGCGCATGAACCCGGACTTGACGCATGATCTGCAGCAACGATTTTACGTAGATTCGGGTCGGCTCAAGCAACCATTCGCCCAAGGGCTTTCCGTCCAGCGACTCCTCCAAGCGGCAGCCTTCGCGCTCCACGATTTTGCGGATCAAGGAATAGCCGTTGGAGTGCGGACCGGAAGACGCCAGTCCGAGCAGTCTGTCGCCCGGACGAATGAGGCTTCCGTCGAGAATCTCGCCCTTTTCCACGATACCGACGCAGAAGCCGGCCAAATCGTAATCGCCTTTGCCGTACATTCCCGGCATTTCCGCCGTTTCACCGCCCACCAGAGCGCACCCGGCCAATTCGCAGCCCCTGCCGATCCCTTGGATCACCGCGGCGGCGACATCCACATCCAATTTGCCGGTGGCGTAATAATCGAGAAAAAACAGGGGTTCAGCGCCCTGAACGACGATATCGTTGACACACATCGCGACCAAATCGACGCCAACGCCGGCGTGACGTCCGGTGTCGATGGCCAACTTTAGTTTCGTGCCCACCCCGTCGGTGCCGGCTACCAAAACCGGCTGCCTGTAACGGCCTGCCGGAAGCTCGAACAGCGAGCCGAATCCGCCGAGCCCCGCTAGCACCCCGGGAATCCGGGTCTTGGCGGCAACCGGTTTAATCCGCTCGACGAGCGTATTACCGGCCTCGATATCGACACCGGCGCTTTTATAGTCAAGAGATGCGGGTTTGGTATCGGTCAAGCTGAATCTCCGGGAAATCAATTCGGAAAAAAGAACTCTAATGGGCCAGAAACCGGTATATGTTCAACCAATACCAGCTTTAGCTGAACCGGCATAGAGTGTTTTAGCTGCTTAAAGGGATTGTGATATTGTACAACGCTCTTCGCCAACCTGCGGGAGGATCTTCGTGCGCCTCGTCGCCCTAGTCAGCTTGTGGCTCATAACGGTTTGTTCGAACGTTATAGCCGCCGAAGTGAAAGGTTTGTATCGAACGGATGTCGCCGTACAGAGCAAGGATGAGTCGACACGCAACGAAGACATCCGTAGGGCTCTGGAGCAAGTTCTCAAGCGATTGATCAGGACTGATGTTTTACAGTCCAAGGCCATCCGGTCCATGCTGGAAAAACCCGACCGCTTCGTTCTGCAATACGAATATACGACAAAATCGGACGCCGATACGCCGCTCGACTATTTGCGCGTGGATTTCGATTCGTCTCGCCTCAAAGACACGTTGCGCGAACGGGGCATCACCCCTTGGGGGGAACAGCGGCCCGAGGTACTCGTATGGCTTTCGATTATGGATAATTCGGAAAAATCGATCTTCGTGCCCGAACAAATGCCGGAAATCGATCGCTCTCTTCGTGCCGCAGCCGAGGAAAACGGATTGCCCGTGACGGTCCCCTTGTGGGATCTGACCGACCAACAAGGCGTGAGCCCGAACGATTTGGAAACCGGCAACGCAGAGCGGGTCCGACAAGCCTCCGCCCGCTACGAAACCGATGCGGTACTCGTCGGACGCTTGTCGCACAGACCCGAAGGCGACTGGGAAGCGATTTGGCGGCTTTACCTTCTGAATCTCGATCAAACTTGGCAAGGACGCTTCCCTGATCTCCGGGAAGCGCTACGGTCGGGCTCATCAGGAGTCTATACCCGTTTGGCCGAACGATTTATTCCGCGCACCACCCAGGAAACGACCCTGGAATTGGAGGTTGTCGGCTTGTCGTCCCTCGACCAGATCGACCGCGCGGCAGCGTATCTGAGCGGACTATCGCAGGTCAAAAGGCTGGAGTGGATGGGAGTGGAGGCCGATCATGCCATGTTTAAACTGTACATACTCGGCGAAAGAGCGTCGTTGGAAGAGACCCTCGCTCTCGGGCGAGTGTTGAGACCCTTCGCAAGCGACGACCAGCGGTTTTCCGGATTAACCTACCGATTGGCCGAATGAAAGCACGTCATATACCCAATATCATCTCGGTTTGCCGGATCTTACTGGTCTATCCCGTCATCAGTTCGATGTTGGAAGAACGCTTCGATTGGGCGCTGACGCTGTTCGTCATTGCCGGCTTATCGGATGCTTTGGACGGTTTTCTAGCCAAACATTTCCACTGGCAGTCCCGTCTCGGCTCATACATCGATCCCTTGGCCGATAAGCTGTTACTGGTCTGTTCCTATGTCGTGCTGAGCTTTATGGGATTGATTCCGTTCTGGCTTATGGCCACCGTGGTTTTACGCGATGTAGTGATTTTCACCGGTGCCGTGTTGTATTACTTCCTGCTGCGGCCTTTCGACGGGCAACCGCTGCTGATCAGCAAACTGAATACGCTGCTTCAGCTTTTCCTGGTGTTCATCGTGCTCCTGCACCACGGCTTTCTGCCGTTGCCCCCTATAATCCTCGCGAGCCTGACCGCGGTGGTGTTCCTGACTACCATGGTCAGCGGTGCGATGTACGTGTATGTATGGGGGAGCAGCTACTACCGCGAAACCCGAGCTTTAGGCATGCGCAATGACTAGGGGATTTCTTTCCATGTTTCGAGTGGCGCGATCATTCCGAATTCGCCGCCATATGCCGGCATTTTTGTTGATCCTAATTCCTCTCCAAGCAACGGCCCAAGGGTATCCCTGGATGCCGGGCGGAACGCAGGGCGAGACTCTTTTTATCGAACCCAACAGTCCTCGCACCAATGAGGATATCCTGGTTCATTACCCGCGGCGGGGTTGCAACGAAGACCGGGTCGACGCACAGATGAAGGGGAATGAAATCGAGATCGTCGTCAATCACTACGGCCACTGCCTTTATAACGTTCAACCGGACGGATATGCCATTCCAGGCGCCGGGGTTTACCAAAGCTATCACATCGGTCGATTGCCGGTCGGAAATTATCGCATTCGGCTGTATTATCAGGACCTATCCGAGAGCTTTCGCACCCGTAGTTTCAGCATTTCGGAATCCTTTTCGGTAATGCCGGCTCGCTGACGGCGACGCCGGCTCGCCAGCCGTGATCTTCCAAACATAACGCCTAGTTTTGTCGAAATATCAGCCATGAACGATACGGTCTCTTCCGACTTCAGTCCCCAGAACGCTTTTCATTCAAACGCGGCCGATTCGGCGATTTCCAAACGATTCCGCCGCATCGGTCTGATTACGATTGCCGCCGTTTATTTCCTGATCCTGGTCGGCGGCATCGTCAGGGCTTCCGGTGCGGGCATGGGCTGCCCCGACTGGCCCACCTGTTTCGGCCGCTGGGTCCCGCCTACCGACGAATCCCAGCTGCCGCCGAATTACCACGAAATCTACGCCGAGCGCGGCTATGCGGATACCGAGTTCAATCCGCTCAAGACCTGGACCGAATATGTCAATCGCTTGATCGGCGTGAGCATCGGCGGGCTCATTCTGCTGACCTTGCTCTACTCGATTCCGTACCTGAAACGAGACCGGACCGTTTTTTTCTTGTCCCTGTCCGTGTTTTTATTGGTGGGGTTCCAAGGCTGGCTGGGATCGGCGGTCGTCGCCAGCAATTTGCGGCCGGTCATGATCACCGCCCACATGGTGACCGCTTTCTTGATCGTCTGTCTCTTGATTTACGCTATCGCGCGATCGCAACAAGACACGATGGGGCGTCTTGAGATCGGGGCGTTATCGCCGCGATTCAAAACCGTCCTGGCCGTGGCGATGGGAATGACATTGCTGCAGATCACCATGGGAACCCAGATCCGGGAGTCGGTGGACGTCATCGCCACGACCTTCAATCAAGGCGAGCGCCATCTTTGGCGGGAGGAATTTCCGATCATCTTCTATATCCATCGGTCGTTCTCATCCGTCATTCTCTTCACAAACCTCTGGCTCGTCTGGAATCTGGTGCGACGCCTCGAACGCGGACACCTGCTGCGAAACTTCGGCATAGGGCTGGGTGCTTTGGTGGTGGCCGCCATCGGCACCGGGGTAACGCTGGATCGTCTCGGGTTTCCGGCTTTCGTACAGCCGATTCACCTGGTCCTGGCGAATCTAATTTTCGGGACCCAGTTTTTCCTGTTTATCGCATTAAGGTATTCGGAGAATCCGAGGTTCACGGCCGCAGCGCGTGTCGATTAACCAGTAGAAACTATGCAGCCCGTAGGCTGGGTTGACGCTACGCGGAACTCCGGCACAGCCGAACCTTGAAGTCGAAGAAGCGTCCAAGGCGGCTAAAGGTAAGCGCGGGCCGGCCTCGACTTTGGAGAAGCAGATCGAGAAAATCAGTCAATTGCACGGACCAAGCAGAAGTTTGTCATGGAGATGCTGGATACCGCGATTCAATAAGCGTCATAGGAGAGATTATCATGCAAACCGTGAAGCAAATCGTCCACGATATCGCCGATCACCTGCCAGAGCAGGCAACCTTTGACGATGCCATGTACGCCTTGTACGTGCGCCAGAAGCTGGAGCGCTCGCTACAGGCGGCCGAGGAAGGCAAGGTGACCTCGCAGGAAGAGATGGAAAAGCGATACCTGAACGATGCGCGTTGAATGGTCAGACTTGGCGCGCGACGATCTCGATGATCTGGTGCGCTACATCAGCCGAGACTCGGCCTTTTATGCCCGGCGCTTTGGCGAAAAGGTGGTGCTGACCACCCGGTTGCTGAAGGACTTCCCGGAAAGCGGGCGGATGATCCCGGAGGCCGAAGACCCCGCGCTGCGAGAGATCATCGTGCAGGGCTATCGCGTGATGTATCGCCTGGAAACGGATCGCGTGCTTATCCTCGCCGTTATGCACGGCAGCCGCGACTTCGCGGGGCAGGACAAGAAGCCGTGGGAAGGCGATTAGGAACGACCGACAATGCAGGGGCTTGCCGTCACAGCGGCAGCACACACCCGTAGGCTGGGTTGGCGCTTCGCGGAAACCCGGCACAGCCGAGCCTTGAAACTGTTTGGGAGGCGATTGATGAGCCTTGCGACATGTATCGGTTGCGGATGTGACGGTCTCGATGCCTGTTGGGACGACAACACCGAGCAGCCGTGTCATTGGGCACGCGTCGACTACGAAGTCGGCTGAGGTGTTTGTTCTTGCTGCGCGGATTGAGCTTCCGCTTGGGATGCGGGTAATCGGGAGTTTCAGGTGCCGGTGAAAATCGATCTATCCGAAATTCCATCTTGAATTTGGACCATCTGGATATACAATCCAGATTGTATATCTAAATCATCCGGAGTCTGCCATGCAGGTTGCAAAATGGGGTAACAGCCTTGCGGTTCGTCTGCCTGCCGCCGTCGTAGAGGCGCTTGATCTCAAGGAGGGCGACGAAATCGAAATCCAGGTTGCAGGCGCTCATACGTTCGAGATCAGCAAAAAACCCGAAGCGCACGAACTGCTGAGCCGCCTGAGAAAGTATCGCGGTCGGCTTCCCGCGGATTTCAAGTTTGATCGGCTCGAAGCCCATGCGCGGAACTGAAGCCTTCTTCGATACCAACGTCCTGCTGTATTTGCTGTCGGGGGATGATGCCAAGGCCGATCGCGCCGAGGCGGTCATCAGCCAGGGCGGCGTGATCAGCATCCAAGTCCTCAATGAGTTTACTTCCGTCGCCGCCCGCAAGCTCGGCATGTCCTACGCCGAGATTCGTGACGTGCTGGATCCCATCCGGCTGATCTGCAGAATTGAACCACTGACCCTGGAGACGCACGATCTCGGACTTCAGATCGCGGAAAGATATGGATTTTCGGTGTACGACGCATTGATCGTTGCTTCCGCGCTTCTGGGCGATTGCAAGATCTTGTACACAGAGGACTTACAGGACGGCCAATCGATAGAAGGACGTCTCGTAATAGGCAACCCGTTTGCCATGTCCGCACAGTAGAGTCGGAACACCGGAAAAAGATTGTCGGTTGGACCGCTCACTTTCCGATTTATCGATCGATCGCTCACTCACTGGCCTGGACAGGGTGATAACGGATTTGGTGAGTTCCCAAAAAGCAAAACTCTGGATTACGCTTCGCTAACCCAGCCTATGCTGGCTTATAGGGCAGGTTAGCGTACGACGGAAACCCTGCCAGGAACGCGTGGGCTCGACGCGCGCCGTAACCCGCCGTTTATCGAGCAACCCGAACGGCGGGTTACGCGAGTCCGCTAACCCGCCCTTGTATTATCGATTTCGTGATGTTCTTAAGATTTTGGAGATACTCCGTGTCTTAAGACTCACACCTGGCGGGCACGCCAGGTTCGAGCGACTGGATGCCGTTTCCGCCCTTGGGAGATCACGCCC
>Ga0196971_1001042_pt1 | contig 14175 bp, 11 predicted proteins | sample S1v_1013CmetaG_FD_148660 | JGI IMG/M metagenome (GOLD analysis project Ga0196971, IMG submission 148660) | Soil microbial communities from Anza Borrego desert, Southern California, United States - S1+v_10-13C | ecosystem: Environmental > Terrestrial > Soil > Desert | place: USA: California... | reverse complement strand
ACACGGCGGAAGCGGTTCAGCATTTGGTTTACACGAACTCGACCATCACATGGAACCGTTCCGGCGCCGCTCCAGAGATCATGTCAGCCCGTTTTGAATACTCGTTCAACGGTGTCGATTGGAATGAACTTCCCGTTCCGGCGCGGTTTGAAGGGGGATGGCAACTGGCGGAAGCCGAAGTTCCTGCTGGTGCCACCTTGCGCGCAACGGGCCACTCGAGCGGCGGATACTTTAGCGGCTCGCAATTCCTGATGGAATCCAGCCTGGGGCCGCCGGTGATGCTTCCGCAGGATTCCATCCAGGCTCTTGATTTTGGCCAGACAAAGGTGCTCACGGCTGAAGTCATCGGAACGGGTCCTTTCACGTACCGATGGTTTCAGGACGGTGTGCTCCTGGATGGAAAAACCAATTCGTGGATCTCGATTTTCGTCCCGGGCACCTACGAGGTGGAGGTGACCAGCCTCGTTGGCGGCATTCGCAAACCCTTCGTGGTCGCGCGGTACGGAGCGGATTCAGCATTCAACGCCACTGCGGACGGCATTGTTTCCACGATCGTTCTCCAGCCGGATGGCAAAGTTTTGGTGGCGGGGGGATTCACCAATTCGCCTGGGCGAGGCATCGCTCGATTGAATCGCGATGGTTCTGTTGATCCGACGTTCTCTTCAAGCGTCAGCAACGGAGTGATCGGGGCGATGGCCTTGCAGGCGGATGGAAAGATCGTGGTGGGAGGAACCTTCAGCCGGCTCGGAGGTGAACCACGTTACCTTCTCGGAAGGCTTCATCCCGACGGCAGCCTTGATACAGCGTTCCATCCCAATCTCCTTTTCCAAACGCCTGACGAAGTGGTGCGATGTCTCGCCATCCAGCCCGATGGAAAGATACTGGTCGGAGGAAGGTTTGATCGGGTGGATAACCTGCCGCGCGCGGGCATTGCGGGGTTGAATGCCGACGGCATCGTGGACCAGGACTTCGTTCCGCCCAATCACCCGTGGCAATATCCTCAATGGGGCTTCATGGCTATTCTCATTGAGCCTTGGGCAGCGTGATCGCCGTCGGGGATTTGCCGCAATGGGAAGGCGCGAATCTTCTCCAGCGTCGTTTGGCTATGCGATTGAATTCCAACGGTTCATTCAACCAGGAATTACTCGTGATCCCATCATTCGTGCCCGGGTTTGTTCCGGAATGTGGCGCCTTGCTGCCTGACAGAAAATATTTGCTGGGCTCGGTGCCGGGTGTTGGTTATGGGCTTTCGCGATGGCACGCGGATGGCAATCGGGACACCAACTTTAACGTCTCTGCCGATTCGGTGATCCTCTGCTCAGCCGTGCAGGCAGATGGAAAAATCATCGTTGGCGGATATTTCAAAACGATCAATGGAGTCGCCCGCGACTCGCTGGCACGGTTGCACCCGGATGGAACTGTGGATTGGACGTTCACTCTCAGCCCGACAAATTCAGGCGCCGTTCACGCCCTGGCAATCGAACCGGACGGAAGATTGATGGCGGGCGGCAGCTTCAGCCGAATCGCCGGAGTCAATCGCCCTCGCCTTGCACGGCTGAATCATATCCAACCGGGATCGCAGACGCTTTCGTGGGATGGATCTGATGTTTGGTGGAATCGTTCCGGATCCGTCCAGGAACTGAACGCGGCGGGGCTCGAAGGCTCTGTCGACGGCGTCACGTGGGTCCAGTTGGGCGACGCGGAGCGAACCGAAACCGATTGGCGTTGGGATGGAACCACCACGGCCCCGAATGCGTTGCTTCGTGCGCGGGGCAGGATTGGAAACGGAAAATCCTCGTGGCTGTTGGAAAGCGTGGTGCCGACAGGTCCGGTTTCGGAAATCTCGCTCTCAGCCATTGCGGGCGCGCCTGAATCCAGCGGTGACTTTGCCTTCGGCGTGCACGGCAGCTTCGGCCACGTCGCCGTCATCGAAGTGTCCACGAACTTGCTTCATTGGGCGCCCCTCGGGACGAACCGAATTTCCACGCAGCCGTTTATCTTCAAAGACCCGTTCGCGACCCAGGCGATTCGATACTACCGTGCGCGGGTGTGGGCCAATTGATGTGGCGCGCGGGCGTTGTCTCGCGACGGCCACCTGTAGTCCCGATTTCAGCTTAAGCCGAGTTTCTTGAAGCGGCTGTTCACTTCCTTGAAATGGAAATCCAGGGAACAGAGCTTCTCCAGCTCGCCCTTCTTGAAATGCTGTGACACAGCAGGATCTGCCTGCAGCTGCTTCAGGAAATCAGCGTCGTCGCGCCCGGCGTGTTTCACTTCCCACGTTTTCATCGCCGCATCCTGAACCAACTTGTAAGCCTGCTCGCGGGTCAGACCTTTCCGGATGAGCGCCAGCAGCACGGTCTGGCTGTTCCACATGCCGAGGCTCAGTCCAAGGTTGCGCTTCATGTTTTCGGGATAAACCGCCAGACCATCCATCATCCGCGTCAGCAGGCCGAACATGTAATCGAGGAGCGTGCACGAATCGGGAAAGATGATGCGCTCGACGGAACTGTGGCTGATGTCGCGCTCGTGCCAAAGCGCGACGTTTTCGAGCGACGCCAGCGCGTTCCCGCGGAGTACGCGGGCAAGGCCAGTCAGGCGTTCCCACGTGATGGGATTCCGCTTGTGCGGCATCGCGCTCGATCCCTTCTGTCCTTTCGTGAAAGGCTCTTCCGCTTCCAAAACCTCGGTGCGCTGCAGATGCCGAAACTCAACCGCCCAGCGTTCGATGCTGGCCCCAACCAATGCCATTGTCATTTGAAACTCAGCATGAATATCCCGCTGTACGACTTGCGTGGCAATCGGGGCAGGGCGCAAGCCCAGTTTTTTGCAGACGTGGGCTTCGACACGCGGTGACAAATGCGCGCTCGTGCCAACGGCTCCGGAAATTTTGCCGACGGAAACTGTTTCGCGCACACGCACGAGCCGTTCAAGCGCGCGCGTGAATTCATCGTGCATCAACGCGAGCTTCAAGCCAAAGGTTGTAGGCTCCGCGTGAATGCCATGGCTGCGCCCGATGCAGGGAGTGAACTTGTGTTCCTTCGCGCGCTTCGCAATCGACTTCAACGCCACTTTCACGTCTGCGATCAGGACGTCGGCCGATTGCTGCATCTGCACGGCGTAGCAGGTGTCGCCGACATCGCTGCTCGTGAGACCAAAGTGAAACCAGCGGCTGGCGCGGTGATTGATCTTTTCAGCGACTGCTGTTGTAAAACCAATGACGTCATGGTTCAGCGTCTTTTCCAGTTCCTTCTGGCGCGCAACAAGTCCGTTCAAGTCAGCAAACCAAGCATTGCACCCCTCCGTGATCTTTGCGAAATCCGCCTGGGGCACGATGCCTTCCTTCACAAGCGCCTCGCTGGCGAGCAACTCAATTTCGAGCCAGAGGCGCAGCTTGTTTTCATCGGTCCAGATCGCCCGCATCTCGGGGCGCGAATAACGCGTAATCATGCGGGCGAAAGGTAGTGTCGAAGCCTGGCCTGTGAAAGCGGAAAGCGACTTGGCCGTTGATGCAGGCGCAGCTGGACACGTTCTTGAACAAATCCCGTTTGCCTACGGAACAGTAGAAGAATCGAAAACCACGAAACACACTAATTACACGAAACCCGCAGGCAATTTGCGAAAACTGGCGCAATTCGCGTGAACCCGTTTTTCCCCTTCCCATTCGGTTGCGGCTCTGCCGCGCTGTGTTCTCCGGGTTTCCCGTTCCTGCCTGGCCCGGAACCGTGCAACACATTCTGCCTTTCGCGCTTGTCCGAGACGGGGACACTCCCCTTGCGGAGATTTTTGTTCGCGATGAAGGGCTGATTCCGTAATTGTAAACGCAGGTATGGCCGCATCGGAAATCCCATGCACCGTTTCAGTGATCGTGGCGACGGCCCTGGTTTCCATCCAGGGTTTTCGCCAGCCGTATTTCTCAGATCGATATCTGTTTTCCGTGCGCGAGATCCTCGCCGGCAAGGAATGGCATCGGATGATTACCGCGGCGTTTCTTCATGCGGACGCCGCGCACCTGATCTTGAACATGGTCACGCTGTATTTATTTGGCAGCCTGATCGAACAGCACCTCGGACCCGCCCGCTTCCTGGCCATCTATTTCGCTGCGGTCATTGGCGGGAACCTGCTGCCGCTGTGGATGCATCGACAGCATGAGTACCGGGCTTATGGCGCGTCGGGGGGCGTATGCGGGCTGGTGTTCGCGTTCATTCTGCTCTTTCCGGGAGCGAGCCTGTCTCTCTTCATGCTGCCGATCTGGATCCCTGGATGGCTCTACGGGTTGCTGTATTTGGGAGGGTCGATTTATGCCATGCGACGACAACTTGGAAACATAGGGCACGAGGCCCACATCGGAGGGGCCCTCGCCGGATTGTGGATCACGGCTGCCATGCAACGTTCGGCTGTTCAGGAAAACAGGATGCTATTTGCGGCGCTGTCGGCGGTTGGCGTCGTGTTGATTTTGTACCTGTTGCGCAACCCGTTGATGCTGCCCTTGGAAGCGTTCCGCCGCACTTCCAGTTCTCCACTCACTCGGAAGCCGTCCAAGCCGCAGAAGGAGTCGGCCGAGGTGGATGCGATTCTGGATAAGATTTCCCGCGAAGGCATTCATAGCCTGACCGCGGAGGAACAGGCCATCCTGAACGGCGTTTCGAAGAAGATCCGCAGCCGGGCGGAGTCGCGCAGACCTCAGTCGGATCTGATCATCTGATCCTTCGCAGCAATTGCGGCGTCAGCTACCAGGTTTTGATGACAAGACGCCAGCGCTGGTTCCGTTGACATTCGTGTCAGGGCCGCGAGCCTCAGATGGATGGAACCAATTAACTGCTTCTCGGCCCGGCTGGGAAGTGTCCGCTGGACAGTGCTCCTGTCCAACCCGTAAATCAAATCAATGAAGTGTCGTCCTCTCTACCCGTGGGCGTGGCGTTCAATCCAGCTCGTCATTGGCGCGTGCGTGTTTGTCATCGTTGGAACAGTCCTGCCGGCTTCCGGCCAGACGCCCGCCAATCCGCCGCGCGAACGGCTGTTGATGGATTCCGGCTGGCGCTTTTTCCTGGGGAACGAGTGGGGAATCGCCCAGAACCTTTCCAAGGCGGGAACGGGGAGCGGTCCGGCCAGCGCTTCGTTCAGTGATGCAAGCTGGCGTGTGGTGAATCTGCCGCACGATTGGGCCGTGGAATTGCCGTTCAACATCAACGCCGACAGCGCCCATGGATTCAAGGCGCTCGGACGCGGTTTTGATTCGAACAGCGTCGCGTGGTATCGCCGGACCTTCGTCCTTCCCGAACAGGACCAGCACAAGCGCATCTGGATCGAATTCGACGGCGTTTTTCGCGACAGCGAGGTATTCGTGAACGGATGGTTCGTAGGCCGGCACGAAAGCGGCTACAGCAGCTTCCGTTACGACATCACGGATGTGATCCATGCTGGCGGACCAAACCTGGTTGCGGTGAAAGTCGACGCGTCGCAATTCGAAGGCTGGTTCTACGAAGGCGCAGGTATCTATCGACACGTCTGGCTCGTGAAGACAGGCCCTGTCGCAATCGCGCCTGACGGCATTTTTGTGCGCTCGCAGTTTCCCGGAAACCGCCCGGGACCCGAAGCCGAGGTCGTCGTTCAAACGCTCGTTCACAATTCGACGACGAACAGCGCCAACGTCGCCGTGGTGCATGAAATCGTAAATCCTGCAGGCCAATCCGTCGCTCGCATCGAACAGTCCGGCCCCGTTCGGGGGAAGGCGGATTTGGAATTGAACGGCACCGCGAAGGTGACGCAGCCGCAGCTTTGGTCGCCCGAGAAACCTGATCTGTATCGCCTCATCACCACCGTTCACGAAGGAGGCCAGCGGATCGATCGGAAGGAAACAGTCTTTGGCATTCGCACCATCGCGATGGATCCCAACCGGGGTTTCATCCTCAATGGCGAGCCTTACGTGATCAAGGGGACCTGCAATCATCAGGACCACGCAGGAGTGGGCACGGCGATGCCCGATGAATTGCACTATTTTCGAGTGTCGCGCCTGAAGGAAATGGGAAGCAACGCCTATCGCACGTCGCACAATCCGCCCACGCCTGAATTGCTCGAGGCGTGTGACAGGTTGGGGATGCTCGTGATGGATGAGAATCGCCTGCTGGGTGCGGATGCGAAGCATATGGGCGAATTGGAGCGGCTCGTGAGACGCGATCGTAATCATCCGTCGGTGGTCTTCTGGTGCATCGCGAACGAGGAGTTCACAGTGCAGAGTTCGCTGTCAGGCGCGCGGGCGGCGGCTGCGATGCAGGAACTGGTTTTGCGCCTTGATCCGACCCGGCCCGTGACGTACGCCGCGCCGCAAGGAAACGACTTCTGGGGAATCAACAGCGTGATCCAGGTACGCGGGTGGAATTATCATCTGGCCAAGGGCATGGACCAGTATCATGCCGAGCATCCGCAGCAACCGAACATCGGCACGGAACAGGGAAGCACGGTCAGCACGCGCGGTATTTACGTGAATGATCCCGCGCGCGGTTACGTGAGCGCCTACGATACAAACGTGACGTCGTGGTCGAACACTGCCGAGCAATGGTGGAGCTACTTCGCAGCGCGGCCCTGGCTCTCGGGCGGGTTCGTGTGGACGGGATTTGATTATCGAGGCGAGCCGACGCCGTATCACTGGCCGTGCATTAATTCGCATTTCGGCATCTTCGACCTGTGCGGTTTTCCCAAGGACAACTTCTATTATTACCAATCCTGGTGGAGCGACAAAACCGTGCTGCATCTGCTGCCGCATTGGAACTGGCAGGGCAGGGAGGGAAGCGAAATCGAGGTGAGGGCTTTGAGCAACTGCGATTCGGTGGAGCTGTTCCTCAACGGTCAAAGCCTCGGGACGAAGAGCGTTGCCCGCAATTCCCACGCTGCATGGCTCGTGAAGTATGCCCCGGGAACGCTATCGGCCAAGGGCTATCGTGACGGCAAGGTGGTTGCCGAAACGAAGCGGGAAACAACGGGACAGGCAGCGGCGTTGCGCTTGCACCCGCACAAACCTGCGTTGAAGGCAGACAACGAGGATATCGCGGTAATCACGGTTTCCCTGCACGATGGCGAGGGACGCGTGATTCCCACAGGGAATCGCCCGGTGCAGTTCGATCTTTCGGGGCCTGGAAAAATTCTCGGTGCCGGCAACGGCGATCCGAGTTCTCACGAGCCCGACGTCTTCATCCCGCGGCAGCCGATCACCACAAGGCCAATTGGTGGCTGGCGGATGGCTCCCGTTGCGGATCCCTACCAGGCAAACATTCCCGAGATGCAAATCGCTGTGAACGATTCCAGCTGGCAGCGAGTGGATGTCACGCAAGAGTCAGGACCGCTGGGGCAAAACAGCAAGGCAGCCTTTCGGGCGCGTTTCACCCTCTCGCATCAGGACATGGAGAAGGCAAGCATTGAACTCTGTTTCGGAATGATTGATGAAGAGGGATTCGTTTACGTGAATGGGCAGAAGGTTGGCGAATCGCGCGATTGGCGCGCAGCTCCGGTCTTCGATATCAAACGCTTCGTAAAAGCAGGCGAAAACACGGTGGCAGTCGCGCTTGCAAACTGGACGGGGAGCGGCGGCGTCAACAAGGGCGCCTGGGTTGCCTTGCGCGACGACGTCATTCCAGTGCAGTGGGAACGCAGCGTGTTCAATGGCCTCGCGCAGATCATTGTTCAGGCGGGCAGCGAATCGGGTGAGATCACATTGACCGCGCGTGCCGGGGAGTTGCGTCCAGCGGTCCTGAAGCTGCCGGTTCAACGCGGAACCCCGCGTCCTGGTGTAGCCGCCAACTAAAAAAGGACATGCTTTTGCTCGGATGCCGGGAATGGCCACACCCAGTCCTTGTTGAAAGTCCAGCGGTTGGGAACATCCAAGGCTCGATTTCTGCGGCCGCAACAGCTGTGGATTGAGCGGGCTTGAATGCTTTGCTCCAAAGTCCCACAGTCTGGCCGCATTGAGACATCGTCTGCTACATGCGCCTTGAACCCCAACCGGCAAAGCCCGCAGCAGCAGCCACAGCGTTCCGAAGCGAATCGACGCCACGCCTGGGCTATGTGCCATCGCTCGACGGCATCAGGGGCGTCGCGGTACTGCTGGTGGTGTTCTCGCACGTTCGATGGATCGACGACACCTTTTCCGGGGTGGCCGTAAACACGTTCTTCGTGCTCAGCGGATTCCTGATCACCGCCCTGCTCACCGAGGAATGGAATCAAAACGGTTCGATCAGCCTGCGCAGATTCTATCTGCGGCGCGCGCTACGATTGCTGCCTGCGCTAATTGCCATGCTGATGGTTTTTGTGCTGCTCGGCGCGTTTTCCGATATTTCCCGCCGTTTCAGCGCGCTGGGAGCGGACGCGCTGCACGCCCTGTTTTACTGGACCAATTGGGCGCAGATTTCGCATTACAGCCGTCACAACCCGTTCAACCACACATGGTCCCTCGCCATCGAAGAACAGTTTTATCTGCTGTGGCCGCTTGTGCTCGGCCTGTTCCTGAAGAAAACCACGCGATCCTCGGCGCTCTCCTGGATATTTCTGCTGTGCTTTCTCGCGATGGTTTTGCGCGTGATTGTCATTCAAATGGACCCGACCTCGCTGAAGCTGCTGCGCCGCGCCAACCTCGGTCTCGACACGCGCGCCGATTCCCTTTTGCTCGGCAGCCTGGGAGGCCTCGCGTTTTCATCAGGACTGATGCCGATCCAAGCGTGGGTTCGTCGAATGCTTGGCTTCGCTTCGTGGGTCTCAATGGCTGGACTTTGCTCGCTCGTTTGGTTTGATTGGTTTCGGAATCCGGAACTGCTCGCGTACGGGTGGTTTGTTGCATCGGCGCTGGCGTTGGTCGTTATTTGTCATCTTGCGCTCGCTCAACGCACTGCGCTGCATCGGCGGGTGCATTCTGACACTGCCCCAGATCACGGGTTCAGCAACTCATCCCAATGATCGTTGTAGCGGGCTTCCATGAGGGAGCCGAGATGGCGCATGCCTAAAGGGGTCCAACTTTGTCCGGGACGTTTGAATCGGCACTGTCTCTTGCGACACGCGGATTCAACTGGGCCGGAACCGATGGGCCAGCCGCGCCGGTTGATCGTGTGGTAATTCATTCGTCGCGCATGTCCGGCAAAGTATTCCTGTTCTCGTTTGATCACTTTGCCCGCATCGTTCTGAGGGGCGATCAGAGCCTGGATCTCTTCGAGCACTTTGACGTGCTTGCCGTGCCGGAGTTGATGCCGGCGGCCTTCAACCCATTGAGCCACCTTGCTTTCCTCCGGACCAACCAGCGCGCGTCCCAGCTCCCAAAGATGCTGACTGGCATGATAAAAATCCAAGACCTCATTGGCCCCGGCCCAGCGATCCTTGGCCAAATGCCAGATCCACGGGGCTCCATCAGCAACAATCAGTTTGGACTGGGCCCGTCCTAATCCGCCGCGCATTGCCTCCCAATGCAGGCGTTGCCCAAATTCCACCGGCTCGCCTTGCCAGCCGACCACGATCTTTTCAGTTAGCTCGCCACGGCCCCGGGAACTGCGTGCTGACTGTTCGTGCCGGTAATACACGCCCGTTTTCCATTCGCGCCATTCCACCCGTGGCTGTGAGGTGCGACGCCTGCCCCAGCCCGGTCCCCGCTGACGCACCAGCCAGCCATCCAGCATCAGCACCACCAGGTTGGATCCCGCACGCTGAGGCTCACGATCAACCGGTGGAACTTTCAGACGCTCTTGTGTTTGAGCTTCGGAGCGGCTGCCCAACCGTTGCGCCAGCGCATGCACCGCTGAGGCGCTGATCTTCACGCCCCACTTTTCAGCCACAAGTGCCGCTTCCTCATAAGACCCGGTGGCCGTTACAGTGAAAGCCAGCTTGTCTGTCAGCCCAAGACTCAACTGCTGGTGATCGCTTAATCCCCACCGTTCGCGGATAGGACAGCCCCAGTGACCGTCAGCAGCGTCCTGGCCGTGCAGCACCTCCAGTTCAATGAGTCCGGGAACGCTTCTTAGCCGCATGCGCCGTCCCCGCCGATGGATCAGGCGGCCGTTGCTGTGGGGGAAAAACGCCGCCATGAAGGTCGGCTTCTTTTTGCAGTTCTTGTTCAAGACGCTTGCGCGTCCACTCACGTCCTTCAGCTTCCACGGCCATTTCAATCTCACGCAGCGACCGCGGTGGCTGATGCTCAGAGTTCATCCGGTTCCTTTGGTTGGTGGGTTTACGTCGATTGAGGAACCGTTCACGCACTCATTGTGGGGGCAGTGTCAAGATGCACCCCATTCGGGGCCGACAGGTGGTTGCTGTTTGACATCGCACTCCAAATCCTGCACGAAACCAACACGCATTCGTTGTGTCCGATGGATCGTATCATGACTTCTTCGCCATCCGAGCGTGTCGCGGTTTGCAGTTGGTCGCTGCAACCGGCCGATGTCTTCGATCTCCTGCAAAAACTTGAACAGGCAGGGATCTCCCGCGTGCAGCTCGCGCTTGATCCGCTGTGGAAAAACACGCCGCAGTGGAATCATGCGGCGGCGGAATTGAAGCAGGCGGGCATCAGCGTTATCTCGGGCATGTTTGGTTGTGCGGGTGAGGATTACTCCAGCCTGGAAAGCATCCGCCGCACGGGCGGCATCGCCCCTGACGAGACCTGGGATGAGAATCAGAAACGCATCGACGTAGTCGCTGAAATCGCCGCCGCAATGTTGCTCCCGCTTGTCACCTTTCACGCGGGATTTCTTCCGCATCAAACCACCGACCCGAATTTCAGTGTGCTGTTGTATCGCGTCAGGCATGTGGCCGACGTGTTTGCAAAATTGAATATCAACGTCGCGTTTGAAACGGGACAGGAGACAGCGCCTGACCTGGCGCAGTTCCTGGAATCCCTGGATGCTCCGAATGCTGGCGTTAATTTTGATCCCGCGAACATGCTTCTGTATGACAAGGGCGACCCGATCGCGGCGGTTCGCACGCTGGCTCCGTGGATTCGGCAGGTGCACATCAAGGATGCGCAGCGGACGCAGGTGCCGGGGACGTGGGGCAGGGAGGTGCCTGTCGGATCGGGCGAAGTGAACTGGGCCGCGTTCTTCGGTGAACTCAAGGCGATTGGGTATGCTGGAGATTTTGTGATTGAACGCGAGGCGGCGTCGCAACGCGTTGCGGATGTAAGGCTCGCACGGGAACTTATTGAAAGGTTCGCCGCGTGAGCCAGCCCGCTGCAACGCAGAAGCTGGTGAACGTGGCGGTGGTTGGTCTTGGGTTCATGGGCATGACGCACCTCCGCGCCTATCTGAAGAATCCGCTCGCGCGCGTTCGAGCGGTTTGTGATCCGTCGCGGGCGCCAGTGAACGGCATTCTTCCGGCGGTGGGCGGGAACATTGGAGCGCCGGAAGATGTTCGTCTGGGCCCAGACGTGAAAGTTTTCCGGAAGCTCGAGGATCTGCTGGCGGATCCTGCGATTCATTTGGTGGACATTTGCACGCCGACACCACTGCATCCTGCCCAGGCGATTGCCGCGTTGCGCGCGGGCAAGCATGTGATGTGCGAGAAACCGCTGGCGCGCACCTCGGCAGAGGCGCGGGAAATCCAGGACGTGGCTCGCAGTGCGCCGGGCGTTTTGATGCCGGCCATGTGCATGCGCTTCTGGAGCGGCTGGGGATTTTTGAGGGAGATGGTCCGCGAAGAGCGTTTTGGAAAAACCCTTTCAGCACATTTTTTCAGGGGCTCCGAAAAGCCGGCGTGGGGCAAATCCTGGACGGCTCAAGGAGGCGGCGACCTGGGCGGCGCGTTGTTCGATCTCCACATCCACGACACCGACTTCGTTTACTTCCTGTTCGGACGGCCTGACGCTGTTTTCGCCACGGGGCGTGTCACGGCGGACGGCATGGTGGAGCACGTCGTCACCCAATACCAATATCCGCGCGGACCCGTGGTGTCGGCCGAGGGAAGCTGGCTGCGGGCGCAGGGATTCAACATGGGCTATCAGGTGCAATGCGAGCGTGCGACGATTGAATTCGACCTGGCGCGCGGCACGGAAGCCTTGCGCATCATCGAGCCGGGAAAGCCCGTTGCGGTTGTTCCGTGCGGTGCTCCTGACGGTTACGCCGCCGAGATCGATTACCTGTTGAACTGCCTTGTGAACGGCGAAACGACCGAAAAGGTGACGCCGGCTGATGCGGTCGCCGGGCTTGAAATTTGCGAAGCGGAGGAGAAGTCAATTCGCACTCAGACGATTGTGCCGCTTTGAACACGCGTCGCGTTAATCAATCAAATGAAACATTCGCCCCGCCTGAAACTGTTTGTGATGATGGTCCTGGAGTTCTTCATCTGGGGCGCGTGGCTCCCGCTGATCTTCAGTTACCTTCCAAGCCTGGGATTCACGTTTGCGCAGCAGGCCTGGATCCTGAATGCATTTCCGATCGCCGCGATCGTCGGCCTGTTTTTCAGCAACCAGTTCGCGGATCGCAATTTCTCGGCCGAGCGATTCCTTGGTTTCAGTCATCTGGTCGGCGGCCTTGCGATGCTCGGGCTCGCGTTCACCCAGAGTTTTTGGATGTTCTTCACGTTGATGATGATCCATTGCCTGCTGTACGTGCCGACGATCTCGATCGTAAATTCCATCGCGTTCGCAAACATGCAGGATTCCAAGAAGGAATTCGGGTTGGTGAGAATGGGTGGGACGATCGGTTGGATCCTCGCGGCGTGGCCGTTCACGTTCATCCTGGTGGACTGGGAAGCAGTGCGCGCGGCCAATCCGCAGGGCTTCACGGACTGGATCGCGACCGCTTTGAAATCCGGGCTCACAGGCGCAGCGCTGCAATCGGCAACGAAATGGACTTACATCGTGGCGGGCGTTGCATCCCTGATGCTTGCAGCCTTCAGCCTTGTTCTGCCACACACGCCGCCCCGGAAAGCGGCCGCGGGATCCAGCGAAAAGCTTGCGTGGCTGGAGGCGATGAAACTGTTGAAGCATCCCTTCGTGCTCGTGCTGTGGCTCGTGACCCTGGTGGATTCATTCGTGCACAATGCCTACTTCAACTGGACGGGAACCTTCCTTGGCGCGGCGCGAACGGCGGGCGGCGTTGGAATGGCGGGGAACTGGATCATGCCCGTGATGAGCGTTGGACAGGTGGCCGAGATCCTGACGATGTTCATTCTCGGAGCGACGCTGAAACGCCTGGGGTGGCGGATCACGATGATCGCCGGGATTCTTGGCCATGCCGCGCGGTTCGGAGTTTATGCGTATTTGCCCCAGCACCAGGAACTGATCGTCCTCGTGCAGATCCTGCACGGCGTCTGTTACGCATTCTTCTTCGCCACGGTTTATATCTTCGTGGACGCGTATTTTCCAAAGGATGCGCGGTCCAGTGCGCAGGGATTGTTCAATGTGATGATCCTTGGCATTGGCTGCCTGCTGGCGAATTCCATCTGCCCGTATCTGATGCAATCAGTGTTCACCAAAAATGGCGTGACGGATTTTCGCGCGCTGTTCCATGTGCCGATGATTTCATCGATTGTTGCGGCAATCGCCATGGCATTGTTCTTTCATCCGCCGAAAAGCGAGAAGGTGCCGGAAACCATTCACTGAGTCATATTCGTTCATGCATATGCGTTCATGTTGTTGGCTGTTCCTGTTGATCGGAGCCATCTGCCGGATGCCTGCGGCGGACGAGCCGCGGACGGGGGGCGGGAGTCCGCCGCCGGGATTTAAAGAACTGTTCAACGGCCGTGACCTGAGCGGCTGGTGGGGAGCTGAAACGGAAGACCCGCGCAAGTACATGGACCTTCCCGCAGCCGGCCTTCAGCGGAAGAAGGTGGCGAGCCTTGCCGACATTCGGCGTCACTGGTCGGTCGAGGGTGACGAATTGGTGAACGACGGTGGCGGTCTTTATCTCACGACGGATGAGTTCTTTGGCAACTTTGAGCTGAGGCTCGAATACAAAACAGTTTCGGGGGCGGACAGCGGGATCTATTTGCGGGGTTGTCCGCAAGTGCAGATCTGGGATTCAACCGATGCCAGCAAGTTTGCGATCGGGGCTGACAAGGGATCGGGCGGCTTGTGGAACAACCCAGCCGGCGCGGCAGGCAAGGATCCATTGGCAAAGGCTGACCGTCCGTTCGGGGAGTGGAATCAATTCCGAATCGTGATGATCGGCGCGCGTGTCTGGGTCTGGCTGAACGGCGTTCAAACTGTAAATG
>Ga0196971_1001041_pt1 | contig 14201 bp, 17 predicted proteins | sample S1v_1013CmetaG_FD_148660 | JGI IMG/M metagenome (GOLD analysis project Ga0196971, IMG submission 148660) | Soil microbial communities from Anza Borrego desert, Southern California, United States - S1+v_10-13C | ecosystem: Environmental > Terrestrial > Soil > Desert | place: USA: California... | reverse complement strand
ATATGGGGCCGATGCCCGTCGTCGCCGGCTTCTACGATTCCGGCGAGATCGCCCGCGCGGATAAGGAGCAGCTCGTCGTCTGGTTCAGCGATGAACTCGCGACCGCGATCGTCGCCAACGCCACCGGTCCGGAGGCGGAGCGGCTTGATTTCGACTTCCGTTCGTGGGCGAACGATTCCGAAGTCGTCGATATCCGCTACGCCGTCGGCCAGCACGCGACGCAAACCCGCGCCGAGATCAACACCCGCTTCAGGCAAACCGGAATTCCCGGCGGCATGAACCTGACTTGGAACATGTGCCGGCTCGCGAACGGCGAATGGCGCATCGATGACATCGTCGCCGTCGATGTGCCTGATGAGCCAGCGCTAGGCGCCGGCGAGACCATCACGTTGCGTGCGCTACTCGGGCTTGAAGCATCCGGTGAAGGCCGTTGCGCGTAATGACGCGGCGCAAAAATGCAGACCAGACCACCGCCTAAGCATAAGTGCAGCATAGCTTTTTCCTATGCTGCATTTGCTCACGATCAATTTGAACGGCGCGTAGGGAGCGCTACATAAGCCCTCGAACCCACCCACCAAATCGAGGAGCCACACATGCTGGGGATCGGCCAGAAACTGCCGTCGTTCAAAGTCACGGGCGTGAAGCCTAAATTCATGCAGCACGAAGAAAACGGCGTCTCGGCGTTCGAAGAGGTCACCGAGAAGAGCTTCGAGGGCAAGTGGAAGGTCATCTATTTCTACCCGAAGGATTTCACGTTCGTCTGCCCGACCGAAATCGCTGAGTTCGCCAAGCTCAACAAAGAGTTCGAAGAGCGCGACGCGGTCGTGCTCGGCGGCTCAACCGACAATGAGTTCGTGAAGCTCGCCTGGCGCCGCGATCACAAGGATCTCGCCAAGCTCGCCCACTGGCAGTTCGCCGACACCAATGGCTCGCTGGTCGATGGCCTAGGCGTGCGTTCTGAAGACGGCGTTGCGCTACGCGCCACGTTCATCGTCGATCCGGACAACACGATCCAGCATGTCTACGTCACGAACCTGAACGTCGGCCGCAATCCGCAGGACACGCTGCGCGTTCTTGACGCGCTGCAGACCGATGAACTGTGCCCGTGCAATCGCCAAGTCGGCGGCGACACGTTGAAGGCGGCCTAAGCAAAGCGTCCCGGACGCAAAGCGATCTGGGGCCAACGGCCGACATGAACACTACGCGCCCCATCCCTCCCCCCGAGGGCGCGTGGAAAACCGGCGGGACGTTTGGGCTCAAGCGTCCCGCCGGCGCTTTTTAGAGAATGAGGATTCCGAAATGGCGTTCGACGCTCTGCGCGATACCCTTCCCGACTACGCGAAGGACATCAAACTGAACCTCGGCTCGCTCGCCAGCGACACGGCGCTGAACGATCAGCAAAAGTGGGGCGCGTTCCTGGCGTGCGCGCACGCCATCGGCGAGCCGTCGCTGCTGCGCGCGATCGAAGCGGAAGTCGTGAGCAAGCTGGAGCCGGCAGCGGCGAACGCTGCGAAGGCGGCCGCGGCGATCATGGGCATGAACAACGTCTATTATCGTTCGCTCCACCTGATGAAGAACGAAGAATATCGCACGCTGCGCGCGGGGCTGCGCATGAACATCATCGCCAATCCGGGCGTCGATAAGGGCGATTTCGAACTCTGGTCGCTGGCCGTCTCGGCCGTAAACGGCTGTGGCATGTGCCTCGACAGCCACGAAGAAGAACTGCGCAAGCGCGGCTTCTCTGCGGCGCAAGTGCAAGCGGCGTTGAAAATTGCGGCTGTAGTGAACGCAGGCGCGGCGGTGCTGCGCGCGGAAGCGGCGGTCGCTTAATTACAATATGGACCGCCGGCGCCCTCGCGGGCCAGCACCGGCGTATGCCGGCGCCGGCGGTCCATATTAACCCAGCGCTTCCTGAATATCCGCGATCAGGTCGTCGACATCTTCGATACCGACGCTGAAACGCACCAGCCCATCCGTGATCCCCAGTGCTTCGCGCAGCGGCCTATCGATCGAGGCGTGCGTCATGATCGCCGGATGCTCGATCAGCGATTCCACGCCGCCGAGCGATTCCGCCAGCGAGAAGAGTTGCACCTTCTCCAGGAACGACCGCGCCGCCGGCAGACCGCCCTTCAAAGTCGCCGTGATCATGCCGCCATAGCCGCCGCGCATCTGCTTCTTGGCGATCGCGTGCTGCGGATGATCGGCGCGGCCGGGATAGATCACGCGCTCGATCTGCGGCTGTTCGGCCAGGAAATCGGCGATCTTCGCGGCGTTCTCGCAATGGCGCTGCACGCGCACATGCAGCGTCTTGGTCGAGCGCAGCAGCAAAAAGCAATCCCACGGCGCGGAGATCGCGCCAACGGCGTTCTGGATGTAGTGCAGCCGCTCGCCCAGTTCGTCGCTATTGGTGACAAGCACGCCGCCGATCACATCGCTGTGGCCGCCGATATACTTGGTGCACGAATGGCTGACGATATCGGCGCCCAGCGAAAGCGGGTTCTGCAGCACCGGCGTCGCGAACGTGTTGTCCACGCAGACGATCGCGCCCCGCGCCTTGCCGATGCGGGCGACGGCTTCGATGTCGATGATCTTCAACAGCGGATTGGTCGGCGTCTCGATCCAGACCAGTTTCGTCTTTCCCGTGAACGCCGCCTCGGTCGCGTCAAGATCGAGCATATCGACGCGCGTGTAGGTAACGCCGAATTGCTTGAAGACTTTATCGAGCGAGCGGTAGGTGCCGCCATACACGTCATCGCACAGCACAACGTGATCGCCGCTCGATAGCAAATGAATGCAGCCCGCGAGCGAAGCGAGGCCCGAGGCGAACATGATGCCGTGCCGCCCGCCTTCGAGCGAGGCGAGGTTCGCTTCCAGCGCCTTGCGAGTTGGGTTCGCCGAGCGCGCATAGTCATAGTCATCGATGACGACGCCTGGGCTTTTCTGCACATAGGTCGAGGTCTGATAGACCGGCGTCATGATCGCGCCGGTGGTCGGATCGGGCTGCTGGCCGGCGTGGATGCAGCGCGTGCCGAAGCGTTTGTTGTCGTGGTGCATGTTAGCGGCCCTTGCCGGCGAGATATTCGATCAGATCGATCTTCGAAATTACGCCGACAACGTTCGACGCATCCACCACCACCGCGACGTGATCGGTTGCGAAGATGTGGAACAGCTCCTCGATCCGCGCCTTCGGATAGATGAGGCCCGCGATCGGCGAGGCGATCGACTTCGCTGGCGCTTCCAAATCGAACGCGCGTTTCTGCATCTTCGCCAGAATGTCGCTCTCGTGCACGATGGCGTTGAGCTTGCCGCGTTCGATCAGAGGCACTTGGCTGACGCCATGCTTGCGCATCAAATCGACGACATTGCGTACCGGCGCGTCCGCGTCGGCGGTGATCGGATTGCGCGGCGAGCGCTTCAGCAATTCTTCCACGAAGCCCAGCTCCTGCTCGGTTTCGGTGAAGCCGTGCTCCTTCATCCAATCGTCGCGCAGGAACTTGGAGATGTAGCGGTTGCCATGATCCGGCAGCACGGTGACGACCACTTTGCCCGGCCCAAGCTCCTTGGCGATCTCGATCGCCACATGAACGTTCGAGCCAGAAGAGCCGCCGCAGAACAGTCCCTCTTCCTTCACCAGCCGCCGCGCCATCACGAAGGAATCGCGGTCGTTCACCTGGCGCATGTCGTCGACAACGGAGAAATCCATCGCCCGGCATTCGATGTCCTCGCCGATGCCTTCGACCATATAGACGTGCGCCGTCGGCAGCGTCTTCGTATGGAAGAGATGATAGTGCACCGAGCCCAGCGGGTCGGCGCCGATGATCTTCACGTTCGGCGCATGCTCTTTGAACCAACGGCCGACGCCAGAGACCGTGCCGCCCGTGCCGGTGCCGCCGACGAAGGCGTCGAACTTGCCACCGTCCGTATCTTCGAAAATTTCACGCCCCGTCGAGTGATAATGCGCCTCGATATTCCATTGCGAGTGGTATTGATCGACGTAGAACGCGCCCGGCGTATCGTCCGCGATTTTCTTGGCGACATTGACGTAATGCTCCGGCGAATCCCCCGGCACATCCGTCGGCGTGATGATCACTTCGGCGCCGTACGCGCGCAAAGAATCCTGCTTCTCCTTGCTCATCTTGTCCGGCATCGTGAACACGCAGCGATAGCCTTTAATCGCCGCCGCCATCGCCAAGCCCTGGCCAGTATTGCCCGACGTGTTCTCAACGATGAGGCCGCCCGGCTTCAGGATGCCGGCCTCTTCCGCTTTCTCGATGATATAATTGGCCATGCGGTCTTTGATCGAGCCCGCGGGGTTCAAATACTCGCACTTCACCCAAACTTCGGCTGCGCCCGGCGGCACGATTTTGTTGAGCTTCACCAGCGGCGTATTGCCGATCGCGGCGAGGATGTTCGGTTTCAGTCTCATTCAGCGCTCTCGTAGAGGAAGTTTGGGCGCTGTTTAGCCATTTGCCGCGCGCCTAGCCAGCGCACACGACGCCGCTGTTCACGGTTTGCGCTTGCGAGCGCTGGAAATAGCCAGTGCGCCGCCGCCCATCAGCGCTAGCGGCCCGATCGCAGCTTGGTTCGCGTCCGGCCCGCCTTGGCGCAACACCAGGATCAGCATTGCAAAGCCAAGCAGCACGAACAGGGCGCCAACCGCGATCCGCATGAATTTCATCATGCGGTGCGGCCGATCCGTTTGATTTCCCACTCAAGTTCGATTCCGTGCTTGGCCTTTACCGCCGCGCGCACGTCTTCGCCCAAGCCTTCGATGTCCGCCGCCGTTGCGTCGCCGGTATTGATCAGGAAGTTCGCGTGCTTTTCACTCACCTGCGCGCCGCCGCGGCGATAGCCGCGCATGCCGGCTTCATCGTTGAGCTTCCATGCCGACAGCTTTTCGCCGTTTGAGTCGACCGGGTTCTTGAACGTCGAGCCGCCGGTCTTCTCGCGGATCGGCTGCGATGCTTCGCGCTTGGCTGTGATTTCCGCCATCCGCGCCGTCACTGCGAGCGGATCGTCGCGCTGACCGAGGAACACCGCCTGCATCCAGATGATCGGTTCTTCGACGGCGTTATGGCGATAGGTGAAACCAAACTGCTCGACGCTGAACGTGCGCTTGTTACCCGCACGATCGTAGCCCCAGGCAGCTTCAAGCACATCTTTTGTTTCGCGCCCGTAGCAGCCCGCATTCATGGTCAGCGCACCGCCGATCGTACCTGGGATGCCGGCGAAGAATTCGAGCCCGGCGATGCCTGCCTTCGCCGCCGCTTTCGCGACCATTGCGTCGAGCGCCCCAGCGCCCACGACGACGCGCGCCTCAGGCGCGTCCACCGTGTCGAGATCCGTCGTTATTTGGGCGAACTGGCGTCCGGCAAGCCGGATTACGACTCCCGGCACACCGCCATCGCGCACAATAAGATTCGAACCGACCCCGATCGGCAGCACCGGGACGTCTTGCGGCAACGCAGCGAGGAACGACGCAAGATCGTCCTCGTCAGCGGGCAAGAAAACCGCGTCCGCCGGGCCGCCGACCCGGAACCAAGTGAAGGGCGCAAGGCTTTCGCCGCGCAGGAGCTGGCCGCGGACACTGGGCAGATCGAGTTCACTCATAGTTGATGGCGTATCTCACGCTTTTGAACGCCGGCAAAGCCGCCGCCGCTCGTCGGGATACTGGGACCACGCCATACTCTCCGGCAACAGACGGAGACGCCCACATGCGCCAAATGGGTTTTATCGCAGCTGCCCTGCTGCTTGCAGCATGCGCCACAGAACCAACCAGCGAAACCGCTGCCGGCAGTGACCGAGATTGCTTCCGCTCGGAAAATGTCAGCGGCTATAGCGTCATTGACGATCACAATGTCCGGGTCACCGCCGGCGCGAGCCGGCATTACATTCTAGGCACGAGTTGGAATGCCCGCGACCTGGACTGGACACACACCATCGCCATTCGCTCAAGCACCGGCTGGATCTGCACCGGCAACGGGCTTGGTGTCGAACTGATCGGCGGCGAACCGCGCCGCACTTATCCTGTCACCTCGATTACACGCGCGCCGGAAGAACCTGCCGCGGCCCCCAGCTAAGGAGAACGCCACATGTTTCGCAAACTCGCCGCCGCCGCGGCTTTGCTCACGCTCGGCGCGTGCGCCTCGACAACCGAGACCGCCTCCAGCGGCGAAACCCGCGACTGCTTCCGCACCGTCGACGTGCGCGGCTATGGCGTGGTCGATGAGCATCGCATCCGCGCGCGGGTCAGCACCACGCGCGAATATTATCTCACCATCGCCCAAAACACGCGCGACCTGGATTGGAACCACGCCATCGCCATTCGCTCGAACACGAGCTTCATCTGCGTCGGCAATGGACTGGGTGTGCAAGTGCTCGGCGGCGATCCGGCGATCCCGTATCAGGTCACGCGCATCGAACGCGCGCCGGACGACACGCCCGCCGGCAGCTAAGTCTCACGACACCGGCAGACCAGCGCGCAGGGCGATCCGGCCCAGCGCGCCCTGGACGATGACGTCGAGCTGGCTCTTCGGCTGGTAATCGGCCGGCGCGACGTAGTTGACGCGATCTTCCGCAATCAGCCGCGTGATTTTGTCGAGGCTGCGCGGCTCGGTCCATTGATAGGGATCGAGCACGGCGATGGCGCAGCCGCCCTGGCTGGTCACCATCTTCATCGATGGGATATCGGTGTCGCCGTCGCCGATGAAGATCATGCGCTCGAACGGCAGTTCACGCGCATCATTGTGCATCCAGCGATTGATCGCTTCCGTATCGTGGACGTTGTCGATGCCCTTATTGATGCGAAACAGAAACTGCGTCTTGGTCGTGTAATTGATCGCCACACCCGGCCAGCGCGCTTCGCCCTTCGCGTCATAAAGAAAACGCGACGCGAACACCTGGCGAAAGCGCGGAAAGAGCGCGCAGCCCTCGATCATCTCGTAAATGCCGGACGAGATGACGTAATGATCGAGCGTGAGGCCGATATCGTCGCCGAAAGCGTTGATGCGGTCGAACCAGTGATCGAGGCCATCGAAGAAATCGGGATCGGCGCCGGATTGCTGCAGTTGCGCGCGCGTCACCGGATGGCCGGCAGCGCGGGCGCGATCGAGCATCAGGTGCATGTAGACGAGAATCTCGTCCGCATCCTCGAGTTTGGAGAGCCGCTTCACTTCCATCCAGAAGTCAGCGTGCTTCATGCCGGCGATGTCCGGAATGAAGCTGCGTTCCTGCAGATTGCCGCGGGCGAGCGTGCCGTCGAAATCATAGACCATGGCGGCGCGTAGCGGCTTCGGCTTGCGGTGAGCTGTATCCGGCATGCTACCGGGCTGGTGAGAGTCGCACGCCCGGTCAATTATTTCGGCTGCGGTTAAGCCGCCGCCGCGCCCAGCTTGCCTGGCAGTGCGTTGGCGAACACGGTGATATCCCCCGCGCCGAGACAAACGACGATATCGCCTGGTTTCGCTTCCGCGCGCACGAAGTCCGGCAGCGAATCCAAGCTGGCGATGCGGCGGGCGTCGCGGTGGCCGTGGCTTTTCAGGCTGATCACCAGCGCATCCGAGTTGACATCCTCAAGCGGGGTTTCGCCGGCGGAATAGACATCGGCGACGCAAACGACATCGGCGTCGTTGAAGCAGGTGGAGAAGTCCTGGAAGAGATCGCGCAGACGCGTGTAGCGGTGCGGCTGGACCACAGCGAACACGCGTCCGCCGGTCATCTCCCGCGCCGCAGAAAGAACGGCGGCGATCTCAACCGGATGGTGGCCGTAATCATCGACGATGCGCACTTCGTTCCAATAGCCCGTCGTGGTGAAGCGGCGCTTCACGCCGGCGAACTTCTTCAAGCCGGTGCGGATGCCGGAATCGGTGACGCCGAGTTCGCGCGCAACGGCAATGGCCGCCACGGCGTTCTGGACGTTGTGACGCCCCGCCACGGGCAGGAAAAGGTCGTGCAACGTGACGCCCGGCCCTTCGCCCTTCTTGCGCGCCACGACATCGAAGGTCGAACCATCGCGCGAAGGGCGCACATTGACCGCGCACACATCGGCCTGCGGGTTGAAGCCGTACGAAATCACGCGCCGGTCGCGCACTTGCGCCGCCAGCGCCTGCACTTGCGGGTGGTCCAAGCACATCACGGCGAAGCCGTAAAATGGAATGTTCTCGACGAACTGACGATAGGCGTCGTTCATTGCTTCGACCGATCCGTAATGATCGAGGTGTTCGGGGTCCATGTTGGTGACGACGACAGCCGTCGCGCGCAGACGCGTGAACGTGCCGTCGCTCTCATCCGCCTCCACCACCATCCATTCGCCCTCGCCCATGCGCGTGTTCGCGCCGTAGGCGTTGATGATGCCGCCATTGATGACGGTCGGATCCTTGCCGCCGGCGTCGAGCAGCGCTGCGATCATCGAGGTCGTTGTCGTCTTGCCGTGCGTGCCGCCGACGGCGACGTTCCATTTCAGCCGCATGATCTCGGCCAGCATCTCGGCGCGCTTGACCACCGGCACGCCGCGGGCGCGCGCGGCGTCAACTTCCGGATTGCCCTCCTTGATGGCCGAGGAAATCACCACGACGCCCGCGTGCGCGACATTCTCGGCCTTATGGCCGATATGCACATTGATGCCGCAGGCGCGGAGCCGCTCAAGGTTGGCGCCTTCCTTGGCGTCCGAGCCGGTGACGTCATAGCCCAGATTCTTCATCACCGCAGCGATGCCGGACATGCCGATGCCGCCAATGCCGACGAAATGAATGGTGCCGGTGTCGAACGGAATGGCGCGGCGCTGCATGGGGGCTCCGGAAACGGGAAACGCGCGCCAATATAGGCGCGCGTCCAAGGCGTATCAAAGGCGGGTCAGCGGACGCCGTATTCTTTGGCGAAGCTCTCGGTGTCGAAATGCTTCTCGGTTTGGCCGTCGCCGATGCGCACGTCGCGTTTTCCGTCCTTGGTGGCCTTGCGGGCGATGGTGACGGCCTCCTGCGGCGTGTCGGCAAACCCGACCACCTGCGGCGCAGGCGTCACCAGGAGCCGCGACACGATCGTAAAACGCTTCATTCCCACCCTCCATCAGACCCGCAGGATCGGACCGCGCAGGAGCGCCCGCGAGCGCGCCAGCACTAAGCCCGGCCCCTGGATGGTCAAGAGCGCGGCGGCGGCGGCGGCTGTCAATGCTGCGGCGGCGATCAAAACCGGCTGGCCGTCGGACCAATCGAACCCGGCCGCCTGGATCACCGCGAAGCCGAGCCCGATCGCGGCGAAGATGGAAAATTGCTTCAGCGCCCGCGCCTGCGCAGCGCGGCGGCGGTTGCGCTCGGCCACGCGCGACAGCACGTCGAAGCGAAAGCCGGGATCGGCGCCGCGGGGCGGCGCTTCCCCCAACAGATCGGCCAATTCGAAATCGTCACTCATGACGCTTTCTCCGTTAAACCCATCGCCGCCTGCAGCCGCGCTCGTCCGCGCGTCACATGCGACTTCACTGTCCCCAGCGGCAGACCCAACACGCCGGCGGCCTCCGCATGGGTGAAATCCTGGCCCAGGCACAGCGCAAGCGCCGCGCGCTGGTCCTCGGGAAGATCGTCCATCGCCTTGCGCAGGGCAAGACGGGCGGCTGCACGCGCGGGCGGCTCGCTCTGCGTATCGGCGAGTTCGGCATAGGCGTCCTCGCGCGCCTGGCGACGTGAAGACGACCTCCGCTGCCTGCGCCAATACTGAAACGCGACACCGCAGATGAAGGTCCGCAGCGCGGAGCTGCCGTCGAAGCGATCGAGCACTTCCCAGGTCCGCGCGAACGCGTCCTGCGCCAAATCGTCAGCGTCGGCATAATTGCCGACCAGCCGGCGGAGAAAGGCGCGCACCGCAGTTTGATGCGCATCCACCAGCTTGCCGAACGCGCGCATGTCGCCCTTCCGCGCCAGTTCGATCAGACGCGCTTCTTCCGCCGCGTCCATGATGCGTCACTTGCGGCCGAGGATCAGCAACAGCAGCGCGCCGAGCGCCATCACGCCCATCGTCACCGCCACGATCGCGAACGCGAACGCGTAATCCTCGCCCCGCACGAACCAGTAGCCGACCGAGAAGCCGGCGGCGAGCGCGAGAAAGACCACGAACGACCAAGCGTTGCTGTTGCGCGGCTTAGGCGCAGAGAAGCTCATGTCGTAGTCGCTGGGATCGCGCGCCATCTTCAGCAGCTCCGGCGGCGGCTCCTTGCCCTGATCCACATAGGACTTGATCAGCTCCATCACCTTGCGGCTGCGCCCCTCGGCCTGAAACATGCCGATCATGGCGATGACCATCCCGAAGATGGGAAACATCAGCCACCAATAGGCATGGAAGAAGTTTTCGAAGCTCATCCCTGGCGCTCCAACTCACGACGGGCGTTGTCCAGGACGCGGTCCCGGTTTGCGCCGTCCTGCAACAGGCCGACAAACGCCATCACCATCCCGAATACCGGGAAGATCAGCCACCAAAAATCACGGAAAAGCTCTTCGGTCATCGTCCAACCCTCCGAGCGCCAACGGGGCGCTTCTGATCCTTTACCGCCGCTGTGGAGGGGACTGGATGCAGGGCGGGCGAGATTTCTTGGTTAACCCGCTGCGCCTTCGGCCAGATCGGCCAACGTCTTGGCCGCTTCCGGCTTGGCGGCGGCGCGGGCGGCGGCGGCGCGGACGGCGAGGCCATGCGGATCAGCCAGGCGCCGCTCCAAAGTGGCGGCCAGCGCTGCCGCTTCGAAATCGTCTTCGGTGAAGAGATCGGCGGCGCCCACGGCGGTCAGCCCTTCGGCGTTGGCGGTCTGGTGATCGTCCGCCGCCGCCGCGAACGGCACCAGGATCGCCGGCCGCCCGGCCACCTGCAGCTCCGTCACGGAAGAAGCGCCGGCGCGGGAAATTACCAGATGCGCCGCGCCCAGGCGCTGGCCCATGTCGGTGAAGAACGGCGACACCTCGGCGCTAACGTGCGCTTTCTGATAAACCTTCTTGGCGCTCGCCACCTGCTCCTCGCGCACCTGATGCACGACATCGAGCCGCGCGCGCAGCGCTTGCGGCAACAGCGCCATCGCCGCCGGGATCACCTCGCCGAACAAACGCGCGCCCTGACTTCCGCCGATGATCAAGAGATTGATGCGCCCGCCGGCCGGCGCTTCCGGATAGGGCCGCTCGCGCACAGCCAGAATCGGCAGCCGCACCGGATTGCCGACGACGCGCTTGCGGTCTTCAGCCTTCGGCGGCAATCGATCCAGCCGCTCGAACCCGCAAGCGACGACTGCCGCGCTCGCCGCCATGGTGCGGTTGACGCGGCCAAGCACCGAATTCTGTTCGTGAATGATGATCGGCACGTGCTTGGCGCGCGCCGCCATCAGCGCCGGAAACGAAGGATAGCCGCCGAAACCCGCGACCAGCGAAGGCTTCATCTCGTCGAACACCTTCTTCGCTTCATTGATGCCGCGCGAAATCTTCAGCATCGCCGGGATCGCGGTGAACGGATTCATCGAAAGCGAAGCGGCGGGCACATCGATGATGCGCTCGGCCGGAAACCCTTCCGCGTAACGGCGCCCGCGCGCGTCCGTCATCAGCACGACACGCCAGCCGCGGCGGAACATCTCCTCGGCAAAGGCGGCGGCTGGGAACAGGTGCCCTCCTGTTCCGCCCGCGGCAATGACCACAATCTTCTTTGACATCGCTTACGGCGTTCCACGTCCAGCAAAGAGATAGGCGCCGGGACGATTGCGAAGAAGAGAAAGACAGAACCCCAAAGCCAGCGCCGAGCCGATCATCGAGGAACCCCCAAACGAAATGAACGGCAGCGTCATGCCCTTGGCCGGCAGCAAACTCAAGTTAACTGCAATGTGAATGCTCGCTTGAAAGACCAAGAGCGTGATCAGGCCGGCGGCGGCAAGTTGCTCAAAAGGTTCGTTCAATCGGCTCGCGCGCGAAAGCCCGCGGAACGCAAGCGCGCCAAACAAGGCGATGAGGCCAAGCGACGCAAGCAAACCGAATTCTTCCGACGCCACCGCGAACACGAAGTCCGCATGCGCATCCGGCAGCGAGCGCTTGATGATGCCTTCGCCCGGCCCGCGCCCGAACACGCCGCCCGCAGCAATCGCATCGAGCGCGCGATTGACTTGGTACGCGCCGTCGCCTTCCGGATTGAGCCACGCATCAACGCGGTCGCGCGCGTGTGGATAAAAACTGTAGATCGCCCACGCCGCGAGCCCGGCCAGCACGCCAGCGCCCAACATCCAGCGGATGGCGATGCCGGAGAGCATCAAAAGCGGCGCGAGGCAGAGCGCCAGCAACGCGGTTTGTCCGACATCGGGCTGGGCCAGCAATGCGGCGGCGGCGAGCGCGAATAGGCTCAACGATACGAGGCGCCCAGGAAACTGGCGCTGCTTCATGCTCTCAGCGAGCATCCACGCCCACACCACGATCAAAGCGGGCTTCAGGATTTCGGACGGCTGCAGCGAAAAGAAGCCAAAATCGAACCAACGCTGCGCGCCCTTCGTCTCCGGCCCAAACACGGCGGCGAGCGCGCAAAGCGGCAGCATGATCGCGACGAGGATGGTCGCGGCGCGCCGCACCTGGCGCGGGTCGAGCGCCGCCGCCGCAAGCATCACCATCACGCCGACGGCGGCGTACGCCGCTTGGCGTCCGGCGAAATAGAAGGCTTCCTCAATGCGGATGCGGGCTGTCGCCGCCGGGCTCGCCGCCATTGAAAACAAGATGCCCAGGGCGAAGAGGAGGCCCGCGATCACCAGAAGCGGGCGGTCGTAACTGCGGACGCGGTCGAACACAGCGCTGAACCGCTCCGCCCCCGCGTTCACGCAGCGCCTCCGTTCCGTGCCGGCGCTGCATCCGTCAGCGCGGCAACAAACGCTTTGAATTGCTGGCCGCGGTCTTCGTAGCTCTTGAACTGATCGAATGACGCGCACGCGGGCGACAAGAGCACCACCGGATGCGGCTCGCCCGAAGCGCGGGCGTCGCTGAACGCAAGCTTCACCGCCGCTTCCAGGTGTCCCGCCATCGTCACCGCGACCTTGCCGCGCAGCGTATCGGAGAAATCGCCTGCGGATTGCCCGATCAGATACGCCTTGGCGATGCGTGGGAAGAACGGCGCCAGTTCTTCGATGCCGCCATCCTTGGCCACGCCGCCCGCGATCCAATAGACGCGCGGATAAACGGCCAGCGCTTGCGCCGCTGCGTTCGCATTGGTGGCCTTAGAATCATTGATGAAGCGCACGCCGCCGATCGACGCGACCCGCTCCAGCCGGTGCGGCAGACCCGGAAACGTATTCATCGCCTGCGCGATCGTCTTCGCATCCACGCCAAGCACGCGCGTCGCCGCATACGCAGCCGCTGCGTTCTGCGCATTATGCTTGCCGGCCAGCGCCGCGGCCTGTGTCAGTTCGGCGACAACTTCCGAGCGTCCGCCGAGCGCATCGACCAGCTTGCCGTCAAGCGCGACGACGCCCCGCCCCAGCGCCTGGCCCGACGAAATCGGGGCCACGTGTTGCGCCTGCGCGCGCGTCAGATCGGTGCAGACTTTGGCGCAATAGAGATCGTCCACGCCGATGATCGCCCAATCGGCCGCGCCCTGGTTCAGGAAGATGCGCTTTTTGGCGGCGACGTACGCGTTCATGTCGCCGTGGCGATCCAGATGGTCCGGCGTCGTGTTGAGCCACACAGCAACATCGAGCCGCAAACTCGAAGTGATGTCGAGCTGATAGGAGCTCAGCTCAATCACGTAATAGGCGCCAGGATGCAGCGGCTGCAGTTCGAGGATCGCCTCGCCGATATTGCCGCCAAGCCGCACGTCCTTGCCGGCTTCCTTCAGGATATGCGCGATCAAAGCCGACGTCGTCGATTTGCCGTTGGTGCCGGTGACGCCGATCAGCTTCGGCCGCTGCGCCGCCGGCAACGCGTTCACCGCGCGCGCGAACAATTCAATGTCGCTGACGATCGGCACGCCGGTTGCGTCCGCCAAAGTCACAACGCGGTGCGGCTCCGGGAACGTCAGCGGCACGCCGGGCGACAGCACCAGCGCTGCGAACGAGCGCCAATCGCGGCTGTTGATGTCCGAGATCGGCACGCCGGCGGCTTCCGCTTTCGCACGCGTGACGTCGTTATCGTCCCACGCATGCACGCGCGCGCCACCGGCCGTCAGCGCCCGCGCCGCCGCAAGCCCTGTGCGCGCAAGCCCGAACACAGCAA
>Ga0196971_1001040_pt1 | contig 14229 bp, 11 predicted proteins | sample S1v_1013CmetaG_FD_148660 | JGI IMG/M metagenome (GOLD analysis project Ga0196971, IMG submission 148660) | Soil microbial communities from Anza Borrego desert, Southern California, United States - S1+v_10-13C | ecosystem: Environmental > Terrestrial > Soil > Desert | place: USA: California... | reverse complement strand
ACCCACTTCACCATTACCACCTTCAACTGCGTGATAGACCTCGCCCGGAAGTATTTCGGTCTCGCCCATAATTATCTTAAAGTGATAAATCAGCGCTTCCATCTGCGTGTATACCTTGTGCTTATCAGGCAGATAAAACTCAGGCACGTCTGCATGGTAAACTGAAGGATCAAGATCTTTTAGCTTTTCTATTGCTTGAGAGATGATACCCATGCTTTCCCAAACCTCAAGATTTCTGACCATAAAGCGATCGTAGACATCGCCGGTAGTGCCAACAGGAATCTTGAAGTCAAAATCTTCATAGGAACTATAGGGATTAGCAACCCGCACGTCGTAATCTACTCCCGCAGCTCTGAGATTAGGGCCAGTTACGCTGTATGCCAAAGCCATTTCTGCAGTTAGCGGTCCCGCTCCCATGCAGCGCTCCATAAAGATTCGGTTGCGGTTCAGAAGATCTTCAAATTCTTTAAAAGCCTTTGGCAAAGTAGCCATGAAATCATCTAACTTGTCCCAGGCGGCTTGGGTGAAGTTCCGCTCAAAACCTCCAAATCTACCCATATTGGTGGTCAATCTAGCCCCACAGATCTCTTCAAATATTTCGTATATCTTCTCCCGGTATTGGAAAACATACGTGAAACCAGTGAGTGCGCCTGTGTCCACGCCGATCACTGAGTTGCAGACAAGATGGTCAGCAATTCTTGCCAGCTCCATCACGATTACCCGCAGGTAGTCCACCCTTTTGGGTGTTGTAATTCCCAGTAGTTTTTCAACCGTAAGATGCCAGCCTATGTTATTGATGGGAGCGGAACAATAGTTGAGTCTGTCTGTAAGAGGAGTTATTTGATAGTACGGTCGTCGTTCTGCTATCTTTTCAAATGCTCTATGTATATAACCGATAGTAGGCTCCGTTCGGAGCACCCTTTCTCCATCGACTTCCAGCACATTCTGAAATACACCATGCGTGGCCGGATGGGTAGGGCCGAGGTTTAAGGTCGTGGACTGTTTGGCAAGAGACTCGTCCGCTAATTTTATATGTTGTGGTTCAGTCATTTGGTGGTCGACTGTGGCAGCTATGCCTTATTTATAAATTTACTTTACATCTGATACAGTGGTGGCTATCTTTCCGCCTCTGCCAAACATCTCATCATCTTTGTCAGTCCTTTTAGGATCTTCCAATGTATATTCCTTTCGAAGTGGAAAATAGTCCATTTCGTCCGCATTCAATATACGCCTGAGATCAGGATGACCAACGAAATTGACTCCGTAGAAGTCATAAGTTTCACGTTCCATCCAGTTTGCTCCAGGGAAAAGGCTGGTTGCTGTAAAAACATCAGGCTTTTCAACCGGTACTGCCACTTTCACCCGCATCCTTACGTTTTCAAAAAGGTTGTGCAGATGGTAGACGATAACCAGCTCCTTTCCATTTCTATCGGGGTAATGAACAGCAGTGAGATCTGTCAGGAATCGAAACCCTAATTCTTCAGTATCAAAAAGGAACTGAAGCACCTTCAGATTCTGATCGGCTGGTGCTGTAACTGACAACATTCCGTATGGTGTCTCAAACGATAGCTGCTCCCCAAATTTTTCCGTTAGTTGCTCTCTGATCTTTTCGTTTGTCATATCAATTCGCCTCTCGAGGAGTTATCAAAGTACCTAAAGTATAATAAGTTGCTTCATCAGCAACAAGCATATTATTGAATACCATAACTTTCCATCAATGACTTGTACTGATCGCTGGTCCTTCTTCTAAGACTCTCGTTACCCACAAGTTCCTGAAGTTTTAGAATTCCATCTATAATACCTTCCGGACGTGGCGGGCAACCTGGTACGTAAACATCAACGGGAATTACCTGATCAATACCCTGCAAGACCGAGTAAGAATCGAATATACCTCCGCTGCTTGCACAGGCACCGATAGCAACCACCCAACGTGGCTCAGCCATTTGAACATACACCTGCCTTAAAATAGGACCAAGCTTTTTGGAAATTGTACCTGCAACCAGCAGCATATCACACTGGCGGGGTGTAAAACCCATTCGTTCGGAGCCGAACCTCGCAAGGTCATAATTGGAACCCATAGTAGCCATGAACTCGATACCACAGCAGGAGGTGGCGAATGGTAGCGGCCACAGCGAGTTCTTCCTTGCCAGACCTACCACTTTATCAAATGATGTAGCATAAAAACCCTCACCCGCATATCCTTGCGGAAGGTCAACAAACTTCACTTTTTCATTCGTATTGTATTGAACCGGACGGGGCATAAAATCTAAATTTTGTCAGTTTCCAATCGCATTACAGGCACCATTCCTAATCCTCCCACTCCAGAGCTCCTTTCTTGAGGATATAAATAAAACCACACAAAAAGAAAGCCACGAACATCACCACAGCAATAAACCCTTCCTGGCCGAGTTCCCTGAAATTCACTGCATAAGGATAGAAAAATATTACCTCAACATCGAATAAAACAAACAGAATAGCAACCAGGAAATACTTGATCGCCATAGGCTGCCTTGCATTTCCTACGGAAGGTATACCAGATTCAAAGTTGACGAGCTTGCCTGAGGTAGGTCTTTTAGGACCCAACAGGTGGGTTGCGCCAAGCATAAAAGCTACGAAACCTATAGCCACCACCAACTGCAGCACAACTGGCAAGTAGTCTATCGGCGTATTGTGGGCAACTTCCAAAAGCAAGTGGTTCATATCGAATGTCGGGCTGTGAAAATTAACGCACAAATGTAAGCCTATGCAGGGAAAATACAATATAGGCTTCCTTTCTAATACTTTATTAAAGGTACGAAAGAGGAAATCCGAAGTGTTGGATCGGGGCAGAGACATAGATTCGTAAGCACTCCGGAAGTGATTTTCGATATATCAAGAACAAATCACTCTATTCATCTCAAGAGAGTAATATTGCCCTGGTAACTTTCCGGATACTTATTACCTATGACAGCTTCAATGAGGTAGACATAAACTCCCTGGGGTTGGGGCTTTTCGTTGAACTTTCCATCCCAGCCTCTGCCATCAATACGGTTTGTTTCGTATATTAGCTGACCCCATCTATTAAATATCTTCATACTGAAACCTGAGAGGTTTGCAGACAAGAGTTGCCGCGGGAAAAAGTGATCATTGATGCCATCGTTGTTTGGAGAAAACACATTTGGAATGTTGATGTAACATGATTTAAGAACTTCTATACTGTCTGTAGTGGTACAGCCCATAGGCGACCGCACCGCGACCCAATAGCGCGCATGGTGCCGCACATCAATAGCACTGGTAGTTTCACCAGTACTCCAAAAGTAGGCGTCGGCCGGATCAGCAAAGGTGTTCGAAAGCCTGATTGCTTCACCAAATGGGCAAATTGAGGTATCTGGCCCGAGATCTACCCGGGGGTAAGGAAACACATCAACGCTTCGGGAAACAGTTACACCTGGACAAACCGAATAGTCTACTGATAATATGATGTTTACAGTACCTGAAGTATCGAAAGCGTGTAAAATCGATTGTTCTCCAGGCCTGGTTCCTGTACCAAAGTCCCAGGTGTAAGACATGGCAGGAGTATTGGTGACTGCAGAAACAATGATTCCCTCACCCTCACATATTGTGGAGTCTGATAAGGCTATAGAAACATCCGGTAGCGGTGAAACATAAACCTGCTTTTCTATGGTGTCAAAACATGGTATCACATCATTTACAACATGCCTTATTGTGTAAAGTCCCGCTGAACTATATATGTGGGCAACCGACTGTCCATTGGTTGAATTGCCATCTCCCAAATCCCATAAATAGGAAAGGGAGAGTGGACTTGACGCTGTACTCACAAGTTGCACCGGCTGCCCTGTGCAAATGGAATCAGCACTCAAATTGAAATCAGCATTAATCAGATGCATGGTGTTTATCACTACAGCCGCCGTATCTGAACAACCATTCAATGTTGCAATTAAAGTGACATTGTAGTTTCCCTGCGAACCGAAGATATGGGATGGATTAGCCACGGTGTCTGAAGTACCGTCGCCAAAATCCCACGCGTAGGTGGCCGCAGGATCACCGAGGTTTGAAGCAACAAAATCTACTGTGTCGGCCAGGCAACCCAAACGGATGCTGGTGTCTACTATTATGCCCAGGTTCGTAACGTTGAAATAGACGGAATCGCTAACGATACAAACCTGCCGAAACTCGATATCATCAAGCGCGAAATCATTCCCCGCCTGAGCGGTATTTTGATTAGTAATGCAAATTGTTGCTGATGTATTGAAGCCACTAAACCAGACTTCATGAAACTGACTCCAGATGCCGGTTCCTGCAGGCGCTGTGAACGGCACACCGAGCAACGCTCCGTTTATAGAAAATTGTAGTATTGCAGGGCTTTGCGCGTAAGCAGTCGCTATCCAGGTGGAGAAATCATAATAGGTATTGGGTACAACGGCAATAGTTTGACACCAAACATCAACATTCGCGGTAGAAGCGCCATTGACAACCATCATCTCACCGCTTCCCGACGTGTGATCGCCAAATGATGAGAAAAGGTTATGTACTAAGTTTGGATCAGTAGTGACAGCATACTGCGCTGCGTTGGATAACTGACCAAAACTGCCACCTGTTCCAACTGTATACCCGCTACTGAACCCACTATATAAACTACTAAAGTCTCCGTTTACTACAAGGTTGCCTGGAGTTAGGGCAGTGACTGTTAATGTATACATTCCCGAAGTTGTTCCCACAGATACTATTGGATTAATAACACTTGGGCTGGAAAGCCCGGCTGTAGGTGCCCATGTTGTTTCTAAGGTTGTTAATTGGCCAGGAGTAGCTATGACGGGATTCAATTGTACTGTCGTGTTGCTACATGCATTTATTGTATCGGGAAGATTCTGGATTTGAACACAGTTTTGCCCCTTGGTAGTGATGGTCAAAGCTGCCAGACCCAAAAACAATAATAGGGTTAGTTTCATTGTTTGACGTATTGATAAACTTTACAAAATAAATCGAACTTAAGTATTAAAACAAGTATCTATGTACGGTTTTTGTCAAACCTTCCTTTGGAAGACACAGCATTCAAATGCGGTAAGCTAGGGGAATTCAAGTCGGGCCGCGACGCCACCTGCTTAAGGCCGGAGAATGGTGTTTACCGTGAAGCTAAAAGGATGATAAAAACAAGTTCTTTTTTTATAGTTTGCACGGCGTTTCACGGCGCGGGCACCAAATTAATCCTAATGAATTATTCTACTCTGAAGAGGAAAATCACTTCCCTTAAACAAACTTTTTTAGGTAAGGCAAGAATTACCTTTTCTCAATATGGTGAGGACCTGCTTATAATGAGCGCGCTGAACATACATAAAGTTTCAAGCCCAACCTATATTGACATTGGCGCTAACGACCCCGTACTTGGTAACAACACATACTTCTTTTACCAGCGTGGTTGTCGTGGCGTTCTGATTGAGCCAAACCCTTCTCTGCACAGCAGGTTAAAGCAGGTGCGGCCTGGTGACATTTCTTTGAACATAGGTATAGGAAACAAAGATGAGGTTCTTCCATTCTACCTGTTTGACCACGAAAACAGTCACCTAAATACATTCTCAACTGAAGAAAAAGAGGCCCTACTAAAAAATGGTTTAAAGGTCCAGAGCGTTATTGATATTCAACTAAAGAACATAAATGATATAATCAGCCAGCACTTCCAGGCGCCTCCAACGATAATGTCACTTGATGTGGAAGGCCTGGATGAAGCTATTCTTCATGCCCTTAACTTTGAAAGATTTGGACCCGGAATAATATGCGTAGAAACCGTTAGCTATTCCAGCGTCCAGGCAGATCATTTTACAAAGCGACGTGAGCTGATTGACTTCGTACTATCAAAAGGATACTATGTTTTCGCGGACACTTTCTTTAATACAATTTTGTGCTCCAACGGCTTGTCTCAAGCAAAATAGGCTCTATCTCGCTCCAAGCTATTGTCATAATATGGCAGTTTCCTTTGGATCCGTCCCATACATTGTGGAGATAGGACCAAATTCGATCTTAAAGATGGTAAGTTGTATTATACCTTTAAACCTATTTCATGGTAGCAAGAAGCATCAAACGGCGGATCACTAAGATCATTGCCAAAGCTTACGACCCTTTGGTTGATTTACGTATCGGTAATCAGGTAATCAAAGTAAACCTCTCCCATCAATTGCGAGAGATACTTGCGATTTACCCTCTCTACAACTTCAATCTTGCAAGAATTGTGGGCTACGTTGAAAATCAAACAGGTAAGTGTTCGGTTATAGACATTGGCGCGAATGTAGGCGACACTGTTGCCTTCATAAGAAACAACTCGGACACACCGATCCTGTGTATCGATGGAGAGGAAAAATATGTAACATTACTTAGGAAAAATGTCCAACAGTATGAGAAGGTCTATGTTTGTCAGGCACTCGTTGGAAAAGAAAACAAAGAAGAAAACATTAAACTCAAAGTTGAGAACGGGACGGCCCACGTCGAACAGGGGGCGAATCCGGTAAGGGTTAGAACCATTCAAAACATTTTGGCTGAATTTCCAGATTTTATTGAAAGTCGAATTTTAAAGACTGACACAGATGGTTTTGATACCTGGATTCTCAGATCCTGTCCAGAGTACCTTCAAATGTCTAAGCCGATCTTATTCTTTGAGTTTGATCCATACTTCATCACGAGGAATGGTGACAACCCCTGGGATTTTTTGGAGTATTTGAGACAAGTAGGCTACAGATACCTGATATTTTATACCAATATAGGCGACTACCTGCTAAGCTGTGACATTGGCGCCACCGAAATAGTGAACCAACTAATACATTACTTCTCCGGGCGAAACATTGAGATGTTTGCAGACATTTGCGCGTTTCAATCTGAAGACAAAGAACTATTTGACTATACAATTGAACAAGAGATAAAGTTCTTCAAGAAGTTCCGAGGTTATTAATCCCTATCAATAAAGATCATCTCGTGAAAATATTCTATGATGGCCAAGCATTTTCTCTGCAAGATTATGGTGGAGTATCGAGAATCTTTTCCGAATTGAAGAAGGGAAGTGAAAACCTTCGGCATTTTGATGCCTATATATCCATTGTTATTTCAAACAATGTTCATCTCGCATCTACGAAAACCAGCTATAGACAATTTATCAAAAGTAGAGAGATTATTAAGCGTACGAACAGGCTCTTCAACATTGCGGAGCTATTGACAAAGAAGTTTGATCTATATCATCCCACCTATTACGACACATCAATGGGCAAATATGCCGGTACAAAGCCTTTAGTTGTAACTTTTCATGATCTGACACAAGAGAGATTTGTAAATCAATTTCCTGAGCTAAGAAAGGAAGAGTATGTTATCAAACAAAAAAAGGACGCAGCCTCTAGGGCAGATCACATTATTGCAGTGTCGGAGAATACGAAAGCAGACCTCATTGATATCTACGGAGTCGAAAGCGAGAAGGTCTCTGTTGTTCCACTAGGAAGTTCCTTTACTCAAACTGACCCGACGGATGACGTAATTGAAAAAGAGCCTTATCTACTGTATGTTGGAAATCGTGCATTGTATAAAAACTTTCAGCCTTTCGTATTGGCATCAGCACAAGTCTTAAAACTGAATTCAATTAAATTGGTCTGTGCTGGTGGCAATAAATTTAATGACGAGGAGCTACGGCAGTTCAAGGCAAATGGAGTCGACCACCTCATTATTCACAAAGAAATAAATGATAAAATACTTGCTAACCTCTATGCTGGTGCCCTGGCATTTGTGTTTCCTTCCCTGTACGAAGGATTTGGTATTCCTATACTTGAAGCGTTTTCATGCAACTGCCCCTGTGTACTGAGTGACACTAGCTCATTACCAGAAGTAGCCGGTAATGCTGCAATCTACTTTGATCCACATGACAGCGAATCTATCGTTGAAAGTCTTAACAGGATTATCTTTGATTCAGAACTCAGAAATGATCTAATCATTCGGGGCGCCCGGCGTCTGCGAGATTTCTCGTGGGAAAAACATGTTTCACAAACTGTAACAGTGTATAAATCTTTGATTTGACCACACTTTCCATCATTACCATCTGCTTTAATAATCCGGAAGACGTACGCACGACGTGTGTGAGTGTTGATAGTCAGGCGGTGCTTCCGTATGAGCATCTGATAATAGATGGTTCTACGAAGCCGGGTATAAGAGAGTACCTGGAGAACAATCCGCAGCCGCCTTACCGAAGGTGGATTTGTGAGCGGGACAATGGTATCGCTGATGCTTTTAATAAGGGGATAAGGAACTCCACAGGCGAGATAACGCTGCTGCTTAACAGTGGTGATCAGCTTTATGATGGTACGGTGACGCAGAGGGTGATGGAGCTGTTCGAAAAAGAACCGGAACTGCAGTGGGTTCACGGAAAGCTTCAGATGATGCGGGGTGGGATCTGGGTGATTGTTGGGAAGCCTTTTGATAAGACCAGGCTGTACCGCGGTATGCGTGGGGTGTTTCATCCTACGATGTATGTGCGGCGGGTGGTATACGAACGTAATGGTTTTTTTGACACTACGGTGAAGATGGCGATGGACTACGATTTCCTTTGCCGTATAGCGAATGAGAAGAATGCTTTTATAGACTATCCACTCGCCACTTTTGACCCTACGGGTGTAAGTACCACGAAGTACCTGGATGCCATGAATGAATCATATGCGGTGTACAGGAAGCATTATGGGTACTCCTGGAAGCAAACGCTGTGGGGCTGGAGATTATCCATACTTCATCATTTACTGGAAAGTAAGGTTGGGAAACTGCTTTACAAGATCAAGGTGAAGTTGAAAATGGAGAACGTGTAAGGAATGTGCAAATGGGGAAATGTGCAGATGTGCAAATGGTCTACTATGGACGGTACTGCTTTATATTCGTCCTTCTCCTTGTTTGAAATATTCGTAGGCTTTTGTTAGGCCTTCTTTCAGGGAGGTCTTGTGTTTCCAGCCCATGCTGTGTAACCTTTGTGAGTCCATGAGCTTTCGTGGGGTGCCATCCGGACGGGAGGTGTCGAAGACGATATCTCCTTCAAAGCCCGCTACTTCTTTTACAAGATGAGCCAGGTCTTTTATCGTGGTCTCTTCTCCGGTACCTATATTTACAAACAGTTTATCGTTGTAGTTCTTCATCAGAAACAGTGATCCGTCTGCAAGGTCATCTACATACATAAATTCTCTAAGGGGTGTACCTGAGCCCCATATCTCCACATTGGCTTTGCCCTGTTCCTTTGCTTCGTGAAACTTTCTGATAAGCGCCGGAATAACATGGGAGTTCTCCAGATGGTAGTTATCCCCTTTACCGTAAAGGTTAGTTGGCATTGCGGCTATGAAGTTGCAGCCATATTGATCCCTGTAGGCTTCGCATAGCTTTATTCCTGCAATCTTGGCGATCGCATAGGGTTCATTAGTTTGCTCGAGCAATCCTGTAAGGAGGTACTCCTCCTTCAGCGGCTGTGGTGCCATCCTGGGGTATATGCAGGAGCTGCCCAGGAACAATAGTTTTTTTACTCCCGATTGATAGGCGGCGTGGATCACATTTACTTCCATGGCCAGGTTGTCGTACAGGAACTCGGCGCGGTAACTGTTGTTGGCTACAATACCCCCGACCTTAGCCGCAGCCAGGAACACGTATTCAGGTTTTTCTTGTGAGAAGAAGTCATTCACCTGCTGCTGATTCCTCAGGTCCAGTTCCTTCGATGTCCTGGTGATCAGGTTTGTGTAGCCCTCCTCCTTCAGCTTTCTCACTATTGCCGACCCTACCATGCCGCGATGGCCCGCTATGTATATTTTGCTGGCTGGCTCCATTTATTCGTACTGGTTTAGTGTCCTGTACCCGGATTCCTTTAAGAGCACTTCCTTCCTGAAGTGTTCAATATCGGATTCAACCATCTCTTTTGCAAGCTCGTCGAGGGTATATTTCGCTTGCCAACCGAGTTTCTCCTTTGCTTTTGATGGGTCGCCGAGCAGCAGATCTACCTCGGTGGGACGGAAGTAGCGCTTATCCACCTCTACCACCACCTCCCCGACTCCTATTTTATTGTCTGGGTTTGTTACGCTTGTGACAACTGCGATTTCCTTTTCTCCTTGACCTTCAAAGTCGACCTCTACCCCTGCGTGAAAGAATGCCTTTTTTACAAAGTCCCGAACCGGTGTGGTGATACCTGTTGCAATCACAAAATCTTCCGGAACGTCCTGCTGCAGCATTAGCCACATGGCTTCTACGTAGTCTTTGGCATGTCCCCAGTCGCGCTTTGCATCCAGGTTGCCCAGGTACAGCTTCTTCTTCAGCCCCAGCACTATCTCCGCAACTCCCCTGGTTATCTTTCGGGTGACAAATGTTTCTCCCCGCAGCGGGCTCTCATGATTGAAGAGAATGCCGTTGCAAGCGAACATGCCATAGGCTTCCCGGTAGTTAACTGTTATCCAGTAAGCGTAGAGCTTTGCCACTCCGTAAGGTGACCTGGGGTAGAAAGGGGTGGTTTCCGATTGGGGTACGGCCTGTACCAGACCGTATAGCTCGGAAGTAGACGCCTGATAAATCTTCGTCTTCTTCTCCATCCCTAATATTCTTACCGCTTCCAGTATCCTCAGGGTTCCCACTCCGTCTACGTTGGCAGCATACTCAGGCTCTTCAAAGCTCACCTGTACGTGGCTCATAGCACCGAGGTTGTAAATCTCATCCGGCTGCACCTGTTGGATGATCCGGATGATGTTGGTGCTGTCGGTGAGATCACCATAATGCAGAATTAATCGCAGATTCTTCTCATGGGGATCCTGATAGAGGTGGTCTATCCTTTGGGTGTTTATCAGGGATGCCCTCCGCTTTATGCCATGCACCTCATAACCTTTGCTCAACAGAAGCTCAGTGAGATAAGTGCCATCCTGCCCCGTGATACCTGTGATCAATGCTTTCTTCATGTCCTAAAACATTTTGGCAAATGTAGTATTGTTCTACAATTATTTAAGATAGAGCGCATTAACCCGCTATCGCTATTCCTGCATAAAATTATCTTTGTTGTATGGGCATCGTTTTCCGGCAATCTGTCAAGTCGTCAATTGCCATTTTTACAGGAGCTTTATTAGGTGCGCTAACAATATACCTATCTACGTTATTCATACCCAAACAGGAATTCGGATTTCGGAATAACCTTACTGCTCAGGCGGTTGTGGGTGGACAGATACTGCTCTTCGGCCTACATAACATGCTATCGGTTTATATTCACAAATATGTCGATGGGGATAAGCGTCGACCTGCGCTGGTAACGATCAGCATGGTGCTTCCGTTTTTCATTATAGCCATTGCAACGGTGCTATATATCCTTTTTAAGAACCCCATTATTGCACTTTTTCAACCACAAGACATTCCCTTCATAGCCCGTTATTTTTTGTGGCTGCCGGTATTTATTTTGTTATTCGCTTACCAGGCACTCCTTGAAACCTACCTGATTTCACAGCTTAAAGTGGCCAAGGCAACCTTTATACGCGAGGTGTTGCTTAAGGGGTTGAACATCGGGTTAATAATACTGTTTGGTTATGGGCTGATCAACTTTGATATACTGATCTATGGTACTGTGTTGCTTTACCTAATACCTATAGCGCTATTGCTGATGATCTCACTGAATACGGAAGCCTTTCACTTTTCGATGGACTGGTCTGTATTTAGCAAAGCTGAGAGAAAGGATATAGTGCATTTTACGTGGTATCACTCGTTGTTAAGTCTTTCTATAACACTAATGGGGAATCTGGATGTACTTATGGTAGCGGCACTTTCACCCAATGGGCTTAGCTCTGTGCCGGTATACAGTGTATCCGTGATAGTCATCTCCTTTCTGCTGATACCATACAGGGCAATGCTTAATAGTGCTTTCCCTGTTCTTGCGCAGGCGTTCTCCGAGAATGACATGGGGAAGGTGCGCAATATTTTCGTGAGGTCGTCCATGAATATCTTTATTGCGTCGGGGGCCATGTTACTGCTGATAGTCCCTAACCTTCATAATGCAGTCGCTATTTTACCACGGGGATATGAGGGTATTACTACGGTGGTACTTATACTATCAGCAGGGCGGATGGTGGATATGGCTACAGGGATGAATGACCAGGTGCTGAGCATTTCGAAACACTATAAGTACAATTTCTATATTTCGATAATCCTTGTGCTGTTAATTATCGCTTTTAACTGGTGGCTGATTCCGCTGTATGGGGTGAATGGAGCGGCATGGGGTACATCTATTGCGCTGGTGATCTATAACTTCATTAAATTCTATGTGGTGCGTGCTAAACTGCAGATGCAGCCGTTTTCAAAAGGAACGCTTTCGGTAGTGCTGGCGATAGGGGTGGGGTTAGGTGTAGGACATGTGCTTCCCAGGATAGATAATCCCTTTGCAGATGCCATCTACCGAAGTGCTGTGGTAGTTCCGATTTATGCTGCGATACTGCTAGCGCTGAAGCCATCTAATGACTTAAACGAATATGTAGCTGCCATCAGGCGGAACAAAAGACTGTTTTAAGGGTTTCTGAGTGCGCCTATATGGCATCTTCCTTGCACGCTCCTTGCTTGTTCATGGCTAGCTGAAGGCATGCTAAGGGCACCTTAAGGGCTATCTAAAGGCGGGATATCCCAGGTGCCTTTATGTTTTATGTAATATGATGACAGACCGGGTTAGTTTAATTTGGATGCCGGGCAAGTAGGTAAAGCCCTATTTTTGTGAACTTTCGCTTACCCACGTTAACTGCTGTGCTCATGGTTCGACTTTGCTCGCTGACTATCCTTTTGCTACTTACTCATGTTCATGTCTTTGCTCAGGCACCTAAACGAGAATTCAGGGCTGCCTGGATAGCTACGGTTTCTAACATCGACTGGCCCTCTAAACCCGGCTTGCCTGCTATTCAGCAGCAGCAGGAATTTATTGCCCGGCTAGACCAGTTAAAGGAATTGGGCTGCAATGCGGTGATTGTTCAGATCCGGCCTGCAAGCGATGCTTTTTTCCCATCCTCATTTGAGCCCTGGAGCAGGTTTTTGACAGGCAGGCAGGGACAGCCGCCGTTTCCTTATTATGACCCGCTGGAATTTATGATAGAGCAGGCGCATGCACGGAATATGGAATTTCATGCATGGTTTAATCCATTCCGCGCGCTGACGGACAGTAAGAAAAACCCTAACCCGTCTTCCCACGTTACGAAGGCGCATCCCGACTGGGTAGTGAATTATGGCGGAAAGGCATTGCTGAACCCAGGGATACCGGAAGCACGGGAATACGTGATCCGCGTAATTATGGACGTTGTTAAAAGATACGACATAGACGCTGTTCACCTGGACGACTATTTTTATCCATATCGAATAGCTGGTGTTGAATTTGGCGATACTCGGGCATACAACCTATATGGAACGGGGTTTAGCAGTCGCGACGACTGGAGAAGGAACAATGTGAATCTCTTTGTTTCCGCACTTAACACCAATATAAAGGCAGTCAAGTCTCACGTGAAGTTTGGAATTAGTCCGTTTGGGGTATGGCGTAATGCAGTAAAGGACCCTATGGGCTCTCCTACCAGAGGTGGACAGACCAACTATGATGACCTGTTTGCGGACGTGTTGCTGTGGATGAGAAACGGCTGGATAGATTATTGTTTGCCACAACTGTATTGGGAACACGGACACCGGTTAGTAGCCTTTGAGATATTGATGCCCTGGTGGGACAACCACGCCTATGAAAGACACATGTATTTTGGCCTTGGGGTATACCGTATGGTGGGTGCCACGAAAGGAACGTGGGCGAGTACGCATGAACTGATGTGGCAACTGCGAGACATACGCCAAAAGGCGAAGAACCCAGGGTATTCGCTGTACAGTGTTTCTAACTTTGACAAAATAAAACTGCCAATAGCAGACAGCATCAAGAAGTTTAATAGGAGCGTAGCCTTTCCCCCTGCGATGAAATGGCTGGATAGTGTGGCGCCTGCACCTCCTGTAGTAAGGTTTGTACAGGGACCGGAAGGGACACTTCTCAGGTGGGACCCGATCAATCCGAAGAATGAGCCATTGCGGTTTGCGGTGTACCGCTTCACAAACAACGAGATGGTAAACCTTCAAAAGGCAGATAAGATCATCAGTTTGTCCTCTACCACAGAGTACCTTGATGAGGGCGCTGGCCGATTCAAGAAGTGTACGTATGTAGTAACTGCGCTGGACAGGCTGTGGAATGAAAGTGGCGCGAGTAAT
>Ga0196971_1001039_pt1 | contig 14231 bp, 13 predicted proteins | sample S1v_1013CmetaG_FD_148660 | JGI IMG/M metagenome (GOLD analysis project Ga0196971, IMG submission 148660) | Soil microbial communities from Anza Borrego desert, Southern California, United States - S1+v_10-13C | ecosystem: Environmental > Terrestrial > Soil > Desert | place: USA: California... | reverse complement strand
AGGTTTCGGCACCGAACCCTGGGCCAGACACAGCTAACCCTGTTCTAGCACCTTCCGCAAAATGATTGATCGCCGTTGGCGAGCGGCAGGTGTCGCTTGCCAACGGCGACCGACGGCGACCGCCGCGAAGCGGCGGTAATGACACCTCTGTTAACCGTAATGTCGCCTGCGGCTCAGAGCTAGAGCCGCAGGCGTTTTAGCATATTCACCAGCACAAGTGCACCGAGGCCCACCCATGGAACCCCGTCCAAGCACATAGACGATCCTACTACCCAAAGGTAGTGCTTTGTGGCCCATTGTGAACACCTATCGGATTTGCGTCGCCTGACAGCAGGAAAAGGAAAAAGGAAACAGTATAATGTTATACGAAACATCCGGAACGGCTGGAGGGTGTGGCATGTCATCGGAACAGAGGATCGACCGGAACGACCCGGTTCCGCTCTATCTCCAACTGAAACGTATCTGGGCGCACCAGATTGCTAGGGGCCAATTGAGCCCGGGCGATCAGCTGCCGCCCGAACACGAGATTTGCCGGCAATACGAGGTCAGTTCGATTACAGTGAAGCAGGCCATGAAGGAGCTCGTGAACGAAGGTCTGCTATCTCGGGAACGGGGACGCGGCACCTTCGTGACACAGCGAAAGCTGCCTGCCCAAGAGCTGACCAGGCTCAGTGATGTGGTGGAAGCGCTGGAGGCAACGGGCCTGAAGGTGACGGTCGAGGTGGTTCGTCGTGAAAAAGTTCCCGCGCACGACGACCAAGCCGAGTTGTTGGGTGTTGGCTTCGGCGAACACCTCATGCACGTGGTCAGAGTCTTCCGGGACGGTCCCGAGGTGCTGGCGGTGGAGTCGGTCGAGATCCCGGCTGCCCTCTGTCCCGACCTTCTTGAAGCCGACCTGGCTCATCGATCGCTGTACGACATTCTTGAAGAACGTGCCGGCCTACGACCGGTGAAGGCGGACCAGTACATGGAGGCCGTTGCCGCTGAGGGTGCCGACGCGCGACTCCTACGGTTGCCGGACGGTAGCCCGGTGATCCAGGCGGAGCGGCTGACCACCCTGGCGGACGGACGAGTCGTGGCGTACAGCCGGCTCCTGTACCGGGGAGACCGCTACAAGTTTCACGTGACCCAATCCAGACACCAATCTTGAGAGGTTTTTCGGAAGGTGGGGCGAGATAGCAGTGAGGCATTTCCTCGGCATTGACGGCGGGGGCAGTAAGACCACTGCGCTTCTGTCTGACGAGCAGGGCAACATTCTGGGGGCCGGCCTGGCTGGTCCCACCAGCGGGCACTTTGTTGGGCATGAGGCGGTTGTGAATCACCTGTGGGCAGCGGCCGGGCAGGCTCTGGACGCCAGCAGGTTCGACGGCATTCTAGATCTGATTTTCGTCGGAGCTCCTGCGGTTTACCAGGACACGGCACAGGAGGCCCTGTCCAACCTCGTGTCCCATAAGGCCCTGCATTGCGAGGGCGACGACCGGACAGCCTTCATCGGTGCCCTCGGCGGGGCTCACGGGGTCGTTGTCTTGGCGGGCACCGGCTCCTTTGCCCACGGCGTCAACACGGCCGGGGTCAGCCTCAGCGTCGGCGGTTGGGGCACCCTCCTCGGTGACGAGGGCAGCGCCCACGCCATCGCGCTTGCAGCGCTGAAGGCGGTCACCCGTGCGGCGGAAGGGCGGGGGCCGGAGACGAGTCTCACCCACGTTGTGCGGGAGCGGTTCCGCATTACCAGGATCCGTGAGCTCACCCGGGTGGTTTACCGGCCCGACTTCACCCGGGAGCAAATGGCGAGCCTGGCTCCGCTGGTCTCTGAAGCCGCCCGGCAAGGTGACCGGGTGGCCCTTCGGATCCTCGAAGGGGCGGGCGACGACCTGGGTGAGCTGGCAGCAACTGTTATTGAGCAACTGTCCATGACCCATGAGCCCACGCCGGTGGTCATGACGGGCGGGGTCCAGGGTGCGCGAGACCTGATTTTACCTTCACTGGTGAAGCGGGTGAAGGCGGTATGCCCCAGGGCGGAGTTCCCTGAGCCTCGGTTCGAGCCCGCGATCGGGGCGCTGATCTTGGCGATGGAGATGGCCGGTATCACGGTCGACGAGCAGGTGCTGCAGCGCCTTGACCAGGGGGCGCAGCGAACCAGGCGCCTCGGTGGGGGCAGGTTCTCCATGCCCGGCCGGAACCGGGAAGGGGAGCGATCCTGATGCTGGCGCATGAGTACGCTCAGGCCATACGACAGGTCTTCGACGAGATCGATCGCACCCAGATGGAGGCGATCAGGACCGCCGCCGGCTGGATCGCCGACTCCCTCGCCGATGGCGGAGCTGTCCATCTCTTCGATACCGGGCACATGCTAGACCAGGAGGCGGTAGGCCGCTCTGGCGGCCTGATGGCGATCACCCCACTGCAGGTGAGCGTCGAAGTGCGTCATCCGGCACGGCCCCGTGCGGGCGCCAGCAAGCCCCGGGTCTTTCAAGATGAGATTGAGGGGCTGGGCCAGTTCGTTGTGGCCAAGTCGGCCATGTACGCCGGTGACGTGCTCCTGATCGGCTCGGTCAGCGGCATGAACCCCCTGCCGGTGGAGATCGCCCTCCAGGCTCGGGCGGCGCGGATCAGAACCGTTTCCATCACGTCAGTTCCGTACTCCCGAGCCCTACAGTCAACGCACCGCACCGGCCTAAGGCTATTTGAGGCCACCGACCTGGTGCTGGACATTGGCGGCGCCGTGGGAGATGCGGCGGTGCCGGTCGCCGGACTTGACGTCCCCTTCGGACCGACCTCAGGCCTGGCGGCCTCCTACATAAACTGGCTCCTGCAGGCCACGGTGGTGGAGAGCCTCACGGCCATGGGGCTGAAGCCTTCCGTCTACATCTCCAACCACATGGCCGGCGCCTCAGAGTACAACAACCGGGCCAAGAAGAACTTTGCAGAGAAGGGCTATTGATGTGGCAGTTGGCAGCTGGCCGTCGGAAGCTGGTCCTGGATGAAGCGGGTCGCCTGCAGTGGCTGAGCGGAGACTCCGGTCGAAATCGGGTGGCGGAACGCTCCGGGCCGGTGCTGCGGCTGGTGGCGCTGCAAGCGGGGCGGCGAGTCGCGCTCCTGCCCTCTGGTCAGCCGCATGTGCAGGCCGAAGTAACCCAACTCACCGTCACCTGGAACCAGTTCATCACCCCCGACGGATTGGCTCTTTCGATTCGGGCTCAGGTGACGGTGGCGGTGGCTGATGGAGTCTTTGTCTGGCGCCTGCGGGTGGAGCCGGGCGCAGTTCAGGTGACCGAGGCACTATACCCAGCGGTGGGTGGACTGCAGGGCGACGCGTTGGTGATGCCCCATCACGCCGGGGAACGGATCCTCGATCCGGCCCGGACCCTGCCTTCCCAGCGCTACCAAGCCTTTCACCGGGGCCAGACACTCTGTGAGGAAGATGGCACCTTCTCCCGAGAGTTGCCCTACTGCGGGCTGGCCTCCATGGCCTGGCTCGAACTGGATGGCCCTGACGGGGGCACCTACCTGGGTTCCCATGACCCTGCGTTCGGCCTGGCCGGCCTGCGCGTGGAGACCGATGGAGACAGCCTGACGTTAGCCATTCGCCGGTACTGCAAGATGCCGGGTCACGGGGCGTGGGAAGCGCCGCCCGCCGTTCTTCTGCCGCACGACGGCGATTGGCATCTCGGTGCCCGGTACTACCGGACATGGATTGAGCCCCATCTCCCTTCACCCCAGCGGCCTGCCTGTCTCTCCGGACGATCGGCGCTAAACCCCCGCTACGACTTCAAGAACAACGGCATCAAGCACCGGTTCGCAGATATTCCGGCCATGTATGACGCGGGAGCGGCATGCGGCCTCGACCACTTCTTCATCGCCGGCTGGAACCGAGGCGGCTTCGATGCCAATTACCCGGAGTACTATCCGGACATGGAGTTGGGCTCTGCTCGTGAACTGGCAGACGGCTGTCGCTACATAACGGAGCGAGGTGGCGTCACCACCTTCTATATCAACGCCCGAATCTTCGACACAAAATCCGCCTACTACCCGACACTGGGTACGCAGTGGGCCATCAAGAGCGAGACTGGCAGTCAGCACTTCGAGGTGTACGAGCCCAACCGGTTTGCCGTCATCTGCCCGTCCGCCGACCCGTGGCGCCGTCACCTGGCTGACACAGCCGACTGGCTGCTTCGGACGACCGGCTGTGAGGGAATCTACCTCGACCAGTTGGGTTCTGCAACGCCATTCGCCTGCTATGACCCTGCCCACGGACACGATGCGCCGGACAGCTTTAACCGGGGCTACATAGCTCTGCTTGACCAGTTGCGGGACCGCGCTGCGCTCATGATCGAGAACTGCGGTGATATCTACTCCAGCCGAATCTGGGGCTCCCTGACCTGGAACGGCGAGCTCTATGACGAGTTCTTTAACCTCTACCGCTATACGTTCCCAGAGCACAACCTGATCTGCATGGTCCATCCCCGCCATATGGACGATCCAGCCGAGCGAGAGCGCTACTTCTACCGGGATCTTGACCGGGCATGGCTGCTGGGGGCATACTGCTGGGCTGCGCCCCAGCGTCGGTTCAAGCCAGGTGACGACGCGCTGCTGCGCTACCTGCACGATGCCCTTCAACTGCGCAGAAACGCCGAGACTTACTTCGCCGGGGCGCGCTTTGTTGATACCGAAGGGTTCCGGGTCCATGGTGACGCCGCAGCTACCCGCTTTGAGGGTGAAGGCTTCAGCCTCCTGGCTGTGGCCAATCCCAACGGGGCGGAAGGCGACATCCTTCTGGCAGAACGCCCCGAGAGCGTTACTTGCCTTGCACTCGGGCAGACCGGGGAGCGGGCGTGGGATCACTGCGGAGACCGCCTTCCCCTGCCGCAAGCAGGCCTCAGCCTACTGATTCTGCGCGAAGGGAAGAAGCCGTCGTGACTATTACCGCCAACCATGCCCACGTGGGTCCCCGTGAGAGCACAAACCGATACCTGGCCGAGCGGGGCCACCCCGAGCTGCTGATCGAGCTGATGGACGCCTGCGAGATCGATCGTTGCGTGGCCTTCGCTCCGTTCGCCGAGTTCCTGGAGGGCACGGGTATTGACCCCAACACCTGGCTCGCCGAGCAGGTCGCGCCTCACAGTGGACGCCTGATTCCCTTCGGCACGATCAACCCCAAACGGGCGGATGCCGTCACCGAGCTGGAGCGAATTCGGGCCCTCGGCTTCAAGGGTGTCAAGATGCACCCCGCGGTCCAGGAGTTCGCCGTTGCGGCACCGGAACTGGATGAGTTCTACGCCGCCGCCCAGGAGCTGGGGCTAATCCTCGACTTTCACACCGGCGTACATCGCTACCCTATCTTCGACTTCCACCCGCTGCAGTTTGACGGCGTGGCGCTGCGGCATCCACGGCTGCGGATGGTGCTGGAACACATGGGCGGCAGGTCCTTTTTCCACGATGCAGTGGCGGTGATTCAGAACGACCGGCTGAACCCACAGGGGCGGGTCTTGTATGCCGGGCTGACCAGCGTCTTCCACCGGGAGGCCCACCGGGTCTGGTACATGGGGCCGGAGCGCATTGACGAACTGGTCTGGCAGATTGGCGAAGACCACATCATCTTCGGACTGGATTTTCCGTACAACGACCTGGCCCTGACCCAACACGCGTTGACCATGATCCGTGAGCTGTCCCTCCCAGAATCTGTGAAGGCCAAGATCCTCGGCAACAACCTCAACCGATTGCTCCAGACCACTGTGTGACTTATTCCTGCTCAAAGTGATCGGGCATCCGCAACACGGAAGGAGATGTGGCATTTGAAACGCACTGCGTCCCTGCTGCTGGCGATCCTGGTAATTGTCTCGTTACTCACGGCATGTTCTAAGAAGCCGGACCCTCAGCCCGCCACGACCCAGCCTACGGAGACCAAGCCTGCTGCTCCGGTTGAACTTCAGTTCTTCTATCCGGTAGGGGTTACGGGCCCTCTGGCCCAGATCATCGGGAACATGGTGGACGAGTTCAACAAGGCCCATCCCGCCATCAAGGTCACCGCCACGTACGCCGGCGGGTACGGCGACACCCTGACCAAGACCATCACGTCGATCAAGGGTGGCACTCCGCCTGATCTGGCCGTGCTGGGCGCCTCGGAGCTCTACACCCTGTTGGACATGGATGCCGTCCTCGCACTGGATGACCTCATCGCGAAGGATGGCGGCCAGAAGTTCCTGGATGACTTCTACCCCGGCCTGCTCAAGAGCGGGAAGTCGGGCGGAAAGCTCTACTCCTTGCCCTTCCAGCGGAGTACGCAGCTGCTGTACTACAACAAGGATGCGTTCAAAGAGGTGGGTTTGAATCCTGAACAGGCGCCGAAGACCTGGACCGAACTGTCGGACGCCGCCAAGAAGCTCACCAAGAAAGACGGCGCCAACGTCGTGCGGTGGGGCGTGGAGATTCCCACCAACAGCTTCATCTTCCAGGGATTCGCCCTTCAGAATGGCGCCCAGATTTTCACCGAAGACGGCAAGAAGGTATTCTATGACCGGCCGGATAACGTGGAGGCCCTTCAGTTCTGGGCGGACCTGGCCAAAGCCGGGGTCCAGCCTCCGGGCGCTATTGGCTCTTCCAACGCCACCACCGACTTTCTGGCCGGAAAGGCGGCCATGCTCTACACCTCTACCGGCAGCCTTGGCAGCGTAAGAGACAAGGCGACCTTCAACTGGGGCGTGGCCTTCATGCCCGCCAAGAAGCAGTTTGGCACGCCCACGGGCGGCGCCAACGTCTACGTCATCAAGTCGATCCCCAAGGAGCGGCAGCAGACGGCCTGGACGTTTGTGAAGTGGCTGCTGGAGCCCGAACGGGTTGCCAAGTGGTCCATCGAAACCGGCTACATTGCCACCCGCAAGTCCGCTTACGACGTGCAGGCCATGAAGGATTACACAGCCAAGCTGCCGCAGGCGCTTGTGGCCCGAGATCAGCTGCAGTACGCCAGCGCCGAGATGACCGTCCATAACGGCGCAGCGGTCACCGCTCTGCTGGACGAGGCGATTCAAGCGGTCGTGACCGGCAAGAAGACCTCGGCAGACGCCCTGAAGGAAGTCCAGACCCGGGCCAACCAGGCTCTGGCTGACTGGAACAAGTAGCCCCGCCCTAACGACTTGGATTGGGACGGCCTCCCCGGTCGGACGAAGCGACGGGGGGGCCGTACCCCATCCGGAGGTGCATGAGATGGCCATTCAGCCTGCTGCTCCTACCGCAACACGGCCGCGGTCCGCCTCGCCCAGGCTGGGGCGGTGGGCCGGTCCGTACGCCCTGCTGCTTCCCTCCATCGTCATTCTGGTGCTCTTTACGGTGTGGCCCATGCTTCTCGCCGCGTGGCAGAGCTTGTTCCGCATGAACCTCGCCACCCCCGTGCCCCGCTTCAATGGCTTGGGCAACTACGCGGTGCTGTTTGCCGACCCCGTCTTCTGGAAGGTGGTGGGCAACACGCTGATCTTCGCCGCCACCACGGCCTTCCCTAGCATCGCCCTCGCTCTGGCCCTCGCGCTCCTGGTGAACAACAAGGTGCGTACATCATGGTTAGGGCGAACCGCTATCTTCTACCCGGCCCTGCTTCCTGCAGTCAGCGCAGCCTCCATCTGGCTCTTCATGTACACGCCGACCTACGGACTGGTGACCCGCTTCCTGACCTACTTCGGTCTGTCGAACACCATGAACGTGCTGGGTGATGCCCACTGGGCCATGCCGGCCATAATCGTCATGTCCGTTTGGAAGCAAGCAGGGTTCTACATGGTCTTCTACCTGGCCGCGCTACAGGGACTCCCGCAAGACGTCCACGAAGCTGCCATTGTGGAGGGTGCTACCGGTTGGCAGGAGTTCAGGGGCATCACCTTTCCGCTGCTCGGCCCCACAACGCTCTTTCTGTCTATGAGTGGGATTCTCAGCGGTTTGCAGCTGGCCGATCCGCTCTACATCATGACCAAGGGCGGGCCGGATAACGCCACCAGCACGATCATCTTCTATTTGTACCAAAAGGCGTTTGGCTCGTGGGACCAGGGAGTGGCCTCCGCTCTGTCGGTAATGCTGATCGTACTGTTCCTTGCCATTGGGCTGTTCCATTACGGGTATCTCGACAAGAAAGTGCACTATTGATGGCAGGCAGGAGGCGATCGCAGTGAGACTTTCCCTGACGAAGCGGTTTCTGACGAACCTGGCGATCCTCACTGTTTCTGCCGTCTGGCTGATCCCACTGATCTGGACCGTGTCCACGGCATTCCGGCCGGAGCGGGATCTGCTTAACCCCATCTGGTGGTTCCCAACGCGCCCCACGCTGGAGAACTTCAAGGCGGCGTGGGAGATGGCCCCATTCGGGCTGTATTACATTAACACCACCATTCTGGTGCTTGGCATTTTGGCCGTGCAGATGTTTACGATCACCTTTGCGGGCTATGCCTTCGCCCGGCTGAAGTTCCCCGGTCGCGACTCGATTTTCGGCCTATTCCTCCTGCAGATGATGGTGCCAGGCAGCGCGCTGTTGTTGCCCAACTACATCACCATGAAGAACCTGCATCTCATCGACCACCGTTTGGCCATGATGCTGCCCTATTTTGCTTCGGCGATCGGGACGCTGCTCATGCGGCAGGCGTTCAAGCAGGTGCCGATCGAGTTGGATGATGCAGCAAAGATCGACGGCTGCCGGTGGCACCAACTGCTCTGGTACGTCTACCTTCCGGCGGCCAAGCCCACGCTGGTGGCTTTCTCCATCGTCTCCATAAGCGCACACTGGAACGAGTTCCTCTGGCCCCTAATCGTCACCAATTCCCAGAACATCCGCCCGCTGACCGTAGGGCTGGCCCTCTTCACGCAGATGAGCGAGACGGGCGCTCAGTGGCCGGCGATCACAGCTGCGACGCTGCTGGTGGTCTTCCCGCTGATCCTCCTGTTCCTGCTATTCCAGCGCCAGTTTGTGTCCAGCTTCCTGCGGTCCGGCATCAAATAGGGCCTATTGCAGGAGGGTGCTTCATGCTAGGCGAGCGCTATTTCGCAGCGGTGGCAGAGGTCCTTGCCGCAGTGGCCGAGGGCCAGAGCGAGGCCATCGGTTGCGCCGCAGACCTGATCGCCACGTCAATTGCCCAGGGCGGGGTCGTCCATCTCTTCGGCTCGGGCCACTCGCAAATGCTCTGTCAGGAAGTCTTCTACCGGGCCGGCGGGCTGGCCGCGGTCAACGCCAATTTGGATGATGGCCTGGGACTCGCCGGCGGGGCGGCCCGCGCCAGTCAGGTGGAGCGAATGGAAGGCTACGGCAGCGTGGCATTGAGCCAGCAGGACCTCCGGTCCGGCGAGGTGATGGTGGTGATCTCCACCTCTGGGCGGAACCCCGTGCCGGTGGACGCGGCCCTCGAGGCCCGGAGGCGAGGGCTCTTCGTGGTCGCGCTCACCTCTGTGGCCTATAGCCAGGCGGCTCCGTCCCGGCATTCCTCCGGCATGACCCTGATGGATGTGGCCGACGTGGTCATCGACAACCTCAGTCTTCCTGGTGACGCCGTGCTCACTCATGCGGAAGTGCCAGTGAAGTTTGGTCCCACCTCAACGGCAGTGGGAGCAGCCATCCTCCAGGCGTTGATGGCCGAGGTTGTGGAGCGGCTGGTGCAGCGGAACGTGGAACCACCGGTGTTTCTAAGCGGGAATCTAGACGGCGCCGACGCGCACAACGCTGCCCTGGTGGAGCGTTACCGGGGTCGGGCCGGAAGGCTCGGGCTGTAACGTCTCTGGTCATGGGCGGATCCTGGGCGGGACCCGGTGAATCGAGCGGCGCTAACGAACATAGACATGTGGCACGTCCCTCATGGGACGTGCCACTTAGCTTGTCTGGAGGTGCCCCATGAGAGGCCGAATCTCTGCCCTGGTCTGGGCAGCGACTGCTGTCCTGTTAACGCTCTCCCTGGTTCTGTTCCCCGACACGGCGCTAGAAGCAGCGAAAGATGGCATGAACCTGTTCCTCAACGTGGTGTTCCCGTCGCTGTTGCCGTTCTTCATCCTGTCTGAGATTATGCTGGGGCTCGGCGTGGTGCACTTCATCGGCGTCCTGTTCGAGCCCCTCATGCGCCCGCTCTTCAACGTGCCCGGGGAGGGGGCCTTCGTGCTGAGCATGGGCCTGGCGGCCGGCTATCCCATGGACGCCGTCATTACAGCCCGTTTCCGTAAGAATGATCTATGTACCAGAAGTGAAGGGGAACGAATGCTCGCGTTCTCAAATACTGCGGATCCGGTGTTAACTCTATTAACGGTAGGAACGCCTGTGACTCAAGCCTAGAGTCACAGGCGTTACTCATTGTCCGAACAGGGAGGGGGCAGTCGAATGGAGCATCCATCGACTCCCCACTGTTCGACTTATCGACAATTCGACGAGGCAAGCGAGAGCAAGATGCGTGCTTGGAAGCCGCGGGAAGACCCATTTCCCCGAGAACAATCGAGAGGCTTGGTGTGGCAGGTGAGGAGATCACAGTCAAGCGCCGGAATGCTATTGTGTTGACTCCTCGTATTCGGGAACGAGATTGAGCTTCACATCGTCGAATGACGGGGCCATTCCTGGTCTGTTCTTGCCCATCTACTCGTAATCAGTGGTCCAGGTTAAAGGGGTTGTTCGTTAGCCAATAGGAGGTCGCACTTCCACCAAGGCACATTAGCAGCTGCCCCCGAGTAACCGAATCGTAGTCGCCACTCCCATCAGGATATGGAGCGGTTGCCATGTAGTTCGGGGGGTCCTGGTGGTCCTTGTGCCAATGGACACCATTCTGTCCATTTTCATAATAGGCTTCTGGACCCTGGGCACCTGCAGGCCCGCTGTGCCATTCGAACTGCTCTCCCCAACCGTGACTATGCAGCAACTCGACGTGTGAGTGGGCTCCCCAACTACAGTCGTAATCCACGGTTGTGCTGATGGTTCCCACCTTGAGATCGATTTCCCCCAGTATGCCGCCTGCCTCGAAGGTACTGAACTTATTGGCGTTGAGTGTGGCGTTCAGACCATATTGCCAATTGTTCAAGTGCGCGATGTAGACCCACCCGATCACCTGGTCGGGGTGCGGGACGCCCGATGTATCGGTATATGTCACGAGTACTTTGTATCGTTGATAGTCACACGCCCTATGGGCTGAGTCGCCAAATGTTGTACGGAAATTCTGTTGACGGTCCACACTGGCCTTCATCGTTACGTTCTGTGAAAAGTCAATTGGGTTGGTAGTGTACGGATCCACGGACGAACCGCCCCATAGCAGGGTTAGGTAGCTATCTTGCCCACCGCCACCAGCCCCGATGTCAATCGCAAAGTCGCCTCCAGCCCCAGATAAGCACGGTGGACCGCCGAGGCACCTATCGTGTAACTGCCCACCACTAGAGATTGTGCCTGAATGGTCCGCACCAACCCACACTCTGATGTGCGATAGGTTGTTCGGATGGGAACTGCTGTCATGACCCAATTCAGTTCCGGTGGTCCAGTGGGTCTGAGATGAGGATACAGTGGAAGCAAAAAACACTACAGCTAGTATGCTGATGGCGGTCACAATACGCCGTGCGCGCTTAGCCATCATTTCAGATCAGCCTCCACCTTTGAGAGTGCTGCTAGGGCGGTCTTGTATACCTGTCTCCATTCGGGCGTATCTGCGGGGGCCCCCAGCCTCTTGGAGGTCTGGGATATAGGGCCGCACGCTGACTTCAGCGCAGCAACAATGCGACCGTGGACAGCTTCTTGGTATCCCGGCGCATTCCCCTGGCTGTCAGGACCCAGTCGCTCGCAACGTATCAGTAATACGTCCATGACACTGCTGAAGTTCTGGTCAATAGTGCATGGCTTCTGGCCTGCGCAGGGATCAGGAGCATCAATCAGTTGTAGACGGGCAAGCAGGGTACTGGCCTCCCCCTTAAGCGCGTTGGCTAACGCTGTGGAGTCGGCCCCGAAGTGAGCACCAGCGTGGGTGGTTATCGCTGTGGCCGCAACTCCATGCGGAGGCTCCTGCCGATCGGATTGTGGGGTCAGCGATTGCCCCAAGACCATGCCCCCATAGGCAGTTAGGAAAATGACAACAGTAGAGGCGATGACGGTTCCGACACGTATCAGTATCCTAGCTTGCAAGCGCCGCCTCAGATTCTGCATCATCTAGCAACCCCCTTTAGAATATATACAGTTATCAACTACGAGTCTATAATAAATCTATTGAAAGAAGACTGTCAATATCGGCATCACGAAGATTGGTGGAGACGGAAATTTCGGGGGGCGAATGTAATGAAGCGCCACAGCTACATACATGTGGCCGTATGGTTGACCGTATTGTTGTCCGGATGCTCGCTCCTCGGTACTCCCCATAGCACCACTAATAGGGAGCATACAGAAGCTCAGGAACCGGTAGCAGCGTCCAGTCAAAATTCGAGTTACGATGAGCAACACTCAGAGGATCGCAAACCGGAGAACGCGCAGTGGCGTGTAGCCCTGTTGCAGTCTGCGATGCAGACAGTACAGCTCAAGTCCGGCCAGCAGATTAGTCAGCCGGGAATGTATTTCCTGCAAGTCGAAACTGGTCAAATCGAGGGTTGGTTGATGCCTTCAGATCAGCTCATCGGTGTGGATTCCTCTGCAGACGGTCGATGGATCGTCGCAACTTCAGGCGAAAAGGGTTACCTGGTAGACAGGTACTCAGGTACTGCTTTGGCCTGGAAACCGAATGAATTCCAGCTTCTAGCAGCAGAAGCGAACACAATAGTGGCGTTGTCGGATGCTAAGCTCTGGCTAAGTACGGACAGTGGGCGCACTTCGGTCGCTCTCGACCTCACACCAGACGGTCCGTCTGCACTCTTGTCTCCGAACGCCACGAGTGTGTTTCTGGTCAATGGACGTAAGGTCTACCACCTTGAGCCTAATTCACGAGCGCTGAGCGTAGTGTTACCGTCACTGACAGGTTCGTTGGTAACCGCACTATCTTCCGTCAGAAATGGTAAGGCCGTCTTGATCAGATGGGATACTCCGTCAGGTCCTACGGCACAGATGTATTCTTGGGAAGGGATGCCACTTCAGGATCTCGGCGCGAAGAAAGTGGTCATTCCTTCACCGGACGGAACAGAGGTGGTCTGGGAAGAGGAGGTTGGTGGTGTCACCACTAGTGTTGTCATCGGTGACGCCAGGAACTTACAGCCGATTTCACGGGTGTCCGGGTCCTCCTTATGTGCGCCGGGCAGTGCTAATCCATGGCTTTCTGACGGTTCAGGGGTAGTGGTTCGCACTGCCAGCGGGTATCGCGTTTTCAGCAAGGATGGGCGGTTGAAAGAGATCCCAGGCAACTCACTAACCGGCGATGGACTGTCTCCCTCCCCAGACCGTGCCAATGTGTTCGTTGTTGACCGGACTCGGGTTATTGACCAAGAAGGAAGGGTCTTGGCTGCTGTGACGCTTGATCCGAATGCGACTGGATTGAGCTTTTCTGGAACCACTGCTTGGGGTTTGCGTGGTAACGAAGTCCGCATTGGGCTAAAGTATGGCGGCCGGGGAGGAATAGCCTGTCCTCCGGTAAATCTGCCACCACACATCGAACGTCCGCCGTTTATAGAGGCGGCCGCATTGAAGGTTGCCACATCGGGCATGGACTGCATCGACCTTCGCAATGAGCCCAGCGCAACAGCAACAGCACTGCAATGCCTGCCCTCCGGAACACCACTGACGACATCGCCGTACAGCGGATCCAAACCAACTTCGGCGTACCTCTCGGCAGTGGCCACTGCCGAGGAACTGGGTACACCCCGTATCTGGTTACACGTCCGGACGGTAGCCGGACAAGAGGGGTGGGTTCTGCGCGATTACGTTACTTGGCGATAATGCAGATAGACACTTATCGTCCTCATGGAGAGTCACGCAAATACGTTACTCTGGTCGGCATGAAGGACAGGTGTCTCTGCCGAAATGATGGTGCCCGTGTCTCGCGGGCGACCGTTGGTCGTCCCTGTTGTTTCCGGGTTTGGCGACGGCGTTGGATGTGACTCATGACTTCGACTTGAGGGATTCAGGACCGTTCCCATTGTTGGCACGCTGGTACCGGACCCCTCAGTAGCCGGACAATCCCCTAGTAATGAAGAGAAGCCCGCCGGATGTCAAGGGCCGGCGAACTTTCCGCAGTTTTGGCCAACAAAATCCCGCAGGAGAACTGGAAATTCTGGCTCACCCCAGCACGGGGCGAGTTTTGTTTTGGGGCGAAGGAGCCGCCTAACTGGTGGCG
>Ga0196971_1001038_pt1 | contig 14247 bp, 14 predicted proteins | sample S1v_1013CmetaG_FD_148660 | JGI IMG/M metagenome (GOLD analysis project Ga0196971, IMG submission 148660) | Soil microbial communities from Anza Borrego desert, Southern California, United States - S1+v_10-13C | ecosystem: Environmental > Terrestrial > Soil > Desert | place: USA: California... | reverse complement strand
CCGTAATCCTTCTGCAGCTCGCGCCCCACCAGCAGGTTGAATTTCTGGTCGGTACCGCCGAGCTCGAGGTCGGACTGCAGCGCGACGGAGTCGTAACCCTGCATCAAGGGATACAGGAATTCGTGCACCGAAATGGGCGTGCCGGCTTTGAAACGCTTTGTAAAATCGTCACGTTCGAGCATGCGCGCAACGGTATATTTTGCAGCGAGCTGGATCATGCCGCGCGCCCCAAGCGGATCGCACCATTCCGAGTTGTAACGGATCTCGGTGCGTGCCGGATCGAGCACGAGGCTGGCCTGCGCAAAGTAGGTTTTGGCGTTCTCTTCAATCTGCTCGCGGGTGAGCGGCGGACGGGTCGCATTGCGGCCGGACGGATCGCCGATCATCGAGGTGAAATCGCCGATCAGAAAGATAACGTTGTGGCCCAGATTTTGCAGCTGGCGCATCTTGTTCAACACGACCGTGTGGCCGAGATGCAGATCGGGTGCGGTCGGGTCGAGGCCGAGTTTGATGCGAAGCGGCGTGCCGGTTTTTTCCGAGCGCGCCAGCTTTTGCGCGAATTCCGCTTCGATCAGCAGTTCGTCGACACCGCGTTTGGTCACTGCCAGGGCTTCCTTCACGGAGTCCGACAAGGGCAGCGGCTCGACCGGTGCATTGTTCGTTTGCAATTTCTGGGAGTCGTTCATGGGCTGACGAAAATTAAGGTGCGACAGTGAAAGTTCAATACCATGTGTTTGGTATAATTCCTGCTCATTTTCAACCTTGCAGCACAGCAACGCAGCAAGTCGAAAAAGCGGAGCTTGTAACGCGGCACCGCAACCTGCCTGGGACTACCGCGCAGCCATTCGATTCCACGGCTGCACCCCAAGCCGGCTTGTCCGCAATGACTACTTACAAGCTCACGGGTAGTTTCAGAAAGCATGTCGATCGCCTTACGGCGGATGACAAGTGCATTTTTTGTGCGCCTCATCCTCGCCGGCCGGCTGATCCGATTTCTGGCAACGCCCTCGGTCAAAACAGCAGATTTTAACTTATTGCATGCTCACTACAGACAAAATCCTGAGACTGGGCTCGAGCAGCAAGCAACTCTTCGCATCCTCGCGCAAGACGCGCGTCGTCTATGCATCGGCCATCTTCCTTGCCGTGATCGCCTTCGGTGCCGCCGGTGTCGCGCCGATGGCACCCGATGCCGCCGACCTGCCGGTCAAATCCATCGTCGAAGAACTTGCCGTACCCAGCCTGTCCGAGCAGATCGCAAAGCTGCAATCCGATGAACAGCTCTACCTCCGCGAAGAAAAGGTCCGCCCCGGCGATACGCTGGCGACCCTGTTGTCGCGCCTGGGCGTAAATGACGAAGCGGCGGCGAACTTCATCAAATCGGATCGCGTGGCCTATGGCGTGCTCAAGCTCAAGGCGGGTCGCCGCGTGCAGGCGCAGACGAACGAGGAAGGCCAGCTCCAACGCCTGACTGCGACACTGAGCGAGGGCAACGGCCAGCCGGTGCGCAATCTCGTGATCGCGCGCGAAGCGAACGGCTTTACCGCATCGGAAGACTCGGCCGCAGTCGAACGCCGCATCGAAATGCGGACCGGCGAGATCCGCTCCTCGCTGTTTGCGGCCACCGACACTGCCCAGATCCCCGACAGCATCGCGATGCAGATCGTGGACATGTTTTCAACCAACATTGACTTTGCTTCCGACCTGCGCCGCGGGGACCGCTTCAATGTGGTCTACGAAACCTTCTGGCAGCACGGCGAACTGGTCCGCACCGGGCGGGTACTGGCCGGCGAGTTCTACAACGGCGCCAGCAAGTACCAGTCGGTCTGGTTCGATGAACCGGGCAGCAAGCAGGGCGGAGGCTACTACTCCTTCGACGGCAAATCGCTCAAGAAGGCTTTCCTGAAATCGCCGCTGGAATTCAGCCGCGTGTCATCTGGCTTCTCCATGCGCGTGCATCCGATTTCCGGGAAATGGAAACAGCACAAGGGCGTCGATTTTGCCGCGCCCACCGGCACGCCTATCCGCGCGGCTGGCGATGGCGTCATCGATTTCGCCGGCACCCAGGGCGGCTACGGCAATGTGGTCGTGATCAAGCACTGGAACAATTACTCGACCGCCTACGCCCACATGAGCCGCTTCGCGGCCGGCATGCGCAAGGGTGCGAAGGTCAACCAGGGCGAAGTGATCGGTTATGTCGGCAGCACCGGCTGGTCCACCGGCCCGCATCTGCACTATGAGTTCCGCGTCAACAACGAGCCGCGCGACCCGATGTCGATCAGCATCCCCAGTGCACAGCCGCTGGCGGGAGCCGACCTGCAGCGCTTCAAGTCCGTTGCCGAGGAAATGCGCCATCGCTTCGCGCTGCTGAATCCGCAAAACAACGGGATCAAGCTGGCATCGAAGTAATTCCGCATATCAAATCGCGATCAACCGTTCAGGGGCCGGTACAATCCAATGAACCCTTGAACGGTTTTTTTATGCCCGATCCACAGAACAAGCAATACATCGGACTCATGTCCGGCACCAGCCTCGACGGTGTCGATGGCGTATTGGCCGAATTTGCACCGGACGGCACCATCCGGACCATCGCCACCGCCTACCTGCCCTTCCCTCCAGCCCTGCGCGAGGACCTGCTGAAACTGCAGGCGCCGAGCGAGAATGAAATCCATCTGGAAGCCTTGTCGGCGAACGGGCTGGCCCACGTGTATGCCGCTTGTGTAACGGACCTGCTTGCCAACGCGGGGGTAACGGCAGAAAGCGTCCATGCCGTAGGGGCGCACGGGCAGACAATCCGCCACCGCCCGGAATCGGGCTATACATGGCAGACCGGTAACCCCGCGCTGCTGGCCGAGCTGACGGGGATCGACGTCGTGGCCGACTTCCGCAGCCGCGACATTGCAGCGGGCGGACAGGGAGCCCCGCTTGTGCCGGCGTTCCATCAAGCGGTGTTCGGGAATGCAGAGGAAGTCCGGGTCGTCGCCAATATCGGCGGCATCGGGAATATCAGCGTGCTGGATCGATGCCGCGGGATCACCGGCTTCGATACCGGGCCCGGCAACGTGCTGATGGACGCGTGGATCAGCCGGCATCTCGGCAAGCCGTACGACGCGGGCGGTGCATGGGCGGCAAGCGGCACTGAAATCCCGGCGCTGCTGACCGAGATGATGGCAGAGCCGTATATCGCTTTGCCTCCGCCGAAAAGCACCGGACGTGACCTGTTCCATGCCGATTGGCTCGCCGCCAAGCTGACTGGCTACACGGCGGCTTCGCCTGAGGACGTGCAAGCAACACTTGCGGCATTCACCGCAGAATCGATCGCGGAAGCGGTGGCGAAGCATGCGGCCAATGCGGCTGCGGTCTATGTTTGCGGGGGCGGCGCGTGCAACAGCCACCTGATGCAACGCCTGCAGCAATCGCTTGACGCCCGCAAGCATCAGGCCCGGGTGCAGTCCACGGACGCGCTCCGCATTTCACCCAACCACGTGGAAGCCCTCGCCTTTGCATGGCTCGCACATCGATTCAGCGAACGCAAGGCAGGCAATCTGCCCCGCGTGACCGGCGCGAGCGGATTGCGTATTCTCGGAGCGCTCTATCCGGCCTAGATTCGGATGTCAGAAACAAAAAAGCGCAGGCTGACCTGCGCTTTTCTTGATCCTGGATAACTTCTTCAGGCGGTGAACGACGATCCGCAACCGCAAGTGGTGGTGGCGTTCGGGTTCTTGATGACGAACTGTGCGCCTTCGAGATCATCCTTGTAATCGATTTCCGCGCCGACGAGGTACTGGTAGCTCATCGAGTCGATCAGCAGTTGTACGCCGTTCTTGGTCATCGTCGTGTCGTCTTCATTGACGATTTCATCGAACGTGAAGCCGTACTGGAAACCGGAACACCCGCCACCCTGCACGAAGACGCGGAGTTTCAGGTCCGGATTACCTTCTTCCTCGATCAGTTGTGCAACCTTGGCTGCGGCGCTGTCGGTAAAGACGATCGGATCGGGCATTTCGGTCACTGCATTCATTTCAGGCTCCTGCTAATTTCGATGGCTTAATTATAGACGCTTGACGGGTATCACGTGTTCGACAGCGCGAGCTTCAACACCGGCTCGCCGACCTGTTCATGGGTAAGCTTTCCCGCCACCAACGCACCGCCATGCATTTCCAGCGCCTTGTAGTTCACATCTCCTGTTATGCGGGCGCGCGGCTGCAATTCAAGGAGCTCGGAAGAATAAACCGGGCCAACGATCTCGCCGTTCACGACAACGTGCGCTGCCCGGACTTCGCCTTCCACCTTCGCATGCTCGGAGATGACGAGCATGCACGGTTCCTCACCTTCGCCAATGACGTTGCCCTTGACCTGACCATCGATGCGCAAACCGCCCTGGAAACGTACGTTACCCTCGATCTTGGTCGAAATACCGATGAGGCTGTCGATCGTGCCCTTGTTCTTGCGGCCTAACATGCTGGCTCTCCTTTTTACAAATTCGCGGCTTGTTGCGCGCGGACCTGGCCGTTCTCGAGTACGCGTGCCTGGACCATTTTCGTCGCGGCACCTTCGGGCAGGGTAAGCACCCCTTCCACGCGCTGATAATGCATGAAGCTGAGCTTGAATTTATCCTGATCGGCAGGAACTGCCGGGAAAGTCATCATAGCACTTTTGCCGTCGTGCAGAGTTGTCACCAGGAGTTGCAAACTGCCAACGAAACGCCGATCCCCCTTGCCGCCTTGCATGATCAGCAAGCGGTAGCGCAGCTGGTTCGGTGCTATTTGATCAATCTTCAAGCGCCGGATCGCAATACCGGCCGGACCGGTCGCGTTCGGCAACAGGCTTTCGAAGAACGCCAGGTCCTCTTTGAGGCGCATGTTGTCTGCTTCGAGCGACTTTACCTGCGCCGCCAGCTGCTTCTGCGCCGAGCGTTCGATGTTCAGCTGGCTTTCGGCCGCATTGGCCGTGGCCGAGAGCTGGTCGCGCTCGGCGGTGACCTTGTCGAGTTGCTCCCGGTAGTGGGCCAGTTGCGCTCGCGCGTCGTCCGGGGTGACCGGGGCGAACCCGCCGTCGCCGTAAAGCCACATTGCCGCGGCACCGGCCAGCACCGCAAGGACAACGATCAGGATCCGCGTCGGCCACGGCGTGCGCGTCCTGATCGTCATCTTCGGCGACGACACGGACATGCGCCGCCGCCAGAGCCGTAACTTCATCGAGTTGAAGGGCGATGTCGATTGCGTCATGCGGATTCCGGTTGCTTAGGGCAATACCGGAATGTGCATCAATCCTGCTGATTCATCAATACCGAACATGATGTTCATGCACTGCACGCCCTGCCCTGCCGCGCCTTTCACCAGGTTGTCCTCGACGACGAGAATCACCAGCTGGTCGCCGCCATCCGGACGGTGCACGGCGATGCGCAGCTTGTTCGATGCGCGCACCGAGCGGGTTTCGGGATGGCTGCCCGCCGGCATGACGTCGACGAATTTCTCGCCCTTGAAGTGGTTTTCGTACAACGCCTGGAAGTCGGTGTCACGCGCTTCGGGAAGGATGTTCGCGTAAAGCGTCGAGTGAATACCTCGGATCATCGGCACCAGGTGCGGCACGAAGGTCAAGGCAATCTTCCGGCCGGCGATCGCCTGCAGGCCTTGCGTCGTTTCCGGCAGGTGGCGATGGCCCTTCACTCCGTATGCCTTGAAGTTGTCCGCAGCTTCTGCGAGCAGCGTGTGGACCTCCGCCTTGCGCCCGGCACCCGACACACCCGACTTGCAGTCCGCAATCAGGCTGGTCTCATGAACCAGCGGCTTGCCCTGCGCGAGGAGCGGCGCGAAGCCGAGCTGCATCGACGTCGGATAGCATCCGGGCAGGCCGATCACGCGGGCCTTCTGGATGGCCGCGCGGTTCACTTCAGGCAGTCCGTACACCGCCTCTTCCAGTATGTCGATGCAGGAATGCGGCATGCCGTACCACTTTTCAAACTCGGCCGGATCCTTGAGGCGGAAGTCTGCGGCGAGGTCGATCACCTTCACGCCGGCAGCGAGCAGTTCGCGCGCCTGCGCCATCGCGACGCCATGGGGCGTCGCGAAGAACACCACGTCGCACTCGGTCAGTTTTGCCTTCTCCGGCGTGGAAAAGGCGAGGTCGACAAAGCCGCGCAAGGAGGGGAACATGTCGGCGACCGGCATGCCATCTTCCTTGCGCGACGTGATGGCGGTAAGTTGAACGTGGGGATGCGCAGCCAGGAGGCGCAGCAACTCCACGCCCGTGTAACCTGTGCCGCCGACGATGCCGACCTTGATCATGTCTGTTCCTTGCTGAAGAGGTTGAAACGAATTCCGAAATTTTAACAGCGGTGCCTGCCTCATCACTGCAGCGCACCAAAAAGCAAAAAGCCGCCAGGCGCGAACCTGGCGGCTTTTCGATGTTCTGAAAACGCAGATTAGCGCTTGGAGAACTGCTTCGCGCGGCGTGCTTTGCGCAGGCCGACTTTCTTACGCTCGACTTCACGTGCGTCACGGGTAACGAAGCCTGCCTTGGACAGATCTGCCTTCAGGGCTGCATCGTAGTCGATCAGCGCACGGGTGATGCCGTGGCGAACCGCACCTGCCTGGCCGGACTCGCCGCCGCCGTGCACGTTGACGAGGATGTCGAAGCGCTCGGTGTTACCGGTGAGTTCCAGCGGCTGACGGATAACCATCAGACCGGTTTCGCGGGAAAAGTATTCCGCTGCCGGCTTGCCGTTGACAACGATGTTGCCGCTGCCTGCCTTGATGAAAACGCGAGCCACTGCACTCTTGCGACGGCCGGTTCCGTAGTTGTAGTTACCGATCATGTCCGTTCCTTAAAATTCGAGTGCCTTGGGCTGCTGGGCGGAGTGCGGATGGCTGCCATCTGCGTACACCTTCAGCTTCTTGATCATTGCGTAGCCGAGCGGACCCTTGGGCAGCATGCCCTTGACGGCCTTCTCGAGCGCGCGGCCCGGAAAACGCTGTTGCATCTTCTGGAAATTCGTTTCGTAGATACCGCCCGGATAGGTCGAGTGACGGTAGTAGGTCTTGTCCAGCGCCTTGTTGCCGGTCACGCGCAGCTTGCCTGCGTTGATGACGACGATGAAATCGCCCGTGTCGACGTGCGGAGTGAACTCGGGTTTGTGCTTGCCGCGCAGGCGGAGTGCCACTTCGCTGGCGACACGTCCGAGGACCTTGTCCGTTGCGTCAATCACGAACCACTCGCGCTTCACCTCTTGGGGTTTGGCGGAAAAGGTTTTCATGATGATGTCCTAAATAAAAAAATACTCGCTCAAATTGACGGCGGTTCCGCCCCTGATTCCAGCGGACTCAACCTTGTTATCTTTTCCTGAGCGAACGGAAAGCCTGAAATTTTAGCCTTTTCAAGGACTTGGCGTCAAATTGATTCTTTACGCCCGTCGCCTTTCGGGCAAAAAAAACCCGATGCGATCGGCATCGGGTTTGAATCCACACCAAAGGAGGAGGGTGGAGGAGACAATCTTTGGGTCGCTCTCGCATTACGAAATTTGCGACCAGCAACTAAATTTTACTGAATTTCATTGTGCAATGCAAGAAAAAGCCCCTTCATCACCCGCGAAAATACTGATCAGTCGCAAAAAACAATAGGCTTTTCAAATACTTACGCCGCTTTCACGATGTGGTTTTTTGTCCCGAATCGTGAATGACCACGCGCGGAAGGACAGCGCGGGACGATGCGAATCGCCTCATGTCAAACCAGTTACAATGAGCGCCTTCCGAAAAAAGCGAGAACTTCATGGAATGCACAGTACGCTGGACCGGCTTGTCCGGCATGACCTTTTTGGCTGAAACCGGGTCCGGCCACGTGGTGGCAATGGATGGCGCCCCGGAAGGCGGCGGCCGCAACCTCGCCCCGCGGCCGATGGAAGTTGTCCTGGCCGGCACGGGCGGATGCACCGCCTATGACGTGGTGCTGATCCTCAGGAAAAGCCAGCAGGATGTGCGCGGCTGCGACGTGACGTTGAAGTCCGAACGCGCAGAGAAGGATCCGAAGGTGTTCACCAAGGTCCACTTCCATTTCACTGTGCGTGGCCGCAACCTCAAGCCCAGCCTGGTCGAGCGCGCCATCAAACTGTCCCACGAAAAGTACTGCTCGGCGTCGATCATGCTCGAAAAAACCGCGCAGCTCACGCACTCGTTCGAAATCGTGGATGACTTGGCGGACGCCCCCGCCGCGACGGCATAACAGGGAGCGCGGGAAGGCGTCGCCCGCCTATATATAGTAGGCGGTGGTCGTCATGACCCTGGCCATGGCGCGCATGGCGGCCTGCACCGGGACGGGAGTGGCTGCCGCACCCATCGACTGCGCGGCAGCGCCGTGCTCGATCTCGTCGACCCGCATTTGCTCCACGATGGCCCGCGACTTTCCGTCGGATGCCGGCAGGAGCGTCAAGTGGCTGGCAAGATGCGCTTCGACCTGCCGCTCGGTCTCGACAACAAAACCCAGGCTGTGCGCATCGCCAATCCGCGCCGCCACCGCCCCCAGCGCATAAGCGCCGGCATACCAGAAGGGATTGAGCAGACTGACGCGGGATCCCAGCTCCTGCAGGCGCTGCGCAGTCCATGCCAGGTGATCCTCCTCTTCACGGCCCGCCTGGCGAAACTGGCGTCGCAACTCGTCATTCTTCGCAAAGGCCCCCTGCGCGTCATAGAGGGCCTGTGCGCACACTTCCCCTACATGGTTAACACGCATCAGCCCCGCGCTTCGACGGCGCTCGGCATCGTCGAGCTGAACGTCCGGAATCTTCACCGCCGGGTTCGGGCGTGACGCGGATGCCACGCCAGATACAACACGGACAAGCCTGTCCACACCTGAAATCAACTCATCGACATTCCACATCACTCACCTCCCTTGGCTAACAGTCGGCGGCAACCGGAAAGCACAGAACTTAAGGGAAACATATTAGACCGAAGCAATAAAAAATTTAGAAAGCGCCCTCATTTGCCGTTAAAAATTTAACTGGCATAAGAGTCACGCGACAAATATTTCCCGGATGGAACAAAATTTCGGCAGGAATTGCGCATTTATTGCTCTAACAGCATCAATTTCCGCCCGTCTGTTGTTACAAAGCCACATGATCCGTGGTGAAGCAACGGAATTGCCAAATTCTCTTTGCCCAAAATGAACACATTTGATGAAATCGCTAATAGCTTCTTAGCCATAGCGGCGGGAAGTGTCGGCAGGGACGTTACCACTAGTGGCCTTGCTGAGTGCAATAGAAGGCAATTCAAAAAAATTTTAGCACGCCAACCCTTGGAGATTTGTTAATGAAAAAATCGCTTCTCGCACTGGCAGTTCTGGGTGCATTCGCAGGTGCAGCTCAAGCACAATCCAGCGTAAGCATTTACGGTTCGTTTGATGCCGGCGTCCGTCATCAGACCAACTTCGACGCAGCTGGCGGCAGCCGCCTGTCGATGGGTTCCACCGGCACCTTTAACTCCAACCGTATCGGCTTCAAAGGTGTTGAAGACCTGGGCGGTGGCCTGAACGCGCACTTCACGCTGGAGTCCGGCTTCAACAGCGGCACCGGCGCACTCGACGCAGCTAACACCCTGTTCAACCGTACCGCAGCTGTCGGTCTGGGCGGCGCATGGGGCTCCCTGGACTTCGGCCGTCAGTACACGGTTCCGTTCAAGACGATCGCTTCCTACGATCCGTTCGGCTACAAGTATCCCGGCATCGCTGACGCAGTTCGTGCGTCCGCCGGCACCCGTTACAACAACGACATCCAGTACATCGGCACCTTCGGTCCTGTAACGGTCCGTGCTGAATGGGCGCTGGGCGAAGTGGCTGGCGACACCGGCCGCGGCTCCGCCAAGTCCATCGGCGGTACCTACGCTGCCGGCCCGCTGAGCGTTGGCGCTGCAGTCAACCAGCGTACCGATGCTGTCACCGACCTCGACACCGACTACTGGACCGTGGGCGCAGGCTACAAGTTCGGCCCGGCACGCGTGAGCGCTGGTTACGTCAACCAGGAAGCCGAAACCGCCGCAGCTGACCTCAAGACCCGCTGGACCTGGATCGGTCTGAACTACGCCATCACCCCGGCAGTTGAAGTGACCGGCGCGTTCTACAAGACCAAGATCAGCGGCGCTGCTACCGGCGACAAGGACAACTTCATGCTGGCTGCTACCTACGCACTGTCCAAGCGCACCAACCTGTACGCAGGCTTCGACACTGCCAAGTATGACGGCGCAGCGCGCGTTCCGGCTGCCGGCCTCGGCAACACCGGTGGCCTGTCCCGCCAGCGCGGCATCTCGCTGGGTGTGAACCACCTGTTCTAATCTGGATTCGCAGCCGGCCTCCGGCTGTACGTCAAGTTAGATATGAAACGGGCTCTTGCGAGCCCGTTTTTTATTGGCCCGCCACGTTAGGATTCAACACTAATCCGGCCATGCAAACTCCGGCAATAAGCGCACCGACGTGGTGCAAATGATGGCAAAAGCACCATTTCCCTTGCGCCACTTCGTTGCAGACACGCCACAGAACGCCTAAGAAGCAGGTGTAAAACCGAAATTCCCTTTGTAGTCGGTCCCGATATTTGATGAAATATCCACCAGCTACTTGGTTAAACAAATGATCAGGAAGCTTCCTTCGGCAGGGACGTTCTCACTAGTGGCCTTGTCGAACGCACTAAAAAAATCTTAGCTCGATAAACCTTTGGGGATTATTCAATGAAAAAATCGCTTCTCGCGCTCGCAGTTCTGGGCGCCTTCGCAGGCGCAGCTTCCGCTCAAACCAACGTCTCCATCTACGGTGTTGCTGACGTCGGTATTCAGCGCACGGACACCAGCGCAACCTCCGCGACCTGGGGCCTGAACAGCGGCATTTGGTCCGGCAGCCGTATCGGCTTCAAGGGTTCGGAAGACCTGGGCGGCGGTCTGTCCGCAATCTTCCAACTGGAAAACGGTTTCAGCATCGACACCGGCGCCCTGGGCACCGCTAACACCCTGTTCAACCGTCAGGCCTTCGTTGGTCTGAAGGGCGGCTTCGGCGCGCTGACCTTTGGTCGTCAGTACTCCCCGTACCACATCGCTCTGGACACGATCGACCCGTTCGAAACCGGTCTGGCTGGCGACACCACCCGTCTGTTCGCATCGCACCTGACCACCGGCTATCCGATCCGCGTCAGCAACTCGATCGTCTACGCTGCTCCGGCAATGGGTGGCCTGTCCGCTTCCGTGATCTACGGTCTGGGTGAGACCGCTGGCAGCATCTCCGACAACAGCCAGATCGGCGTTGGCGCAGGCTACGCAAACGGCCCGCTGAACGTTCAGTTCGCTTACCACACCACCAACGTCACCGCTGCTGGCGCTGACACCGACCACAGCACCCTGCTGCTCGGCGGTAAGTTCAACTTCGGCGTTGCTACCCTGCACGCTGGTTTCGCTGACAACAAGAACGAAGTTGCTGGCGGCGACAGCAAGGCACGTAACTACCTGCTCGGCGTGACCGCTCCGGTTGGCGCAGGCGTTATCCGTGCATCCTGGGTTCGTAACGACCTGCGTGGCGGCAACCTGACCGATGCTGACCAGTACGCAATCGGCTACACCCACGGCCTGTCCAAGCGTACCGACCTGTACACCTCGTACGCTCGCACCAACGTTGACGTTGGCGCTGACGTGAACATCTTCAACGTCGGTATCCGTCACAAGTTCTAATCAAGTGCAGGTGTAAGCCTGCCTCGATTTGAATGCAGTATTGAAAAGGCACCCTCGGGTGCCTTTTCCTTTATGTGTCCTTATGCTTCCTACCGTTGCCGTTTTGGTCGGAAGACGGATGTGTCGGCATAAAAGCTGGCATCCTGCCCCTCCCACCAGCCGGGCACGCCAAGCACGGGCAAGGGTGTGAAATCCGCGCTGGTCAGTCCATTTTCAAGTTGGGTGGATATGGCCGCATCCAGAAATGCAGTCCTTCCCGCCGGCGGCAATGCAAAGAATGCGCGATCGGCAAGCACGGGCCATGCGTGTGCGGTGATCGACTTGTAGGGGCGCGCCAGTTTCTCCATCAGTGCGTGGCCGAACAAGCAGATATCGCAGTCGCGCCAGAACGTGTCGCGACGCTCCAAGAGGGCTTCCCTCCAGCTATGCGACCGTAGTGCCTCCAGCAAGCTCGGGTCGCGTGTGACAAGCAGGGCCGCGTTTTCATCGAAGAGAGTCGCTGCGTCGCGTACTTTGCCGCGGCCGCCCGCCACATCTTGTCCTGGGCCTCGTGCAATTTCTGCCGCCTGCAATGCATTCAACCGAACCTTGATGTTCGGGAAAGTGAGCCAGACAAGCGCGTTGAAAAAATCGTGGAGATTGTCGCGCGTCGGCACGCCTCCGCTGGCACTGATGAATGCTTCATACGCCATTCCGTCCGGCAGGCTGGATTGCGTGACGAACCGTACCGGCACGCCGCGATGATTGCGGAGGCCGGCAGTTTGTGCTGCCAGGTTCACGGCCTCGCGCCAATTGCCGGCCTGCAGAATCGGCTGCGCCGTGTCCCGGATACGCGAGAGCCAGGGACGCCGCCAATCGATCTCCGCGAGGAATGACGCCGCCTCGGCGGAGGCAGGATGGTCAGGCAAGTTTCCAGCCAATGGACTCGCCACCGTTGAGAGGCACGACAGTCGCGTCACCGAGCGGCACTTCCGCCGGCAGTGTCCACGTTTCGCGGTGCAGGGTTACCGTCCCGGTGTTGCGCGGCAAAGCATAGAAGTCGGGACCGTTGAAGCTTGCGAATGCCTCCAACTTGTCCAGCGCTCCGGCGGCATCGAATGCCTGGGCGTACAACTCCATCGCATGCAGCGCGGTATAGCAGCCGGCACAGCCGCAGGCATGCTCCTTCAAGCCTTTGGGATGCGGTGCAGAGTCGGTACCGAGGAAGAAGCGGGAGCTGCCTGACGTCGCCACACGGACCAGCGCCTGACGATGCTCTTCGCGTTTGAGGACGGGCAGGCAGTAATAATGCGGACGAATCCCGCCCTTGAAGATTTCGTTGCGGTTGTAGAGAAGGTGATGTGCCGTGATCGTGGCGGCGACCGGCCCTTCTGCCTCGCTCACGTACTGGGCCGCGTCCCGGGTGGTGATGTGCTCGAACACGACCTTGAGCGCCGGCATGTCATGGCGCAGGGGTTGCATGACCTTGTCGATGAACACGGCTTCGCGGTCGAAAATATCGACCGCCGGATCGGTGACCTCGCCGTGCACCAGGAACGGCATGCCGACTTCCTGCATGACTTCGAGCGTCTTATAGCATTTCGACAATTGCGTCACGCCGGCGTCGGAGTTGGTCGTCGCGCCGGCCGGATACAGCTTCACCGCGTGAACAAAACCGCTCTCTTTCGCGCGCCGGATTTCGTCCGGCGGCGTGTTGTCGGTCAGATACAAGGTCATCAGCGGCTGGAAATCCATGCCGGCTGGCAGGGCAGCGAGGATGCGATCGCGATAGGCGGCAGCCTGCGCGGTCGTGGTCACCGGCGGCTTCAGGTTCGGCATGACGATGGCGCGAGCAAACTGGCGCGCGCTGTGGGGCAAGACGCTTGCCAGTGCGGCGCCATCGCGCAGGTGGAGGTGCCAATCGTCGGGGCGGGTAATGGTGATGCTGGCAGATTGAGTAGACATGGCGGTTCTTTCTTGAGATGACCGCTATTTTACCCGCGGCACCGCGCGAGGCCGACACAAAAAAGCCGTTTCGGCCAGGCGGCGGAAACGGCTTTTTCGAGGACAGCTGGCGTCAGTGCGTAATGATCTTAGCCAGGAAGTCGCGTGCCCGGTCGGAACGCGGCGAGCCGAAGAACTCGTCCTTGGTGCAGTCTTCCACGATGTAGCCCTTGTCCATGAAGACCACGCGATTCGCGACCTTCCTGGCAAAGCCCATTTCGTGGGTCACTACCATCATCGTCATGCCTTCCTGTGCAAGGCCGACCATGACGTCGAGCACTTCGTTGATCATTTCCGGGTCGAGCGCGGAGGTCGGCTCGTCGAACAGCATGGCGATGGGGTCCATCGACAGTGCGCGGGCGATCGCGACGCGCTGCTGCTGGCCGCCGGATAGTTGGCCGGGGAACTTGTCCTTCTGCCCGAGCAAGCCGACGCGGTCGAGGTACTTCAGGCCCTTCTCGGTCGCCTCATCCTCGCTGCGGCCGAGCACCTTGACCTGCGCCAGCGTCAGGTTCTGACGGATGGTCAGGTGCGGGAACAGTTCGAAGTTCTGGAACACCATGCCGATGCGTGC
>Ga0196971_1001037_pt1 | contig 14249 bp, 14 predicted proteins | sample S1v_1013CmetaG_FD_148660 | JGI IMG/M metagenome (GOLD analysis project Ga0196971, IMG submission 148660) | Soil microbial communities from Anza Borrego desert, Southern California, United States - S1+v_10-13C | ecosystem: Environmental > Terrestrial > Soil > Desert | place: USA: California... | reverse complement strand
TTGCGCGTGCGCTATGAGCGTCGGGCCGATATGCATGAAGGATTTCTTCGGTTGGGTTGCGCAATCATTTGCTGGCGAACGCTACGCAATGCATTACACGATCCATTCCCATTTTGTTAGACGCTCTAAATTCACAACGACATGCGCAAAAATCCCGTTATTAGGATCGGAGCCAACATCCTGGCCGCAAAGCTCGACTGTCGAGAGTTCGCCGTATTTTTCGCTGGGGACGGCTCCGTCTTTAACAGAATTACCCCGAGCCAGGATTTCCCTTACCGCGCGACTGGCGGTATTTGATTAGTGCCTCTGCCAGGCAGGCCCATTCCAGTTCTTCACGATACAACTGCGCGCTGCGCTCCATGTAGTGATAAACCCAGGTGCATTCGCATTGTTCCGGGCAGTCAAGATCCGGGATCGCCTTGGCCATCATGGCTACCATGCGTTCCAGCTCGTCCATGTCAGGCTCCTGCCTGCTTGTCATGCGCGCTCCTTTGGCATCGGCAATGCCAATGTGACATCAAAACCCGCGACTGATTCCTTGGGATACCGAGATACTGCGTCGCGACGTAAAAAGTGACCGCTCCGTAACGGCAGATTTCTTACTTTATAAGTCTGACGTTTGCTTATCCGCAACAAGGTATGCGGGCATTGAACTTCCGTCAAGGCAGAAACGCTTAGTACGTCGGCATGTCCAACCGCGACATCCGCCATTTCAAAAAAGGCAATATATGCAACCCGTCCCTTACTTCGAACGCTTGAGCGAGGCGTACGCACTGGTGGACGGCATTCCGGACCATCAGGTCACTCTCGACATTGAACGCCTCAGCATCCCGCCGGAGACGCTGAGCATCGGAATGAATAACGGCAGTTACATTGCTCCTCCCGACTGGAGCGCGCTAGTACTAACGCCCGATATCTGGCTTTCACAGGCCCCGCCCTACATCGATATTGTCGAGCCCCTCATCGAGAACTGGGAGCCTTATGGTGTGGAGATGTTCTGGCGCATTGAGGGTCGCATTACCAGCCGGTTCGAGATCGCGATGGCGAACCTGTTTAATTTGACCCATGAACTGGCCGAGGAGCTATTCGGTATGCGCAGCGATGATGAGGCAGACGACCGCTCCGACAAACAGGTGTTCCTGGACAGGATCATTACGTTCCTCCTCGCAAACGGAGAAGCAGTTACGATCGGCACCGGGCATATTGCACAGCATGAGATGCGGGAGCATGGCATTTCAATTCCCGATGGAGTGACGGCCGCGCCTGCCCAGATTTTGCCAGCAGAAATGAGATCGAAGACTGAAGCATCGGGAAATAGCCCACCACGTATTCAAACCGGCTTTGGCATTCTGGCATCGGAAAGTGACGCGCCGGGAGTGGAAACACTGGATACTGAAGCTTCGCCAAGTGCGGTCAGTCCGATCGTTCACGAACAAAGTGTCGAGCGAGAAAAGAGTGGTGACGTGTAATCGCGAGATGGGCATACACGTTGACCACCACAGCGAATAAAGGGGATATGAGCCTTGGCTCATGATCACGCCTGAATCGCATTATCGATCTCCCTGCAAGCGACGGACTGCTGATCGCTGATCACCGCCAGCCCCGGCCCGCCACCCTACCAAGGCCTTGGCTCTGTTTTCGACCAAGTGCTTGCCGACGTCTAGGTCGCTTATGCAACGATCACCGATATTGCCGAACGAAGACAACAGACGTAGCCGCCCTACCCCGCGTCGATCGGTCTTGCACATATCAGGTTTTTTAATGTGGCCACTGCCAGCTTCGTGCCGTGACGGTTGCCTGTATCAATGCCAATGAACGAATGTCAGGATTGAACTTAGCGGCTTGAAGCAATGTCTATTTTGTACATGCCAGTGAAGTGCACCGTATTTCTTACGCATCTTCATCGTCTTCTTTTTAGCCATGCCGTTGGACAACATACTCCAGCGGCCTTCCTCTAAAGACCTCCTCCTCAGGTCGAAACCGTAGCTGATTGCGATCACAGTCATTTGTTTGTTTCCTCTTGCGTCAATCGCACCATTAGCAAAGGAATCGACATGCCTGTCACCCTTGCCCAGGCACACCAGTGCCAAAACCACTTGTTGGCCAGACTCTCTGATGAGCAATACCAGCGGCTATTACCCGTGCTCGACCTGGTACAGACCAAAGCGAAGGACGTCCTGTGCCGGCAGGGCGAGCCGATTCAATACGTTTACTTTCCCTGCAACTGCGCCCAGTCCTGCATGGTATACATGGAAGACGGCAGCATGGTGGAAGTGAGCACGGTCGGCAACGAAAGCCATACCAATGTCGAACTGCTGGTAGGAGCCACGCATGCGACGGAAACCATCGTCTGCCAGATTGCCGGGCACTGCCTGCGTATGACGGTCGGTGATTTCAAGGAAGCGATCAGCAGCTTGTCGTCACTGCGCCAGCTTGCCGAGTGCTGCGCCCAAGGCTACCTGGCGCAGGTATCGCAATCCGTTGCCTGCAACCGCTTGCATAGCGTCGAAATGCGGTTCGCCCGTTGGCTGCTGATCACGCATGACCGGGTGCAGGGCAATGAATTCAACCTGACGCAGGAGTTCCTGGCGGCGATGCTGGGCGTGCATCGTCCGAGCATCAGCCTTGTTGCCGGGATGTTTCAGCAAGCCGGCTTCATCAAGTACAGCCGCGGCCATATGCAGATTCTGGATCGGGAAAAGCTCGAAGAAGCGGCGTGCGAGTGCTATGCCGCAGTACGCAAGCAGTACCAGCGCCTGTTTCGCCTGCCCCGCGGCTAAGTGCGGAATATGCACGCCGGAGTCAATTGCCCGCTACAGCATTGCAGCAACAAAGTGCGGGCGATTTCTTCCAAAAATTATTCGGTTTATGTCTGCAATCGGACAGTAAGCATTGGCCGCACAGCGCAAAAATATCATCTGGTTGTCATTTGATCTCATGCCGATGAACCCGAAATTGCCATACGGCGGTATTGCCCATCCATGGATATTCGGCTCCTATGCCGTGTACACACAAAACCTCCATGTCGCGCGCCGGGTGTATGAGCAGGTGCGCTCCCAGTCGGTCCCGGCTCCATTTGGCACGATCGAACTGGAAACCGGCGAAACGATTGACTGGATCAACATGGGCTATGGCGTCGGTGGTCAAGGACGAGACCGACCAATCCCATTAGATCGCCTCCACGATGTGTAATGAAACGTACTTAATTGCTGCCATCGTGGTCATGCGCCGCGGCGCCGATGGCGGACTTCATTATCCCAATAGACACCATGAAAAAACCGTTCTCTTATAAACACTACGATCCCAACCGCTTGCTCGATACCTTGCAGCAGCGTCTCGACTCGCGCAACGATCAGGCATTGGCGCAGCGTCTGCATATCTCCTTGAAGACACTCGAGAAAATTCGCAGTGGAGATCTGCAATTGAGTGCCTCTCTCCTGCTTTGCATGGCTGAATCCGCAGCGACAAGCATGGAGGAACTGCGATCGATTGTTGGAGACCGGCGCAGGGCGTTACGTCTGCCATACAGGATTGCGGCCTGATATGGCAATCATCAAGATGAGTGAAATACCGACGGCACAGTTCTCACACAATCGAAGAATTGACTCGTGATGCAGCACGCATTTACGCGCTATTGTGCGTAACAGTCACGGAATAACGCTGTCGCGACTGTTTGGCGCTTTTTTTTGATGTTTGCGCTTCATGCCTGAGTTTCATGCGTGCTCATAGGACACCGTCAATGATTGCTCCGGCTACCTGGATTACCTGAGCGGCTAGTCTTGCCCCTGTGCGGGCTGCTTCGTCCAAGGAAGCTTGGGCGCGCCGCGCTGCAAGATAGGCTGCATTAAACGAGTCGCCCGCAGCAGTCGTGTCAATCGCTTCCGCCTTTTCCGCAGGAACGGTAAGGAACTCGCTCATCGTTGCGGTCTGCGCAATGCACCCATCCCTGCCAAGCTTCACAACCACTTCGGCAGCGCCGGCTGCAAGTGTCCGCGACAGAGTGGCATGCGGGGACAGGTCACCAAACAGCTGCGCCTCATCGTCGAAAGTGACGAGCGCATGTGTCGTCGTAGCCAGCGCCGAATTGCTCCAGCGCTGCGCCTCTTCCTTGGACTGCCACAGGCTTGGGCGGTAGTTGCTGTCAAAACAAACCCAACCGGCATTCGCCTTCACAGCAGACGCCAGCATGAGCAGGCGATCGCGCCGGGCGTCGTCCAGGATTGCCAGCGTAATCCCGGAAAAATAGAACAGGTCGCATGCCATGATGCGCTGCTGGAGCACATCGCAATGCTCCGGACTAAGCATCTGGCGGGCGGCAGAATCCGATCGCCAGTACAGAAATGAGCGTTCTCCATCCGGGGACGTTTCGATCAGGTAGAGACCGGGTAACTTCGCGCTTGCGCGAGCGAGATAACCGAGCTCCAGGCCGTGCTTTCTGCCATGATCCAGCAAAGCCTCGCTCATACTGTCCTGTCCAACTGCCGTGACAAACCAGGCGCGCCGTGCGGGAGCCGAGCGACGGAAATACACCGCCGCGTTGTAGGCGTCGCCAGCAAAATCCTGGCGCAAGAGGCCGCCTTGCGCACGTCGCAGCTCTATCATGCATTCGCCGATAAACCAGTTTTCGTTCCTGTCCATTTTTCCGCCTGCAGGTTGCAGCAAAATCAAGCGCTTGCGCAGAAAGTCGGTGCACCGAACTCGAATTCCCTTTGAGTGGCACCGTGGAATGTCGCTGGCGCGGGCAGCTGGGGGCGAGCAGCGAGAACTTCAGCGCCTCGATGCCATGATTTCTTCTTACCGCTCTCCTCTATTGCCGCACTTCGTCGAATCGCGCGGACATTCCTGCTTTCGACAAGTTCTCGTTCGGCTGATTCCCCCTTCAGCTTTGGCGGGCCCGGCCTGAATAGCGGGCAGCTGGCTTGTTCATCGCGTTCGAAGACAGGGCGGCTTTCCAGGTACAGGAAGCAAACCGACTAGGTGCAGGATGGGGGCAATCCCACGCTCATTCCCTGCAGACAGCAGCCTGGAAAACGTAGTCCATATTTCATGTAGTTACCGAGCTAGTCTTCGTCGCAGCCCAATTTTGTGCCGTGTTTATTGGCACTCCAGCCCTTCCAGAATTTATTGCGCTTGTGTCGCCTATCGAACAGAAATCCTGCCATTCCACGCAGATAATCCACCGACCAAGCTATTCACTGGGGAAGCGATGGCGAGGCCTACGGACAAGACAGTGACACCTGTAGTACCTGGAAGCAGTAGCGGCACGGCGAGTCCCACGCCCTTCCAACGACTGAAGGACGCAAGCCCGGAACATTCCCGATCCGGCTTGGACCAGGTATTGGCGAGTAAGACGCGCGCCGCGCCAGGGGCAATTGCCGCGAAAGACGAGCGCAATTTGAAAGGACAGTTGAAATGAACCATCTGAATGACCGCCTGCGTGCAGCAGTAATGCGTTCGGACACTGCGACGATGAGGGCCTGCTTGCAGCTTGGCGTCAACATCAATACGCCGAACGAGAGCGGCTGGACGGCCCTGCATTTTGCCTGCAGCTATGCAAAGGCTGGTATTGCGCGCCTGCTGATCGACAGTGGCAGTAACGTGGACGCCGAGGACAACGCTGGAATGACGCCCTTGCATGTTGCCGCAACCGGCGGCAGGCCAGACATCGTCAGGCTACTGCTCGTCGCGGGCGGCACACCGGAAAAAAGGGACCAATCCGGCGTCACGCCATTGCTCTACGCGGCAGGAAGCGGTAACGCCGATGCGGCACGCATGATGCTCGAAGCAGGCGCGCGCGCTGACGTTACCGACGAACTTGGTTACACAGCTCTCCACTGGGCGACCGGCAACAAGAGTGCGCGCATAGCACGCCTTCTGCTGCGCGCCGGTGTACCGCTGCATGCGCTTGAAGCAGAAGGAATGACGGCATTGCATTTGGCCACAATTACGCGCAATACAGCGATGGTGCGTTTCCTGCTGGGTGCAGGCATTCAGGTGGACAAGCAGAACAACACCGGCCTCACCGCGCTGCATATAGCGGCACGTTGCGGTGACCTGCCAACGGCCGCACTGCTACTGAACAACGGGGCTAACATGAATATGGCGAACGAAGATGGCGACACTCCGCTCTCCTTCGTCGGTGCACATGGAAACTCAGAAATGCGCAGATTATTGGTGCAGGCTGAAAAAAGTGAAGATCAGGCCAGCGGCGGTCCGGCTGCACCTTACATCTGGCACCGCGTTGCAGACCGGCTTAGGGCTGCAGGACAGCGACAGCTTCACGCGAGGTATTTGCGTATCGCGTGATGGCAACATGCGAACGCCCGGACGCCCATGCGTTGCGAACGCATTATTGAACACCTTCCCAACTGCGCGTTCTAATCGTACTCGCGACAGGAGCAGAAAATGCATTTTTCGACATGTATGCAGAAGCACCCTCCGCTACCGCCGGGCGCGGGTTCTTTGCGGGACGCCGCGCATTGGGAGCAGGCATGGCGCTTGCTGATGCAGCGCTGTATGTGAACTACTGCAGCCGTCAAGCCGAGCGCAACTATCCGCCGGAAGGAAAGTTCATCGAGGTGGATGGTGCGCCTGCACTATACCGAGAAAGGCGAAGGTGAGCCGCTGGTGCTTTTGCATGGCAATACCACAATCAGAATGGACTTTACCCTGAGCGGACTGGTCGACATGGCTGCAGAGCGGTATCGCGTGATCGTATTCGACCGGCATCACGCCAGCGTGCAGCAGGGATTGGCGGCGATACAGTGAACCGGCCGAGGGCACAAAATGATTTACCCGTGACGCAGGAGGTGGAGTGGCGCTGGTGGCGGTTCCGAGCCGCCCATTCCCTCACCTGTCGAATTGGCGCTAACTAAATTTATTTGGTCCACCATGTATAAGAATCCGCTTCCTGTATCCGTCGGCATCATTCCGTCCCTGACACCCGGGCACATCATCCTGGTAGAACGCAGCGACGGCGGGACTGCACTCCCCGGTGGCTACGTTGATGAGCTTGAGGACGCCATTGCGGCCGTCAACCGCGAGGTTTACGAAGAAACAGGCCTGGAACTGGACGGCGCAAAATGGAAGCTCTTCCATAGCTCGATCACGCCTGACAACAAGCTGCTACTGTTTTCCTGGTACACGCAAGCCGTTGCCGTACCCGACAGCTTCATGCCGAACGCGGAGGTCGTGCGGCTGTTTTCGGCGCCCTGGAATACGTCGCTGAAGTTCCCCCTCCACGCCGCTGCGGTCGAACGCTGGAAAAACGATGCGGAGCCAGGTTGGCGGTTCATTTCTTCGGATTCTTTTCGATGTGATGAAACGCCCCGATCCGAAGTGTTCATGGACAGATGGGCTGCATTAGCTGCACCAGTAAACCGTTGAGAAGGAGAATGCCATGCAGAGAGTTTCGGAAGTAATGACGCGGGACATCAGGTCCGTCACGCCGCAGGAAAACCTGCAGCGCGCCGCGCAACTGATGGATGAGCTGGATGTCGGCGCATTGCCGGTGTGCGACGAGGAGCGACTGGTCGGCATGGTCACCGATCGTGACATCACCGTCCGCGGCACTGCCGCCGGAAGCAGTCCGCGCGATGCGCATGTCGAAGACGTGATGAGCCCAGATGTGCGCTGGTGCTTCGAGGATGACTCGATGGATGAGGTGATGTCCAGGATGGCCGACAGCAAGATCCGCCGCATTCCGGTCCTTTCGCACGACGAACAGCAGAAGCTGGTTGGCATCGTAACGCTTGGTGACATCGTCACGAAAACCGGAAGCAGCTTGGAACGCGATGCGGAACAACTGGTTGAGAGCGTATCCTCGCCCTCCGGACCGACACAGCCGGGCGACGCCGGCGCGAGTGCTGCGCCCGGCGCGGAATCCGCCGAAGTAGCCAAGACACCAATCGGTCTCAGGCCTGTGACCGGCACGGACAGCGGCAGCGCAAGCGTCCCGTCTGGGGGTGTTGACGGCACCGGCACGACCGGATTGTCGGGTAGCGGCACGGCGGGAGGCACTAGCGCCAAAGGCGAGCAAGATCGGCAGTGAACGGGATCCTCGTCCTCTCCTTGCGCATAGTTGAGGACGAGGGCATGGATCGGATGCAATGCGGAACCAAACTCCCCTGCCACGGCAAAGATGGGGCGATCCGCGTTGTACCGCAACTTTTCTGCAGCCGTGCTTGCGCTTGCTGGATGCCGACTTCACGTTTGTGACGTGCAGGTATCCACCTCGACATCCCGCAATTTAACTGCAGTCCTCGTTTCCGCTGGTGCGGGCTTTATCCCGGTGAATCGATGATCGCAGTGACGAAACGCCGGTTCATCCGGCACCAAGCGGGCATCGAATGCGCCCAAATGCCGTAACGGTGTGGGGAATCCTTGTCCTGGCTCACATATGCAAGCCGCATCTTTTCAAGGAAGGAACACGTTCTGGCCCGAGTCCCTCCTCCGATAGCTTGTCCCGGGGTAGAAGCGTGATGAAGCCGGATACTCGCAAGTCTGCCGCTTCGGCAGGTAAACTGCTGGAAATCCGCAATCCAAGGCTGGGACCTAATGCCACACGTTTCTGGCGGCGATCTGAAATCCAGCAAGATCGAACATTTTTTCGCATGAAGTCGTCTCTGAATGTATTGCATCCGGCGCACACCTGCCTTGCATTTGCCATGGCATTGGCATGCCCACCCGCCTTGGCTCAGGACAGTGACCGCCTCGTGGAGCTTATCAACCAGTATCGAAAGTCGCCGCAACGGTGCAGCGGCGCGATGCTGCCCGCGGCGAGCGCGCTGTCCCCAGACCGAAATCTGGCTCGCGTGAACGTGTCGCAGGGCGGTGAGTTACAGAAAGCATTGAAGGATGCCGGCTATCAGGCAGCACGTGCAGAAGCGATCGTACTGACCGGGGTACAGACTCCCGATGTGGCGATGAAGGCAATCACGGAAGCTTATTGCCGATCAGTCATGAAGCAGCAGTATTCGGCGATCGGCGTATCGCGTCACGGTAATACTTGGCGCATTGTCTTCGCACGCCCCCTCCTGTCTTCTGACATGCGCGATCCGCTTTCGAGCGGAAAGCAGGTGCTCGCCCTGGTGAATACGGCGCGCGGAAAGCCGCGGATGTGCGGCGACCGGCGCTTTTCCGCTGCTCCACCACTTGAGTGGAATGACACCCTTGCGAAAGCGGCGCTCGTGCACAGCCGTGACATGGCCGATCGGAATTATTTCCGCCATGAAGCAACCGACGGCAGTCAGGTCGGCGACCGAGCACAACGTGCGGGATACCGCTGGCAGAGTGTCGGCGAGAATATCGCAGCCGGGCAAGGTTCAGCGCAGCAGGTCGTCGAGGGATGGCTGTCGAGCCCCGGGCATTGCGCAAACATCATGAACCGCGGTTTTACGGAGATGGGGGCCGCATACGCGCTGAACCAGAACAGCGATGCGTCGATCTACTGGACCCAGGTGTTCGGCAGGCCGCGATAACCCTCTTCGTTCGAGCCCTTGCGCCTGCCACCGTGGCGCTCTTGCGGCAACTGATGCGCATCGTTCACTGCACTGGCATGCCGTCAAACGGGAGGAAGGGCATGCTGCAGCCGCCGATCATACACCGACGATTATGGGACGTACCAGGGACGGGATCTCCCCGCCCCTGACGCCGCAAACTCAAGCCACTACCGGAACAGCCGTGCCCGTGCCGCCGCCGGAAGTATGCTTTCGTTCAGTGACGTACTTTGGCGCGCGCGGCGCGCTGCCGGCCATGATGTCGTTCACCTGGTCGGCATCCAGCGTTTCCCACTCGAGCAGCGCCTTTGCCATGACATCGACCTTGTCGCGATTTGCTTCCAGCAATTGACGTGCCAGCGCATATTGCCCGTCGAGGATGCGGCGGATTTCATCGTCGACCTTCTGCTGGGTTTCTTCGGAAACGGTGCGCGCAGTCATGCCGAAACCATCCTGCTCATCCGTATAGACCATCGTGCCGAGCGTTTCGGACATGCCGAAGCGTGTCACCATCGCGCGGGCGAGCTTGGTTGCGCGCTCGAAGTCGTTCGACGCACCGGTCGATTGCTGGTTCATGAAGATTTCTTCCGCAATTCGGCCGCCGAACAGGATCGCGATATCCTCGAGCATCTTGTCCTTGTACATATTTACGCGGTCATGCTCGGGCAGTTGCCAGGTCAGGCCAAGCGCATAACCACGCGGCATGATGGTGACCTTGTGCACAGGGTCAGCCTTCGGCAGCAGCTTTGCAACTACGGCGTGGCCGGACTCATGGTAGGCGGTATTGCGGCGTTCTTCTTCACGCATCACAGCAGATTTCCGTTCCGGGCCCATGATGATCTTGTCTTTCGCGTCCTCGAAGTCCTGCATGTCCAGAACCTGCTTATTGCGACGGGCAGCAAACAGCGCCGCTTCATTGACGAGGTTGGCGAGTTCCGCTCCGGAAAAGCCCGGAGTGCCTCGAGCAAGGATATCGGCCTGCACGTCGGCAGAGAGTGGAACCTTGCGCATATGTACGCGCAGGATTTTTTCGCGGCCACGGATGTCCGGCAGCCCAACCATGACTTGGCGGTCGAATCGGCCCGGGCGCAGCAGTGCCTTATCCAGTACGTCGGCGCGGTTGGTAGCAGCGACGACAATGATGCCGGAGTTCGGCTCGAAGCCGTCCATTTCGACGAGCATCTGGTTCAACGTCTGTTCACGTTCGTCATTGCCGCCGCCCATACCGGTACCGCGGGCGCGGCCGACCGCATCGATTTCATCGATGAAGATAATGCAGGGCGCATGCTGCTTTGCGTTCTCGAACAGGTCGCGTACGCGTGAAGCGCCGACACCGACGAACATTTCGACAAAGTCTGAACCGGAGATGGTGAAAAACGGCACACGCGCTTCGCCCGCCATTGCGCGCGCAAGCAAGGTCTTGCCGGTCCCTGGTGGGCCCACCAGCAGCACGCCCTTGGGCACGTGCCCGCCGAGTTGCTGGAACTTGCGTGGCTCGCGCAGGAATTCAACGATCTCATCGAGTTCTTCACGCGCCTCTTCACAGCCGGCGACATCGGCGAAAGTCGTGGTGTTGGAGTTGGCATCCTGCAGTCGGGCTTTGGATTTGCCAAACGAGAATAGGCCGCCGCCCTTCCCGCCTTGCTGGCGCCGCATGAACCAGATCCAGACGCCAATCAAAAGCAGCATCGGGAACCAGGAGATAAATACTTGCGACAGGAAGGACGGTCCTTCCGGATTCCGCACGTCGAATTTGATGTCATTCTCGATCAGGTCATTGACCAGACCACGGTCGAGCAAGGTTGTGTTCGTGGTGACCTTCTTGCCATCGCTTGTTACAGCAGACACTCTTGTGCCCTCGATGACAACCTCCTGGATTGCCTTGGCCTTCACCTGGCTCAGGAAATCAGAATAGGCAACGGATGTAGCCGTCTGGCTGGAGGAATAAAACTGCTGGCTGATGAATGAGAAAAGGAAAAATGCAGCGATCGCGGAAATAATGAGGCGGATATGCTTGGGATTCACTAATGTTCCTTTTAAAAACCCGGCACCGGGATTGCAACCCCGCAAATAACGGGGATTTACTCACAACGTTGGGGCAATTCTACGGATGGCAAGCCCATTGATAAACCGAATAAATTCAGACCCTTACTTCGGCAAAACAGGAGGCAAGAAGAAATGCCGCGGATTTTCGTTTGCGAGGAGGCTTATTATTACCCGTCAGAATAAAATCTGCTGGCGGCTGATCAGAGTTGCAAAATCGTCACCAAGAAATGGCAGGATGGCATCGGCCACCGGCTGTAGCTGCCGGCTCAGGTAGTGCTCATAATCGATAGGCGCGCGCCGGATTTCCAGCGGCTCCGGCCCGGCAACCGTCATCACATAGCGGATCCAGCCGCGGCTCTGGTATTGCAGAGGACGCCCCTGCGCGCGGTTGTAGTCGTCGGCAATACGTGCGGCTCGAACGTGCGGCGGCACATTGCGCTGGTATTCCTCCAGTGGCCGTCGCAACCGTTTCCGGTATATAAGGAGGTCGTCGAACTCGCCGCTGACGGTACGGTCGGCATAATCACGGACATAATCGCGATACGCCTGCCCCTTGAAGATGCGCAGGTACAGCTCCTGCTGGAATTGCTGCGCCAGCGGTGTCCAGTCAGTGCGCACCGACTCCATTCCCCTGAAGACGATCTCCTCACTGCCATTCGGCGCAACGACGAGGCCCGCGTAGCGTTTCTTGCTCCCCTCGTCTGAGCCGCGGATGGTCGGCATCAGGAATCGCCGGTAATGCGTGTCAAACTCAAGTTCGAGAGCGCTTTCGAGGCTGAACTCCTCTCGCAGATGCCGCTTCCACCACTGGTTGACGTGCTCGACCAGCATCCTCCCAACCTCAAGCGCCTGCTCCTCCGTGTGCGCGTGCTTGAGCCACACGAAAGTGGAATCCGTGTCGCCGTAGATGACCTCGTAGCCCTGCCCTTCGATCAGCTCACGTGTACGGTGCATGATTTCGTGGCCGCGCAGCGTAATCGAAGATGCCAGGCGTGGGTCGAAGAAGCGGCAGCCGCTCGACCCTAGCACTCCGTAGAACGCATTCATGATGATCTTCAGCGCTTGGGACAACGGCTGGTTGCGCTCGCGCTTGGCCGCCTCACGCGCCTGCCAGACCTGCGTGACGATGGCGGGAAGACAGTGCTTGTCACGCGAAAAGCGCGCACCGCGAAAGCCGGCCACCGTGGCATCCTTGTTGGGATTTCCTGTGCCTGCCACCAGTCCAACCGGGTCGATCAGGAAGGTGCGGATGATCGAAGGATAAAGGCTCTTGTAATCGAGTACGAGCACGGAGTCGTACAGTCCGGACTGCGAATCCATCACGAAACCGCCGGGACTGTTTTCGCCAATGACATCGCCGAGGTTGGACGCGACATAACCCTGGCGATGCATCATCGGCATATACAGATGCTCGAAGGCTGCCACCGAGCCGCCACTGCGATCGGCAGCCAGCCCGGTAACACTGGCGCGTTCCAGCAGGAAGGCCAATAGTTCAGCCTTCTCAAAAATGCGCGTTACCAGTTCGCAATCCTTAAGGTTATAGCGCGCAAGTGCCGGCTTGTCTTCAGCGAAGCGGCGCTCGATTTCCGCCATGCGCTGGTAAGGATTGTCGATGGCCTTGCCCTCTCCCAGCAGCGTTTGCGCCACATGTTCCAGGCTAAACGAGGCGAAATTCCAGGTCGCCGATTTGAGTGCCTCGATACCGTCGATGATCAGCCGCCCGGCTGCTGCCGCAAAGTAGTGCTGATGCCGGCTGTGCTCGCGCCATTCCATCGGGCTGCCATCCCGGCCAAAGCGTAACGGGACCCCATAGTGTTCGGCATGCCGTTGCAGCACGCGCAGGTCGAACTGCACCAGGTTCCAGCCGATGATGGCGTCGGGATCATGCCGCGCAAGCCACGCATTCAGCCGTTCCAGCAGCTCTGCAGGGCTGCCGAAGTATTCCAGGTCAAAATCGAGAGGATTATCGTCGCCGTTCGGCGGCCCCAGCATGAATACCTGGCGCTGGCCACATCCTTCCAGCGCGATCGAATACAAGTCACCATGGGAACTGGTTTCGATGTCCAGCGACACCAGCCGCAGACGCGGGCGGTAGCCCGGTGCGGGCTTCATCTGTCCTTCAATGAGAAACCTGCTATTTCCGGGGGAAGGCCGGCCGTCAAACCATACCGGGGCGGTAATGAAGCGTTCCATCAGGTAGCGTTCCGGCGGGCGCACATCGGCTTCATAGACATCGACGCCTTGCTCCCGCAGCCGCTTTTCCAGCTTCAACAGCTGACGATACTGCCGGCAATACAAACCCATCACCGGCCGACGATGAAAATCGCTTAATGCAAGGGGGCGCAGCTCGCAGGAACGCTCACCGCGCAATACCGCTTCGGCCTGCTCGCATTGCTGGGCTGGAATAAAGGCGACGGATTGTTGCCGCGCCAAGCGTATATGGCGCGGGCCGTCATCGGTTGCCAGCCAGAATTCGACTTCCGTGCCGGCGGCCGTGTCTTGCCAGTGTCGGGTCAGGAGGAATCCCTGCTTTGCTTGCTCCAACGTACTACCTTTAACGTACATAACGCGCCGGTTGGCGATGACCGTATGCCGCCCGGCGAGACCTTGGGCGCGTGAGGCGGCGGCATTGCTAATTATCTCGCAGCAGCCGCCCGACTCAGCTTTCTTGCTTCACGGCAGAAATAACCCCGTGCAGGTATGTCG
>Ga0196971_1001034_pt1 | contig 14277 bp, 17 predicted proteins | sample S1v_1013CmetaG_FD_148660 | JGI IMG/M metagenome (GOLD analysis project Ga0196971, IMG submission 148660) | Soil microbial communities from Anza Borrego desert, Southern California, United States - S1+v_10-13C | ecosystem: Environmental > Terrestrial > Soil > Desert | place: USA: California... | reverse complement strand
GCAGATTCGCTGTACAGTCGCACGGTGCCGCCCGCTGACTCACCGTATCCGGCAGCCTCGCATGGGGGTGGCGAGACCCCCGGGACGAAGGCTGGGAAGCTTCTCGCTGCCGGAATCGCCCGGCCGAAGGGGCTTGGTGTGTTTTCAGGCTTTACCGATATGTCGCCTGCCGAAGGGCCATAATTCGACTCACGTGGAGAGTTCTCCTGCCCTAATAGCATTAATCTTGTCCAAAAGGACTCCCTGGAAAACCCCTGGCAGTGGCTACCCGACGCCATTATAGGTACGAGGCGAGAGCAACGCCTAGAAGAGGACGCTACTCCTTGCCTGCCGACTGCAACGCTGCTTCCGTATATACGTTGGCCGCATTCCACAAGAGCCATTCCTTGTATCCGGCGTCATAAGTTGCCTGGATCTGTGCCTTCACCTCGTTTGGGCCGTAGGGGTGTCCCCAAGAGAAGTCTTGAAGCCAGGGGCGCATCTCAACCTTCCCAGTAAGCCCGGCCTTCTCCCAGCGGTCCTTCGTGTCCAACATCGAACGATAAATGGTCTCGTAGGGCATGGCGTTCGGGTTGGCCAGGTTCAAATTTCCGGGAATGTAGTGGCTCGGATAGACCATGGGGCTCAAGTAATCCACCGAGGCTGAGAGTTCTTCCAGGTGCTGCCCGATGCCCAGGTCATCGTAAAGGCTGGTGACCAGGCCGAACACGTCGGCGCTGACCCATACGCCGTAGGGCCGGAGTTCTTTGCGGGCGTAGGCCAGGAAGTCGGCGATCACCTGCTGCTTTGCCCGGGAATCCTGCCCAGGATAGGCCAGCAGCGACATAACGCCGTCGGACGGGAAACGCACGTAGTCGAACTGGATCTCATCAAAGCCGCCCAGGGCTGCCCCTTTGGCGATGTCGACGACGTACTCCCATACGGCCCGGTTGAAGGGGTTCATCCAGGTCACGCCATTGAAGTCCCGCCAGAGTCCACCGTTGGTGCTCGCCACGCCGAGGTCCGGGCGGACCTTGGGGACGAAGGTGTCTTTGAACGTGACGATGCGGGCGATGCTGTAGATTTTCTTGGCCCGGAGGGTATCAGTGAAAGCCTTCAGGTCGCCCAGTTCCGGGTGAATGGACCCGGCTTCGATAGCCAGGCGCTGTTCCATGTTGAACGCGATATTGCCCCAGTCGTCCTTTACGTTGACGACCATGGCGTTTAGCTCGGTCCGGTCGACCAGGGCCAGCAGTTCATCGAACACGTCGGCATGACTGGCCGAGTAAGCCGTCAGGTAGATGCCTTTCACCGGTACCCGCTGTGGCATTAGCTTGCTTTCGGTCTGCGCCCATCCCTTGCGAATCTCGTCAAGCGGAAGGAACGGCTCCACAGGGCCGGGCTTGTACGTGAACGAAGCTGCGCCTTCGGCGGCAGTGGCGGTGCGGGCGGACGGCCCGGCAGCTACGGCTGCCGCGGCCAGGAGCCCCGCCATGGCCAGCGCAACCGGCTTGCGAAACAGGGGATGCATCATCTGCTAACCCTCCAGATGGCCGTGGACCAGATTGCCCCCTACGACCGTAGCTGCGGCGCGAACAGAGCGCAGGCTCTCTTCACCGCCGCCGGAGATGTCCTGGGTGAGTACCACGAAGTCCGCAAGCTTTCCGGCAGTAATGGAGCCCTTGAGGTGCTCTTCGCCCGAAGCGTAGGCGGCGCCCATGGTAAAGCCGTAGATCGCTTCCTGAACGCTTAGCCGCTCGGCCGGGTACCAGGACTCAGAGTCCGGCTCGTTCGGCCGCTTGCGCCAGACGGCGGCGTGAATGCCGGCCAGGGGGTCCAGCGGCTCCACCGGCACATCTGAACCGAAGGCCAGGCGGGCGCCGCTGCGCAGCAGCGTCCGGAACGGATACGCCAGGCGGCTCCGGCTCCCCCAGTGTTTATCCGCCACATAGCGGTCGCTTTGGGCGTGGCTCGGCTGCACCGATGCGATGACACCCAGTTGAGCAAAGCGAGGCACGTCCAGATCCGTGAGAAGCTGGGCATGCTCGATCCTGTGGCGCAGGCCCTTCCGGCGAGAAAGCTCCACCGCCGTCTCTATGGCGTCGAGCACCGTGCGGTTCGCGGCGTCGCCGATCGCATGAATGGCCACAGCCATGTTGTGCCCCACGGCCGTTGCCACGACTTCGGCCAACTCTTCCGGTGTATGCGTGGGCACGCCGAGGTATCCCGGACGGCCCTCAAACGGCTCCAGCATATGAGCGGTCTGGGAGCCCAGCGAGCCATCGGCGAAGACCTTCACGCAGCCCACTCGCAGCCATTCGTTGCCAAAGCCCGTGGCCAGCCCCGCCTCGGCAGCTGCCCGCATTGCTGGCTCGGGAACTTGCTTGTAGACGCGGAGGCTCAGGTCGCCCTGCCCCTGAAGCGTCTGAAGGGCGCGGAAACAGTCGGTGGCGTCCATGTCGTGCACGCCGGTAACGCCCATCTGGTGAGCGTGGCGGATGCCCAGGCGCAGTGCCTCCAGGTACTCTCTCTGCGAGTACCGGGGGACAACGGGCCAGATCAGGTCGGTAGCGTTCTCTTTGAAGATGCCTGTGGGGTTGCCGTGATCGTCGCGCGTGAACTCGCCGCCAACGGGCACTTCGGTGCCAGGCGTCACGCCGGCCTCAGCCATTACTAGCGAATTGGCCCAGAGGCTGTGCCCGTCTTTGCTGGAGAGCACCACCCGGTGAAGGGGCGCAACCATGTCCAGATCTTTGGCGGTAGGCCAGCGCTCCCAAACGTTGGCGTTGAAGCCGTGACCCCGTACCCAGCCGCCGCCGGGGGTTCTGCTGGCACGGTCGCGCACCAGGGCGAGAGCCTCTTCCAGTGTGGCCACACCATCCAGGTTGATCTCCATGAGGTTGAAGCTGAACCAGGAGAAGTGCACGTGGGCGTCGATGAGGCCGGGCACCACCATCTGCCCGCGCAGGTCTACAGTGCGGTCGCCGGGGCCCAGCAGACCGTCTATGGCAGAAGCGGTGCCGGCAGCCAGAATGCGGCCGTCGTCCACGACAAAGGCTTCAACTTGAGGGTTGGCCGGGTCCATGGTCCAAACACGACCGTTGCGGAAAAGCGTACGCACACTTGCAGCCCCTTTCGCGCAGACTAGGTGGGAGGTGATGCACCGTGGATCATGAGCGAGGCACGGATCCGACCCCACAGGGACGTACGCCCGATGTGGTCCGCCGGCCCACGCAGACTCCGCCCACGGGTTACGAGAGCGAGAAGTACGAGAACAGCACGCCGGGGCCGGCTCAGCGCGAAGACGGCGTGTACTTCTTTGGCTACAAGCGGGAGAATGCCCGGCAGCCTGAACGCACCGACCACGTGTAAGCCTCTGGGGGCCCGGCGCTGCCGGGTCCTTTTCTATTGGCCCAGAATGAGGCGGACCAGTTCAGCCGGCGTCTCCACCCAGTAATCGGGGCTGACCGCCTCTAGCTCGGCCTGGTCAAGCACCGTCCACCGCACCGCCGCTGTCCTGACCCCGGCATTCTTGCCGCACAGAATGTCGAAGTGGCTGTCACCCACCATCAGCACGTGGTCACCCGGCTCCGCCCCTAGCCGCTGAAGGGCCAGGTAGACAGGCTCAGGGGCAGGCTTGTGCTTCTCCGACTCATCCATCCCCACGACCACGTCAATGTCCTCCTGAATACCGCAGGCCTGCAGGCCGCGCAGTGCCATGTCCCTCCGCTTGGAGGTGACCACGCCGAGCTTCACGCCCGCGCGCCGTAGCTGTGCCAGCGCTTCCGACACGCCCTCAAACCGCCTGATCAGCCGGTCGTGGTTGGCGATGTTGTAGGCTCGGTAGAAGTCCGCCAGTTCTATTGCCCGCTCCGGGCAATACCTGGACATGGTCTTTGGCAGAATCTCGCCGAAGTGCTTATACAGCGCCTCAGGCGGCACATCGAGCCCCAGTTTCTCCTTCAGCACGTACTGGAAGCACGTCACGATCAGGTGATTGGTGTCAATAAGCGTTCCATCAAGGTCGAACAGAACCACCGAGAAGCGAGGCGTTTCTTCTACCCGCAAGTTCGCACCCCTGACCTGGTTTGCTGTATGTCTCTTCATCGTACGGGAAGAGGCAGGAGCTGATGGCACCCTGCCTTTCTGATTTTCTCTTACGCTCTCCAATATCCCTGTTGTGAATTACCTCACGGCGCAAAGGTTCTGCCTCAGCCAGCCACCGAACTCAGGTATGGGGAGGGGGGATGCCAGCGTGGCTCAGGTGGGTCTGCATGGTCTGACCGGCCTTCTGGTCGGTGAGCACCTGCTTAATCGATATGTAGCGTCCCCGGTCGGCCGCCGCGCCCTGCTTTACGGCTTTGTGGTAGGAAATCTTCTGCCTGACCTTGACTACCTGGCGGTCGTTGGCATGTACCCGGTTAACCACACCGTGGCGATGCACCTGCACCGGGGGTTCAGTCACAGTCTGCTCGCCGCCACGGCACTCATGGTGGGGCTTTTCATCGCCGCCTTGCTGATGGCGGATCCGCAGATTCAGTACCTGGGCTTCGGGCTGGGCCTTGGGGTCATGGCCCACTTTACTCTCGACATCTTCATCTGGTTCTCGCCAGTAGACGTCTTCTGGCCGGCCAGTGTCTTTGGCATCATCCCGCCGATCAATCTCTGGGCCTGGTTGGAAAACCCGCCCCTCGTGGGCAGACTGCTTGGGGCGGCTGAATTCGCGGCATTCGCCCTCTATTACGAGCATCTGGCTAAACTGGCTGTGCAGTTCGACACCAACCGGGAGATGATCAAGCCGGCGCAACGCATGGCGACCGTCTGTTGGCTCATTTGGGGCGGCCTGACCGCTCTGGCCTTCGACATTCCGGAGCCGACGTTCACGCTGTACCTCTACGTGCCCATGGGGATCGTCTTCATGCCGGCTGTTTTCTACATAACTGCCCGCATGGAGAGCACCATCGAGATGCTGGCCGATTACGGGCAAAGCCTGGAGCCATAACAAAAAGAGCGAGCCGCTCTGGCTCGCTCTTCGTATGCTCCAGGATTATGCCCGGCCCTCGGCCACGGCAATGGGATGGGCTTCGTTGGGTGGCACCACGATAATGGCGCCCTTGGCGCAGACCTCCTCGCACTCCTTGCAGCCAACGCAGGCGTTAGGCTTCGTCAGTACAGCGGTGCCGTAGAACTGACCGTCGCCGGCAAGCTCAAGACAGTCGAACGGGCAGATCTCCACGCAGAAATCGCAGCCGGTGCAGGAGACAGGATCGATCACGGGCTTCGGCCAGTCCACCCGCTTGGGAATGCGGGGCTTGTAGACGCCAAACTCGTCGGCGATGGCCAGCACCGGACAGGCACGCACGCAGGCGTCACAGTCGATGCAGAGCTTGGGGTCGATATAGTGGAGCAGCTTCCGCTCGCCGCTGATTGCCTCGGTAGGGCAAACGGTGACGCAGGCGGTACAGCCGATGCACTTCTCATCAATATAATGGGCCAACCTTTTTCCCTCCCCCGGTTCCCTTCCTGCTTGACGTAAGCCAGGTCAATGAACACTAGTATACAGCGTTCAAGTCAAACGTTCAAAGGCGCAGTCTGGGAACCTTGCCAGTCTTCAGGGCGGCGCAGTGCACGGGTCAGTTGAACCCGTGCCGAGCTGTCCAGAAGCTCCCGGGCCCAGAGCGACCGTACGTGCCCCGCCAGTTGATCGGGATTGACCACGGCAACGCCCTCGGCGGACTCTTCCGGCGTGGCATGGCGGCGAGTCAGAACCAAGACAGAAGAGACTGGCACCTGCCTGGTCAGCGATGCCGCTGGCTCCACCAGCCACGTCGCGGCGTGAGCGAGCCTGCCTTCCAGCCAGCGGGATGAAGCTGCGGCCCGGACCCGCCCCCGATCGACTGATGCGGCAGCCCGCCGCTTCCCCAGCGGTCGCGGACTCTGATCCACACATACCGCGACCGCTCCCCCGGGACCTATGATCAGGTAATCGGGCCGGTCGCCGCCTTGCCGGGCCCAGTCGGTCAGCACCGCATCGGGCTCCAGTGACTTGAGCGCCTGCTCCGTCTCCTTCAGCCCGGACTGAGACTGCCAGCGGGTCAGCGCCATAGTCCCCACAACGCCGAACAGAAAGATCCCGAAGGTGCCGTACATCTTCATCAGACGAACACCTGTCTGGTCGGCGGCCCGGAACAGGGAGCCGACCAGTACCGCCATGATCACCAGGGTGATGAAGTACCGGCGCAAGGGGACCCTCCCATCTGCTAGAAAGGCAGCGGGGGCTGAATGTGGCCCCCGCCACCGGGTTTACTTGAGACCCATCAGATACTTGGCAATGGTGGCGATCTCTTCGTTGGTGAGCTTGCCGACGAAGCGCGGCATGTAGTACGGCCCTTCCGAGACGATCTTGTCCTTCAGGTTGGGCTCGGGTGAAGTAGAGGCCCGGTTGGCGCTCCAGTAGACGGGCATGCGCAGGTTGTGCGGAATCACGGTCTTGTCGGTCTCATTCGGCGTCGGCATGCCGGCGTACTTGATCCAGTCTTCCAGGAACTTCTGGTCAAAGCCCCAGCTGCCTGCGTGGGTGAGGTCCGGACCGACCTTGCCGCCCTTGGCGCCGATGGTATGGCAGGTCAGGCAAAGGGTCTTCGTGGTGTTCCGGAGCAGGGCCTGAGCGGCGGCATTGGTAGCCTCGTCGACCTGAGCGTTGGGCAACGGGGTCTTGCCGGTGGCATCAGGCTCGATGTCAATAGGCTGGAACGGAGCCACCGTGTTGTCGCCAATGAAGCCCCACTGCTCACCGCTCGGATTCATAATGAACAGAGCGAGCGCCTTGATATAGTCGTCGTCCAGCGGACCGCCGAAATCGCGGCCCCAAGCCGGCATGGTGGTGTACGACAGCCACTCGCCACTGGGCGTCTTCACCCACTGGTAGTGCTCATTGTTACCCTTGCGGCCCTGCTGGAGCGTCTGCACGATCATGTCGTACTGCTGCCTGCCCTTGGATGACTGGTAGTCCTGCTTGAATACCTCACGGTTCAGGGGCATGCCGACGACGCCTTCACCGCGGGGGCCATGGCACTGCACGCAGTTTTCCGCGTACACCCTGGCGCCCTTCATCACGTACTCCTCGTGCTGGCGGGCTTCCGCAGCAGCCATGCGCGGCGCCTCTCGGAAGCAGTTGCCGACCAGCAGAACGGCGAGAATTGCGGTGAGCAGCGAGATGATCTTGTACTTTCTCTCGTTACGCACAGCCTGTGAGCTCCTTTCCTGTGACGGGTTCGCGGGAGGTGTCTGGTGGCCTAGTAATCGCCGATCCAACGCTGGATGAAGTAGACGGTTACCAGGGTGCCGACGAAGAGCACAAAGACCAGGAGGAGCTCCATCGCCTCTGACACGTGAACGCCGGCCCACCAGGGCAGCGAGGCTCCGCCTTCAGAGGCCAGCAGCAGATCGAAAGCGGACATGTGAGGACCCCCTTCCTAGACCTTCGTGGCGTGCTTGGGCTCGTGCTTGGCCCGCTGGATGATCTTGCCGGTGTTGACGATAATCTCTTCGCCACTCACCTGAATCTCCATGATGTCCAGAGGGCGGGGTGCCGGGCCAGCCACGTTCTGCCCGGTTAGCGTGTATACGGAACCGTGGCAGGGGCAAGCGAACTTGCCCTGCGTTGCGTTCCACGGGACGGTGCAGCCCAGGTGCACACAGCGCCAGTACAACGCCTGAATTCCTTCCTCTGTGCGGGTCAGGTAGAACTTGCCCTCGCGCACGGTCACCACTTCACCGACCTTGATCTCCGACAGCTTCTTTGGCACCGGAATGGGAGCGCCGAAGCCTGTAATTTTGATGGGCCAGAACATGCCGGCGCCGCCGCCGGCCATGGAGCCGAACAGGAGGCCAATGGTCGCAAACATGCCTGAACGCAGTGCCTCCCGGCGGGTTACGCCCTGCGGCTCCGCTATGGGAGCGGCAGGCGGGGCCGCGGCACTGGCGGGGGCCTTCTTCTCATTTGACATGGCGTGTCACCCTCCCCAAGACGTCTATCGTTCGTGTACTAGTGCGGCGGCTTTAACTGCCACGGCCACACCAGGTGCATAGACTCACCGCGGAAGGCGGTGCCAACAAGGCTCAGCACGACGAAAGAGGTCAAGTAGAACGTATACAGGGCGATCATGACTTCTCGGGTGTTCGCCTTGTAGAGGCGGCGCACGATCACCACCAGAATCCAGGGGATCGCGATCATAAAGATGAGCGGAACGAAAATCTCGCCGATCCAGGCCACATACGTTTCGTTGACACCAGTGACTGAAACGATGGCCCACTTGAGGAACGGAGCGATGCCGTGGGATCCCGCAGGCATTCCAGGCAGGTAGAAGAACTCGTCGAAGATCACCAGAGCGATCTCAATAACCGCCGTGTAGATGGAGGCAAAAACGGCAATCGGCACGCCCTTCTTGGTGCTGAACCAGATGCCGGTGCCGCGGCGGTCCCGGTCGATATACGGAATCATGCCCAGCAGCACCAGGGCCGCCGTCGGCACAAGGACGCCGGCGAGCGCCGGATGCATGTGGAGCAGCAGCTCCTGCAGGCCCAGGAAGTACCACGGGGCCTTGGCCGGGTTGGGCGTATGGTCGGGGTTCGCGAGGTCAAGCAGCGGCGCGTTGACCAGCATGGACATAATGGTTAGCGCCAGGGTCATGGCCACGGCCATAATGGCCTCGATAGAGACCAGATACGGCCAGGTGTAGACCATCTCTTCCTTGGCGCCAGGCTGGACCTTGGGGCCCGCCTGCTGATACTTCTCAGTGGTGTCAGCCATAAGGGTCCCCCCCTCTACTTCCGGTCAGGATCGTTCAGCTGCTCTGTCTCGCCGTCTTCGTCGTAAGGGATGGGCGTGGAGATGCCGCCATCCTTCCGGATGCGCCAGAAATGCATGGCCATCAGGGCGATGCAGGCCAGCGGCAGTAGGATCACGTGCAGGGTGTACCAGCGAATGAGCGTGGCGGGGCCGATGTCGTAGCCGCCTAGCAGCGCCTGCTGGACATAGGTGCCGACCACGGGCGAGACCTTCGCCATGTTGGAGCCTACGGTAATGGCCCAGTATGCCAGCTGATCCCACGGCAGCAGATAGCCGGTGAACGAAAGCAGAACGGTGACAAGGAAAAGCACAACGCCAATCACCCAGTTGAACTCACGGGGCGGCTTATAGGAGCCTGTGTAGAAGACGCGCGTCATGTGAAGCCACACGGAGATGACCATGGCGTGGGCCGCCCACCGGTGCATGTTGCGGGCGAATGGGCCGAAGATAACGTTGGTCTCGAGCAGCTTCATGGACTGGTAGCCGTTGGGCACGGCGGGCACGTAGTAGAACATGAGCCAGACGCCGGTGATGGTCAGAATGAGGAACATGAGCAGGCTGAGGCCGCCGAGGCCCCAAGTATAGCTGACCCGCACCGCCCGGCGAGGCAGTTTGACCGGGTGCAGGTGGAGCACCACACTGTTCAGAATAACCAGGACTTGATTTCGCGGGGTGTCGGGATAATCGTTTCGGTAGATCGACTTATACAGCGGGGTGTTCTTGATCTTGGCCCATAGACCCACAGATGCAGCACCTCCCTTAGATGGGGAGCCGAAGCTCCGGGACAACAGCGAGTAGTAGTTCCAAGAATAACTTGCTGATGCAGGTGAATGTCAGGGACAACGCCACCAATTATACGCTCGCCCGCCACCGATCTTCAATCAAGAAATAGCCATTTTGGCAGGGAATACGTCCTTCTAATGGCGGATATCCGCCGAACCATAGTATAGTTCTTTCTAGTCATCCAGATTCCTTCGTTATGTCCCGGGAGTCTGCAAGAACCGCCCTTTTGTATATGCTATCAAATGCGGGTTGTCCCCCTACATCCATCGCGGAACCGATCATCCATCGGGCGCGCAATGGATCAATTGCCGACTACATGAACGGCTTTCACCTCATCCTGGACCCCCATGCTCAGCCCCAATGCCGTCACGGTGAAAGGGTAGATGCCTTTCCGGTAGTCCGATGGCACCACGCGAAGAGCCACATCCCGCCTCTCGCCAGGGAGTAGACTCATCTCTTCGTGTTCGAGCCTCGCCCACCCTTCTGGTAGACCGTTGACGGAAAGCCGGAAGGTTTCGGCAGCGGTGCCCAGGTTCATAAGGGAGACCCGCATGAGCCCGCCGCCACTGACCGAACCGCCGGCAGTCATTACCTGACGGTGATCCTTGGCCACGGTCACTTCCACCAGGGGGCGGGTGAAGAGCCCGTAGGCTGTCGCACCCGCCAAAATCAAAGCCAGCAGAGCCGGTAAGGCCACACGGCCCACGCCCGCCCCGACCACGAAGTTGAGCACCCTCGGCACCTTCCGGGCCTCCGAGACCAGCCGGCAGGCGTCGAGGCAGTCGCCACAGGCCACACAGTGCTTCTGCTCCAGGGTTCGCGGGTCCACATCGATATGGCACGTCTCGAAGCAGAGCCCGCACGAAGCGCAGATGTCTCGGTTCTGCGGCAGGTTGAACAGAGCCAGGCGCATGGTACTCGAGTTGCTGATGATCGACTGCAGGTGCCCGTATGGGCAGACCACCTTGCAGACGGTTGTGCGCCACCAGGCGATAGCGAGGGTGAAGAAGGCGCCAATCCCCAGAATGGTCATGGTGGGAGCCACCGGTACTTCACCCGCAGCATACTGGCGCAACAGGGCGAGCCCGTCGGTGCCATAGCTCCAGATCACAAACCCGCCGAGCAGCCCGACCAGGGCCGACAGGGCTGTGGAACCCTTCCGCCCGAGCCGGGCATCCCAGGTGCGCAGCACTTCGTTAAACAGGTTCTGCGGGCAGACCCACCCGCAGAAGATGCGCCCGAAGAGGAAGCTGACGGCAATCACCACGTAGATGATCAGGGTGACCAGGAGGGAGAAAAGGAAGATGTGGCGGACCCATAGTCGCATGCCGAACAGATAGAGGGACATGCTGGGGAGGTCAAAGCGAAAGATATGCAGGAACGGCGCTGTTATGAGCAGGAGGAGCACCGCCACCTGCGAAGCCCGGCGGTAGCGCCTTATGCTGTACGTGACCTTGGCCAGCCGGCTCCGCACAGGCGGCTCACCTCCTGGGCAGCGGCAAAACTACCCCCTCCCCCGCGACACGGCAGGGCGAGGGGGTTCACCTTTGTGGTTCAGAAACCGGTGGGGCTGCTGGGGCCGAACTTGAGGCCCGTGATCAGGTAGTAGACGAAGAAGGCCGCGATGGCCAGGTAGACCAGCAGCAGGAACTTGGGCACCACCCCGCCATAATGGTCATGCTGGGCGTCGGGTTTCTCGTCGGCCATGCTGTACACCTCCCGAAAGCGGAATCCTACCTTGTCTTAATCGGCGGATCATGCTCGACCACCCTGTACTTCACGTCTTCCTTCATGGACGTGGCGCCCGCTACGAAGGCGTAGTAGATGATGCCCCCCAGCATGATCCACAGCAGCAGCACCACCAGGAAGATGTACCCGGTCGACGGCAACAGGTCGCGCCATGCGGTCCAATCCATCACGGCACCCTCCCCCTGAACGACCTACTTGAGGTCCTTAATATAGGTGACCAACGCCCAGCGTTCCTCGTCGGTCAGGCCAAGGCTCTTCCAGGCAGGCATGCCGGAAGGCTCGCCGTTCTCCTTCTTGGTACCTTCCGAGATAATCCAGTAGAGGAATCGCTCAGAGTGCGTCTGTCCGGCCTTGTACCAGTCGGTGGGGTAGGGCGGAGCCGCCCAGCCCTTGGACTGGTCCTTGCCGCGCATGTCCTGCCCGTGGCAGGCCAGGCAGCCCTTCTCCTTGATCAGCCGCTCGGCTGTGGCCCGAGCGCCGGCGTCCCCCGGCTTGAACGGATTCACCGTGCCCTGGTACTCCTCGGGGATAATGTCGTCCTTCGCGTTGAGAATGTCCGGACCCGGGTAAACCGCGAGCGTTTTGATGGGAATCGACCAGTCGCGCAGGCTCAGCAGGTACTCGGCCAGGGCGTCCAGCTCGTCGGCCGGCAGATGGCCGAAGGGCGGCATGATCGAGTAAGGCTCCGTGGAGCGGGGATCGATCAGGTGAGCGATATGCCACTCCTTCGAGGGCCAGCGGTGACCGACGTACTTCAGGTCGGGACCGGTGCGCTCTGAGCCCAGCAGGGCCGGGTTATCGTTCGCGTAGTCCGACGGGCGGGTGGGTCGGTCGCCGGCCTGTGTGCCGTCTTTCAGGGTCACTGCCGGAGCCCGGAAGGCCCGGTCGTTGTCGAGGGTCCGCACCTGCTGGGTATGACAGTAGAAGCAGCCCTCGCGGGTGTAGATCTTGCGGCCCTGAGCCACCTTCTCCGTATCGTAGCTGGGCGCTGAGGCATCTGCCACGTACAGGTCTCCCTGGAGCATGGGCAGCACCACCGTAGTGATCACAGCAAACATCAGCAGCAGAAACGCGCCCAGTCCCAGGAGAGCAGCACTCTTCTCGAGCTTGCCTAGCACGCTGTCCGCCCCCCTTACGCCGTAACTGCGGTGTGGTCAGCGGTCTCTTGCTGCATCCGCTTGCCGGCCACCGCCGTGCGGTAGATGTTGTAGATAAACAGGACCTGGGCGGTCAGGATCATGGTGCCGCCGGTCGCCCGAACGATGTGGTAGGGCAGCTGCGTCTTCACCGAATCGATGAAGATGTTCGAGCCCTGCTGCGCCCAGAGCGAGCCCTGCACCAGACCGCCAATGGTCAGCGAAACGAAGAACGCCGTAAAACCGATCAGCGAGAGCCAGAAGTGCCAGTCCATCAGTTTGGCCGACCAGATCTCCCGGTTGATCAGGCGGGGCAGTGCGTAGTAGATGCTCGCGAACATGATGAACGAAAAGGTCCCCAGCAGGGCCAGGTGGGCGTGGCCCACCACCCAGTTGGTGAAGTGGGTGATGGCACTGACCGAACGCAGCGCCTGCATGGGCCCCTGGAAGCACGTAATGAAGTAGAACACCATGGCCGAGACCAGGAACTTCAGGGCCACGCTGTCTTTCACCACGCCCCAGCGACCGTTGAGTGTGCCGTAGAAGTTGGTCAGAACGGTCCAGACGGGAATGATCAGGGTCACCGAGAAGGCGATGGCCACCGTCTGCAGCCAGTACGGCACCGGGCCGTTCACCAGGTGGTGGGCGCCAGTGGGGCCGTATACAAAGAAGATTGTCCAGAAGCCGATCATCGAAAGCCGGTGACTCCAGATCGGCACGCCCACCATCTTGGGCAGCAGGTAGTAGATCGCACCTATGCCCACAGGCGTGAACCAGTAGCCCAGAATGTTGTGACCATAGAACCAGTTGGCCACAGCGTCGTTGACGCCAGCAATGGGGTTAGTGGGGAACAGGAACTGGTTGCCCACAATATACACGATGGGCGTTGTGACAACGGCGCCCAGCATGTACCAACCGGTCACATACAGCTCCTTCTCTTTGCGGGTGGCGAACGTCATCACCACGTTATAGCCCACCAGCCCAAAGAGGACCACCGTCAGCAGCTTGTTGACCCACGGTTGCTCCGCGTACTCACGCCCCAGGTTGAACCCCAGCAGCAGCGTCACGGAGTAGCTGGTCATCAGCAAGTTGTGCAGCACCACGGTGAGGTTGCCGAGACGCTCACTGTACAGCTTCACGCCGCACAACCTCGGCACCATGTAGTACAGGGTGGCGAAGTAGGCTCCGCTCAGCCAGCCGAACATGACAAGGTTGGTGTGAACGGGTCGCACGCGGCCGAACGTGAGGTAGTTCAGAATCGGGTACTCCCTGACCATGTCCGGGAAGATCAGCAGGAACGCTGCAAAGAGGCCGAAGCTCATGCCAATCGCCATCCAGATGACGGCGGTGTAAAAGAAGTTCCGGCTGGCAGAGCCTTCTGCGCGGCTAAACACCAATGTCACTCCTCCCAGCTTGTTTATGGACGTTGAGGTAGACGGGAAAGCGCCACCAGCACCCCGGCCGTGAAGAATAGAACAGCCGCGCCCATGGCAGCAAAGGGGATCAGCATAAGACGCTCCTCGCCAGGCCTGGCCTTCCGGGTTGCCGTGGCATCGGCCGGGTCGCCGTTCTGCATAATGCGGTATTTGACCTTCTCGCTCATGTCCAGCACGCCGCTGCGCTTGGCCACTATGTAGACCCCCCCGGTGAAGAGCCCAAAGACGGCGAGCGTGCCAACGATCTGCTGGGCGGCCATGCGCCCCCACGGGGACCCCCCCAGCGTCTCCACGTCAGCCCCCAGGACCGACACGTGGTAGGCGCCTGCCAGAAGGGTTACCA
>Ga0196971_1001033_pt1 | contig 14284 bp, 16 predicted proteins | sample S1v_1013CmetaG_FD_148660 | JGI IMG/M metagenome (GOLD analysis project Ga0196971, IMG submission 148660) | Soil microbial communities from Anza Borrego desert, Southern California, United States - S1+v_10-13C | ecosystem: Environmental > Terrestrial > Soil > Desert | place: USA: California... | reverse complement strand
CGGCAACTGGGCCGGCTGTGCAAGCGCGGTGCGCTGGGGCTGGCCCGCACGGGGGCCAGCGCAGGCAACGGCAGCGGGGACTTTGTCCTGGGGTTCAGCACGGCGTATCGGGTGGAGCATCGGGCTGGGGAGTCGGTGACTCGGGTCTCGCTGCTGCGGGATGACTCGGCGGAGCTGGACCGGCTTTTCCTGGGCGCCGTGGAGGCGGTGGAGGAGGCAGTTCTGAGCGCCCTGTTTGCGTCCCGGACGGTGGAAGGCCGGGACGGGCATGTGGGGTACGCTCTGCCTGTAAATAAGATACTGAGCTGGGTATTACGGGGCTAGCCGTTTCGGCGGCCCTGTAGATTTTTGTCGTGACATGTCGAACCTTGTGCCTTTCCTATGCGTATTGGATAGTGAGTAAGGAAACAGAAACGGAAGCGGTTGTGGATTATACCAGGAAGTGGTCGTCGAAGGGGTGGGGGCTGTGATCGAGTATCTGGAGCAGCTGGTGGCGGAGCGGCGGTGGGCGGAGGCTGTGAAGCTTGGGGAGCAGTTGCTGAACGATAGCGGAAACAGTCCTGAGGCCACCCTTCGTATACAGTCGGCCCTCGTCATAGCCAAAGGCATGATGCGGGACTACCCCGGCTCGCTGTTCTTAGGTGAAGCCGCCGTCTCTCTGGCTCAGAGGCTGGGCGATTGGGACAAGTTTGGTGAGATTTGCCTGAACGTCGGTGCCACTTCGTGGCATATGGGAGAACTCGGAAAATCCGAGCACTTCCTCCTGCAATTTGTCGCACATCAACCCATGATCGCCAATCACAGCAGATGGGAAGCGGCAATATGGTACAACCTTGGGAAGGTCTACACCAGCCGCGGAGAAGGCGAGCAAGCCGCCAGGGCATTTGATCGGGCTGTCAGTGAGGCTGTGCGCCACGGTGATCTCCGTTACGCACACGGAGTTCGGCAGGCTCTGATCGAGGCGTTTCTCAAGATCGGGGATCTGCGGCGGGTTCCGCGCCTCCTGGCCCAGAGCGGCGCATATCTGCGTAGCAATCCAGAAGCCGAGTCTGCTCGCACCAGTCGCTTGTTCTTCCTGCGCCTTCGGGTGGAGTACTGCCTTAGCACCGGCCGTCTTCAAAGGGCTTTGGCTGTGTCCCTGCGTGGACTAGCCGAGTCAGAGGGAGAGCATCGGCACCTGCATGACTTTCACATGCTCTTGGCTCGAGGCTTCTACAAGATGGGCTCATGCGCAGAAGCACTTGGGCACTGCCTTTCGGCCCGTGCCTGCGCCGTGGCCTGCAATCGTCACGATCTTGAGTCCATGGCTATGGACTGCGCCTTCGAGATTCTCCGTCTCCACCCTGAGACAGCTCAGGCTGTGGAGCGGTTGTTCCAACTTGAACCAACATAAGGGAGGAACGGAAGTATGCGTAAGCTCGCGACGGCCCTGGTTCTTATTTCCCTCATTACCCTGTGCGGAGTCATGTTTACTACTTTCACTGGTGCCTGTGATGCCGTATACGCAGGCCAGGCGCCCTGCCACATGTAACTAGCCTCCCGAACTAAATCCGGTGGCCGAGCGGCGAACAGCCGCCCCGGCCAAAAGTAAGCCCGGCCCCATTCACATGTGTTGCATGAAGGTGACAAATTAAGCAATTACATAGAACAACAGTAACGCTGCCACCCCTTAGGGACATGGGGTGTTTTTTAATGCCCGGGCCCAGGTCAAGTCAAACCTTGATGAAGGGCTCAGGCGCTCATAATGACCCCGCGCAGCCCTGCAACAGTTCGGGCACAAGACCTTTGACGAGACAATCAGTCAACGCAGCCCGAGACTGACCCCTTGGCCGGTTTCGGGCTGCCTCCCCTGGGGTATGCGTGGGCGCGTCGCCCAGCCGCCGTAGCCTAAGCGTGGTTGATCGCACGGATTGAGGTCAACTCCGGCTGGATCAGTTCCACCGCATACAGAGCAGATCGTGCAGTTGCGGCGAGGTGCCCTGGCCTCCAGCATCTCCCCGCGCCAAAGCTGTCGGATAGCCACGTCCCTTAACGGCCCGTGTGGTCCAGCAAACGACCGACCGCCCACTCCGTCGCCCATGACCACGATTCCCTCTCCTGCCTGAAAGAAGCCTGCCAGCATCCCACGGGGCTGCCGGGTCTACCGTCAGCCGTGGGTGAAGGAGTTTCTTTGACAGCACCCTCGTCCCGAGTGTCCAAAATAGTCCTAAACTCCCGACTCAGGGACTGAGTTCCAGGGAGAGAGGAAGGTTTGAGGGCAACTTGCCCGCCTTTTAGGGCAGACTCACCCCGGTTCGGTGGGCATCAGGGCCAGGGGAAGGCCCTCTGAGACTTTTCTCTACACTGCCGCCGCCCTGGATGTACAGAAAAGTCCTGAACGGCATGGCTCAGGTGATGGTGACCAGGGGAGCCCCTCCTGCGCATGCCCCCGGGCGACCAGCAGCCGAGTGCCGCCGGCTGTCCGCTGGTTTCCGGCGAAACAACCACGGGGCTGAGGGCTTAACTGAATGCCTGCACGCAACCACGGACGGTAGGCCGCAGAAACTCTTGGGCACGGCCCATTCCCAAGTCACAGCGAAGACTCACACCCCGGCCGTTCATGCGTGCCGCTGCGTATCAAGGGCCCTCCGAGAGGGGGTGGATCACTTTGGAATGGCCCTGGTACTCAGCATGCTTGTTGCGATCCGCTGTGGGGTTCGCCAGTGTTGCATAAAGGTTACATTGTAAACATCTATGTTGAATAACAGATACACTCCCCGCCCCAATCTTCTCGGCTTGTCTTTTCTGCCCAAACACACAAAAAAGGTGCCCCAAGCATTCGAACATAAACGAATGGCCTTCCGTATTACTGGGTGAAACGCCGCTTCGCTGCCAGCGCATTTCCTGCTGTTACACTTCGACTACCGAACATGAACAAGAACCCTTTAACGTTAAACAGATAGATGATACAATAATGCCTAGTTCCTGGATATGCCGATACCGTGCCTTGACACCATTCGGTATGTAGGGAGAGATACAAATTGGTCGGTTATCTGGTCCAGCTCATGGAGGAAGGTCGCTTTGAGCAGTGCCTTCGCCTGGCCGAACAGCAACTGCTTCACGGCGGTATGACCCTCTCGGAACTGGCCACCGTCAACCTGGTGGTCTGCCGGTGCAGGCTGGGCCTCCAGGACGTCTATGGATCCATTAACCCTGGTCTGCTGGCCGCTAAGCTCTCCCGCAGCACCCGCGACTGGGACACCTACGGGCGGGCACTGCTGAACGTCGGCACTGCGTACATGGGAATCCGTCACTATGATCGAGCGCTCCGTAACCTATACATGTACTTCGAGCACCTCAGCGACTACCTCACGGCCAGCCGGTTCGAAGGGGCCGTCTGGAGGAGCATCGGCATTGCCCACCAATCTCTCCTCCAGTCAGACCGGGCCATCCGGGCCCTTGAGCGTGCCCGCCAGTGGTATGACGACCAGGAGTCGGACCGGGGTTCCTTCGGCTGCATTCACGACCTGCTCAACGTCCATCTGCAAGTACACGAAGTGAACCCCAAGGCAGGCCTCGACCCAGCGCTCGATTTGCTGCTTGAAGAGAAGGCCATTGTTGCGCGCCATCCCGACGACTCGTACTACCGCAGCCACTACCTGCTGGACAGAGCGTCGGTCTACCTGCACAGGGCTTGCTACGGGCGGGCCCGAGTGAGTGCCAGCCAGGCCCGCAGCGCCCGCTCCGACGACATGGTGCTGGCCTTCCACAGCTTCATGGTTCTCCAGCGCTGCAGCGTGCAGTCAGGCGAAGCCAAGGAGGCAATCGGCTATGCTCTGGCCGCCCGAGTGACGGCCATGCAAGCCAAGCGACACGACCTGGAAGCTCTGGCCACCCAGACCATCGCGGACCTGATGGGGAGCCCGGAGGCCCCGGTCCCGGCAGAACTGGACAAGATGTACCACACCATGGAGATGGACCTGGACCGGTACCTCCCAGATACGGCATCCCGCAGCTTGCACTAACCCGAAGGCCCGCCCTCCCTAGGCGGGCCTTTGCGCTGCCGGAGAAAACTTCCAGCGGGGCGACGCCACTTCCCCGGACACACTATCTGGCAGATGTTCAACCAAACCGTGGGGGGGCAGCCCTTGCAGGTCAGCCAGTTGTCCCGGCTGTTAGAGACAGGTGAGTACAAGCGGTGCCTTGAGGCTGCCGCAAGCCTGCTGGCAGAAGGCGGGCACGATAAGGAGGGCCAGGCGCGCATTTACGCCGCCATCACTCGTAGCTGCCTGGCCCTGACCGACTACCCTGCAGCCGTGGAAGCCGGGCGCACGGCGGTCTTGCTGGCCGAGGCATCCGGCTCCGCCGATGTGCTCGGCAGCGCCCTCGTGGACCTGGCCACGGCCCTTGGCAACACGAGACGTTTTGAAGCGGCTCTTGCCACCTTTGCACGTTACCTGCAGATGCTCCCGCTGTTTACGGCGGCTCGCTGCCTCGAAGGGAGAGCCCTGCAACGGCAGGCTGACACCTGCCGTCGTGCGGGGCGGCCTGAGGAGGCGGTACGGGCGTACCGCAGGGCCATGCGGTGGTTCCAGCGGTACGGCGATGACGCCGGCGCCATCGGCTGTGCTCAGGCCCTTGTCCGGCTGCACATCGACCAGGGCCAACTTCGCAGCGCAGCCCGCCTGCTCGCCGTCCTCGATGGCCATGCCCGGGCCCACCCGGGCGACCACGAGTTTCTGGGGACGCAGCTGGTCGACAGGGCCCTCTTCCACCTCCGGTCGGGCCGTTCGGTTGAGTCAGCACGGGAAGCCATGGCCGCCCTTGAGTTGTCGCCCAGCCTGGCTGTTGCCTGTCGGGCACAGATGATGCTGGCCCACGCCGCACTGGAGCAGAACAAGCCCGCAGATGCGCTGAACTTCCTGTTCGCCGCCAGGGTGGGCGCTATCGACGCACGCCTATATGACCTGGAGTTCGAGGCCAGCCGGCTGCTCCTGTCTGTCTTGAACGGCCCGGACGGTCAGGCGCTGCTCCTGGAAGTGGACGATGCCTATTGCCAGGCCGGGGTCGACATTTCCCACTACCTCGCTGCCGATGTGGCCGCGGGACTACCTCCCAGAGATGAATGAAACGCCCTGCCAGGCAGGGCGCTAGAGCTTGATGCGGGTTCGGAAGTAGTTGAGGTTCCCAACATACACATACGCACTAATGCTTCCGTGGGCGCCCTGGACAGTCATCAGGCGCCGGTAGTATGCCGGGGGACTGGTGTTCACTTGTTCGTACTGATCGAGTTTCTTCCAGTCACTGTCGGTGAGGCTGTAGTATACCAGGCCGGTGCAGGTACACCCGGCCTCCGGGAGTACGATCGGGTAGCCCAGAGTCGTCTCAAGCTTACGGAAACCGTAGAGGGTAGAGGGAACGCCGGCTGGCAAGGTGCGCCCCGTTACCCGTGCGATGATACGCCTGTCCATGAGCGTGCCGTAGGCAAACAGGTTCACTGCGGCACCCCCCATGGCGTGGATCACTTTCTGCTGCCCCTTAGTTTACCGGAGCCCGAGACGGACCACAACACCGCATGTCAGCAATGCTTTCACCCGAGAGCGGCCCCGCAATCCTCCTTCTGGGAACTCCGCCATGCTAAGGTTGGAGGCAGGGTTTGCCAGGGCGGTTGGAGAACTCTTTCCGGTCGATTTCGTCCAACATGGGAGGAGAGGGAGCCGTGCAGCCTTCCGGAATCGGCCCCGCTCTCATCCGGGGCCTCCCTTCTGTGACGGCGCCCGACCTGGCGGAGTTGTTCGTGCCGGGACGGGTGCTGGACGCCGAGGTGGTCTCTGTGTTTGGGGAGCACGCTATCCTCTCCTTTGGCCGCGGCATGCGCCTGGAAGTAGCTCTGCAAGCCAGCCTTGCCGAAGGGCAGCGCATACGGGTTCAGGTACAGCCCCGCGAGGAGGCCCGGGACGCGGTCGTCATGAAGCTCATGGCTACCGCCGAGACGGCCCTGCGGGAGGGAGCCAACCTACCAACTCAGGGTACGGCGCCCCACGCGCCTCAGCCCCAGCCGGGCGCACCCCAGCTCTTCTGGCTCCCCATTCCGCTGGCTGACGGTCGGCAGGGCTGGGCCCAGCTCCAGGTTCAGGAGGAAGCCGCTCGCCCGCGCGGTCGGACAGGCGTGCCCGCACAGCAGGTGCGGCTATACTGGGAGACGCCCTCCCTCGGTCCCGTGCAAGTGGTGATGGACTCCTCATCCAAACGGCTTACGGCCGTCTTTACCGTGCCTGACGGCGACGCCCGTCAGCAAATCGAAGGGGCCCTGGACACCTTGCAGACTCGCTTTGCCGCAGTCGGCTTCCCTGAGTCGCAGGTGGGCTGCCGACAGCCCGTCCCAGGGGAGACCGTGGAGCCTGTTCGTGCCGAAGCCGGTACACGCCTCGACCAGCGTATGTGACCTTGCCAGGGGGTGACGGCCATGGCAGAGAAGCGGCAAAAATCCGCCCGCAAGGCGGCTGTAGCCCTTGGGTACGACCCGGAGAAAGACGGATCGCCAAAGGTCGTCGCCGCGGGACAGGGCGACCTGGCAGATTCGCTTCTGCGCATTGCGAAGGAGCATGGCGTTCCCGTCCACACGGATCATCCGCTCGCCCAGGCCCTGGTCAAACTTGAGATCGGACAGCAGATACCGCCGGAGCTGTATGCGGCCGTGGCCGAAGTGCTCGCATTCCTGTGGCGCATGGAGCAGCAAAAGGCGGCCGGAGGGAGGCCTGGCGCATGATCCACGGCATCGGGGTTGACATAATCGAAGTCGAGCGCGTCGCCGGGGTTGTCCAGCGCTACGGCGACCATTTTCTGCAGCGCATTTTCACCCGGAGCGAATTGGACGACTGCGGCCCCGGCGAGCACCAGTACCGGCGGCTGGCCGCCCGTTTCGCCGCCAAGGAGGCGACTCTAAAGGCCCTGGGAATGGGACTCAGAGGGGTTCGCTGGGCCGATATGTCCGTCGTGAAAGATACTCTGGGGAAGCCGTCCATGCAGCTTCATGGGCGCTTGGCGGAAGTTGCCGGTGAATTGGGCGTCACCCAATTGCACCTGTCTATGTCTCACTGCAAAGAGTATGCTATGGCACAGGTGGTGGCCGTTCGATGAAGGTCGTATCCAGCGATCAGATGCGTTCCATTGAGAATCGGATTTTCGCCAAGTATGGGATCTCGTCTTCTGTGTTAATGGAAATCGCGGGCGGGCAGGTGGCGGTATTCGCCCGCCGGCTGCTTGAGAAGCATCCCGGCCCGATCGTGGTCGTGTGCGGCAGGGGCAACAATGGCGGTGACGGCCTTGTGGCGGCCCGCTGGCTGCACCATTGGGGCCTGCCGGTCCAGTGCGTGATCTGGTCCACCTTCGAAGATCTGCCGGCAGACGCGGCGGTCGCGCTGCACGCAGCCCGCATGTTTGGCGTACCCATTCTCATGCCGGCCCAGGCCGGTGAGGCCTTGCAGCGGGCCGGGCTGATCATTGACGCCGTGCTGGGCACAGGTGCCGTCGGTCAGGCCCGGGGTCAGGCTCTGGAAGCCATCAAGCTGATTAACCAGACCGACCGGCCCGTACTGGCGATCGACATTCCTTCGGGCATGTCCGCCGATACGGGCAAGGCCGAGGGGGCTGCCGTGACAGCTGACTACACGCTGACATTCGGCCTGCCCAAGCTGGGGCTGTTCCAATTCCCCGGCGCCGACCTGGCGGGCAAGGTGGTGGTGGCGGATATCAATCTGGCGCCCGCCGCCGTTGAAGCTGAGCAAATCACCACCGATATTACGCGCGCTGCCGACATTCGGTCCTGGTTGCCCACCTATAGCCGTAACGCCCACAAGGGCACCCGCGGGCGGGTGCTGGTGGCGGCGGCATCCCGGGGCATGACCGGCGCCGCCGCACTTGCCGGCGAGGCCGCCTTACGCACAGGCGCAGGCCTGGTGCACGTTGCGGCCCCCGCTTCCTCGCAGCCGGTGGTGGCCGGCCTGCGACCCGAGTTCATGACACTGGCTTTCCCCGAGTCGGATTACGGCGGTTTTGCCGAAACGGCTGCCGAGCCGTTCCTGGCGCGGGCCGCCAGAGCCGACGCCATTGCGGTCGGCCCCGGCCTTGGCACCGACCCGGAAGTGCAGGCCTTTGTCCGCCGGGTGGTGGCAGGTTCTCCTGCCCCCCTGGTGATCGACGCTGACGCCATCAAAGCCTTCGCCGGGAAGGCTCACCTTCTGGCGGAAGCACCTGTGCCCCTTGTGCTCACGCCGCACCCGGGCGAAATGGCCCACCTGTTGGGCATGAGCATCGAGGCGGTTCAGGCCAACCGGTTCGAGGCGGCCCGCCAGGCTGCGGAGACCACCAAGGCGGTTGTGCTGCTGAAGGGCGCCTACACGTTGATCGCGGAGCCAGGCGGCGAAATCTACATTAACCCGACCGGCAACCGCGCACTGGGCACCGGCGGCTCCGGCGACGTGCTCACAGGCGTGATTTCGGGGCTCCTGGCCCAGGGCATGGGGGCACCTGAAGCGGCGGCCGCCGGAGCGTACATGCACGGCCTGGCGGGCGACAGACTGGCCGAGCGCATGGGGCACGATGGCGTCCTCGCCAGCGACCTGGCCAAGGAGTTGCCGCGGGTCCAGAAGGACCTGCGCGACGGCGTGCCCGATCCCATTGAGGAGTTCTGGGGGTAATCGCCATTCTGTCTGAGGAGTTCACGGGGGCGGGGGGAGAGGTCGTGGATCTGACGAGACTGCGCCCGACCTGGGTTGAGGTCGATCTCGACGCCATCACTCACAACGTAAAGCTGCTGTCCCGGCTGGCGCCGGAGGCCGCCTTCATGGCGGTTGTCAAAGCTGACGGATATGGCCACGGCGCCAACGCCACTGCCCGGGCCGCCCTGGAGGCAGGTGCGGGCTGGCTGGGTGTGGCCACCGTGGAAGAAGGTGTGGAGCTTCGGCGGGCCGGCATTACCGCGCCCACCCTGATCTTTGGCTACGTGCCGCCCGAGCAGACGGGCCTTCTGCTGCTGCACAAACTGCGGGCGGCTCTCTTCAGCCTTGACCTGGCGGAGGCGCTGGACCAGCGCGGCCGCGAGCTGATGCGCAAGGCCATCGTCCACCTGAAGGTAGACACCGGCATGGGCCGCGTGGGCATTCAGCCGGCTGACGTGGCGGCCTTCATTCGCCGTCTCCAGACGTTCCCCCACATTGAACTGGAGGGCGTCTTCACCCACCTGGCCACGGCTGACGAACCTGGGCACGACTACGCCGAGCGCCAGCTTCAGGCCTTTGAGTCGGTTTTGGCCGAACTGCGCCAGGAAGGCATTCAGCCGCCTATCGTTCACGCCGTGAACAGTGCGGGACTAATGCGCCTGCCGCAAGGTCATTATAACCTCGTGCGCGCAGGCATCGCTATGTATGGACTGCCGCCCGACCCGGACGTGGAGTGGCCTGCGGAGCTGAAACCGGCCCTTACCTGGCGAACCCGGGTGGGCCACATTAAGACCGTGGAGCCGGGTACGCCCATCTCCTACGGCTGCGTTTACCGGGCCTCGGAACGTGAGCGAATCGCTACGCTTCCGGTGGGCTATGCCGACGGCTACTCCCGCTTCCTGACGAACCGGGGGGAAGTGCTGATTCAGGGCCGCCGCTGCCCCATTGTGGGGCGCGTCTGCATGGACCAGACCATGGTGCGAGTGCCCGACGGCGCCAACGTGCGTGCGGGGGACGACGTGGTCCTCATCGGCGAGCAGCAAGGTGAGCGAATCACGGCGTCGGACCTTGCCCGGGTGATTGGTACCATCAACTACGAAGTCATCTGTGGCATCAGCAAACGGGTGCCACGGCTCTACCGCAGGGGCGGACAGATCTCGGAATGAGCTCTGCGCCTTTCTTTGACCATTCCTTTCCGCAGGGTATAGAATAAGAAGGGAAGCCTTCTACCCCCGGTTATGCCGGACTCACGCGAGAAGGGAAGCCTTCTATACTGGGAGGTGCCTCCATGGCTCTTTCTAAGCGCATAGTCGTCTCCGTTCCCGCACACCTTCTCGAAGAGGTAGATGGCCTGGTTGCCATGGAGCGATGGAACCGGAGCGCCCTCATTCGTGAGGCTGTGCGCATCTACGTGCAGGAAAGGAAGAAACGGGACATGCGGGAGCAGATGAAGCGCGGCTACCAGGAAATGGCCCGCATCAACCTGGCCCTCGCCGAGGAAGGCCCCGTCTTCGAGGCCGGGATCGCTGCCCAGGGCAGGTCCCTGCGGGATGAGTAGGCCACTGAACATCCGTCGGGGCGACGTCTTTTACGCAGATCTCAGCCCGGTCATCGGCTCGGAGCAGGGCGGCGTGCGGCCGGTGCTCGTATTGCAGAACGACATTGGAAACAAGTACAGCCCCACGGTGATCGTGTCCGCCATCACCAGCCAGATTGAAAAGGCAAAGCTGCCCATTCATGTGGAGTTGAATGGTGAGACGTACGGGTTGGAACGAGACTCGGTCATTCTGCTGGAGCAGGTTCGCACCATCGACAAACGCCGGCTCCGGGAGCGGGTCACGCACCTCGGCGGGGAGATTATGCGACTGGTGGATGATGCACTCTTGATCAGCCTCGGGCTGAAGGAGTTGTAAGGGTGACCGGACCCGGGTGCCCATGGCGGCGCCCGGGTTTTGCTCAAATATGGACACTGCTGCAACACATATGTGGAAGGTGAATATGCGAATGAAGCCGCTGGTTGGTGTGACGGCGAACCCTAATCGCGAGTGGGTTGCGGGTGAGGCGGACGAGCGCGACTGGATGTGGATCTCCAGTGACTACTTCCATGCAGTAGAGCGCGCAGGGGGCATTCCCATGCTCATGCCGTTCTGCAAGACGGAGGAGGATGCGGATGCTCTGCTGGAGCGGGTGGACTGCGTTCTGCTTTCCGGCGGGCGCGACCTGGATCCGCAGCTCTATGGGGAGCAGCCCCATCAGAAGACAGGGAAGATCCATCCGGAGCGCGACCATAGCGAGTTGCTGCTCGCAAAGGCAGCCCTCTCCCGGGGCATCCCCGTGCTGGGTATCTGCCGGGGCCACCAGGTGGTTGCCGTCGCCGGCGGTGGCACCCTGTGGCAAGACCTGCCCTCCCAGCTGCCAACCTGCATCAAGCACAAGCAGGATGCGCCCAGGTGGTATCCCTCGCACGCCGTGACTGCCGTGCCGGGCACCCGGGTGGCATCGCTGCTCGGTACCGAGTTCAAGGTCAACACATATCACCATCAAGCGGTAAAGGACCTGCCGCTGGGCTGGATTGAATGCGCTGTGGCGCCGGACGGTGTCAATGAAGCGATGGAGATGCCTGGCGACGTTTTCCGGGTGACCGTTCAGTGGCATCCGGAGTGCTTCCAGGGGCGGTCCTACAGCTTCGCCCCGCTCTTTGAGGCGTTCGTGGCCGCAGGGCGGCAGTACCGCTCCGCCAGAAGTGCCAGCGTGTAAGGAGGAATCTGCCGATGCCCGCCATTGTGGTGCAGCAAACTCGGGGAACGATGGTGGAGAACGCTTACCGCGGCGATGTGGCTGTGGTCGACTCCACCGGCCGGGTGCTGTTCGCCGTAGGTGACTATGACAAAGCGACATTCTGGCGCTCGTCGGCCAAGCCGATTCAGGCGATGCCGGTGGTGCTTACCGGCGCTGCCGAAGCCTTCGGCTTTGGCCCCAAGCACCTGGCAATCTTCTCGGCTTCGCACAACGGCGAGCCCGTCCACACGGAGACGGTACTGGACGCCATGCGCTTGGCTGGTTTGACCACCGACCTGCTTCAGTGCGGCGCCCATCCCCCTTTCGACCGGGAGGCGGCCGAGGCTTTGACGCTGTCCGGCAAGGAAGCGGAGTACATACACAACAACTGCTCGGGCAAGCACACGGGCATGCTCGCCATGGCGAAGCACCTCGGGTTGCCGTCTGAGAGCTATATGGACCCCAAGTCAGACCTTCAGCAGCTGATTCTGGCCCACGTGGCTTCGGTGGTGGGACTCCGAACGGAAGAGATCGCCATCGGGGTGGATGGCTGCGGCGTGCCCGTCTTTGGCATGCCCATCTGCAACATGGCCTGGGCCTGGGCGCGGCTGGCTGACCCTACTGGCATGCCGCAGGGCCTGGAAGAGGCGGGCCGCCGCGTGCGGGAGGCCATGCTGAAGTTCCCGTACTTGATTGCCGGCAAGAAGCGCATCTGCACGGAACTGATGACCCTCATGGGCAGCCGATTTGTGGCCAAGAGCGGTGCCGAAGGCGTCTACTGCGTGGGCGTGCTGCCCAGCGCTGTCAGCGCATCCCCGATGCTGCGCGAGGCAGGCGCCGTGGGTGGCGTCGGCATTACCGTGAAGATCGAAGACGGTAACCACAATGTCCGGCACCAGGTTACCGTTGGTGTCATGCAGCAACTGGGCCTGCTCTCTGATGAAGACATGGTTGTGTTGAAGCGCTACACCACCGTGCCGATCAAGAACTGGGCCGGCACCGTGGTGGGTGAGAGCAAGCCGGTTTTCCGGATTGAGCAGATCCCTGAAGCCAAGTCACTGTAAAGGACGATATGACTATGCTCACGCTACAGGAGTTTCGCCGGGCCGAGAGGGTGGTGCGGCGCTATTTCCCCGCCACGCCCCTGATTGGCGCTCCCCGGCTCAGCGAACGGCTGGGGACCGAAGTCTACGTGAAGCTGGAATGCTTCACCCCCATTCGCACGTTCAAGCTGCGCGGCGCTCTGGTGAAGCTGCAGGCTCTGACCGATGCAGGGATCACAGGCGGAGTAATAACCGCCAGCGCCGGTAATCATGGCCTGGCGGTGGCGCGGGCGGCCAAGCTGTTTGCCCGGCCGGCCGTGGTCTGCGTGCCCGATGGTGCCAATCCGCAGAAGAAGGCCCTCATCGCCGCCGAAGGGGCCAGGGTGGTGGAGTTCGGTCGGGACTACCAGGAAGCCTTCGAGAATTGCCTGCGCATTGGTCAGGCAGAAGGGCTGTCGCTGGTGCACGCCTATGACGACCCGAGCGTAATTGCCGGCCAGTCCACCGTAGGGCTAGAGCTGCACGACTCCGGCCTGGCCTTTGATACCGTTCTGACTGGCATCGGCGGCGGCGGGCTAATCTCCGGCATGTCGGCGGCCTTAAAGGAGCTCCGCCCCGGCATTCGGGTCATTGGCGTACAGCCTGAGGGCGCCGATTCCATGATTCGGTCGGTGGCCGAGGGGCGCATTGTGGAGCTGGAGCGCGTTGGCACCATCGCCGATGGGCTGGGCGCCCGCAAGCCCGGCGAGTACACCCTGGCCATGACCACCCGGTACGTCGACAGTCTGCTCCCCGTTTCGGATGACGACCTCTTGGATGCCATGTGCTTCCTGCTCCATGAGGAGCGTATCGTGGCCGAACCGGCCGGAGCGGCGGGAACCGCGGCCCTGCTTCGGTATGGGGCAAAAGGCCTCGGGCGCGTAGTGGTGCTTGTGAGTGGCGCGAACGTGGCAGATGCTGTCTTTGCACGTATCCTGTAAGGGTACCGAAGGGTCATAAGATACGTAGAGGGTGCTCTTGACCGTTAGCCCCCGTCGCAGTAGTCTAGTTTTTGGCCGGGACCGCGCAATGGCCGCGGCCTGGACCTCGAACCCAACGGGAGGGGCCGCCATGATGCGGACCATGTTTAAATCAAAGATCCATCGCGCCACTGTCACTGAGGCGAATCTCAACTATGCAGGCAGCATCACCATCGACAGCGATCTGTTGAAGGCTGCCGACATTCTCGAGTACGAACAGGTTTCGGTGGTGAACATCAACACTGGTGCTCGGTTCGAGACGTACACCATTGCCGGGCCTGCCGGTTCGGGTGTCATCTGCCTCAACGGCGGCGCTGCCCGCCTGGCCCATCCGGGTGACCTGGTGATCATCATCACCTATGCCCAGATGACGGAGGCCGATCTGGAGCAGTTCCATCCCACCGTGGTGCTGGTCGACGCGCAGAACCGCCCGGTCGAGCCGGCCATAGCTGGGAAATAAAACGCAGCGAACATAGCCAGAGAGCGAGCCCTAGCGGGTTCGCTCTCTTTTGTCTGAATTGACTGCCAATATTTGCCGTGCTAGGATGGAGTTAGGAGTCAAAGCGGACTGGGGTGCGTTGCATGGAGGTGCTAGTGGACCTGATCCGGTCCTACCCGTGGCTGGTGGGTTTCGCCCTCTTGGTGGCGGCCGCATTCCTGGGCGCCCTGCTGTGGAAAATCCTCCGGTCTGAGGAGGGTTTTCTCTTCGGCTACGGCGACTGGGTCGTGGGGAAATGGGGGGCGG
>Ga0196971_1001031_pt1 | contig 14294 bp, 10 predicted proteins | sample S1v_1013CmetaG_FD_148660 | JGI IMG/M metagenome (GOLD analysis project Ga0196971, IMG submission 148660) | Soil microbial communities from Anza Borrego desert, Southern California, United States - S1+v_10-13C | ecosystem: Environmental > Terrestrial > Soil > Desert | place: USA: California... | reverse complement strand
CTCCGGGCCGTCTCCAGAACCCCTTTGGCCTGCTCCAAAACGGCCCGTCCACTCGCGGGTCTCGCCATGGCAGTTCACATCTGAAATAACATGCCATATTGTTATCCTTATGATCGCGAAATGGAATTAGATCTTGGGTTTGGCTTTGAAGGGGCGATAGTAAAACGTCCGGCGCGGCACGCTAAGTCACTGGCACGCTCGGCTGATGAAGCACTGATGCCGTTTTTCTTTGAGTCCCTGGTGGACCGTCTCGATCAGTTCTCGTCCGCGTCCAGCTGGGATGGCCACTTTTGTCGGGTTCTGCGCTCCAGCATCGCCTCGCCGTAAGCCCCTTGCGGTTTTTCACCGGGCAATACACATACTCGTTGTGCGTTGATTCGGGTTCAGTGACGTGTCCCATCTGGCGATGCAAAGCTCGGAATCACCGCGCGCGCGAAGGGTTCCGGCTCCTCGATGATCCAGTCGTGGCTGCCGGTGGGAGAGACAATAAGCTGAGCATCGGGGATCGCCGCCTGGAAGCGGAGGGCTGCCGCGACCGGCATGGTATGGTCACGCGCGCCCCAAGCGAGTAACGTAGGCCGGCGGACGTGCGCCGCCACTGTCAGGAGTCCGTCACCGGCACACTGGGTTACTTGGGTCCAGAAGTTGCGCGGGTGGTGAAGCAGGTTGCGAGCGATGGCAGGCCAACCGGTCAGGGTTAGCCGCCACTCGATGACCGCGTCGCAGGCACGGCCGGCAAGAATCGGCACGAGCGAGACGCTCGGATGCGCGCCGATGGAGTCGACCAGCACGAGACGGTCGATCCGCTCCGGATGTCGCACGGCAGCATGCACCGCGATCGCGCCCGAGTTTGAATGGCCGACCAGCAGCGCTGAATCGAGCCCCAGGCCGTTGAGTAACGGGGGCACCAGATCGGCCAACTCGTGCATTTTCAGCGGTCGCTGGACCTGCGAGGCCGCCCCACAGCCTGGCAAATCGGCCACCACGACATGCGTTCGGCGTGCAAATGCAGCGATTGTGGGCCGATAGACGTCGGCATGGATCAAAGGGCTGGCCAGTATCACCACCGCCGGCCCGCCGCGGCCCGTCTCCAGGACCCTTGCCGTGTGCCCGGCAACCTCGACTATCTTCGACCGGGGCTCTTCCATCTATGCCTCGCCATTAGCTCCTTGAGCAGTCTAGATATTTGACCAAGGACGCTCGAGCTGACTCATCGGGCTGGCAAGTCTTTTAGCTGGCCGATAGCCTCATCGCTTGGATCTCTTGCACGACCCGACCGCCCGCTTCTTAAGTTGCCTCTCGGAAAACCAGACCAACTGGTCGGCTCGGGCACGCAGCGGACAAGCGAAAGGTTCAAGCGTCCGCTGCTGACAAAACCGTTGCCGCTACCTCGATGACCAGGTCGGATACCGTAGGCGCGCTTGCCGATTTAAACCGCTTCAGTGACATCGATATTCTTAACGTTGTATCAGCTGCATCGGCCCACCGCCTTTGGCGCTGGCCGCGGTGACGGTGCCTGGGCCAGGCTCCGGCTGTTCGGTGTAGGCTCGCGCGATCAGTGGCGTCAGCGTCGGAGCGAGGGATTTGAGCACCTGCACCGGTAAAGCGCTCGTAAAGCGATAACGCGCTGCGGCTGGTCCGGTCACGTAAGCGGTCACTGTCCCGAAGTGACGATCACCCAGCATGAAGGCAAAGGTCGCCGTGCGACTGATCACCTGTGTCGCGATGAGCCGCCCGCCGGGTCCGAAAATCTCCCGTTGATGATCCCCCGTCCCGGTTTTGCCGGCCATGACGAGAGGCGTACCCGAGGGACTCTTGTACACGCCTTTGACCCGTATCGCGGTGCCGCGCTCGACAACGTCGATCAGGGCACTGCGCGCCGCCGCCGCCACCTCTGGCAACAGCACCGGTCGGCCTTGCGCCTGTGCCAGCTGCATGAGTGTCTCGTAAGGCGTATCCGCAGCGAAGTGGAAGGCATCGAAACGCACCATCGGGAGGCGCACGCCATTGTTCAACAGGATGCCCATCAATTCGGCGAGTGCGGCCGGACGGTCTCCCGAGGCGCCGATCGCGCTGGCATAGGAAGGCGTCAGAGCCTCGAAGGGGTAACCGAGCCGTTTCCATGCTCGGTGGATTTGGGCAAAGGCCTCGTTTTCGAGCAGGGTGCGAATGCGCTTGTCTTGCGCCTGGCGGCGGCTGGTCTTGAATAGCCAGCGATACACCTGTTGGCGCTCCTGTGTACTGGCACCCATGACCTCACTGAGAGTGGCGTTCGGATGTTCGACCAGGTAGCTCACCAACCAAAGCTCAAGGGGATGGATACGCGCGATATACCCGCGATCCTGTAGGTCGAAGCGCTCCGGGGAGTATTTTTCGTAAAGGTCCGTAATATCCTCGGCGGAGAGTCTCTGAGCTGCAGAGTGTGCCAGTAGATAATCCCGAAGCGCGGTAATGTCTCGCTGCGGATAAACCGAGCGATATACGGTGGACAAGCGTTTGGGGACCGGATGCACACTCCCGGTTAGGATACCGAGGGCTTCCTGCGGGGTTTTGTTCCGGTACTTGGCATAAAAGCGGCGCAGATACGCTTTCCCTTCCTGGTCCGCGAAGCGCTCCAGATACTGCCGGCGTTTCCCGCTGTCCTCCGCGTCCATCCAACGTGCCACGCCATCGGGCTTATACAGGTGATAGTAGACGACGTCACGCATGAGCCGGATGAAAACCAGATTCACCGAGTCCTGCAGTGCTTCGCGCAGGGTCATCGTCCGAGCATTATCGTCCTTATTGAAATTGGCGAAGGTGTGGAGTCCGCCGCCTGTAAAAAAGGCCTCCCCGGGGCTAGCCGAGTAGCGGCGCTCCAGGGCCGCCTCCAGCACGGCTGAGAGCCCGATCTTGGGGTTCGCAAGGAGCTGATCGATGACCCACAGCGACAAGTGATCGCGTGGGTGGATCTCGATCCGGCGCAGGGTCTCGCTCGATTGTCCTGCATACTGGTCATAGAGTTCCGCAATGATCTCCAAGTAATGCACCAGAGTGCGCAGCTTGGCGGTCGAGCCGAGGTTCAGCCGGATGCCCTCGTTCACATCGAGCGGCTGCTCATGGTTGTCGGCCTGTACCCGCAGCAGGTTTCCTTGGCTGCTGCGCTCGTAGAGGACGAGACTATAGATGATCTCGCCAAAGTCGTTGTCGGTGCTGAGGAGCCGGAAGCCCAAAACGCCTGCGGCACGCGCCTGTTCGGGATCCCGCAGCCTGTACAAAGCCTCAGTTACCGCCTGCTGGATGTCTTGGTCGATGGTCGAACGTGCGGCTAGGTCGATCCGGTCAAGGTCGTACATGCGGCTCACGCCTAACGCAGTGGCAAGCCGAGCGCGCAATACGTTTTCGGTCTTGTGATCGATGAAGGGTGCTGCGGATGTAAGGCTGTGCTGCACGCTCATACCGCCTGACGCGCGCAGCGCGGCATCGCGTAGCACCGGTGGGATGACCCCATGCGCGGCCAGCACGCGCAGATGGCTGTCGGCCAGCGTCTCCAGATCGGCACGCCCTCCTAGGAGATAGTATGCGGGGCGACGTTGCGCCAGCAGGAGGCACAATACCTGACGATAAGCCAGCGCCTGTTCCGCAGTGATTCCCTCTCCGGTGGACATGTTCGCGGCGCCGAGCAAGTTGTTCACCGCAGCGAAATCCGATCCGAACCAGGCCAACAAACCATCGCCGAGTCCATGCACCTCGCCGGACTCCGGTGCGGCGGCGAGCGGCATGGAATTCAGATAAGCCTGAACGATGGCACGCCGTGCCTTCCGGGTGTCGGGGCCTAAGAGATAAGCGCGCAGCGACGCGCTGCTCATCTGCCGCAGCTTTTCGCCGGGGGAGTCCGTGCGGCCGTCAGGGGAGTGGCGGTATTTCTCCATCTGCGTGGCGAGTGTGCTGCCGCCGGCTACGTTGATGTTGGCTCCGAGCTTCCGTGCAATTAGCTCCATGGTCGCCCGCGCGAAGCGGTCCCATTCGATCGCAGGATTGAGATGCGGGTAACGATCATCAAGCAATTCCCGATTCTCGATGAAGAGCAACGTTTTGATCACCAAAGGCGGTATGGCGTCGAAGTCCGGATAAATCCGTGTGGGATAGGCCTTGTTAAACAGGACTTCGCCATCGCGATCGAGGATCTTGAGACCGGCTTGGGTCTTCTCGAAGTAGGTGGCGTAAAAGCCCTTGTCCACCACACGCAGCAACTCCGGCGAGAACCGTGCTTGCGCGATTATGGAGAAGCCGAGGTTCTGGAGACGCCGCTGAAAGCTCGGAAGAGCCGTGTACCCGAGCCGCTCATCGTAGGGCCCGGCACTCGGATAGCGGATGGCGGGGCTACCTCCCGGCTCCACTCGAAAGCGCAGCTGCTCGTCGATTGAGGAAAAATAGCGTGCTTGGAAATCCGATGTCTTGATTTCCTTGGCAATATAAATGGCACTGAGCGCCAGTATTGCCCCGGCCGTGCTCCAAACGGTGATCCTGAACAGTGTGCCGCCGAGTTGGCTCATATAAGCTAAAGGCCTCCCTCCCTCAAGAAATTAACCAAAATAATAGACCCAAACCGGGTGCCGCGAATATTGGACGCAACCCCGCGATTGCGAGCTAAATTTCCGTTCGACGCCAATGGGGGCCGAGGTAGAGTCTACGGAAGTGCTGCCTGTTGTTTCCAGTGGTCGTGTTGGCCCCCTCTCGGTCAGCCTACAGCCTTGTGGGCAATTGCAATCTGCCGATTCAGTCAATCATTCACCTCCGTCTCGATACAGCCGCAGACTCTGCCGCCGAGGGATACGGGTGTGAGAAAGGTGCCATCGAGCACGTGATATCCCAATTCCCTAAGTACAGGACAGAAATCCGGTAGCCAGCAAAATTCGGCGGACAGCTCAACGCGCGTCAAGGCAATGTGACGGATGAAATCGAAGCCAGGGCGAGCAAAGCCAAGCGTTCGCGGATCCGCTCAGGCTGGGTGCGATGGGGATCCTCAAAATTAAACCCCCTGTATTTTAACGCGCCGAGCAAGGTTTCGATCGTCCACCGGCGCGAGTAGGCGGTAAAGGCTTCGTGCTGGGGCGCACCGGAACTGGCGGCGACGAGAAAGTTGCCGCCGGTCAGCCGCAAGGCGGAGAGACGGACTCCCCCAGACGGGGCGCCGGCCTGCGAGATGGCAGGTTCGCCCCGGCTTCGGGGACTGAAACGGGACCTCGGCCCGCTGCGGCGCATTCCAGGCATTGGGAATCCGGGTATTCCGCTTCAGGCGAAGATAAAACGGAATCGCGTGGGCCTGGAGCCACTGCCGCTGCGAGACATGGCGCGATTCGGATGCGCGCGAGTCGAGTCGTCCCGGAAGCCCGAAGCGCCGGGTGGATGGCCGGAGGTCGGCGCGTAAGCGACGGTCGAAGGCCATCCACAAGGCCTCGCGCCCGGGCGTCGAGCCATCTGCAGGCAATGTCCGGACCCCTGGTTGGGTCCGGACGAGACGAGCGGAGAAGGGTGGCGATTCAAGCCACCGTTTGCGATTGGAAGGGCGTCTCTGGCGCTCCCAGAGATGCCGTTTGCGATTGGAAGGGTCGCGACTAAAGCGACCGTTTGCGATTGGAAGGGGCCGACTGAAGGCCATGACTCGTCGCCCATGTTTGGCTCCTTTGGGTGACTCGGACGTCCCAAAAGGTTTCGCAAAAATGGGGACGCAATCGATTACCGTGCGAGCGGTTTAGTCCTTGAGCGCTTCTCAGCCATTCAGGGTACCGGAGCGACCTCTTCGACGTCGCTTTTTTTACTACAAGCAAGAAAATCCATCGGCCTTCAAACCTAACGCGTTCGCCAGGAGATCAGCGAGTTCAGGACACTTGGCCCGGGTTTTAGGGCTCAGGGCGATGTCGTGATACTCTTTGGCGACTGGCGGTATAGCGGATGACCCGATCATGAGCTCTCCACGGTTCGACGTTTATTATCGTTATCCTGAACTGAGCAGCCTGCTTCAGGATTTCGCAGCGCAGTATCCCCACCTGGTGCGTCTGCACAGCATGGGCCAGAGCTATGAGGGGCGCGATCTCTGGTTGGCGACGGTGACGAACTTTGCCACCGGCGAGGATACGGACAAGCCCGCGCTCTACGTCGATGGCAACCTCCATGCGACCGAAGTGGCCGGTTCCGTGGCCTGTCTTTACCTGGTGCACCGATTGGTCCACGACTACGGAACGGATGCCGAGGTCACGCGGTGCCTCGACACGCGCGTTTTCTACATTTGCCCCCGCCTCAATCCGGATGGTGCCGAATGGGCCTTGGCGGACATACCTCGCTTCATTCGCTCGAGTACGCGGCCTTACCCTGATGAGGAGCGGCCAATCGGCGGCTTGCAGCGCGAAGACATCGATGGCGACGGACGCGTGCTGAGCATGCGGATTGCCGATCCGACCGGTCCCTGGAAGATCAGCGAACTGGACCCGCGATTACTGGTGAGACGCGAGCCCAGCGAGACCGGGGGCGAGTATTTTCGCCTGTTGCCGGAAGGCCTCATCGAGGATTACGACGGTTTCACCCTGAGCCTTCAGCCGCCGCGGGAACAGCTCGATCTGAACCGAAACTACCCGGCGAACTGGCGGCAGGAGCACGAACAACCCGGCGCCGGCCCTTTCCCCGCATCCGAGCCGGAAGTCCGGGCCGCCGTCCGATTCGTCAGCGAACATCGCAATATTACCGGAGCCGTCACCTTTCACACTTGGAGCGGCGTCCTGCTCCGGCCCTACTCGCACCGGGCGGACGATACCTTGTTGGCGGAGGATTTGTGGACCTATCGCAAGATCGGCGATAAGGGGACGGAGCTGACCGGTTATCCGAACCTTTCGGTATTTCACGACTTTCGCTATCACCCCAAGGAAGTGATCACCGGCTCGTTCGACGATTGGGTGTTCGATCACCTGGGCTGTTTTGCCTGGACTGTCGAGCTTTGGAGTCCTCAGCGGGAGGCGGGAATCGCCGACGCCAAGTTCATCGAGTGGTATCGCGAACACCCGATCGAAGACGATCTCAAGCTGCTGCAGTGGAACGACGATGTCCTCGGCGGCCGGGCTTTCGTCGACTGGTACCCCTATGACCATCCCCAACTCGGCAGGGTGGAACTCGGGGGTTGGGACGTCCTGTATTCTTGGATCAATCCGCCTCATGCGGTGCTGGAACGGGAAATCGCCAAATTCCCGCGCTGGCTAATCTGGCATCTGCTGATTTCACCGAAGCTCGAGTTGCTCGATGCGTTGGCCGCGCCGCTGGGCGATGACACCTGGCGCATCACGCTCGTGGTCCAAAACACCGGCTGGCTGCCGACCTATATCACCAAGCGGGCCTTGACCAATCATTTGACGGATGGGGTAGTCTTGGAAATCCAATTTCCGGAAGAGGCGACGCTATTGATTGGGAAAGCCCGCGAGAGCTTGGGACACCTCGAAGGCCGCGCTTATACGCCCGTCACCCCGGTGGTTTGGGGGTGGGGCGGGGATGTGACCGATCAGCGGATGAAGGCAGAGTGGGTTTTACGGGCGCCGCCCGGAACCGCCGTGCACCTGTCGGCGCGCCAGGAGCGGGCCGGTACGGTGCGGTGCGAAGTGATCCTCGGTGAAGCGAGGCCCAAAACAAAACCCCTGTTTTCCACTAAGCCCTAAGCCCCGCTGATCGAGTATGGCTTTCGACGTCTGTCGATTTGATCGGCCGGTGCGGAACGGCAGCGCTCCTTGGCAAGAGAGCGCCTTCAGCACGTGCAGACGCCGAAGACCATATGTTTGATCTGACAGTCCACGCCTAGCCCCTTGGACCTGCAATCGACTCGACTGCCCGAGCGATGCAGGTCCTTTAGGAGATCAATCTCGAGTCGAAGACGTTGCGATGTCTTCGCCAAAGTCTGCTAGGGGGCGAACTTCGCTGATGATGTCTTCACCGCCTGACGGCATTGCGATGCCGAGCGCGACGTGACTCTTGCGGTAACCATAGAGGAAATAAAACACCAAGCCGATCGCGCCCCAGATCGGGAAAACCAGTTTGGCGTGCGGCGGCAGAAACAGGAAAAGCACCACGCAACCGACGACCGCGAGCGGTGCCACGAGCCACACCGCGGGCGTTTTGAACGGTCTGACACGGTGCTTATCCTTGATGCGCAGAATCATCACCGCGAGTGCCACCACCATAAAGGCGAACAGCGTGCCGGAATTGGAAATATCTGCCAGCTTGCCCACCGGAAAAAAAGCAGCGGCGAGGGTGACCGCGAAACCCGTCACTAGAGTGACGATGTGCGGCGTCTTGAATCGCGGATGAATCCGGCTCAGTGCTTCAGGGAGCAGTCCATCGCGGGCCATGACGAAGAAAATGCGGGTCTGGCCGAACAACATCATGAGAACGACGGAGGGCAGCGCCAGGAAAGCCGCGAGGCCGATCAGGTTGCCGACTTTCACCCAGCCGATTTGGCGGAGAACCTCGGCCAGTGCTTCGCGCGAGCAGACCAGCGGTTGCTGCCCCAGTGCGACCAGCGACTGGCATTGTTCGGCGAGCGCCACTGAGCCGGGCGGAAGGCCCTGGCCCGCCGAGTTCATGACCGGCTGTGCGCCGATAGCGCCGATGGCACCCGCCGAGACGAGGAGATAGAAGATCGTGCAAATTCCCAGGGAGCCGATCAAGCCAATCGGCACGTTGCGTTGCGGGTTCTTAGTTTCCTCCGCGGCGGTAGAAACCGCATCAAAGCCGACATAGGCAAAAAAGATCGAAGCCGATGCCGCGACAACGCCTGCTCCACCCAAAGGCATAAAGGGATGGAAATTTTCCACGTTGAGGACGGGCAGCGCGAGTGAGATGAAGGCCGTCAGCGCCACCACCTTAACGGCGACGAGAATGGCATTGAAGGTGGCACTTTCCCGTGTGCCGATCACCAAAAGACCCGACACAAACAGGCAGATCAGGACCGCCGGCAGATTGATGATGCCCCCGGCATAGGGGCCATTCGCCAGGGCGGCCGGTACCACCAGCCCCAAGGAGTGGTGGAGCAGGCCGACGAAATAGCCTGACCAGCCGACGGCGACGGCGCTCGCCGCCACGGCATATTCGAGCATTAGCGCCCACCCGACCAGCCAGGCCACGCCTTCGCCGAGTACGGCGTAGGAATAGGTGTACGCGGACCCCGAAACGGGCACCATCGAGGCGAGTTCGGAATAACAGAGCGCCGCCACAGCGCAGACAAAGCCGGCAATGACGAAGGACAGCATCATGCCCGGGCCCGCCTTTTGAGCGGCTTCGGCGGTGAGGACGAAGATACCGGTTCCGATAATGGCGCCGACGCCCAGTAAGGTCAGCTGCCAAGCGCCCAGCGACCGGTGAAGGGCCTTCTTTTCGGCTGTGGCAAGGATAGCGTCGAGTGGTTTCACGCGCCAGAAGATCATGGACTTTTCCTTTGAGGTGTGAGGGTTCTGGTGGTTAGGAAGCAAAGTTCAGGATAGGGTATAAGAAACGCCAGCCTCAGTCTTCGACTATCGAACGCGGCGCGGGTGTTCATTCCAGGATTGGAACGGACTGCGGCTATAGAGTACCTGAAACCTCATGATGCCGCACATGGCCGGCTATCAACGATGCGCCGCGTAATGGGATGTCCGAGTTGATGCAACGCTCAGGCAATTTGGGCAAAGACATTGCCTGCTCTGGCTCTTCGGGGACCGCAGTGGGCGATTTTCGAAATACCCAGCGACGATTTCGCTGATTACTTCCAAGAATTGAACAGGACGGTCTAGCTAGAGAACCGGCGAGGCGATGATCATGCTCAACCAGTATGTATCGGTGCTGTAGCAATGCCAGAGCTGTGTCTCCTCGGTAAACCGGGCGAAGAGTTTGCCGTTGGCATAGACCACGCCATCGGCGACCGCGACTTGGTCGAACGGGCCGAAGGTTTGCGAAGCATTTCCGATGGCATCCTCAAAATGGATGACCGTGCGCTCATGGCAGGCATACTGGGTGAAGAAATTCTGACCCTGCATATCCCAGAAGTGATTGCTGAATTTGGCGACCACGGCCCCATTAGGCCCTTGGCTGATGAAATTGCCGGTGATCCGGAAGAACGGCGCCGGCGCTAGCTTGGTGGATTTCGCTAACTGCTCGGATTCGAAGGTCAGACTGATCATCCCGGTGCCCATCTGCATAATGCCTCCATTTCGCTTAGACCGCTATGGCTTTGCGGGTTCATGCAGCGAGCGCCGAGAACGGCAAAAAGGCCGATGGCGCACATCGGCCTTTTTCAAGGTACTAGGAGGCGTTAGCCAAGGGGGCTGGTCCGTTCCCTGGCCGAAGCGGCTTCTAAAACCGGCGTCCGCCACCGAAGCCACCGCGACCGCCGCCAAAGCCGCCGGATCTTTCTTCGCGCGGACGGGCTTCGTTGACGGTCAGGCTGCGCCCATCGACATCTTTGCCGTGCAAGGCGGAAATGGCAGCCTGAGCCTCCTGGTCGTTGCTCATTTCGACGAATCCGAAGCCCTTGGAACGGCCGGTATCGCGATCCATGATGACATTCGCGGATTCTACCGCACCATGTGCGGCGAACATTTGTTCGAGATCGCGGTTGCTGACGGTATAGCTCAGGCCGCCGACGTACAATTTCTTACTCATAAAAAACTCCTAAATAAAGGAAAAAATCAAAACTCAAAAGGATGGCTGCCGATCCGGTCGATCAGCCGTTAACGGCGCCTTTTAGCGCCGCTCCGTCCACCGGGACGCTCTTCGTTGACACGAAGACAGTTGCCACGCAGGCTGTGTCCGTTCAGGGCACTGATCGCGGCGCGGGCCTCGTGGCCCTCCATTTCGATGAAGCCGAATCCGCGGCAGCGGCCGCTGAAGATGTCCCGCGCCAAAGTCATCGAGCGCACTCGCCCGTACTGGGCGAACAAATCGGTGAACTCCTGTTCGGTGAGGTCGGACGGCAGATTGCCGGCATAGATTCTCAGCATAATCGTTCTCCTCTCGGTAGCGCTCGGCGAGGCATCAAAGCGCACGTCGGGGCGGAATTGCGGCGCCGCGGCGCGTGGTTGCGCGGCCTTTGGACTGCGGCATGGGCTTGGGCGGCGTCCGCGGAAGCGCCGGCTCTATTTTCATGGTCGACAGAATTTCCTCCGGCACCGGGTGGGCGGGCAATCGTCGACCGAGCAGACGCTCGATGTCCCGCAGTTGCGGAGCTTCGTCCCGGCACACCAGCGAAACCGCCGCGCCGTCGGCGCCCGCACGGCCGGTGCGGCCAATGCGGTGCACATAATCCTCGGGAACGTGCGGGAGTTCATAGTTGACCACATGGGGAAGCTGCTGAATGTCCAGGCCGCGGGCGGCGATGTCGGTGGCCACCAGGATCTGCACGCGATCCGCCTTGAAGGCGGCGAGTGCTTGCGTCCGTGCGGACTGGCTCTTGTTGCCGTGGATCACCGCGACGCGAAAACCATCCCGGCCGAGCTGTTCCGCCAGCTTGTTGGCGCCGTGCTTGGTGCGGGTGAACACCAGGGTCTGGCCCCAGCGCCCGCTGGTGAGAAGGTGAGTGAGCAATACCTGCTTTCCCGTCTTCGGCACGTGATAGACCGCCTGACTGACCAACTCGGCCGGTGCATTGCGTGGCGCCACTTCGATGCTCAGCGGCTGATGCAGAAGGCCCGCCGCGAGCGTGCGGATCTCCTCCGAGAAAGTGGCGGAAAACAAGAGGTTCTGACGGACTTTCGGCAGCAACCCTAGGATGCGCCTGATGTCATGGATGAACCCCATGTCGAGCATGCGGTCGGCTTCGTCCAGCACGAGAAACTCGATGCCGGTGAGATTTGCGTGGCCCTGAGCTATGAGATCCAGCAGACGTCCAGGGGTCGCAATCAGGAGATCGACACCCCGGCGCAAAGCAGCCACCTGCGGCTGCAGGCCGACGCCACCGAAGACCACCGCCGTCCGGATTCCGGTATACCGGCCATAGATCTGCACGCTTTCGCTGACCTGTGCGGCGAGTTCGCGGGTAGGCACCAGCACCAGCGCCCGAGGCACGCGGTTCTGGCGATGATGGGGTCCGGCGCTTTCGGTCAACCGCTGCAGCAAGGGCAGGGTGAAGGCGGCGGTCTTACCGGTACCGGTCTGAGCCGCGGCGAGCAAATCCCGGCCGTCGAGTACGGCGGGAATCGCCTGTGCTTGAATGGGCGTGGGGGCCGCATAGCCTTGTTCGGCCACGGCGCGCAAGAGGGCTTTGGAAAGCCCCAGAGAAGTAAAAGCCATTATTTTTTTCCTGGCTCTGGCCTACCGCGCGAAACGCACGGCACCGGTTGAGCGTGAGCGATTGGGTTGAGGTGGCCACAGGGTCGTCCGAGACGGACATACCGCGTGCGATTTGCAGGAGGAGGCGGGATTAACAGGTGCCTCGCGGCATGGACTGAGTGGGAGATTCCGTATCCTCGTGGCGAAGACCGGTCTTCGGCCGCGACAAACTGAGGCCAGGATACGCGCTTTCTTCGGAATGACCTAATTAAATTTGTTTCCCCGATCGCTGGACATCTCTCCGGCAAAGGCGCACTGTGCTAAGACCGAGGACGATTCGCACAGGAATGCTATGGATCATCAGAGTGCCTTGGGTAAGCCCCCACGGACCGATTAATGGCGAACCAAACTTTAGAGGTTGAGATGCTACCCACGAGCTTAACATCCTGCGAACTTCCCCTCACGGCCAGCAACTTTCAACAAACCTGCGGGTTTTGCGGCTGCGTGTTCCGTGTAGAAATCACATGGCGGATATCCTACTCCTACTCCTCGAAGTCCCTTCAGGACACGCAAGCCTATTCCTGCCCGGAGTGCCGGCGCGATTCCCAAATCAAAACCTCTACCGCGCCGCGGGTGATGTTGATTTCGAAACGCACCGATGGCCGCAAAGGACCATGTCCGTCTAAATAAAGAACATAGGGCAAAGCCAATGTGTTTCTTGGCGGGTCTCAGCACCGGTTCCGGAGTGAAAACCCCATGAAGCTCTACGACTTGAGCTGGCGCGTGTGCGAGTGGGAGCGGCTGGACGAATGGCGCGGGAAGATACGCGCTATCCTCGCCCGAAATGAAGCGGGCAAGATTTCGCCGTTTCACTTGCTGTCGCTGCCTGGCATGAGCGCGAGCGAGCAGCGCGCCTGTGCCGATCTCTGGATGAAGGCACGCATCGAGGCATCCGCGGCGAAGCGGGCCGATCTGGCGTTTACGTTCCGTTCTTTCGCCAAGCCGAAAATACGTTTGGGGTACTTGTCCTGTGACTTTCACGAGCATGCCACGTCTCTACTGCTGGTGGAATTACTCGAATTCCACGATCGGGAACGTTTCGAGATCTTCGCCTATTCGTACGGTCCGGACGACGGCAAGGGCATGCAGGAGCGTCTCAAGAAAAGCTTCGACCGTTTCGTTGACATACAAGCCCTCTCGACGGCCGAGGCCGCCCGTGCGATTCATCAGGACGAGGTGGATATTCTTATTGATCTCAAGGGTTACACCGAGGCCACCCGCACCGCCATTCTCACCTTCCGCCCCGCGCCCATCCAGGTGAATTACCTGGGTTATCCCGGTACTCTGGGCGGCGATTTCTGCGACTACCTCATCACCAATCCATTTCTGACGCCGGCCGGTAGCGCGCACGACTACAGCGTGACGGCGAAATGCCAGCGGTCATCGGTTGGACAACGGTCAGGCAGGCGGGGCATCCCCGCTTCACGGAGCTGGCGCCGTTCGGATGCGAACCGGTGTGAAGCCCACTCGATTTTCCTCTTATATTCCTAAAAAGTATTCCTCATGAAAAAGCAAGAGAAAACCTATCTTCAGTCGTCCAAGTACCGATGTCCTTTGTGTAAGCAAATGGTCATGTCATCGGATTACCTATTTTCGCGTCGACGGTCCGCTAGTGGCGCCTGGACTATCGTCGAGTGTTGCCGGAAGTGCAAAGATTCGGGAATTTTGGGACGTCCCGGCACCTGATCAAACCGGCCCATTTCAAGGCGCGGCAAAGCGTAATGGTCAAATACTGGAGTCTTGGCGATTAGGATCTGAGAATCGACTCTACGCTTTGTTATTTTTCGCCACCTCTCCTATGCGGAAGGCGCCACCGGAACTGGCCTAAACGTCCAACTAAGGCTGCTTTGGTTAAGGGTTGTGCGATGCCTGCCCCTACGCGCAGGAGCAGCAGGTTGCGAATGCCCTCGCCGGGCAGGCGTCGCACAAGCCTCCAGGGAGGAAACCGCGGGGATGTACCGGTACGCTTGAAACGG
>Ga0196971_1001029_pt1 | contig 14326 bp, 6 predicted proteins | sample S1v_1013CmetaG_FD_148660 | JGI IMG/M metagenome (GOLD analysis project Ga0196971, IMG submission 148660) | Soil microbial communities from Anza Borrego desert, Southern California, United States - S1+v_10-13C | ecosystem: Environmental > Terrestrial > Soil > Desert | place: USA: California... | reverse complement strand
GAAGTGCGGGTGGACCTGCGCCTGGAGGAGCGCGAGCCGCGCCTCGCGCGCCTGGAGCGAGGCCGCCGCCGCCCGCCGCTCCGAGGCGCGCGCTCGCCGCGCGCTCGCGACGAGGTAGTGGAACCCGACCGCGGCGAGGTAGAGCAGCGCGCCCACCGTCACGAGCGCGCTCAGCCCGCGATCGACCGCCGCCGCCATCCCCGACGGCGCCGCCCAGTCCACGACGAGCGCGGCGAGCGCGATCAGCAGCCACCAGGCGAGGCTCCAGGCGATCGCCAGGACGAGCTGGATGCGGAGGACGCGGCCCACGTTCGCCGGCCGGAGCGGGAGGGCGCGGCAGAGATAGTAGAGCGGGAGCGTGGCGACCCCGAGCAGCAGGGTCGGGGGCGCCACGGCGACGAGCGCGAGCCAGAACCGACCGCCTCCGGGCGACGCCAGGACGGTCGCCGGGACCCACGAGAGCACCAGCCACGTCGCGACGTAGGCGGTGAGGGCGCGGCGGTCGGTCAGGATCGGATGCACGTGGCGCCGCTCAGTTCTTGATGGTCACGGCACCCATGGTGACGTTCCCCCGCAGGAGGAGCCGCTTCTGGACGCCGGCCGCGTCCGGCCGCGGGTCGGTCTTGTCCTCGACGACGCCCATCGTCTGCGAGACGTCGCTCGCCACGCGCCAGTGGCTCGGCACGTGGATCTCGACGCCGCTCATGAGCAGCGAGAGGTCGAGCGCGACCTCGTCGCCCTCGAACGCCGCCCGCCGCAGATCGAGCTGCACCTCGCCCATGGTCGCGTGGATGCTACCTCCCTTGAACTGCTGGGAGTCCACGAGGAGCTTCAGGCTCCCCATCGTGACCGACCGCCGCAGCTCGTCCGCCGAGACGGCCTCGCTGCTCAGGGTGCGCGGGCGGCGGTGGCGGGTCAGGCCGTTCCAGACGATCGCGAGGCCCGCCGCGACGATGAGCGCCGGCCAGAGCTGGACCACGCCCACGGTGAGCCAGCCGAGCTTCTCGCCGAGCAGCGCCACGCCGAACAGCGCGACCACCAGGCCGAGGAGGCGCGAACCCAGCTTCCGCCCTCCGACGGCCGTCGAGAGCCCGAAGCCCACGAGCAGGAGCGGCCAGAAGTCCATCACGCGCAGCGCGGAGGAGAGGACGCCGAGCTCGCGGAGGAGGAGGAGGGTGCCCCAGGCGACCACCACGAGGCCGGGGGCGATGCCGCGGCCGCCGTGGTGGTGATGGTGATGGTGGAGGTGGCCGTGCGTGCGGAGCTCGGCGGAGTGGGACGGTTCGTTCGAGGGGTGGGCGTGCATGGTGGGCTCCGTGGGGGCGAGCGTCTTCCTGTCGTCGCGTTCCATGCGCGCAGAGTAGGCGGCGCCGCGGAGCGGGGGCGAGCGGGTCCCGACGACCGCCGGGGCGGACCCGACGAGCGGCCCGGCTGCCGGGGAGGCGAGTCCCGCTTCGCCGGGTGTCCGTCACCGCGCGTGGTGCCTCTCGCCCCGCCCTGCGGGGCTCTTCCCGCCGGTGGGCGGAGGCTGTCCCTTCCGAGAGAGGTGATGCGCGTGCGGCCGCGGGGCGCGGCCAGGATCGGTGGTCTCCATGGGAGAACGGAAGGAAGCGACGACCGGAGCGCCGGACTCCGAAGACGACGCTCGTCGCGAGGCGCCGGAGACCGCACGACCAGCGGACGTGGGTCGGGGCGCCCTGCGCCTGCTGCACGACGTGAGCACGCGGCTCACCCGCGCCGACGAGATCGGCGACCTCTACGAGGCCATCCTCGATGCGGCCGTGGAGGCGATGCGGGCCGACCACGCGAGCCCTCCACATGTTCGACGCGGACGCCGGTGGCCTGCGCCTGCTGGGCTGGCGAGGGCTCACGCCGCAGGCGTCCTGCTTCTGGCAGCGGGTCGATCCTGCCTCGGTGCGGACGGGGCAACGCATCGTGGTGGGCGACGTGCAGCGCGGTGCCTCGGCCGTGGCGAGCGAGGACCTGCGCACGTGCCTCGAGGCCGGCATCCACGCGTTCCAGGCGACGCCGCTTTTGTCGCGGACGGGCGCGCCGCTCGGGGTGCTGGTGACGCACTGGCGCGCGAAGCACGAGCCGTCCGCGGAGGAGCTCCTCGTCCTCGACGTGCTGGCGCGGCAGGCGGCCGATCTCGTCGATCGCATGCAGGCGAGGGAGGCGCTGCTCGAGCGGGACGCCGAACTCCGCGCGACGCTCGACCCGTGGGTGCAGACGTACTGGGAGGCTCAGCCCGACGGCGCCGTGGTCCGCGACTCGCCGAGCTGGAGGGCCTACACGGGCCAGACGTTCGAGGAGATGACGGGCTACGGCTGGGTGAACGCGATCCACCCGGACGACCGCGCGTACTCACAGCGGCTGTGGGCGGAGACGATGGCGTCGAAGCGGTACATGAACGCGTCCGTCCGGCTCCGCAGCCCTGGCGGCGGCTGGCGCTGGACCAACGTGCGCGCGAGCCCGGTGTTCGGTCCGGACGGGCGTGTCCGGAAATGGGTCGGGGTGAACGTCGACATCTCCGAGCAGAAGGCGGCGGAGCAGGCGCTCCACGAGAGCGAGGCGCGGCAGGCGTTCCTGCTCCAGTTCATGGATGCGCTGCGGCCGCTGCGTGATCCGGTCGAGATCCAGTTCCATGCCGCGCGGCTCCTCGCGGAGCGCCTCGGTGCGCAGCGGGCCCTCTACGCCGAGATCCTCGACGACCGGGAGTCCCGGAACGCCTTGCGCGCCGGCTCGGGGACGGACGCTGGGTGGCGGCGTTCGGGGTCCACTCCACCACGCCGCGCGTCTGGACGGCGGCCGAGCTCGCGCTCCTCGAGGAGGTCGCCGAACGCACCTGGCCGTGGTCGAGCGGGCGCAGGCGGAGGCGGCGCTCCGCAGGACCGAGGAGGAGCTCCGGGCCTCCGACCGGCGGAAGACGGAGTTCCTGGCCGTCCTCTCGCATGAGCTGCGCAACCCGCTCACCCCGATCCGCAACAGCATCTACCTGCTCGAGCGGGCGGCGCCGGGGAGCCCGAAGGCCGAGCGGGCCCGGGAGGTCCTGCACCGGCAGACCGATCACCTCGCGCGCCTCGTGGACGACCTGCTCGACGTGACGAGGATCTCGCGCGGGAAGATCGAGCTGAAGCGCGCCCGCTTCGACCTGCGCGAGGTCGTCCGCAAGGCGACCGACGACGCGCGATCGCTGTACGAGGCGAGCGGGATCGACCTCCGCGTCGGGCGCTCGGCCATCTCGGTGCACGACACCGGCGTCGGGATCCCGCCCAGCGATGTCGAGCGGATGTTCGAGCCGTTCGCGCAGGGCGCCCAGGACCGCGCCCGCACGCTGGGCGGGCTGGGCCTCGGGCTCTCGCTCGTGAAGGGACTCGTCGAGCTCCACGGCGGCGCGGTGCGCGCGCACAGCGAAGGCCCGAGCCGCGGCGCCGAGTTCCTGGTGACGCTCCCGCTCGCGCCCGCGCCCGGCCGCGACGAGCGGTCCGACGCGCGCGCCGGCGAGACGAGCCGGCTCGTCGTGATCGTCGAGGACAACGTGGACGCGGGCCAGACGCTCGGGGAGATCCTGGAGCTCTCCGGCCACCGCGTCCGCCTGGCGCGGGACGCGCAGTCCGGGCTCGGGCTCGCGCGCGAGCTGCACCCCGACCTCGTCCTCTGCGACATCGGCCTCCCCGACATGGACGGCTACGACTTCGCCCGGACCGTCCGGCGCGATCCGGCGCTCGCGCGCACGCGCCTCGTCGCGGTCACGGGGTACGCCCAGCCCGAGGACCGCGCGCGCGCCCTCGACGCCGGGTTCGACGCACACGTCGCGAAGCCGCCGGCGATCGAGGAGCTGCAGGGGATGCTGCGGGCGACGTGAGGGCGACGCGTCGCGCTTGCGGTGGTCCGCTGCCGTCCCCACGTTGGCCGCATGGACAGCGAGATCGTCGAGGTCGGGGACGCGCAGGACGTGGGCCCGGGTGTTCGCCAGCTGACGCTGACGCTTCCCGAGCCCCAGGCCCGCCTCCGGCTGCGCGTCGCGGATCGCAGCCCGGGGCGAGCGGAGGCGGTGTTCGAGGGAAAGAGCTGGGCGGCGAAGCACTACTGGCAGGAGGGGCAGGGCGTCTGGGTGTACGAGTTCGACGACGCGCTGCCCGCGGGCAGGATCGTGGTCCGCGTGCCGGTGCACTGAGGACGGAGCTTCAGGCCCACCAGCCAGGCAGCGGAGCCGCAGGAGGACGCGGCAGGTACCCGGAGGGGTGTAGCGTAGCGGGTACCAGGGCTGGACCTGCACGGACCCACGGCAAAAAGCCCCGACGCTGGAAAGACCTGATATCGCGGTCATATACCCGGACTGCGGCAGAAGTGTGCGCTTGTGGACCCCGGGTGGGGCGGTCGTCGTGGTAAAGAACCCCCCCACATGAACCTCGCTTCCGTCGTCGTGGCTCACGGGCCTGCCCGTGAGGCGCAAGCCCTGTTCGTGGAAGTCGATACCGGCCGGAGCGTCTCCCGGGGCGAGCTCCGCGACCGGGTCCTGGCGTTCGCGGGCCACCTGTCGGCCCGCGGGGTGACGCCGGGCGACAAGGTCGTCCTCCACCTCTACAACTCGATCGACGCGATCGTCGCCCACATGGCCGTGCAGTACCTGGGCGCCGTCTCGTGCTGGGTCGACGCGCTCGTGCAGCCGCGGACCATGGGCCACTACGTCGGCGTGACGGGCTGCCGGCTCCTGCTCACGCACTGCCCGAAGGACGCGCTCGATCCCGAGGTCCTCGCGCGGACGGAGCTCCTCCCGGCCGCCGACATCGAGCGGCTCTCGGCCACGCCGCCCGCAGCCCCGTGCCCGAGGGCGCCGTACGAGTTCGCGCCGGACGAGCCGTCGTACGTGTACTTCACGTCGGGTACGACGAGTCTCCCGAAGGGCGTCGTCCTCACGCCGGGCAACCACGCGAGCTTCGACCGCATCTGCGATCGGTCCTGGAAGCCGGTGGACGAGACCTCGCGGCACCTCTGCTACGTGCCGTTCTCGCACGGCTTCGGGACGGTCTTCCTCGTGCCGCTCACGCTGCGCAAGGGCTCCACGACCTTCCTCATGCGGGCGTTCCACCCGCTCAAGGTGCTGGAGACGATCGAGCGCGAGAGGATCACGCACCTCTACGGCGTGCCCTCGCACTACCAGCAGCTCCTGCGCATGAAGCCGAACCCGGAGGCGCTCGCCTCCCTGAAGATGGCGTTCTGCGCCGCGGCGAAGCTCGAGCACGGGCTCATGCTCGACTGGGAGCGCGCGTCGGGCGTGGTGCTGTGCGAGGGCTTCGGCCTCATCGAGACCTGCTGCGGCGTCACCTGGCGCGTCGGCGAGCCGTCGCGCGGCACGGGCGACATGGGCCCCTGGGATCCGGAGCTCGTGGAGATCGGCATCCTCGACGACGACGACCGGCCGGTGCCGCCGGGGACGACGGGGCAGATCGTCGTCCGCGGCCCGAGCGTCATGAAGGGCTACCTGAACGATCCCGAGGCGACCGCCCGGGCCATGGCCGACGGCGGCTGGTTCAAGACCGGCGATCAGGGCCACGTCACGGGCGACGGCCGGCTGTTCCTGACCGGCCGCATCAAGGACATCATCAACATCGCGGGCATCAAGGTCTCGCCCTTCGAGGTCGAGGCGGTGCTCGACGCCCACCCTGCGGTCCTGCAGTCGGCCGTCACGGCGGTCACCGACGCGCTCTACGGCGAGGTCGTGAAGGCCTTCGTGCGCCTGCGGCCGGGCCACGAGCTCACGGAGCGCGACCTCATCCGGTTCGCGAGCCAGCAGCTCATCAGCTTCCAGGTCCCGAAGGTCGTCCAGTTCGTGGAGACGTTCCCGCTCACGAGCATGGGCAAGCTCGACCGGAAGAAGCTCGGCACGCTGTAGCGCCCTGTGCGGCAGGGCAGGGGAGCACGGAAGCGGGGGAGGCACGATGCAGACGAGCGATCTCGAGAACCGTTACGCGATCGTCGGGGTGGGGGGCGTGTTCCCGGACGCGCCGGATCTGGCGGCCTTCTGGCGCAACATCCTCGAGAAGCGCGTGTCGATCCGGAAGTTCGCGCCGGACTCGATCCTGAGCCGCGTCTTCTGGCGGCCCGAGGTCCACAAGAAGCAGCACCGCGAGGACAAGACGTACACCGACCTCAGCGGCGCCATCGAGTCCTTCGACTTCGACCCGGAGCAGTTCCGCATCCCGCCGGCCGTGGCGAAGCACATGGACCCGAACCAGAAGATCGCGCTCCTCGCGGCGCAGCAGGCGCTCTCCTCGGGCGCGCTCGCGTCCGTGGCGAAGGAGCGGGTCTCGGTCTTCATGGGCAGCACCATGATCGGGCCGCTGCACCACGAGTTCGTGCGCCGCTTCGCGTTCCAGCGGTTCGCGCACCACTTCGAGCAGAGCCTCTCCGTGCAGGAGCTCCCCGCCGAGCGGCGGAGGGCGATCCTCGACGAGGTCCGCGACCGGACGCTCGCGGGCACCTTCGGCGTCACCGAGGACAGCGCGCCGGGCGTGCTCCCGAGCATCATCGCCTCGCGCATCTGCTCGGTCTTCGACCTCAAGGGCCACGCGTTCCTCATCGACGCGGCCTGCGCGTCGGGGCTCGCCGCGGTGGCCTGCGGGATCCAGCAGCTCCGCCTCGGCGAGGCCGACGCGGTGGTCTGCGGCGCGGCGGACATGGGCAACACCGAGGAGGGTCACATCTACTTCTCGGGCATCGGCGCCCTCTCGCCGGACGGCTCGTTCCCCTTCGACGCCCGCGCCAACGGGTTCGTCATCGGCCAGGGCGGCGGCGCCGTCGTCCTGAAGCGGCTCGCCGACGCCCTCGCCGCGGGCGACAGGATCTACGCGCTCGTGACGGGTTACGGCCAGACGAGCGACGGCAAGGGCAAGGCCATCGCCGCGCCCAACGAGGTCGGGCAGGCGCTCACCATCCAGCGCGCCTGCGAGATGGGCGGGCACGCCGCGGACACGATCGAGCTCTACGAGGCCCACGGCACGTCCACGCAGGTGGGCGACAAGAGCGAGACCAGCGCGCTCAAGCGCGCGTTCGCCGCGATGGGCGCGAAGGAGCAGGCGTTCTGCGGGATCGGCTCGGTCAAGTCGAACATCGGCCACCTCAAGTCGGCGGCCGGGATCGCGGGCCTCCTCAAGGCCGTGCTCGCGCTTCACCACAAGTGGCTGCCGCCCACGGCCGGCTTCGAGCGGCTGTCGCCGTCCATCCAGCTCGACGGCTCGCCCTTCTACGTGCTCCGCGAGGGGAAGGCGTGGGCGGCGAAGGAGCACCCGCGGCGCGCGGGCGTGAGCGCGTTCGGGTTCGGCGGGGCGAACTACCACCTGGCGCTCTCGGAGTACCGGGAGGAGGACTACCGGAGATCCGCTCCCGCGCGCACCTCGACGGGCTCGGTGCGAGCGGGCGGGCCACGCGCGGCCCTCGAGAGCTCCGCTCGTCCCGCGCCTGTCGAGGGACGGGCGGATGGTGCGGCCGACGCCCCCCTCTGGGAGGTCGCGCTCCTCCGCGGCGCCGACCCGGCGCAGCTCCTCGCCGACGCGGCCGAGCTCGAGGCGCAGCTCGCGGATCCCGCGGTCGACCTCCGCGCGCTGCTCGCCGACGCGAACGCGCGGACCGGCCGCTCCAGCGCCTGCCGGCTCGCATTCACCGTCCGTTCACGCGCCGACCTGCGCCCCAAGCTCGAGCTGGTGCGCAGCTCCGGCGCCTCGGCGGAGGGGCCCGGGGCGCTCGCGCAGCTCCAGCCGAAGGGCGTCTTCTTCGACGCCGAGCCGCCGCGGGATCCCGCGCAGGTCGCCGTGCTCTTCCCCGGCCAGGGCGCGCAGTACCCGGACATGCTCGCCGAGCTGCGCGGGCGGTTCACGGCCGCGCGGAACGTCCACGCGCGGGCCGATCGGGTCTGGCAGTCGCTCGGGGGCGCCTCGGTCACCGGCCTCATCGACAGCGCCGGCGACCGGAAGGCCGCCGAGGAGCGGCTTCGCCAGACCGTGAACACGCACCCCACGGTCGTGACGGCGAGCCTCGCGTCCTTCGCGGTCCTCGAGCAGATGGGCCTCCGGCCCGCGCGGATGATCGGCCACAGCCTGGGTGAGTTCACGGCGCTGCTCGCCGCGGGGCGGCTCTCGCTCGCGGACGGGCTCGCGCTCGTGCACGCCCGCGGCGCGGCGCTGGGCAACGTGCCGGCCGATCGCGCCGGCGGCATGCTCGCGCTGCCGATGGGCGCGGCCGAGGCTCGGAAGCTCGTCGACGAGGCGAAGCTCCCGCTCACGATCGCGAACCTCAACGGCCCGCGCCAGACCATCGCGAGCGGCGACGAGGCGGCGATCGCCGCGCTCGCCGAGAAGGCGGCCGCGGCCGGGATCCGCGCGGTGAAGGTGAACGTCTCGCGCGCGTTCCACTCGCCGCTCATGGCGGGCGCGCAGGCGGCGTTCGCGCCGGCGCTCGCGCAGGCGAGCTTCCGCCCCGGCCGCGCGCTCGTCCTCGCGGCGAGCACGGGCGTGTACTACGCCGACGACCCGGCGGAGGTCGTCCGGACGCTCGGCGTCCAGATCACGAGCCCGGTCGACTTCGTGGGCGGGATCGAGCGGCTGTGGGCCGACGGCGCGCGGGTCTTCGTGGAGGTCGGCCCGTCGTCGATCCTCTCGAGCCAGGCGAAGGAGATCCTGGCCGACCGCGCCGCGCTCGTCCTCGCGTCGGACACCAAGCAAGGCGACTCCTCCGAGGCCTTCCTCCGCCTCGTGTGCCAGCTCCACGCGGCGGGATTGCCGATCGATCCGGGGGCGGCGGAAGTGGTCGAGCCCGCCCGGGCCGAGGTGCTCCAGGGCCAGGCCACTCCCGCTCGTGCCGAGCCTGTCGAAGCACGCGCGGGGGATCGCGACGCCCTCCGCGTCGTCTACGGCGGCGTCGCCGCCGGCCTCCCCGGTTCGTTCAAGGACGCGTTCCGCGACGACAACTTCGAGCAGCTCTTCGACGGACGGAACCTCATCGAGCGCCTGACCGACCCCGAGCGGCAGCGCCTGCTCGAGCTCCGCGTCTCGAAGGTCGTGAAGTCGGAGCAGGGCGCGAGCATCGTCGAGCTGCAGAGCCTGAACGAGGTGATCCAGCTCGCCGGCAAGATCGGCCGGCTCGATCTCCGGAAGAGCTACCAGCTCGACGAGAAGGAGCTGCTCACCATGAGCAGCTGCGTCGCGCACGCCGTCGCCGCCGGGTTCGAGGCGCTCCGGGACGCGCACATCCCGCTCGTGCGCGAGTACGTGAAGACCGCCTCCGGGCGCACGTTGCCCGACCGCTGGGCGCTCCCGCGCGAGCTGCAGGCCGACACGGGCGTCGTCTTCGCGAACGGCTTCCCGATGGTCGATCCGGTGATCGCCGAGGTCTCGCGCCACCTCGCGAGCACGCTCGGGAGCCGGGCGCGCGAGGCCATCCGGGACTTCTACGAGACGCTCATCCCGCGGGTCACCCACGCCGAGAGCCGCAAGCTCCTCACCGACTGGTTCACCCTCCACTACGCCCGCCTCGGCGCGACGCCCGGCGAGGCCGAGGTGTACCGCTTCAACCACCAGTTCATGACCCAGCTCTCGTGCCAGGCCAACAACCGCCTGGCCCGGAGCGTCGCCGCGCGCGGGCCCAACTTCCAGCTCAACGCCGCCTGCTCGTCCACGTGCACCGCCATCCTGCTCGCCGAGGAGCTCATCCGCGGTGGGCGCGCGAAGCGGATGATCGTCATCGGCGCGGACGACCCGACCTCGTCGAGCGCGCTCCCGTACCTCGGCGCCGGCTTCCTGAGCACCGGCGCCTGCACCAGCGAGGGCGATCTGTACGAGGCCGCGGTGCCGTTCGACCGCCGCCGCAACGGGATGATCATGGGCGCGGGCGCGATCGGCATCGTGGTCGAGCGCCAGGACGAGTGCGCGCGCCGCGGGGTCGCGCCCGTCTGCGAGCTCCTCGGGACGCACGCCTTCAACACCGCCGGCCACCCGAGCAGCCTCGACATCCCGCGGTACGCCGAGGAGCTCGAGATCTTCATCCGGCGGATGGAGGAGCGGCACGGCCTCGGGCGCGCGGCGCTCGCGCCCGACCTCGTGTACTTCTCGCACGAGCCGTACACGCCGCCGCGCGGCGGCTGCTCCGAGTCCGAGGCGATCGCGCTCCGGCACGTCTTCGGCGTTCGCTGCGGCGAGATCGAGGTGACCAACACGAAGGGCATGACCGGCCACACCATGGGCGCCTCGCTCGAGGACGTGGTCGCGGCCAAGGCGCTCCAGCACGGGCGGGTGCCGCCGATCGTGAACCACCGCGAGGCCGATCCGGCGCTCGCCGGGCTCAAGCTTTCGAGGGGGGACCGCCGCGACGTGGGGCACGCGCTCCGCATGGCCGCCGGGTTCGGCTCGCAGGGGAACTACGTCCTCCTGCGGCGCGCGGCGCAGGGCGAGCGGCGGATCGAGGACGCGAGCGTCCACCAGGCGTGGCTCTCGCGGATCTCCGGGCTCCCCGATCCGAAGCTCGTCCACCTCGGGCGCGTGCTCGCCGTCGAGGACGCGCGGCCGGGCACGGTCCTCGCGGACCGGCCGGTCATCGAGAGCCGGCCGGGCGCGAAGGCGTGCGAGCCGGCGGGTGCGCCCGCCGGTGCGCGGGCGGAGGGGCCGGCGCCGCGGTCGCCCGTGTCCGCGCGCCCCGAGCCCGTCGAGGGCGCGGTCCCCGCGGAGCCGCGCGCGGCCTCGCCCCGTCCGGACGGCGCGGCCACCGCCGGCGGCGCCGCCGTCCGGGAGCGCGTGCTCGACGTCGTCGCCGGGATCACGGGCTACCAGCGCGGGATGCTCGACCTCGACATGGAGCTCGAGGCCGATCTCGGGATCGACACCGTCAAGCAGGCGACGGTCCTCGCGACCCTCGCCGAGAGCCTCGGCGCGGCGGACATCGGCGAGGTCCGGCTCGCCGACTACCCGACCCTGCGCGGGCTCGTCACGCTGTTCACCAGGGGAGAGGACCTGCCGGCGGGCGCCGCCGGTCACGCGAACGGCGCGACGGGTCATGCGAACGGCGCGATCGTTCACGCGAACGGCGCCCTCGGCCACTCCAGCGGCGCGTCGGTCGCGCCGAGCCATGCGCCGCGGGCCGCCACGTCGGGCGCGGCGTCCGAGGAGGTCGCGGACCTCGTGCGCGCGGCCGTCGCGGACGTCACCGGTTACAAGGTCTCGCTCGTCGAGCCCTCGATGGAGCTCGAGGCCGACCTCGGCGTGGACACGGTCAAGCAGGCGACGATCCTCGCGACCCTCGGGGCGCGGTTCGGGCTGAAGCAGGACCTGGAGTTCCGGATCAGCGACTTCCCGACCGTAGGGCACCTCATCGAGCTCTTCGCGGCGCGGGCGGGCAGTGCAGCCCCGGCGCCCGAGGCACCCGTCGCCGCGGCGCCGCCCCCGGTCACGGTCGACGCCGCTCGCCCCGCGCCCGTCGAAGAGCGAGCGGACACCGGGGAGCCGCGCCGCGACGTCCCGGCGACGCTCTTGAAGCTGCTGGCGCAGACCACCCCGTACCCGCCGGAGATGCTCGAGCTCGACCTCACGCTCGAGAGCGATCTCGGCCTCGACGCCGCCACGCGCGCGAAGCTCCGCGAAGCGTGCGTCCGGGAGTTCGGTCTGCCCGGCGGCTGGCAGCTCCCCGCGGACGCGCGGCTCGACGAGCTCGCGAAGCAGATCGCTGCGGCGGTCACGCCGGCCCCCTCGTCCGGTGAAGCCTCCGCCCTCGACCTCGCCCGCCAGGTCCGCACCCTCTCGCCCGCGCCCGCCTCCGGCCCGCGTGAGTCGCTCGCGGGCAAGGTCGTCTGGATCTGGGGCGACGACGAGGCCTGCGTGAAGGCGCTCCAGGCGGCGCTCCACGGCCGCGCCAAGGACGTCCGGACGCTCGTCTTCCCGGCGTCCGGCTCCCCGGAGGAGACGGTCGCGGCGCTCGCGCCCCTGCTCAAGCGGGCGCGGCCCGGCGTGCTCGTCGACACCACCGCGTGCGGGTCGAAGGGCTCGCTGCTCGCCGCCGCGCCGGACGCGCTCGCGGCCGCCATCGGCCGCGCCGCCGACTGCCGCTTCGCCGCGTGGAAGCGGCTCGCCGACTCGGAGCGCGTGCCGGAGCGCATCCTCGCCGTGACCGCCATCGACGGCGCACACGGGTTCGGGGACGGGGGCGCCGCGATCGACCCGGTCTTCGGCCTCCACGTCGGCTTCTACAAGGCGCTCCGCCAGGAGTGGCCCGACCGGCACGTGCGGATCGTGGACCTCGCGCCGGCCGCGCTGGCCAGGCCCGCGGCGGCCGCCTTCGAGCCGGTCGTCGGCGAGCTCCTCGAGCGCGGGCCGGGCGTCGAGGTCTGCCGGATCGGCGGGGTGCGCCACCGCGTGGTGGTCGCGGACGCGGCCATCCCGGCCGAGCCGCTCGGCGCGCTCGCGCCCGACGAGGTGATCGTCGCGACCGGCGGCGGCGCCGGCATCACCGCGATCATCCTCGAGCACCTCACGTCGGGCCGCCCCTGCCGCGTGGCCCTGCTCGGCCGCACGGCGCTCGACGACGAGGCCCGCCGGTTCCACGCGCTCTCGCCGGAGGCGCGCCCGGCGCAGAAGGACGCCATCCGCGAGCGGCTGCGCGCAGCGTTCGCGCGCGTCACCCCGGTCATGATCGAGGACGCCTACTCCGGCCTCGAGCGCGCGGCCGAGATCCTCGACACGGTCGCCCGGCTCGAGGCCGCCGGCTGCCGCGTGAGCTATCACGCCGCCGACGTCTGCGACCGCGCCCAGCTCCAGGCGGCGCTCGACGAGGTGCGCCGGCTCCACGGCCCCATCACGACGCTCCTCCACGGCGCGGGCCGCGAGGTCAGCCGCCGGCTCGAGAAGAAGTCGCTCGACGAGTTCCGGTCCGTGCACCGCGCCAAGACGCTCGGCGCCTGTCACCTGGGCGCGCTCTGCGCGGCGGACCCGCTCCGGCGGGTCGTCGCCATCTCGTCCATCTCCGGCCTGCTCGGCAGCGCGGTGCAGGTGGACTACTCGGCCGCGAACGCGTTCCTCGACCTCTGGACGCGCGCGTACCGGCGGTCGCGCGGGATCCGCGGCGCGAGCCTCGTCTGGTCGGGATGGGCGGAGCGCGGCATGGCATGGCGGAACGGGTTCCTCCGGGAGCACGCCGAGAACGCCGGCCTCAACTTCATCGCGCCCGAGGAGGGCGGCCGCGCCGCGGCGCGCGAGATCCTGTCCGCGAGCCCCGAGGTCGAGGTGGTGCTGCACCGAGGGCTCGGCGGCCTCGTCGATCCGGAGCTCGCCGCGACGCCGCTCGGCGACGCGCCGTTCGTCGACTGGGTGAGCCACGGCACGGGGCGGATGCCCGTCGTGTACCGCCGGTTCTCGCCGAGGCGCGACGCGCTCCTCGACCAGCACCGCCTGGCCGGCACGCCGCTCATGCCCGGCGTCGGCTTCATGGAGCTCATGGCGGAGGCCCACGGCCTCGTCCTGGGCGAGGACGCCAGCGAGGCCGCGCACCCCTACGTCTTCCGGCAGCTCGCGTTCAAGGACGCGTTCAAGCTCTACCGCGAGGCCGCGCGCGACGTGCTCGTGCGGAGCGCGGCCGCGGAGGGCGCGGGCGGGCACGCGCTGCGGATGGAGGTCTGGTCGCCGTTCCAGTCGCAGGCCGGCGGCCGCGCGGAGGAGCGGCTCTACTGCACCGCGATCGTCTCGCGCGAGCCGGTCGCGCCGCCCGCCGAGCCGCCCGCGAGGTGGGCGCTGGGCGGCGACGAGAAGACCGACTACCCGCGGCTCCTCCCGACCCCGGGCGAGGGGCTCGAGAAGAACGTCCTCTTCGGCCCGATCTTCAACGACGCCCGGCGGAGCGGCCACTCCGTCGCCGAGCTCGCGGTGACCTACGGGAAGGACGGGATCTGGACGCGGGTCCCGCTGCCGCGCGCGCAGCTCTCCGAGCCCCGGTATCCGCTGTCGCGGCTCCGCATCAACCCGGCGTTCCTCGACTCGCTGCACCAGGCCGGCGCCGTCTTCTGCATCCTGCGGACCGGCCAGGTCTACCTGCCCGTCGGCGCGGAGGAGTTCGCGGTCCTGGTCCCGCCGACCGAGGAGGGCCAGTACGACGTCGTCGCCCGCGTGAGCGATCGGACGCAGGACCTGTTCCTGTTCGACATCGCCCTGCTGCGGGGCGAGCAGCTCTGCTGCTTCGCGCGGAACGTGGCCTTCCGGAGGATCCGCCAGTAGATGTCCGCCTCGATCGCACAGCTCGAGCGCGTGCTCGGTCGGCTCGCTTGCGGGCTCGGGGAGGTCGCCGTCGCGATCGC
>Ga0196971_1001028_pt1 | contig 14359 bp, 22 predicted proteins | sample S1v_1013CmetaG_FD_148660 | JGI IMG/M metagenome (GOLD analysis project Ga0196971, IMG submission 148660) | Soil microbial communities from Anza Borrego desert, Southern California, United States - S1+v_10-13C | ecosystem: Environmental > Terrestrial > Soil > Desert | place: USA: California... | reverse complement strand
GCGCTCTGTCTGATAACTGAGGCTCATGTCATTAACATCTTTAGTAAGCAGGGTCTCATATACTGCATTATTGAAGAGTGCTTTCCTAATGGTACGTTTAAGTTTCACGAGACCATTATCTCTTCTGACATGAGACATATCTTCTTACAGGTCAAAGAAGTTCATGACATTAACTTGGGCAACTTCTTTGATCCAGAAGATCTTGAGGCTAAAGAAGTACACTAAAACGTAAGACTGAGAAGGAGAATAGAATGAGAGATTTAAAGTGGGACATACATGAGGATTATCAAAGAGAGCTTCAAGTACTCTATGATCTCTTCGTGTATGCTAATGACGCTACACCGAAGCGTGTACAAGTCTTTTGCCCGAAAAGAGATAATGCGGGTAGAGCCTTCTGGCCCGAGCGTGTAGTAACTGTACCTGCCTTTGTCTTCAATGACGAGAAGGGTAGAGTATGGAGTCCACGTCATTCTTCTTGGATAGATGTACCAAAGAAGCCCGGCTATGTAGAATACTACCTAGCACATGAGCTTGCTCATATCTATGTATTCGATTATCATGGATTAAGGGGTGATAAGATCGACGGGGATCATGGTGAGCGCTTTATGAGTGCCTTTAAGAGTCTCTGTCCTATCCAATGGCAGCATTACGAGTATGAGTACAAGCCTGATTCTGCTCGTAAGAGTGACGTTAGCGTAGAAGGAGCTGGCTCTCATGTCTAATGAACAGACAAGAGCGAGATTAGCTATGGAAACTGTTATCCATGATGCCACTATGCAGACTCTCATACATACCTCTAAGCTCGTAGGTATGCAAGACATGAGGGATTTTGTCACAAATAGACTTAATGATCTCGTCAAAGAAGGTATCATTACGCCTGAAAACAAGCTTAAGCTCATGATCGCAATGTCTGAAGAGATCCATAGGTGCTTCTGTGGCTGATGCTAAAACTCCAACTGTAAAATTCTTCGATCAATGTAGAGCTTCAGCTACCCAGATGCAGAAGATAGCTGATCTTGAGCCACTTCTACAGACTCTCTATGAGTACCATGCGGAGAGAGCACGTCCTATCATGGTAGGAGAAATCAAGAACATGTGGACTGCTCAAGGTCATAAAGTTGTAGCTGAAAAACTAGCTTCTTACCTGAATCTACAAGACAAAAGGGGCTAAGGGATTCTCAAGGAGATTCTCATGGCAAGACGAAAGATGAAAGCAGGTAACGGTAGGAGAGGACGCAAGCAGAAGCGCTTTCGTGAGCTTCCTCAAGGTGAATACCAAGCTAAGATTGTAGATGCGAAGCTCAAAGGTAATCAAGTTATCATTAGCTTCGTGATCTTAGGCAAAGGTGGCGCGAGAGAACATGAGAAGATACTGCGTCACGGAGCTAACGCTTCTCAAGGCTCAGATGAGTTCATTCGTAGAACCAAAGGACTCTCTACTAAAGACTTATCACAGGCTTCTCTTGATGGTGATGGCGATAGATCAGAGAAGAATGAGCCACGTAGTGACATGCAGTTTGATAAGAACAAAGGGAGCATGGGCAAGTGGAAGGTAAAGGAGCAAGCTCAAGTAGCTGCACCTAAGCCGAATAGTATCGTAGCCCGTGCATTAGCTAAGAAGCAAAGACGCCAGAGATAAGAGAGGAAGAGTATGCTGGTGTGGCTTAAGCACTGTGATGGTGACTGGACTGTAGCTGAGAAGCTATCAGATGAGCAGAAGGAACTGCATGAAATTTATTCTGACACTGCTTTCTTCTATCTCATTGGACATGAAAATCCATTTGAGGTGAATGAGCTTACAGCTATGGGCTACGATGTAGCATCACCAGCTACTCCACCTCTACAGCTAGACGAGCGTGATAAGAAAGTTGCTACCTCTACAGTTCCTCAAGGTTTTGATAAAGTGGATATGACACTGCTACGCTCTCTGCAAGAGTGGAACAAGCTCGGACGCTGGATTAAGAAAGGCTCTAAAGCACAGGACTTCAAAGGAAGCATTGCTCTCTTCTCTTATGCACAGACAAGAGAGGCACCTCCTTCTTCTCCTATTGACTTTAAAGCATTAGCTAAGTCAAAGCCTCCTGTTGATGACTTAGAAGATGACATTCCTTTCTGAGCTCAGGTATGAGTGATGAACTGCTCGAACTCGATAGCATCTCTTATGACCCCGAAGACTTCTGGACAGAAGGGCTTCTATACGCCTCACTCATTCTTAAAGATATTGACGCTATCTTCCCACCAAGAGGAATACCTGCGGGACTTTCAAGCCCAGAATATTGGAGCAAGTGTGCTGTTGACCTATTTCGTTGGCTTGATCTTAGGACTCGTGACTTCTACAGACAGCAAGAAGTTTCTCAATACTTCTTCCCTAATGATAGACTCCCAGACGTATGCGGAGGTTGTTTCTTTTCTTTTGGACTCACAGTATCAGGCCGCTACCGATTGTCTTGTACGGAGTGCAAAGGAAAAGAAATGGGTCTTGCTTTTAGAAGACTCGAAGCTATGCACAGATTCTCAATGATCTCACTCTTCAATGAAATACTGTTAGCACAACTCATTTACAAGTACTACTCTCAAAACGGAGACAAAGAATGGGAACTCAAGATCTACAACCCAATGATGGTATAGAGATTCTTGATGCTGATACTGAAGATGAAGGTACTTCCTTTGAAGACATCTATGCTTTTCTCTTAAGCAACGATGACATCATCCTAACGATTGATGCTGCTGCTGAAGCTGAGCTTCGTAGAGGACTCAGTGTAGTAAAGCACAATCACACAAAGAGACTCAAGGCTGCTGGAGAAGAAGTAAAAGAAAAGCAGATGAAGTTCAAAGTCCTAGGAGAAGTCACGGGGTCAGAGCCTAAGCAGATCAGAATTCAGATCTGGCTTGTTCACAGAAGCTCTGTTCACATTCACAAGATGGTAGTGTCCGACAAAGGACTGTAAGAACATGGAAGATCTTGACAAGATCATTCTAGAGCCTGACGACGGTAAGATTCTTGGCGTCAACATCACAGTTGATACCATAAAAGAGCGCATTAATGCTCTGAATGGTCTTGAAGGTGATGTGCTTAAGAAAGCTATGACGCAGCTAAAGCTGGCTCTTCGTGCTAATCCTGAAGCTTGCAATCTTCTCCTTCCTGAAGACATTGGCGAGATGACGAAGAAGATTTACGAAATGAATAAGATCGTCATGACTCAAGCTATTGCTAAGAAAGCTGTATCTAATAGCAAGAAGATTGATCTCAAGAACCTTAAAGAGATGCCCGCGGACTTCTAATGAGAGCCTTCAGAACACAGAAGCCTAAAGATCTTAAAGGCCGTACAATCGTAGGAGTTCATGTCCCTCTAAAGATTGGCCCTTCTCCTATTCAAAAGGGTGGTAAGTGTACTCCTGTACGCTACACTACCATTGAGGGCGGAGACTGGCATTCTTGGACATACGGCTGCATCTGGATTAATGCTATCGAGCGTAAGCGTAAAGCACATGTCGCATGGGAAAAGAATAAGCCTCTTGCTAGTATGCGCATTGCTACAGAATCTAAAGTATTCATTACACTTCACGCGATCGAACTCGAAGATGGTTCTCAGTGGGATACTATTAACGGATGGCGTTGGAATACTGTTCCTCGCAGAACTAAAGCCATTCCCGGAGCACAGAAGAAACTACACTCCGCTCAGATTCGTAACTGGGAGCTAATGAGACTACGTGGTGCTATCGACTGTCTTCAAACTCTCAATGCCAATCCTATGTATCTTGAGATGATTCAAGAAGAAGCTGAAAGGACTATTAATCTTCGTCACATTGAACGTAAAGCTAAAGCTGAAGATAAGGAAGTTTGTATGAGTCCTTATTGCGAGTGTGCTGAGAATCAATGTGCTGAAGGTAAAGTAGATGCTAGAGGTTACGGCTATGTACCCAACCAGAATTAGACTTGCCACAGGAGCACATAATGATCTCTTACTCTGCGAAAGATACTTTCAGCTTGAGCATCTATTACAAGGATCAGAAGGGGAAGAACATTCTTCTATCTTTACCTTTGGACACGCTTGGGGCGAGGGTATTGTCGAGTACATTGAAACAGGGAGTCTTGACGCAGCCGTCTATAAAGCATGGCTCAGCTACTTTCCTCACCTTGAAGACGAGCGAAGAGTTGAAGAGCATGTTTTCCAAGGTCTTAAGGCGGCTAAATCTACTCTCGACAGACTCAGAAGCGAATGGGAACTTGCAGAATTTAACGGCAAACCAGCTAGAGAGCTTGGCTTTCATATCGACATTAACGAAAGATTCTACTTTCAAAGTGCAATTGACGGAGTTCTACGGCACAAGAAAGATGGCCATCTTACTGTCTTAGAGAACAAGCATACTTTCAACTACATCGAAGACATTACGCCAATGTACAAGAATTCGTCTCAAGGCTTGGCGTATAGTGTAGTAGTCGATGAGATAGCTGGTAAGCCTCAGCTTAACTATCCTCTACACTATCTCGTAGGGCAATGGAAGATGTCTGAGATTACTCGGCCTATCATCCATCTGTTCCCGTGGAAGAAGTCTCTGCTCGACAGACTTAACTGGTTTCTTACGCTAGGTATGGATGTTCAAAGACTCCAAACCATGCTAGATATGAACCTCTTTCCTATGCGCGGACAGAACTGTCTTCAGTACAATCGTCCGTGTAAGTACTTTGGCTTCTGTCAATCTCGTATTAATGATGTACCAAAAGACGATGCGTATGTTGAGAAGCATAAGAACGCACACGTCAGAGAAGTCGAAGGTTCAATTGCTTTTCGCTTTAAGCTAGATGACATCATTGCTAATCACTTGAGACTTATCCGCGAAGGAGTCTAACATGAAGCTGCTTGCTACTGCTATCGCTTGTAACGTGGTTGCTCTCTTGCTCTTAGTTGCAACCGTAGGAGAAATCAAAGCAGAGATGGAAGAACAAGAAAGAAAGGAGCGTGCATATATAAGAGAGACAGCCAAAGATGTAAGTTGTAAAGTACTAGTCGCAGCTGGGCTAGTAAAGTCCTGTATGCTAATACCAATAGTCACAAGTAAAAAGAAAGAGGGGAACGTTGAACAATCTAGAGGACGTACTCAATAGTACACTCGATACTGTAGCTGACGTTTCAACAGTCTTACGGAATCAGAGAAAGTCCAGTAGTGGGAGAAACATAAATCCTTTCGACCATTATGAAGTAGAGTGTGGGCGACTCACGACGCTATTCGTGGGAGAAGATCTAAAAGATGCTCAAGCTGTCTTTTCTGAATCTCAGTCTCAAGTTAAAGCGCTAATTCGTGTTAGAGGTAGGGAGCGTATTGTCCTACTGACTAATGCTCCATTCATGTACATGATAGAACAAAAGAGGGAGACAGTTCATGACACCATTGAAGCCTAATTCTGTAAGCATCTTCGAGACTGTTGGTATAAAGCCTCTGCATCATGAAGTTACTATGCCTACATTCTCTGATGTGCTTAAGTTCATGGTAGCTTGTGGACAGCTTCCTCTTGAGAGACTTGGAGATCCTGATTCTGCTTGTGAAGAGTCTGGTCAGATTGATCTTCAGCTCTTTACTCTTTACATGCGCTTCGTCAAAGAAGAATGTGTCAGAGAGCTCATTCCTGCTTTCGAGAGTTTTTTAGAAGATCCTTCTAGTGAGAATCTTGCTGAAGTAATGGATGGTCTCTTTGATACTATCTGGGTCTGCCAAGGAGCTATGCTGGCTGCTAACATGCCTATCAAACTCGTCTGGCAAGAAGGTGCTTGGTCTAATCTTCGTAAGATTGACGAGAAGACTGGCGAAGTAATCAGAGATGAAAACGGGAAGATTCAGAAGCCTGCTGATTGGGAGAAGCCGCATTTCCTACAGATCGTGAATCGCTATCTTGATCTTAACATCTTCAATGAATCTCAATTAGCGAAAGCTCAAGCTCTGTGGTCAAAGGAATAATACGCTTTCTGCTTAAGCTGAGACGCATAGCTCGTGCTCATAATGACTGGCTCTGGTCTCAGCATACTAACCACGTCAGGCATAAGATTGGTATGGATACTATTCCTCGCTATCTTATTCTTGACAAGACAGGTAAGACTTCAGAGGATCATCTCTTGGAGATAACCTGTCATCTGTTCCTTGCTTTCATTAAACTTCCTAAGGAGGTAAGACGTGCCTACCATCGCTGAACTTGCTGCTGCACTTCATTCTGCTGAGAAACAGGAAGAGCTTAAGCGTTGTCATTCTCTTCTGATCTACGGAAATTCTAAAGCTGGAAAGACACGACTCGCAGCGACTATTGCTAAGGTTCCAGCAGTTAAAAGTGTCCACTGGTTTGATGCTGAGAACGGTAGCGACACTATCATTGCTATGGCAAGAGACAAGATTCTGTCACCCGAGCATGCAGCTAAAGTGCATCTTTACAAGTGCCTTGATACTCCGGATCTTCCTGTCGCTTCGGAAACCATCATTAAGAGTATCATCGTAGGCAAGCCTGTTAAGATCTGTGTTGCTCACGGTAGAGTCGCGTGTCCTCCTTGTACTCAACTAAAAGACAAAGCTAAGTGGAGCGACTTCCATTTCAAGAGTCTCACAGCAGACGATTGGATTGTCATTGATAGTGGCTCTGCTATCGCGTCTTCCTACATGGCCTATCTAATGAAAGGCTCTTATGGAGAATACTCTATTAAGCCCGGATGGGATGAGTTCGGCCCACAAGGTAGGATGCTTACTGACCTTCTAACAATCATTCAAGCTGGTGCTCAGTGTAACTTTATTGTCATCACGCACCAGATGATGCTGGAAAAGAAAGATATAGACAAGAAGCTGGTTCCTGATCGTGAAGCTGTAGCAGAATTCGACAGCATCTTTCCTCTCATGGGTAGCAAGCCGTTCTCTGTTAACGTACCTAAATACTTTGGTCACGTTATCTACTGCCATGTGAAGATGAACAAGCATGTTGCCGGATCATCTACCACTTACAAAGACACCGTGCTCTGTGGTTCTAGGAGTGGTATGGCAATTGAGAAGGCGAGTGAAGCTGATCTTAGTCTCGTCTTCGATAAGCTTGGGCTTGCTCACGTAGCAGCCTAAGAGTAGGTGTAAGACTTAGACTAAGAAGCAGTACTCTTTTGCTGTTCTTTTGGAGATAATTCCAACATGTTTAAGCGTAATCTTCTGTCTGCTGTTCTCGGTCTTGCGTTCGCACACTCTGTCGTTGATAACGATGGTGGTGGTGCTTCTACGCTTCTGGATCTGGATGAGGTTCTCGGACAGAACATTGACGGAGTAGAAGATGCTCCTGAGTTTGTCACTCCTCCTGCTGGTTCCTATGTGCTGTCCGTGAATGCAGCTAAGGCCGAGAAGTACAAGACCACTGACAAGGATAGCGGCAATGAGGTAGAGAAGGTTCGCCTCAAGCTTATCTACTCAGTCTCTAGCGTTGTTGAGCTGGAAGACGCAGAAGAGGCGCCTCCTGCTGTCGGTGCTCTGTTCTCTGAGCAGTTCATGACCAACCCGGATGGCTTGTCTTACTTCAAGCGTCAAGCAAAGAACATCCTTGGTGAAGACAATATCAAGGGGGCTACGATTTCTCAGATTCTGCAAGAGCTGGAGTCTGGAGCCTACTCGTTCAATGCAGACGTGAAGTTGAAGGTGACGAACAAGAAGGTAGATGGTCAGGCTAAGAAGTACACGAACGTTCAGGTTAGGATCAAGCCGCAGAATCCTGCTGAACTGCCGGCTACGGTCTAAGCGTAGTAAGTAGACAAGAAGTAGCGTAGTAACTCTAGGGGTGGAAGCTCACGAGGCCGAAGCCCTTAGAGTCCTTCCCAATAATAATGAGGGGACTGTGACACCAGAGCGTTTTAAGGAAAAGCTAGAGACGCTGCTCAAAGATCTACAACAACTCTTAGGAGATAAGAATGACGAGTATGCTAGAAGCACTGATAAGCTGGCAAACTTTAAGCGTCGTGCTGATATTACTGGACTTAATCCTCTTGATGTATGGCTTATTGATGTTCAAAAGCATCAAGATGCTATTGTCAGTTTCGTGCAATCATTCAGAGCAGGCAAAGAGCTTCGAGTTAATGATCCGATTGCTCGTCGTTCTCTTGATGATATTGCTTACCAATTTCTTTTTCTTTGCCTTCTTGAAGATCTTAGCGTAAAAGAAGAGCTAACTGCTACGGGTGCTAAAGAACATACATACCCAGTAGGTATAGGCGGACTTAATACAGCAATTGCTAAAAATCTAAGATGAGAGTTCTTGTAAACTGCTCTAACGACGATAAGATCTATCTACAGAACCTAACAGTTCTGTTGAAAGCGCGTAACCTCAATGGCGTAGCTACGACTAAAACCTACGACATCACAACACTTCAAGAGACAGCTAAGAAAGCTCAATGCGAAGCTATTCTTATCTCTAATCCAGATACTCTAGTAGCCTGTCTCGGAGCTAAAGCTACACTGGATAAGTTCCGAGGCACGCGAATCAATTACACGGTGCCAGCTATTGTAGTAAATCCAATGGCTCACATTCATACCGTGCCTTATGGCAAATGGCTTCTAGAAAAAGATCTCAATAAATTTGCTCGTATTAAAGAGAAGCCTGTACCCTTTAACTTCCTAGTCTGTGATACAAGAGAGCTTTTAGACGCCGCATACTCTTTTCTTGAAACCTGTTTTCTTATCTCATGGGACGTTGAAACTAATGGCGACAGTGATGAAACAGCTCATATTACTTGTATCTCGTTTACCGGAATTGATAGCCGTGGTAGGATTGGCGTCTTCGTCATACCTTTTATCGACTTCGGTACACCCCACTATACTGACGAAAATCTGTTTGCATATGCTCTTTATACTATGCAGCGGATACTTAGTCTTGAAGCGACAAAAGTTGCGTTTAACGGTATATACGATAGTCAGTACAGTATTCGTCATAGAGCTGAGCCAATCAATTATACTCTCGATGCGATGATCCTTGGATGGTCTAAGTACTCTGAACTTCCAAGAGCACTAGACTTCCATGCATCCATTGAATGTTATGACTACTTCTTCTGGAAGGATGAAAGTGACAAAGCTAAAGACTCGAAAGACATCCGAAGCTACTGGGCTTACTGCGCAAAAGACTCTTGGCATACTCTCAGAGTCTTGTTATCCCAGCTCAGCTCTCTTGAATCTTATCAAATCCACAATTACCAACGCACATTCAGACTTACGTATCCATTCCTCTACTGTGCTTTTGAGGGAGTTAAAGTCAACAAAGAGAAAAGAGAAGAAGTAAGAAAGAGGGAGGAAGAGAAGCGTGCTAAAGCTCTTAAGGACTTGCAGCTTATGTCTGCTAATCCAAACTTCAATCCCGGCTCTTGGCAACAAGTACACCAATTCATATATGAGGTTATTGGTGCTAAGAAGCCTGAGAAGACAAAAGGTGCAGGAACGGATTCTAAAACACTCAACCGAGTGTCTATGCAACATCCGCTCCTTGCCCGTATTAATGATCTCATCATATCATACAGAGAATCTGCTAAAGCAATTAGCACATACTGCGAATTTACCCTATCTAAGGATTCTAGGCTCCTTTATAACATCGACCCATCAGGAGCAGAAACTGGACGTGCCGCTTCTAAAGCCTCAAACTTCTGGATTGGAACACAAATTCAGAATATCCCAGAATATGCTAAAGAATACATTGAAGCGTCAGAGGGCGGTATGCTCATTGAGGCCGACAAGAACAAGGCTGAAGCGCGATGCGTAGCTTTTCTCTCCGCCTGTGAAGAGCTAATCACTGACATACAAGGACATCGTGATTTCTATAAGGTTGTAACTGAACGCTTCTTTAAGATTCCCTTCGATCAGGTTACTAAGCAAATGCGTAACGATGTGACCAAACACATTATCCACGGTACGCATCATTGTATGGGGCCTGAGCCATTCATAGATCAAGCTACACCTAAGAAGATCTTTGAAGCTATGGTACTACTGAAGTGGAAAGGCGCGAACATGCAGGAGTTTGTTAAATACTTGCTAAGCCTTTACCACAGAGACTATCCTAGAGTGAAACGATTCTGGGAAGAGGACGTAAAGCTTAAGATTATGGAGACAGGTAAGACTGTATCTCCTATAGGCTGGACACGTCACTTCTTTGGTAATCCCATGAAGAATCACTCTGTCTTCCGAGCTGCTGTAGCTCATCAATCACAGAATTTAAACGTCGATCTGCTTAATGAGGAACTCTGGCAGATCTACTTGAAGCTCGTACTTCCTAGCAATGGTCTCTTCAGGCTTAAGGCGCAGATTCACGATAGCATCTTTGCTCAGGTAATGTCTACTGATAAAGAAGTTGTAATGAAGTATGCTAAAGAAATGCAAAGAATTATGACCTCCCAAAAAGTTACAATCCACGGAAGGGAGATGTCTATTCCTGTGGATGTTAAGATCGGAAAGGTATGGAAGAACATGGAGGAAGTTAAACTTGTATAAACCTGAGCAGCTTAAGCTTGAATCTAATACCATTACAACAGTTATCGCATCACAAACCGTACATACAATAACACACATCAAAACAAATAAAGTTCTCTTAAGAACTCCTAATCAAGGGGAAGTAGAGACTTGGCTTCAAGCTAATCTTCTAATCGACAAGCAAACGGCACAGCCTAACATTCTTAGAAACGCTGTAGTCCGTGCCCTCCTCAGTCCTAGAAGAACTTAAGTCCTTCTATCAAGTCTACTTTAATCTCGTCGGTGAGACTGAAGCTCCAATAGTATATCACCGTTGGGTTCCTCTCTCCTGTATATCTGCTTTACTAGGTCGTCAAGCTTTCCTCCCGTTTGGTCACTGGGTTATCTATCCTAATCAGTATATCATGCTTATGGGCAATCCGGGAGCGCGGAAGAATACTGCTATTTCTATCGGCCAGAAGGCTCTTGAGCGTATTGGCTATGATAAGTTTGCAGCAGATCGTTCCTCTAAAGAGCGTTTTCTCATTGACCTCATTGGAGAAGATGCAATAGAAGATGAAGATCAATTGCTAGAGATGACACTCGAAGGCATGATCTGTGAACAGTTCATTGTAGCTGAAGAGTTTACAGACTTTACTGGCAAGAATAACGTAGAGTTCCTTACGATGTTAGCTAAGCTCTGGGATAATCCGTCTCAATACAAGCAGCCTAAAATTCATGGTAAGAGTGTTCACGTTAATGCACCTACAGTTAACATCTTAGCAGGTAATACACCACAGGCTTTCTATCTTGCTATGCCACCAGAATCTATGGGACAGGGTTTAATGTCTCGTCTGCTCTTTATTCATGGAGAGTCAACAGGAAAGAAAATCACTATACCTAAAGCTCCGACCGCACAAGCTAAGGCCGAATTCGACGCGCTTCTTTTGAAGATTAGTCGCAATATTCGTGGCCCTTTTAAGCTTGCAGAAGGTACGGAAGCAATGCTTGATAGACTTTACAAAGAGTTCGTAGAGCTAGAAGATTATAGATTCAAGCACTACAACAGTCGTAGATTCACACACTTACTTAAACTAAGTATGATCTTTGCAGCCTGTAGACTCTCAATGAATATAGAGCCGGAAGATTGTTTGGCTGCTAACACACTCTTGCACAGAACCGAACTTAAGATGCCTCTAGCTTTAGGTGAGTATGGTAAAGCTAGAAACGCAGATATTGCCAATGCTGTAATTGAAATCATTAAGAGTGTAAAGAAGCCAGTGACTACGAAGTATCTCTGGCAACGTGTTGCTCAAGACCTAAACAGACAAGAGGAATTGCAGGAGATAGTTAGGAATCTACAGCAGGCAGGTAAACTCAAAGTCGTAACTGATCCAGCAACTAAGTTAGTAGGATATGTTACTAACTTTGAGACTTCTAAATCGTGGGGTGAAGATCTCCTTCTAGGAGACTTTTTAACAAAAGAGGAAATGGCCTAAATGGCACAAGAAGCGGGGAAGAATACTGTATCAGATGGCTGTGCTAAAAACGCGGATGGGAAGATTGCACATAAGGCTCACCTTATGTTCGATCTAGAAACAATTGGGATACAGCCAACTTCAGGCATATTAGAGATAGGCTGGTGTACATTTTCAGACGAAGCTGTAGAAGTATCTCCTGCTAAAGACCTAATCATTCCACTCTCGCAAAATATGCTTTATGGCTTTGACTATGATGCTGATACTATTAAGTGGTGGCTAGAGAAACAGCAGTATAAGAATCTAGAAACAAAGTTATTTCATCGTCCCCATGTTACTTTTCCTCAAGTACTATCTGAGTTAGCTTCTCAATGGAATGAGCTTTGGTTTGATGGTGTACAGACTCTCTGGGCTAAAGGTACAGACTTTGATGTTCGGATTCTTAAACATGCTTATGATAAGCTCGGAATTGAACGTCCTATTATCTTAAGAGAAGAGAACTTTTCTAAGCAAAGAGATGCTCGTACACTCTTTAAAGTTTGTGATTCCTATATTCTCTTTGTACCTTCTATGCCCTATGTTGCTCATCAAGCTAAACTAGATGCTCATACTCAGGCTTATAATATTGCTCTTTGCTTTGAAAGGCTGCGTAAACTTCAAAAAGATAGCGAGAGCTTTACTGAGATGCAGCGTGTAGCTCCACATGTTCATGCTCATATTGACAGACTTGAAAAGCAGGTTGTCTCCCTCACTCAGAAACTCGCCAATGCAAAGCGTAAGCGCACCAGCCGCTGAAGAGATTCTTAATGCTATAGCTAAGCTTCGTGCTCTTGACGATTACTTTGGTTCAGACGAATTTGAGCTAGATCATGACACAGGAAAACGTGAATACATGGAACGTGTTACTGATTGGGAGATTAAATTCGTAGGCGACGTTAAAGATCGTATTGATCGCTACTATAAACAGCTAACTGTTCCTCAATACAATACAATCATTAGACTCTTTGAAAAGGTTTGTAACCACTATAAAGATTTAGACTTTGATGCATTCCGTACTGGTGATCTGAAGAGACCGGCTCTTGGAGCAAGATAAAAAGTCTCTTGCGGCTGCTGATATTCCGGGCTTTAACATGCTCGATTTGCTACAGAAGATTGGCGCGATTAAAACAGGAAAGAAAGAAGGGCCTAAGCCGGGACAAGCTGTCTTTCGTAAAGTAGATGATCGTACTACATCACAGCTTGAACATGCTCAATTCTCAGGTATTAGAGCTAATGAACTCTGGAATAGATTTGAGATCTGGATTCTTGGACATATTGCTACCACTGTCTCTTATCAAGAGATATTCTTAAATCCTCAGCGTCTTAATATGGCTTATTGTGAAGTCTTTGGTCTCGATCACATTAACATGGACGCGAAGACGAATAGAGACCTTGCTCGCTTAGAAGAGCGTAGACGAGAACTTAAAGAACCGGAAATTGAAAATGTACTCTCTCGTATCGCTGATCCTACAATGCAAGAAAAAGCCGACATCAAGACGATCAAACGCGATGAAGCTAAAAGATCTCAGTAAGGGAGATCTCTTCCAATTTCCTGCTGCTATTATTACGTTTGAGGTACTACAGACAGAGAAGAATGGCTTAGTACAGGCCGCTCCGTATAGGAGGGAATGGGAACCTGATAAAACTGAGTGCTGGCATGACGGAAACATTGTTGTAGTCTCCGTCAGCCAGCGCTCTACTACCTTCTAAAGCTTAGTAGTTCTCGTCAATCATCTTCAGTAAGGGCGAATCTGGACGAAGTCTCTTGCCAAGCTTGTAATCTATGCCTCCTTCGGAGGTGGCGAGAGCTTCGTTCAGAGCAGCCTTCCAGCCTGTAGCAGTTCCAGTCCTTAGGTATTCTCCAGCAACCTGCTCCAACGTTTCTTGGGAAAGATTACCACCGCGGATAGCACTCTTAAGTGACTCCGTAGCCTTCTTACGATTCCTGAAATCTACGGAACCATAGAAGGTATTGAGGTAATCTACTTCTCGTTTAACTTGCTCTTCTGTAGAGCGAGAAGCGAGTAGCCGTGACACTAAGCCCGGCCCAGACCAGATTTCGTCTGATGTAGCAATCGTATTACCCTCCCTTGAGATAGCTCCTACCGCTCTGAAGCCTCCTTGTCCATCGGGCAGAGGTATAGCTTCTACGACACGAGCCATAGGTCTACTCAGACTCTGCATAGCAATCCCTTCAAGCAGTCCTCTAACTCCTTCTCCCATATCGTTAGCTTGCATTACCTTCTTAAGAGTATGTCCAGTAGCCGCAATGACTTGCTTTGTCGCATTAACCGCTGCGATAGTGTCGAGCACTGAGTCTTGAGTGAATGGAATACGGGGCTGCATATCTCCTCTAGTATAAAGACCAACACCAAGAGAGGCAGGCAAGCCATAAACAATAAACT
>Ga0196971_1001026_pt1 | contig 14364 bp, 16 predicted proteins | sample S1v_1013CmetaG_FD_148660 | JGI IMG/M metagenome (GOLD analysis project Ga0196971, IMG submission 148660) | Soil microbial communities from Anza Borrego desert, Southern California, United States - S1+v_10-13C | ecosystem: Environmental > Terrestrial > Soil > Desert | place: USA: California... | reverse complement strand
GCCGGCCGACGCAGCGTATCCCTACATCCTCACCACGGGGCGGGTGCTCTTCCACTGGCACGGCGGCGTCATCTCCCGCCGGTCCGAAGGGCTCGATGCCATCGCTCCGGAGGCGCTGGTGGAGATCCATCCGCGGGATGCCGATGCGCTTGGCTTCGGCGATGCCGACCGCGTCACGGTCCGCAGCCGCCGTGGCCAGATTGCCGCCAAGGCCCGGCTTACCACCCGGACCTTGCCCGGGTCGATCTTCATGACCTTCCACTACGCAGAGGCGGCAGCCAACCTGCTGACCATCGACTCCCTGGACCCGCTGGCCAAGATTCCTGAGTTCAAGGTCTGTGCCGTCACCATCGAAAAAGCCGGGGAGCCCTCCTAGGGGCTCCCCGGTTCCGCTTCTTTTTTATTGGGTCAGCCCCACCCGGAAGGTCCGGCTGGCGGCGTCGTACCGCCCCGTCAGGCCGAGGGGGAAGAGGACCGAGTCGGAGACGTAGACCGTCCCCTGCACCATCACCGGCGCCCCCTCATCCAGGGCGAACTTGCTGCCGTGGGATGTCAGCCCGTACGGCACGCCGGGCTTGATCCGCACTTCCCCGGCCCGGCTGCCTCGGGAGAGCCGGACCCAGCCATCAGGCAGGGCCGCCACGTCGATGCCTGCTGCCGCCGCCAGCGTGGGCAGAGCCACGAAGCCGAGGTGGGGAGCCGCCGGCCGCACAAGCAGTCCCGGGGAAGGCACAGCCTTGCCGTTCACTTCCAGGGAGCCGCTCAGGTCCACCTCGACCGCGGTGTTCTTCAGAAGGCGCATCACCAGGGTGACCGCTTCGGCCCGGGTCACCATGCGGTCGGGCCCAAAGGTGCCGTCTTCGTAGCCGTGAACCACATCCGCCTTCACGGCGGCGGCAATGTAGCCCGCCGCCCAGCGAGGCAGCATCCCCTTATCGGCGAAGGGCACCTGCTCAGGCGCATAGGTCAGCGCCACCCGCTCCAGGCCCAGCGCCCGCACCACCATGACGGCCGCTTCCTGCCGATTGATCGCCACGTCCGGTGCCAGCCGGCCCGCATAGTCGGCGGGATAGAGCATCTGGGCCTCCACGGCAGGCTCCAGCCAGCCCTGGGACTCTACCCAGTGGGTGGCCACATCCTGGAACGACGGCTGCTCCCTGGCAAAGGCCGTCAGCTGGCGGGACTTGACCAGCATCTTGATCAGCTCGGCCCGGCTCACCCAGGCCTCGGGGCGGAAGCTCCCGTCCGGGTACCCGGCCACAATGCCGGCCCGCTTGGCCTCCCGGATCGTCTCCGCTGCCCAGTGGGTATCGGTGTCGCCGACGTACTTGACCGTCAGGGGGAAGGCCACTTCCAGCTTGGGCCCGTCGCCCGTGCTGGTGCGCCCGGCAAAGGAGACCTTCACGTCGAAGGTGCCGGTAATCACCGCGTCCCCGGGATCCCAGGCCAGCCGCTCCACCATGGTCTGGCTCGGCTCCATAATCACCTGCTTGAGCACCTGCGGGCAGACCTTGGGTCCCTGCCCCAGCTCGCTTTCCCGCACCAGGGGGCCAATGGTTGTGCCGTCTTCCAGCGACAGGGTCACCTTGAACGGCGTGTGGCAGGGCGTGGGCAGCCAGTAGACCAGGGGCTGGGTGCCGGTGTTGGTGGCCGAGGCCTCAATGACCACGAAGGCGCCCGACGAGATCCCGGCATCCACCGTGTGGGCCTCCAGCTCCAGGTAGTCGTTGGCGGCGATGGCACCCGACTCTGACGCGGCACCGACGCCGAGAGGCTCATGGGCCAGTGCCAGTCCGGACGATGCGGCCACTGCGGCCGTCAGCATGAGGGCGATCAGACTCTTCCGCAAGGGGATCACTCCTTCGTCGTTCTCGGGGACCTTACGCCCTGAAGGACGGGTCCGCCGCGGAAGGGGGTTCCCTCATGCTCGTCTTCTACCTCGGGGGGAAGTCACAGGCTGGCTCCATAGACCTCAGGGTCCGGTCCGTACTCGTTATCGTGCGGATCTCCCTCAATCACCATAAAAATGAAGAGCACAATGGCCCCTACAACCGGAATCAGGTTGATGAACACCCACCAACCACTGCGACCAGTGTCGTGCAGTCTGCGGACAGTCACAGCCAGGGTGGGAATGATCATGGCCAGACTGTAGAGCACGCCAAGAAAGCCAAGCCTGGCGAAAACGTCTACAAGAGTGATCGCGAATCCAATGAGCATGTTAAAGAGGACAAACATCCAGTACTCCATTCTCCGTGCCCGACCATCGAATGTTGCGTACTTCCGCAGCACCGCCAGATACCAGTCCACAAAAACAGCCTCCTTCTTAGCGCCCAGAGCGAAGGGTGACAGGTAGTTGTATGATTGCTTAGGCTAGATGTGTAATTACTTCTGTGGGCGCTCCAACGGTACCTGCCTGCGTTCCAACCCAGGAGGGAATAGCGAACGGAGGGATTCGCGATGGTCGTCGCGAGTCCCTCCGTCTATCGCTGCGGGAGCTGCACCCAGGCCACGGTCCTTACATGTTCGCCTGGAGCGGCTGATTTGCATGCAGCGTGCCTGCATGTCCCGCCTTGAGGAGTCGCGCCGTCCGGCTTCTGGTGGAAAGTTGCCTCACGGGGCGGGAGGATGCTACGATGCCCGAGCCGGCTGCGGAGATGCTCCAGCTAATTGGCAAAATGCCCGGCAACGTGCTCTACACGGACGACTGCCGGAAGACGGTCGCCGACATGAAGGCCAAGGACGTCAAAATCCTGCGGGAGCCCGTGGATTACCCATATGGCGTGGAGGCGGTCTTTGCCGATCCGGACGGCAACGCATACGTGCTGTTACAGCAGGGGTAGTCAGCGGAACGACCCCTACCGGTCGATCACTCGACGATACATTTCGCAAACCTGGTCATTCCGGACGTGGAAAGCCTCCTCCATGAGCTGTTGAACAGCCATGCAGGAGGCTGTTGTCAACCATATCCGTAGAGCCGTTCTGGCAGTGTCAAGGGTAGGTGCCTTCCTTGATCTTTCGGAATCACCGCGGGTAGAATGCTATGTGATACGCCACGGAAGAGCTTGGGGAGGACGTGTTTCTGATGGGGCACCGCTCAGACATCTCGAAAACTGGAGACCAAGTACAACAACTGTACTCGACACGGGCAAGCCTCTACGAGAGGGTGTTCGTGAATCAGCTGGGCTGGGGCAAGGAACTCGATGATTTCTTCCGTCGGTCTGCTCTCCTCCAGCCATCTATGAAAATTCTGGATGCCGGTTGTGGTACGGGAATCGTCACAAGAATCCTCTACAAGATCATGCGCGAAAAGGGGTTTCAATCGGACTTCCACGCCTTTGATCTCACTCAATCGATGCTAGACATCTTTAGTCAGGAGATCAGAGAACAAGGGCTGGAGAATATTGGGTTGGTACGGGCTGACGTGCTGAGACTCAAGTCCCTCCCCGCCGGTTGGAAAGAGTATGATCTTATTGTTTCATCAGCGCTATTGGAGCATATTCCGGAACATCAGATCGATGGCGCTGTGAGCAATCTGAAGGAATTGCTCAACGCAGGAGGCGTGCTGCTGCTATTCCTCACCAGGCGCACCATCATTACCAGGTTGACTGGTAAGCTGCTGTGGAAAACGAACCTCTTTGAAGCAGAGAGTATCAGAGCCACGCTTGAGCGTGTAGGCTTTGAGCGGATAGAATTCAGGAAGCTTCAGTCCGGATGGTCGAGTCACATGATCGTGGTTGAGGCAACAAAGTAGACCACGATTGAAAGAACTCCTTCGCAATCTCCCATCGACAGACAGAAGGGGTAGGCAAACGGCCACGGCCATGAGGCTGCCAAGGGAGGCCAGGAACCGGCCCCTCACACCATCACCCCATTCAGTCGGTTTGTCCCGACCGGGGCGTTGTATGGGGCGGGCGGACAGGCGGTTACAGACAAGCGATCCGAATCCTGAGCAGAACGGCAGGGCAGGCTATAAAGGGAACGGGAGGGGAGCTGCTACGGCGGCCCGGTTGGATACGGGACGTTTAACCCTGGTTCCAGCTGAAGAGAAGGCGCAAAAGGAACCGGATTATCTCGGTCGTGAGAGTGCTGATGATGAGCCACTTCCAACGACGAGACAGCATGGTGGATTTTCACCCCTTCCGGGAGTTACTCGTCCCCCCTCCCGTTCCTGATTTTACCAAACAGACGACCGCGGATTCTGTCACTTTGTGGCAGTTGGGACGCGGATTCGTTCGACACAATCCGAGTGCAAACCAAAACCTCCGGGCGCCCGAACGCCCGGAGGTTTTCCCATACCAGACTATCCCCCGGCCAGGGGGGAGAGCAGGACCAGCTCCTGCCCATCTTCGGGCACATGGTCCAGACCCACTCGGAGCTTGCCGCAGAGAACCGCCCCCGGCAGTTCTGCCGGAATGCCCGCCTGACCCAGAATCTCTGCCACGGTGGCTGGGCGGGAAAGGAAGATTGTCGTCGGCTCCTGCAGGTGCGGGTAGAACTCCCGAATGTGCCCTTCGAGCCGCAGAATCACATACATCTACTTCGCCACGCAGAAGCCGAGGTTCAGCTCCTGCAGCTTCTCCGCCCTGGGGATGCCGTTGCTGTCCCAGCCGCGCAGGGCATAGTAGCGGTCGAGCAGCTCATCGGCTTGCGCCGGGGTGAAGTGCTTGCCCGCGGTGGGGCCATCCACGTGGCCCTCCAGGGTCCACCGGGCGGGGGGCAGGTCGCTGGCCCGACCAAAGCCCGGAACGTGCCGGACCGAGATCATGCGGGTCAGGTTCCAGATGCGCTCGGAGACCGTCAGCAGCTCATCCCACGTCCACTTCACGCCGGTGATGGGCTCCATGAAGTCGGCGTAGGTGGACGGCTCAATACCCGCCTCCACCCACGGGAACCGGCAGCAGCCCAGGGTGTCGTAAAGGGGCCGCACGTGCTGGAGCCAGACCACCCGCTCCGCCTTGCCTTCGAAGTTCTCGCGGCCAGTGGCGATGTCGAACGTAACGGCCCAGGACCGGTTGTGGTGGCCGCCCACGTCGCAGGTCATGTAGGAGAGCATCATGGCCGGAGCGTAGCGGGCTTCGTAGCCCGAAATCTCCAGGCCCTTGATCTGCATGGCGAACGTCTCGGAGCCTCGGCCCACCTTGGCGGCGGCCGCCTTCACGCCCTGGCCCAGTAGCTTGCCGAAGCCGCGGCCGTAGGCGATCTCCTCAAACATCCAGGCGGCAGCTTCGGCGTCGCCGAACCGCATGGGCCGGCCCAGCTCTTCGGCAGCGACATAGCCCTTCTCGTAGCACTCCATGGCCCAGGCGACCACGTTGCCGGCGGAGATGCTGTCCAGGCCCAGTTCGTCGCAGACACCGTTGAGGTAAGCCACCTGCTGAATGTCGTTGATGCCCAAGTTGGAGCCCAGCAGCGCGATGGATTCGTACTCAGGGCCTTCCTGCGGCTTGACCTTGCCGTTGACCACGCCCGGACCCCACTTGCCGCAGGGGATGGCGCAGGAGGTGCAGCCCTTGTCGATCTCGGTGACCTTTTCCTTCATGGTGGGGCCGTTCAGTCCGTTGTAGCCCTCAATCTGCCCCGTCTGGAAGTTGCGGGTGGGCATGACGCCCACGCCGGAAGCCCAGGGCACCACCTCAGGCGTGCCGTACGGCTGCCAGTGGGTGTAGCCGGGCTGCTTCATGACGGCATCCATGAACTTTTCGCCAGCGGCGAGGGCGGCCCGGGGGTTAGCCAGGGGGATGTCCTTGCTGCCGCGCACGGCAATGGCCTTGACCTTCTTGGAACCCATAACGGTGCCCACGCCGGTGCGGCCGGCCTGACGGCCGAAGTCATGCTGAATGCAGGCGTACACCACACCGTGGACGGCGGCCGGACCGATGACAGCAATCTGCCATTCCTCGCCCAGCTCTTCCTTGAGGCGACGCTCCGAGACGTAGGTATCGGACTCCCAGTACGCCGAAGCGTCCCGGAAGGAGACCGCACCGTTGTCGATGACGATGGTGACGGGCGTGTCAGCCATTCCCTCGATGATCAGCAGGTCGATACCGGCCTGCTTCAGCTCCAGGCTCATGTGGCCGCCCATATTCGAGTCGCCGTAGCCGCCCGTGGCGGGGGAGAGGGCGCCGAAGTGCAGCTTGCCGCTGCTGGAGAGGAACTGACCGCTGTACGGGCCAGGGGCGATGAAGATCTTGTTCTCGGGGCCCAGGGGTAGGGTGCCCGGCTTGATCTCTTCCCAGAAGGCCCGGGCCACAAAGCCGCGGCCGCCCAGGTACTCCTTCTTCCAGCTCTCCGGGGTGGGGGAGGTGGAGCTCTGCCGGTTATTCAGGTTGATGCGAAGGGTCTGACCAGCGTATCCGGAAATCACAGGGCTCACCTCCGGGGAAGAATGGCGCCGTCGGCATCGAACAGGGCGCCGGTGGGGCAGTATTCCATGCACTTGCCGCAGTGGGTGCACTTGATCGGCACCGAACCGTTGTCGTCATGCAGGTACATGACATCCTTTGGGCACTCAAGGGCGCAGATGCCGCAGCCAATGCAGTCTTCGCCGTTGATCAGCCAGGCGCCATTCTCATCCTTGTTGATGGCGTTGGTGGGACAGACCTCGGCGCAGGTGCCGCATTGGTCGCAGAAAGCGAGGGTGTACCGGCCGGGAACAGGAAAGTGGCCACTGACGCGCAGGGCTGCCTTCTTGGGGTTCAGAGCGCTGAAGTTCTCCAGCGCACAGACCAGCTCGCAGGCGCGGCAGCCGCTGCACTTGTCGGCAGCGTACGCAAGCTTCATCGACGTTGCACCTCCAGCAGGGTGGAAAAGGGCAGAAGTCGCTATGCATCTATGCATATTTTCGGGATGGGCAAGTAAAAGCCCTACCGTTTCTCCCGAATTGCACAATGACAGCGCTTTCGGTTACCCAATCCATGTGCGAAGGTGCCACTAGGCATATCAGGTTGCATAACGCACCGCCCGAACGGAGAGACCTATTGCAGAAAGGGGCGTTGGGCGGCAGTGCAACACGGCAATCATGCAGGCAAGCTTACTACCTGGCAACTGACGATGCTGGCCCTCGGTACCATCGTGGGCGGCTCCTTCTTCCTCGGCACCGGGGTGATTCTGAAGACGGCGGGGCTCGGCACCCTGCTGGCCTTTGCCCTGGGCGGTTTCATCGTCTACCTCATCGTCATGGCGCTGTCGGAGATGACGGTGACGCGGCCTACCCACGGCTCCTTCAGGGGCTTTGCGGAGGTGGCCTTCGGTCCCATGGCCGGCTTCCTGACGGGATGGCTCTACTGGACTGGCCTGGTCCTGGCTCTCTCCAGCGAAGCGACGGCCCTGGCGCTCTTCGCCCGTCTCTGGCTGCCGGCGATGCCGGTCTGGATGCTCTCCCTGACCGTTATCGTGACGGTGGCAGCCCTCAACCTGCTAGATGTGTCGCTGTTCACAGTCCTGGAGTCGGCCATGGCGGCATTCAAGCTCGCCGCTGTCGCGGGGTTCATTCTCCTGATGGCCGTCCTGGTGGCCGGGCTGGTTCCGGGAGGCCCCCCGTCCAATGTCGGCGCCGTGGTGGCGCGCGGCATTCTGCCAGGAGGTCTGGGGAGCATAGCGGGGGCCATGCTGATCGTAATCTTTGCCTACGCCGGGTTTGAGATTCTCGGGCTCGCAGCACCTGAAGCGAAGGACCCAAACCGGACGGTGCCCCGGGCCATCATGCTTACGGTCGCGACCCTGGTCACGCTCTATGTGGGGGCCATGGCCGTGGTGCTCTTCGCCCTGCCACCGGGCGGCATCGAGCCGGAAGTGAGCCCCATGGTCTCGGCGCTGCGTCACTTCGGGTTGCCAGGAGTGGGCAGCTTCCTGAACTTTATCGTGATGACGGCGGCCTTCTCCACCATGGTGGCCGGGACGTTCGCGCTCAGCCGCATGCTGTACTCGCTTGCCGAAGAGGGCCAGGCGCCCGCTCTCTTTCGGCGGCTGACGCCCGCCGGGGCGCCCCGCAGCGCCATGCTGGCCTCCGTGGGCGGCATGCTGGTTGGCGTGGTGCTGGCCTATGTCCTGCCCAGGCAGGTCTATCTCTTCCTGGTGAGTTCCGCAGGCTTCTCGCTGCTCTTTGCGTACGCCATGATCCTGGCCAGCCAGCTAGTCCTGCGGCGGCGGGAAGGCTGTCCGCCGGGGGCCTGTAAGATGCCTTTCTACCCCTACAGCACTTGGCTGGGCATCATTCTCGTGGTGGGAGCCATCGTCAGCATGCCGCTGGTGCCGGGGCAGGGGGCCGGTCTGTTGGCCGGGCTCGGCCTGCTGGCCTTCTTTGCCCTGGCCTACCTGGTCGCGTTCCGCCCCGGGGCTCTGCCGCCGGCGCCCGGCCCGCAGGATGCCCTTGTGGAGACGGAGGATGGCGATCTGCTGGTACCGTAAGTGGCCCAAAGCGAAAGGAGGCACCCATGGTGCCTCCTTTTGCTTTCGGATCGTGCTAAACGGTGTGCTGGGACCTCGGCTCAAGCTTGGCCCCGCAAAGGGCTGCAACCGCCTCGTCCCGGGCACCGACCTCGACGCGCACCGCCAGGCCGCAGTCGGAGCGGATGGCCGCGGGCTTCATGACCACCTTGGCCGGGAGGCCTGCCTCCTTCAGCACTGACTCCGCCTTCAGCGTGTCATGTGTGCTGCGAAAGAGCAAGTAGACTCGGGGCATCTAGCCCTTCAGGTGGGCGGCGAACATGGCGAAGCCCTCGGGGCCGGCGGTGAAGCCCCGCACCGCTCCCTTCGGAATCACGGCCAGCTGACCGGCCGACAGGTCATAGCTCTGCCCGTCCACCAGCAGCATCATGGCGCCCTGGACCACCAGCATGAAGGAATCACCGGCGGTATAGGGGTGGGGCTCCTTGTGCAGGCCGGGCTCCACCTGAATCCAGTTGAAGTCGTACGCATCGCCCTGGTGAACCAGTTCACGGACCAGCGGGGCGGAACCGGCCTGCTTCGGCCCATCAAGCCGCAGAATTCTGGGTTCCATCGGATAGCAGCCTCCTTGCGCTAGAGATCATCCAGATCGCACACACCGCGAATCGGTGAGCAAGCCTTCCACATGGGGCAAGTGATGAAGATGCCAACGAGCAGCACAATCAGGCCGATCTTTGTCAGCAGCAGCCAGCCCCACACGCTGGTGAAGAGGGTCTGCCAGGCCCACCCGAACATGGCCCAGGCCTGCACGAGCCCGGTGACGACGATGGTGGGGAAGACCGCCCGCACTACCAGCCGGAACCGCTCCAGCTGGAAATTGGCCAGAATCACCGTATCCATGTGGATACGCTGAAGGCCGGCCGGCACGGCCACGAAGATATTCCAGAGCGCTCCGCCCAGCCAGGCGGCAAAGGCCAGCAGGTGCAGCATGCGGGTAGGCGCAAGCAACCAAAGGGGCCGGCTGTCCTGAAGGAGCACGTCGAGTCCGGCCATGGCCGCCAGGGCCGTGGCCAGGCCGAACAGGGTCACCAGCGCCGCGCCATCGTGCTGGAGCGGATGCGGAACCCGCCGCCAGGAACTGACCATGCCGGCCAGCGCCAAAGCCAGGCCCAGCCCCGCTGCGGCAGCCCAGGGGCGAGCCGCCGTGTGGGCCACGGCGTAGTAAGTCAGGACAATGCCCGCGAACAGGGCAGCCGCCGGGCCCAGCACCTGCTGCCACCGCACGTGAAGCCTCATCATGGCCTCGGCATATTCCACGGCGCCCTGGACGGGCCGAAGCCGCACCGATGGGCGCAGGTAGGCGATCTTCCAGAGCTCGGCGCCGCCGAGAGCGGCCAGGGCCCACCATGCGGCCCACTTCAGCACTAGCAGCAGCCAGCCGTTCTCGCCCTGCCGCAGCCCGGTCAAAATGGTTCCCGCCATGCTGGCCCCTGTGATGACGGCAAAGGCTACCTTGGGCAGCATGTAACGGTCGAAGACCCGGGGGATGTTGCGTATGGTATGGCCGATCAACGCGCCTCAACTCCCAATGGAAATGTCTCAGGCGTGGAGCGCATGGCGGTGGGCAACCTCTGCCACAGCCGCAAGGGCGGAATCGACATCGGCGTCTCGCGTGAAGAAGCCCGGGCTGAATCGCATGGTGCCGCCCTGGGCCTGCGTTCCAAGGGCTGCGTGGGCCCCCGGGTTGCAGTGCAGGCCTGCTCGGCCCAGCACACCATATCCCTCGTCCAGCTCCTCCTCCAGTTCGGCGGGGTCGAGGCCCGCGATGTTGAAACTGACCACGGCGGCGCGCAGTCGGGGATCGACCGGGCCGTACACGGTGACACCGCGCAGCCTGCGCAGCCCGTCTGCCAGGGCTTCGGTCAGCTGCTGCTCCCGCTGGCGCACCGTTTCGACCCGTTGCGCCTCAAGGAATGCGATGCCTGCGGCCAGCGCTACGATGCCCGCCACGTTCAGGGTGCCACTTTCAAAGCCTTCGGGGAAAATGGCAGGCTGGCCGGCCGGCTCCGACTGCTGTCCGGTGCCCCCCTCCCGGATGGGACGAAGGTCGACGTCGGGCGCCACGCAGAGCAGTCCCGTTCCCTGCGGACCCATCAACCCCTTGTGGCCCGGCACCGCAAGCAGATGAATGCCCACCTCCGTCATGGCGATGGGAAGCACCCCACCGGTCTGGGCGGCATCTACCAGCAGCAGCACGCCGGCCCGCCGGGCGATGGCGCCAATCGCTTCGATTGGCTGCACGGCGCCGGATACGTTGGAGGCGTGGGCCAGGGCAATCAGGCGAGTGTTGGGCCGCAGGGCTGCACGGAGGATGCCGGGATCCACCAGCCCTTCGCGGGAGACCGGCGCCCGGGTAACGCGGACACCGGCCCGCTCCAGTACCGTGAGCGGACGGCGCAAGGCATTATGCTCGGCAGCGGTGGTGATCACATGGTCGCCGGGCCGAAGCAGCCCCTTCAGGGCGAGGTTGAGCGAGTCGGTCGCACTGGCGGTAAACAGGACCCGGCCCGCATCCGGTGCGCTGAAGAATCGAGCGGCTGCCTCCCGGGCGATCATGACTCGTCGGGCGGCATCCAGGGCCATTCGGTGGCCGCCCCGGCCCGGATTCCCGCCGGCCCGCAGTGCTTCGATCACCGCCGCATAGACGGGCTCTGGCTTCGGATGGGAGGTGGCGGCGTTGTCCAGGTAGATGATGCGATCGGTCAAGGGCCAAGCCCCCTCATCTGCGTTGATTCTTGTTCTCATTATCGGCGCCTTTCACCCGCCAGGACGTGATGATTGTCACACCCCGGTCGTACCCCGGTCACACCCCGGTCGCGCCCCGGTCGCACCCCGGTCGCGCCGAGCACAGCAGGCGCCGGTGCTTTCGCCTCCCCATGGAGCCAGAAGCCCTCTCCCACGCCCTTTTTCGCCCGCGCCAGAGCGGTGCATCGGCGTTCACTGCTTCCGACGGGCGGTCATCCTCAGCCTCCCGCCCCTCCTGTCTGAACCGACCACCAGCCGCTGGATGCCCGACTACCCCCGCCCGGTACCAATCACCCTACGGAACCCGGACGAGCCCCACGGCAGGAGAATGCTCGGCTGCAGCCGCAAAGTCCTAATCAGAACTCCTGATACCCCTGTTACTGACGTCTCCCAGATCCCCCACGGCCAGACTCGGCAGCCGTGTCTGCGCGACCTAGCCTCGCACCCCATGTCCTTAGCCTCGTACCCCGGTCACTTACAATAGTGCATATAAATGACACTATTGCAATCTACACAACGTTATGATAATATCACCCTCAGAGGCAGGAAAGAGCATACAGACCTGCCAGTGAAAAGGAGGGTGATTCGCTTGGCGACAGATCCCGTCGATCCGTTCCGGGGGAGGTCCGACGATCAGGCCGCTAGAGAGGCCATGGACCGTGCTATGAAGGAAGTTCTGAACCGGAACCCGTTTGACGTTCTTCGCAACCTGTCCCCCGACCAGATCATCCCCGCCAACCCCAAGGCGGAGATCATCAAGGGGACGGCCAATCCTGCCGGCGGCTGGCTCCACTCACCGGGGCACTTCGAGGGCTTCGCCGCCACCGATGAGCGTCTCACCAACGTGTCGGCTCTGGCGGGCATGCCGGTCACCCAGGTGGAGAAGGTCCTCGCCTTCCTGATCAAGGGCACAAAAATCGTCGTCATAAAGCCCACCTACAGCAACGACCCGACCGGCATTCCTGTCACGCGCACCGCCGGTGCCTCTTCGGTGTGGATCAATCTCATCACCCTCCTGGCTGAGCCTCGCCTCACCGTCCCGACCGGCTACCGTGTGCGGTATGAGGTGGCCTACGTCCCCGAGGGCAGTCCCCTATGGCCCGGTATCTGTCTCGATTTGGACAGCCCCAAGGAACGCCGGCGCAAGTCCCCGAAGAAGGCCCCGAACTCGTTCGCACCTGACGTGGAACTCGACACCGAGGACGAAGCAGACCTCGACACGGAGGCTGAAACCCCCTGACCGCATCCCTCATGAAACAAACAAGAGGAGAGCCCGCAAGGCTCTCCTCCATCCATTTGACCACAAGGCCTGCACCTCAATCTGCCGCGGCCCAGGCAGGAAGCGGCCGCACTTCCCAGCCCAGCATCTCGTCCCCCGCATAGCGATACGCATATTCGGCAGGCTCAGCGCCCGCCAGCATGGGCCCCAGGAAGGGCGGAATGTTGGTCACCACGCCGTACCGCAGGGCCAGCACATCGGCGATGCTCTGCCACTCCAGGGTGCCCTCCGGAGTCTCTCCCGCAGAGCAACCGGAGCCGGTGGGCAGGCTGGCCAGGTAGACGTACATCCCGCTGGGACCCAGCGTAAAGCCAGTCCAGGTCACGATCCCGCCAAAGCGGGCTGCCTGCAGCACCACGCCCGTCTCTTCTTCCACTTCCCGCAGGACGCAGGCCAGAGGCGTCTCGCCCGGCTCAATCTTCCCGCCGACCCCGTTGAGCTGGCCCGGAAAGGGCTTGAACCTCCGGCGCAGCATGAGAAGCCTGTCCCCGTCCCGTATGAAGCAAAGCGTATACTGCAGCAACGAGTCCACCTCGTTTTGCGCGAATTCACCCAGGAAACTATCTTACCGCTGGGGAAACCAAATGCAAAGGGGGGAGCGTCTCATGGCCGGCGAAACAAAGCAACCGTTCGCTCTGGTAACGGGGGCCAGCGGCTTCGTGGGCAGCGCCCTGGTACGGCGCCTGGTCCGGGAGGGGTACCGGGTGCGGGCATTCATGCGTCGCCTGGTTCTGGCCCGCCTCCAGGCGGAACTCGGCTGGAAGCCCGCCATCGATCTCGACCAGGGCATGGAGCGTGCCGCTGCCTGGCTGCACCAATCCGGGGCCCTGAACAAGGAGGACTGAACCCATGACCGCACTGCCCACGCTGGAGACGGAACGCCTCATTCTTCGCCCGTTCGTCATCACCGACGCCGACACCGTCCAGACGCTGGCGGGCCACCCCGCTGTGGCCGCCACCACCCTCAACATTCCCCACCCGTACCCCGACGGGGCAGCGGAGATGTGGATTCTCGGCCACGCGGACCGGGCCGCCGAGGGCTCCGGCTACACGCTCGCCCTGACCCGCAAGGAAGACGGCGTTGTGGTAGGCGCCATGAGCCTAATGGGCGTCAGCACCACAGCCCGTCGGGCTGAACTGGGCTACTGGATCGGCGTGCCCTACTGGGGCCAAGGCTACGCTACCGAAGCGGGCCGCGCCTTCGTCGCCTGGGCGTTCGACGCGCTGGAACTGAACAAGGTCTACGCCCGCCATATGACCAACAACCCCGCCTCGGGCAAGGTGATGGCGAAGATCGGCATGCAGTACGAAGGCACCATGCGCCAGCATGACTGCAAAGGCGGCCAATTCGTCGACATTGCCTTCCGCAGCATCCTCCGGTCGGAATTCCGCCCGAGCTAGGGGGAAGGTCGCCGTGTCCCACCGCATTCTCATCGTGGAAGATGACGCCCGCATCGCCGGCGCCATGGCCGCCCACTTGCGGCGGTACGGGTATGAGGTCTCTCAGGTGGCCGATTTCCGCAAGGTCGAGGAGACCCATGCCGCGACAGACCCCCACCTGACCATTCTGGATGTGAACCTGCCCTACCAGGATGGATTCCAGCTTTGCCGCGCACTCCGCAGACGGTCTGCTGCACCCATTCTCTTCGTCTCGGCCCGTGCCGGGGAGATGGAGCAGGTGCTGGGGCTCGAGGTGGGCGGCGACGACTACATCACCAAGCCGTTTCACTTCGACCTGCTGCTGGCCAAGGTGCGGGCCCTGCTCAGGCGTGCCTACGGTGAGTATGCGCAGGCGCAGCCCTCTGTCCTGCGGGCCGGCGAGCTTGAGCTTGACCTGGCGGCCGGCGCCATGCGGGTGGGAGAGCAGACCCAGCCCCTGACCCGCAACGAAGTGC